>Ga0209048_10000533_pt1 | contig 40403 bp, 42 predicted proteins | sample FrelakmetCRP12CR_FD_187146 | JGI IMG/M metagenome (GOLD analysis project Ga0209048, IMG submission 187146) | Freshwater lake sediment microbial communities from the University of Notre Dame, USA, for methane emissions studies - CRP12 CR (SPAdes)... | ecosystem: Environmental > Aquatic >...
GTTTGCACGAGATCGCGGCGCGCAGTGTAACCTTTACGCTAACCCCGACTTTGCAAATCTTTGCAAGCAAGAAGTCCTTTGCTTGCACGAAATTCTTTAATCAATTCAACTACTTGCATCGCCGACACGCAAGACGCTACGTCTTTCGAGTCTGGCGCATTCGACCACTCTGCCACCCTTCATGGAATCGCATCGGCGGGTCGTTTACCGAGGCACGGATTCTAGCCCAGCGTCACGGCGCAAGTGTCGCGAGCCCTCCGAGATAGGGCCGCAGCGCACCTGGTACCGCGACGCTGCCGTCGTCCTGCTGGAAGTTCTCGAGCACGGCGACGAGCGTGCGGCCGACGGCCAGACCCGAGCCGTTGAGCGTGTGCACGAATTCGTTCTTTCCCTGCGCGCTCTTGAACCGCGCCTGCATGCGCCGAGCCTGGAAAGCCTCGCAGTTCGAGCATGAGCTGATCTCGCGGTAGGTGCCCTGCGCCGGCAGCCAGACCTCGAGGTCGTAGGTCTTGGTCGAACCGAATCCGAGGTCACCGGTACAGAGCGCCACCACTCGGTAAGGCAGTTCGAGTTTGCGCAGGATCGCTTCGGCGTGGCCGACCATCTCCTCCAGCGTTTCGTAGCTGCTATCCGGATGCACGATCTGCACCATCTCGACTTTGTCGAACTGGTGCTGCCGGATCATGCCGCGCGTGTCGCGACCGGCACTGCCGGCCTCACTGCGAAAACACGGGCTGTGCGCGGTGAGCTTGATCGGGAGCGCGCTCTCGGGCAGCAGTTGCCCGCGCACGGTGTTGGTCAGCGGAATCTCGGAAGTCGAGATCAGGTACTGCTCGCTGCCGGCGGCTGCGCTGGTGCCGCCTTCAGACTCTGCGCCGCCCTCCTCGCCCCGGTAGACCCAGAACATTTGGTCCCTGAACTTCGGCAGCTGGCCGGTGCCTTCGAGCACGTCGCGGTTGACGATGTAGGGCGTGTAGCACTCGGTGTAGCCGTGCTCGGCGGTCTGCACGTCGAGCATGAACTGCGCCAGCGCGCGGTGCAGCCGTGCGACCGGGCCGCGCAGGAAGCTGAAGCGAGAACCGCTGAGTTTGGCACCGGTGTCGAAGTCAAGGCCGAGCGGAGCCCCGACGTCGACGTGATCCTTCACCGCGAAGTCGAACGCACGTTGCGTTCCCCAGCGGCGAATCTCGACGTTGGCGCTCTCGTCGGCTCCGCGCGGAACGCTGGCGTGCGGCAGGTTGGGAACCGACATCAAGAGGTCGGCAAGAGCAGCCTGTACCGCGTCGAGCCGATCCGACGAGGCCTTGAGTTCATCGCCCAGGCCACTTACTTCGCCCATTACCGCTGCGGCGTCTTCGCCCCTAGCCTTGGCCTGCCCTATCTGGCGCGACAGGCTGTTGCGCCGGGCCTGCAACTCTTCGGTGTGCAACTGGATTGCTTTGCGCTCGGCCTCCAGCGCCGAGAAGCGCGCCGTATCGAGAAAGGGCTGCGGCGATTGTCGCGCCTCGAGGCCGGCGACGACCCGGGACAAGTCCTTGCGCAGCAGCGTGACATCGAGCATAGGCTTGGACGCCGCGCCTAAGGGCGGCGAGTGCGGAGTGCGTGAAGCAGCAAATTGTAGGCAGACCTCGGATCGACCACAGCTTCGGCACGGGACGGGCGCAACCGTGGCGCCACCGCGCCTGGATCGGTGGGCGCACGTTGCGGCGGGTCTTCAAGGTTGAATCCCTGCGAACGCAACGGTTGGATTGACCTAGCGCAAAGACATTGCAAATGAGATCGGTTATCATTTGCATAGGAGGTCTTGTGAAGAACCCGCTGTTATCAGACCTTGCCAATGGCGCCCACGCGACTGTGAGACGGGTGGTCTCCGCGTCACCCGACGCCGACCCCTCGCTGTTGCGTCGCCTGGGTGAACTCGGCTTCATTGCCGGCGAACCGTTGCAGGTGCTGCGGCGCGGTCCGGGCGGACGCGAGCCGCTGGCAGTGATGATCGGTGAAACGATCTTCGCGCTGCGCCTCTTGGAAGCGCGATGCGTCGAAGTGCTGCCGGCCTAGCATGAACCGCCCGAGGCTCGCTTCGTTCGCTCGACCGGCCTGTGGCGGGCGACCCTTCGCCGACTGACCACTCTTCGCATGTCGCACGCCCTCGCCTCCGACGAGCCACGCATGGAGTGGCGCATTGCGCTGGTGGGCAACCCGAATTGTGGCAAGACGGCACTGTTCAACCTCCTCACAGGGGCGCGGCAGAAAGTCGCCAATTACGCCGGCGTCACGGTCGAGCGCAAGGTCGGCCTGACGCGGCTGCGCAACGGGCAGAGCGTGTCGGTGATCGACCTGCCGGGCGCCTACAGCCTGAGTCCGGCCACGCCGGACGAGCAGGTGATGCTCGAGGTGGTCGAGGGCCGACGCGCCGGCGAACCTGCGCCGGACGCCATCGTCGCCGTCGTGGACGCGACCAATCTGCGCATGAACCTGCGTCTGGTGCTCGAGTTGAGACGCCTCGGCCGGCCGATGCTGGTTGCGCTCAACATGGCCGACGTGGCGCGGGCGCAGGGCTTGGTGATCGACGTTGCGCGGCTGGCGCGGGAACTGGGCTGTCCGGTCGTCGAGACGGTGGCTGTGCGCCACGACGGCCACACGCAGTTGCTGGCCCAACTCGAGCGCCAGCTCGGCGGCGATCTGCCTGCGCCGGGCCCGTGCGACGAGGTGCCCGAAGCACGGCCGGTGGCCGAACTGCAGGCCGAAGTTCGTCGGATACTCGCCGCCGTCGCACCCGGCGCGGTCCAGTTCCAGCGCTTCCACCATCGGCTCGACGCGATCGTGATGCACCCGGTGTGGGGCCTGGCGATCCTCGCCGCCGTGCTGTTCATGATCTTCCAGGCCGTGTTCTCCTGGGCCAGCGCGCCGATGGACGCGATCAAGGGGGCAATGGATGCCGCGGGCGGCTGGACGACCGCGCATATGGCTGCGGGCCCGTTGCGCAGCCTGCTCGTCGACGGCGCGATCGCAGGCGCCGGCAGCGTGCTCGTATTCATGCCGCAGATCCTGATCCTGTTCCTCTTCATCCTGCTGCTCGAAGACTCGGGCTACCTGCCGCGCGCGGCGTTCCTGCTCGACAACCTGATGGGCAAGGTCGGACTGTCCGGCCGCGCGTTCATCCCGCTGCTGTCGAGCTTTGCCTGCGCCATTCCCGGCATCATGGCCACGCGAACGATCGCGAACGGGCGCGACCGTCTCGCAACCATCATGGTCGCGCCGCTGATGACCTGCTCGGCACGACTGCCCGTCTACGCGCTTCTGATCGGCGCCTTCGTGCCGGCGCGCGGCGTCGGCCTGTTCAACCTGCGCGGGCTCACGCTGTTCGGCCTCTACGTCGCCGGTGTAGTGTCGGCCATGGGCGTGGCTTGGGTGATGAAGCGCGCCTGGATGAAACGCCGCTACCAGCCGCTGATGCTCGAGTTGCCGCCCTACCGCGTGCCGGGCCTGCGCAACCTCGTGCTCGGCCTGTGGGAGCGCGCGCGGATCTTCCTGCGGCGCGTTGGCGGAATCATCTTCGCGCTGACGGTGCTGCTGTGGTTCCTGGCGAGCTACCCGGCGCCACCCATCGGCGCCACCGGAGCGGCGATCGAGTACAGCCTGGCCGGCTGGCTCGGGCACGCGCTGCAGCATGTGTTCGCGCCGATCGGCTTCAACTGGCAGATCTCGATCGCGCTGGTGCCCGGCATGGCTGCGCGCGAGGTGGCTGTGGGCGCGCTCGGAACCGTGTACGCGCTGTCGGCCCACGGCGACTCAGTGGCAGAGGCGCTCTCGCCGGTAATCGCGCAGGGCTGGTCGCTGGCGACAGCCTATTCGCTGCTCGCCTGGTACGTATTCGCGCCGCAGTGCCTGTCGACGCTGGCCGTCGTCAAGCGCGAAACCAACTCATGGCGCTATCCGCTGCTGATGGCGCTGTACCTGTTCGTGCTCGCGTACGCGGCGGCCTTCGCCACCTACCGGCTCACCTTGTGGTGGAGCGGCTGAATGTTCCCCGCCGCGCAATCGCTCATCGTGGCGCTGATCGTCGGTGCCTGTGCGGGCTACACGCTCTGGGCGTTGTTGCCATCGGCGGGACGCCGCCGCTTGGCGGGCTCGGCGTTGCGACTGCCGCTGCCGGTGCTAGTGCTAGCGGCCCTGCGCCGCGCGGCGCAAGCCGCCACAGGCTGCGCTTGCGACGGCTGCGAGCACGCCAGTCCGAGGCCGGCGGTGGGCTCGGCGCAGCGGGTCACGTTCCACCCTCGCCTTCGCCGCTAACCGCGGCACGCCTGGGGCCGCGACCGGGTTCAATTGTCGGCGCGGCCCATCGCCTTGTCGCCGAGCCCCATGGGCAGCGGGAAGTGCACGGTCTCCTGCACACCTGGCAGCTTGCGCACCGAAACCGCACCGAGCGCGCGCAGGCGATCGATCACCTGCCGCACCAGGATGTCGGGCGCCGAGGCGCCGGCGGTCAGCCCCACACGGCACTTGCCGCTAAACCACTCGGCGCGCAGGTCCTCCGGCCGGTCGACCATGTAGGCAGGCGTGCCCAGCCGTTCGGCGAGCTCGCGCAGGCGGTTGCTGTTCGAGCTCGTCGGACTGCCGACGACGATCATCACGTCGACCTGCGGGCTCAGCACCTTCACCGCGTCCTGGCGGTTCTGCGTCGCGTAGCAGATGTCCTGCCGTTTGGGTTCGCGCACGTCCGGGAAACGCCGCTTCACCGCCGCCAGGATCTGGACCGAGTCGTCGACCGACAGCGTCGTCTGCGTCACGACGGCCACCCGCTCGGGGCGCGTGACGGGCACGGCCGCCACGTCGACGACGTCCTCGACCAGGAAGATGCCGTCGCTCAATTGCCCCATCGTTCCCTCGACCTCGGGGTGGCCCTTGTGCCCGATCATGATGAACTCGTAACCTTCGCGACGCAGCTTGGCCACCTCGACGTGAACCTTGCTCACCAGCGGGCACGTCGCGTCGAACACCGTGAAGCCACGCGCAGCCGCTTCGCGCCGCACGGCCTGGCTCACGCCGTGGGCGCTGAACACCAGCGTTGCGCCGGTGGGCACGTCGGCCAGATCCTCGATGAAGATCGCGCCCTTGGCCTTGAGGTCGCCCACGACATAGGTGTTGTGCACGATCTCGTGGCGCACGTAGATTGGCGCGCCGAATTTCTTCAACGCGCGCTCGACGATCTCGATCGCGCGGTCGACACCGGCACAAAAGCCGCGCGGCTCGGCGAGGAGTACGTCCTTCGGGCCGGTCGCGTCGCGCTCCCCAGCCATCAAAGCACTCCGATCACGTGCACTTCGAACCTGAGCGCCGCGCCCGCTAGCGGGTGGTTGAAGTCGAGCAGCAGCCCGTCCTCGTCGACCTCGCGCACCACACCAGCGTAGCTGCCCTGTCCGCCCGGCGTGGGGAACCGCACCACGTCGCCTACCGCGTAGCACCTATGCGCATCGCCGATCTCGTCCAGCAGCGACCGCTTCACCCGCTGCAGCATATGCGCGTTGTGCTCTCCGAAAGCCTCGCCCGCGGCGAGGTCGAAACTGGCGCGCGCGCCTTCACGCAGGCCGATGAGCCTCGCCTCCATAGCTGCTGCGAGCTCGCCGGTGCCCAGCGACAGTGTGGCCGGCTTGCCGTCGAAAGTATTGACGAAGTCGGCTCCGTTTATACCGGCCAGGCGATAGTGCAGGGTCAGGAACGATCCGGGCTGGACGGAATTCACGTGCGGCGTTCCGGTTGGATAGACTGTGCTGATGTTGCGCCGATTTTAGGCGCTGCCCCGCAAAGTCCTGACAGCGCCTGCGCCTCCGATCGACGCACGGATGCCACCCGATGACGATCAAAGACCTGCCTGTCGCGTTGCGCCCCCGCGAAAAGCTGCTCGCCCATGGCGCAGCTTCGCTCGCTGACGCCGAACTGCTCGCGCTGCTGCTGCGGACCGGATTCAAAGGCACCGGCGTGCTGCAGCTCGCCGAGCAGATGCTGAACAAGTTCGGCGGCGTCTGCGGGTTGCTCAATGCCGCAAGCACAGACCTCGAACGCATCAGTGGCGTAGGCCCGGCCAAGCGCGCCGAGCTGGCGGCCGTGCTCGAACTCGCCCGTCGTTCGATGGCGGGCCAGTTGCAGCAACGCGCATTGTTCGATACGCCTGGCCGCGTCAAGGACTTCCTGCGACTGCAGCTCGCACAGCGTGAACACGAAGTCTTCGCCGTGCTGTTCCTCGACGCGCAAAACCAGCTGCTGACGATGGAGGAGATGTTTCGCGGCACACTCACGCAGACCAGCGTCTACCCGCGAGAGATCGTCAAGCGTGCGCTGCACTTCAATGCAGCCGCTGTCGTCTTCGCCCACAACCACCCGTCGGGCGCGGCCGAACCTTCGCGTGCCGACGAGTTCCTGACCCAGACGCTCAAGGGCGCACTCGCGCTGGTGGACATTCGCGTGCTCGACCACCTGGTCGTTGGTCGCGGCGAAGTCGTCTCGTTGGCCGAGCGCGGTCTGCTGTGAAGCCATACCCCATTGCAGGCCTGAGCGCTCTGGCAGACCTCAAGACCGAGCTGCAGCGCAGGCAGCGCGAGCAAGCCGAGCACGAAGCGCAGGCCCGCGTGGACCGCGAACAACTGCTGCGCGAGCAAACGCTGTTCGCCAGCAGCGTCGGTGCCGTCACGCCGCTCGCGCACAGCGGCCGCACGGCACTGCACGCGCCCAAGCCGATGCCCGAGCCGCTGCAGCACCGGCGCGACGAAGCAGCTGCGCTGCGCGAGACGCTGTCCGACGATATCGACGTCGATTCGCTGCTCGAGACAGACGCCGCGCTGTCGTTTCGCCGTCCCGATATCGGACCCGACGTCGTGCAAAAACTCCGCCGCGGCGGCTGGGTGATTCAGGCGCAGATCGACCTGCACGGTCTGCGTCGCGACGAGGCGCGCGAACGACTCGCGGCATTCCTGCGCGAAGCCTCGCGGCAGGGGTTGCGCTGCGTGCGTGTCGTGCACGGCAAGGGCAACGGCTCGCCTGGCCGCGAGCCGGTGCTCAAGCACCGGGTGCACGGCTGGCTCGTTCAGAAGTCGGCCGTGCTCGCATTCACACAGGCGCGCGCGGCCGAGGGCGGCAGCGGTGCGCTGGTGGTGCTGCTACGGCCCGGACCCTCGCCCTGATGCCGCGCCATCCCCGACCCGAGCCGGGTCGCCGCTCTGCGCGTCGCCGATCAGGTCGCCAGCTTGGCCGCCAGCGCGTTGACCGCCTTCGCCGCCGCAGAACCGGGGTAAACCTCGAGCAGCAACTGGCGCTTCTGCACCGCCTCGCGCACCGCCGGGTCGGCCGGGATCTCGCCCATCAGATCGAGCTTCACCGCGGGCTCGGCATCGGGGTTGACGAAGCGGTCGACGACGCGCTGGAGCTGGGCCCGGATCGCCCGGCCCTCGCCGAGGCGACTCACCTGGTTGACGATGAGCTGGATCACTCCGCGCTGCTGCTGCGACGAGAGCACCTTGACCGTGGCGTACGCGTCGGTCATCGATGTCGGCTCGGAGGTGACGACGATCGCCACGTCGCTCGCCAGCGAGACCGCGTACAGCACGACGTCGGAGATGCCCGCGCCGGTATCGAGCAGGATGCGGTCATAGCGTGGCGCGAGCGTCTCGATCACCTCGAGGAGCTTCGCCCGAACCTCCGCGGTGAGGCGCGAATATTCGACCATGCCCGAGCCGGCCAACAGCACCGAGAATCCGCCCGGGGCAGCAAGGATCGCGTCGTCGAGCGCCGCCTTGCCGGTGAAGACGTCGTGCAGCGTGATCTTCGGGAACAGGTTCAGCACCACGTCGAGATTCGCCAGGCCAAGGTCGGCGTCGAGCACCAGCACGCGCTCGCCACGATGGGCGAGTGCAGCCGCGAGGTTGGCCGAGACGAAGGTCTTGCCGACCCCGCCCTTGCCGCTGGTGATGGCCAGCACGCGCGCGCGCTTCGTCGGCGGCGCAGCCTTGGACGGAGAAGGGACTTCCGGGTTCGCGATGTTCATTCGAGGTCTTCAAACTGTGGGCTGCTGAACAGCATGTTCTTCTCTTCGGAGCTGACCTGCACGTCGGTCGGCTGTTCCAGGCAGGCGCGGTTGCGGCCTTCGGACTTGGCGCGGTAGAGCTGGCGGTCGGCACCGGCGAGCCACAGCGTCGCCGTCGAGCGCACCCACTGCGGTGCAAATGCGCCGCCGAGACTGATGGTGATCCCGATCGGCGCACCGCCTTCGATCGGCACCGGTTCCTGCTCAACCCGGCGGCGAATGCGTTCAGCCACGGCGCGGCCGAACGCAGGTGGGCAATTGGGCAGGATGATCGCGAACTCTTCGCCGCCATAGCGCGCCACGGTGTCCATCGGCCGCACGCAGTCGAGCAGCCTCTGCGCCACGGCCTGCAGCACGCGGTCGCCTGCGGGGTGACCATGGCTGTCGTTGACCTGCTTGAAGTGGTCGATGTCGACCATCAGCACCAGTGCCGGCTCGCCGGCACGTGCCACGCGGTCGATCTCGCGCGCCAGCGCAATCTCGAACTGGCGACGATTCGCGAGTCCGGTGAGCGCGTCGCGGCTCGAGAGGTCGCAAAGCGCATCGAGCACGGCCTGCAACCACGCCGGATCCGAGCGCTCTGGCAGATCGCGGCCGGACTGCTGCAGCAACTGCAGCGCCCCCTCGAGCCGTAGCGCGGGCGACGCGTGTGAATGCTCGGCGGGATCGATGGACACGTGACAGGGGCGTGTACGGTTCGCGGCGCGACGCCGGGGTTCGATTGGCGCGCCAGTCTAGCAGTGCCAACGCGGCTCAAGATCGCGATCTGGCCGCTGTTGGCAGGCCAATTGGACCGCAGCGGCCGCGGCTCAAGGCCAGCCTGCGCAGGCCGATAACAGCGCAAGCGGCGCCCTACACGCCGAACCCGATCCACTCCCGTTACCAGAAGTCCGCATGAGTGCCGTACTGAACGTCCTGGATGCTCCTGCCGCGAGCAGCGTCCAGCGGCAGGTGCAGGCAGAGCCGGAATTCGCGTTCTGCGGCGCGGATTTCGAGCGCGTGCGCCGCTTGATCTTCCAACGCGCCGGCATCAGCCTCGGCACGGGCAAGCAGGCGATGGTCTACAGCCGGCTTTCGCGCCGCCTGCGCGACACCGAGCACCGCTCGTTCAGCAGCTACCTGCAGTGGCTCGAGCACGCCAGCGGCGCGGCGGCCGAAGCCGAATGGCAGGAGTTCGTCAACTGCCTGACCACCAACCTGACCGCATTCTTCCGCGAGGAACATCACTTCGAAGTGCTGGCCGCCGAGCTCAAGCGCCGCAGCGGCGAGTCCCTGCGCATCTGGTGCAACGCTGCATCGACCGGGGAAGAGCCGTACTCGATCGCGATCGCCTGTGCCGAGTCCCCGGGGGACGGCGCGGGCCTGCAGATCCTTGCGAGCGACATCGACACTCGCGTCCTTGCCACCGCCCGCCGCGGCGTCTACCCTGCCGACGCGCGCGGCCTGTCGCGCGAGCGCCTGCACGAACACTTCCTGCGCGGCAAGGGACTCAACAGCGGCTTCGTGCGCGTCAAACCGGAGCTGGCACGGCGAGTCGAGTTCCGGCACATCAACCTGATGGCGCCGCGCTGGCCGCTCGACGACCCGTTCGACTTCGTGTTCTGCCGCAACGTGATGATCTACTTCAACGCCGCAACGCAACGCCAGGTGCTCGAGGGCATCCACGCGGTGATGAGGCCGCAGGGGCTGCTGTTTGTCGGCCACTCGGAGAACTTCAGCGACGCGAGGGACCTGTTCCGGCTGCGCGGCAAGACGATCTACGAGCGCGTCTGACGCTCGCGCGCCTGATTCGCAGCCGCTCCCCCCATGGCGCATCAACCTTCGGTCGTCGGCGTCGCGCCAGCCCGCTCTCGCCTCGAGCGCCTCAAGGCCAGGCCCGTGAGGGAAGGCGTCGCCTCGTTCTTCTACTACGACGCGCACTTCGCGAACGACGCGGTGAAGATCCTGCCCGGCGAATACTTCGTGCACGACGAAGACCTGCTCGTGATGACGACGCTGGGTTCGTGCATCGCCGCCTGCCTGTGGGACCGCCAGGCCAAGGTCGGCGGCATGAACCACTTCATGCTTCCCGAGGGCGGCGGCGACGTCGCGGGCGGCGCGAGCGGGCGCTACGGCTCGTACGCGATGGAGCTGCTGATCAACGAGATGATGAAGCTCGGTGCCTCGCGCACGACGATGGAAGCCAAGGTGTTCGGCGGCGGCCAGGTCATCAGTGGCATGAGCGCGATGAACGTCGGCCAGCGCAACACGGCCTTCGTCCTCGACTATCTGAAGACCGAACGCATCCCGGTGGTGTCTAGCGACGTGCTGGACATCTGCCCGCGCAAGGTGTGTTTCCTGCCGGCCAGCGGCAAGGCAATGGTCAAACGCCTGGCCAGCGCCAACGCGGAGTCGCTGCTGGCGCAGGAGCGCGCGGCGGCGCAGAAAGCCGTCGTGGGCACGTCCGGCGCTGGCTCGGTGGATCTCTTCTGACCATGGGCACGCTCGTGCTTGCGCATCCGCCGCTGCACGGCTGCGGCGCCGTCGCCCCGCGCCGCAGGAGACGTTGAATGGACAAGACGCGCGTGGTCGTGGTCGACGACTCGGCCCTGGTGCGCAGCCTGCTGGCGGAAATCATCAACCGCGAGCCCGACATGCAATGCGTCGGCGTCGCGAGCGACCCGCTCGTCGCGCGCGAGGTGATCCGCAGCCTCGACCCTGACGTGATCACGCTCGACGTCGAGATGCCGCGCATGGACGGGCTCGAGTTCCTGGCCCGCCTGATGCGCCTGCGGCCAATGCCGGTGGTGATGGTCTCGACGCTGACCGAGCGCGGGGCCGAGGCGACCCTGCGGGCGCTCGAGCTCGGTGCGGTCGACTTCGTCGCCAAGCCCAAGGCGGGTGTCGCCGACGGCCTGCGCCTTCTCGCGTCTGACTTGACCGAGAAGCTGCGCATCGCTGCCAGCGCGACAGTGCGGCGCGCCCCGGCGGCCCCTGCGGCAACCGCCGCGGCCACGGCAAGCACGCAGACCAGGCTGGCCCCGCCGTCGATCGGCCGACTGTCGACGCAGAGGGTCGTCTTCATCGGTGCCTCCACCGGAGGCACCGAGGCCACGCGCGAGTTGCTGATGGCGTTGCCGCCCGACGCGCCCGCCGTCGTGATCACGCAGCACATGCCGCCGGGTTTCACCCGCAGTTACGCCGCGCGGCTCGACGGCCTGTGCCGGATTCGCGTGAAGGAGGCCGAAGACGGCGAACGCATTCTTTCCGGCCACGCCTACATCGCGCCCGGCGGCCTGCACCTGAGCGTCGAACGCTCGGGCGCGAACCTTGTCGCCCGCGTCTGCGACGGTGAACCGGTGAACCGTCACAAGCCGTCGGTCGAGGTGCTGTTCAAGTCTGCCGCGCGCGTCGTCGGGCAAAACGCGCTCGGGGTCATGCTGACCGGCATGGGCGCCGATGGCGCCAAGGCGATGCGCGAGATGCGCGACGCAGGCGCCTACAATGTGGCGCAGGACGAGGCGAGCTGCGTCGTCTTCGGCATGCCGCGCGAGGCGATCGCTGCCGGTGCGGCGCACGAGGTGCTGCCACTGGCGCAGATCGCGCCGCGGTTGATCGAGCGCCTGCGCAGCGGCGCCGGCTTGACCGCCCCGCATTCGTAGTGCGGCACGCGCAACGGCCGCGCACGCGGTCTCGCCGCCACAGTTCAGCGCGACGGCAGGAACAGCGCCTGCAGGTCGCTCAGCAGATCGAAGCCGCGCTCGGTGGGCCAGACGCGGTGCAGGTCGCGCCCGACGAGGCCCCTGCGTTCGGCTTGCGCGAGCGGCGCCGCGATCGCCGTCGGCGCAAGCCCAGTGCGTTCGCCGAACCGCGCCAGCTCGAACCCGCCCTTCAGTCGCAGCGCATTGAGCATGAACTCGAACGCTAACTCGTCCCGCGCGACTTCGGCCTCCTGCGCGATGGCGTTGCCCGCGAGCGCACGATCCATGTAGCGCGCCGGGTCGCGCAGGCGCGCCTGGCGCAGCACACGGTGCGGAAACGACAGCTTGCCGTGCGCGCCCGCGCCGATGCCGAGGTAGTCGCCGAACTCCCAGTAGTTCAAGTTGTGCGCGCAGCGGTGGCCCCGCTTCGCGAAGGCCGACACCTCGTAGCGCTCCAGGCCGTGCCCGGCGGTGAGTTCGCAGATGCGGTCGAGCATGTCGAACGCGAGCTCGTCGTCGGGCAGCGCGGGCGGGTGCTTCGCGAACAGCGTGTTCGGCTCGATCGTCAGGTGATAGATCGACAGGTGCGGCGGCTCGTAGGCGAGCGCAGTGCGAAGGTCGGCGTCCAGCGCAGACAAGGTCTGTCCGGGCAACGCGTACATCAGGTCGACGTTGAAGGTCTCGAAGACATCGCGTGCCTCGTCGAGCGCGGCCAGCGCCTGCGCGCTGTCGTGCACGCGGCCGATGGCCCGGAGCGCTCGGTCGTCGAAGCTCTGCACGCCGAGCGAGAGCCGCGTCACGCCGGCAGCGCGGTAGCCGCGAAAGCGCTCGCGCTCGAAGGTGCCCGGGTTCGCCTCGAGTGTCACCTCGCACCCTGGCTCAAGAACAAGGCGCGCGCGGACGTCGGCCAGCAGGCGGTCGATCGCCTCGGGTGCGAACAGGCTCGGCGTGCCGCCACCGATGAAGACGCTGCGCACGCGCCTGCCCCAGACCAGCGGCAGCGCCGATTCGAGGTCGCAGCGCAGCGCGTCGAGGTAGCGCGCGACCGGCGGCTCACCGTTCGCCGCATGCGAGTTGAAGTCGCAGTACGGACACTTCTTCAGGCACCACGGCAGGTGCACGTAGAGCGACAACGGCGGCAGGGCGCCGAGGGCTAGCGTGCCCGGTCGCAGGCGATGCCCAACGGGGTCAGCCGCGACCGGCGCCTCGTCGTGCGGATCAGCCAACGTGCCAGGCCTCGCGCATCAGCGCCAGCATCTGCCGCATCGCGCTCGCGCGGTGGCTGTGCGCGTTCTTCTCGGCGGCGGCGAGCTCGGCCACGCTGCGCCCGAGCGCCGGGATGAAGACTAGCGGGTCGTAGCCGAAGCCACCAATCCCTTGCGCGCTGCGCAGCAAGCTCCCCTGCCAGCGCCCGGTCGCGATCAGCGGCTCGGGGTCGTCAGCCGCTCGCACTGCCACGAGCGTACAGACAAATCGCGCGCGGCGATGCGTTACGCCTTCCATGCGCTGCAGCAGCAGCGCATTGTTGGCGGCGTCCTGCACCCGCCTCAGATGTTCGCGCTCGCCGAGCGGCAGCTCGACCTGCGCGTAGTGCGCGGAGACCACTCCGGGCGCGCCGCCCAGCGCGTCGATACAGAGACCCGAGTCGTCGGCAATCGCCGCACAGCCACCGGCTCGCGCCGCGTGGCGCGCCTTCGCCAGGGCGTTCTCGACGAACGTCGCGTGCGGCTCGTCGGCCTCGGCGACGCCGAGCGAGCCCTGAGCCACGAGTTCGAAACCGAGCGGCGCAAGCAGGCTCTGCAGTTCGCGCAGCTTGCCCGCATTGTTCGACGCGAGCACCAGCTTCACGACGGCTGCTCCGCTCCACCTGGCCCGGATCAGACGCCAAGCCGCTGCGATGCGCGTGCCGGCGCGCGCCGGGTCAACATCCCAAGGCCTCCTTCTGCGCCTTGATCAGCGAGCGAATGCCCTGATCGGCCAGCTGCACCAGCGCGTTCATCTCTTCGCGCGTGAACGCGGCGCCTTCGGCCGTTCCCTGCAGTTCGACGAAACCGCCGCAGCCCGTCATCACCACGTTCATATCGGTGTCGCAGGCTGAATCCTCCGCGTAGTCGAGGTCGAGCAGCGGTGCGCCCTGCACGATGCCGACCGATACCGCGGCGACGAAGTCGCGGATCGGCGAGGTCGCGACCAGGCCGCGCTCGCGCAGCCAGCTCACCGCGTCGTGCGCGGCGACGAAGGCTCCGGTGATCGCCGCTGTGCGCGTGCCGCCATCGGCCTGGATCACGTCGCAGTCGAGCGCGATCGTGCGCTCGCCGAGCAGCCCAAGGTCGAACACGCAGCGCAGCGAGCGTCCGATCAGGCGCTGGATCTCCTGCGTGCGCCCGCTCTGCTTGCCGCGAGCCGCTTCGCGATCGGTCCGCGTGTTCGTTGCCCGCGGCAGCATGCCGTACTCGGCCGTGACCCAGCCTTCGCCGCTGCCGCGCTTGTGCGGCGGCACTTTCTCTTCGACCGACGCGGTGCACAGCACCCGGGTATCACCGAACTCGATCAGCACCGAGCCCTCGGCATGCCGGGTGTAGTGGCGGGTGATCGTGATCGGCCGCAGTGCGTCGGCGCCGCGGCCTTGCGCGCGCTGGAAGGTGGTCATCGAAATCTCAGGACTTCTTGTGCGATGAACGCCGGATCGCGTCGTTGATCTCGCGGATCGAGCGTTCGATCTCGGCCTCGTCGAGCTCGTCGCCGCCGCCCTGGCCGAGCACGCTCGCCTGGATGGTGGAGGCGAACACCTCATCGCCGAGCGCCTGCGTGGAGATACCGTTGGCGCCGCCATTGTCCTCGGCCGACTCCCATTCCGTCGCCAGCACGGTCACGTTGTCGCACTTGGCGCCACCCGCGCGCAGCGCCAGCTCGACCAGTTCGGGCACGGCGTCCGAGATCGAGCGACCCGCCAGCTGCTCGGCCACCGTGGCATCGGTCACGTTGCCCCACAGGCCGTCGGAGCAGAGCATGACGCGGTCGCCGCGCTGCAGCAGCAGCGGTCCGACCGTGTCGACGACCGGCTTGCCCGGGCTGCCGAGGCAGGTGAAGAGCACGTTGCGGTTGATGCGGTCGCCCATCGGCACGACCTGGCTGAGCGTTTGCTGCAGCTCGGTGTAGGAGTGGTCGCGCGTGCGGGCGACGAGCTTGCCGCCGCGAACGAGGTACAGGCGCGAATCGCCGCAATGCGCCCAGTACGCGGCATTTCCCTGAATCAGGCAGGCGACGATCGTCGTTCGCGGCGTGTCGAGCAGCGACTTCTGCGTCGCGTAATGCAGCAGCTCGTGATGGCCGGCGATGATCGCCTCGTTCAAGAAACGCGTCGGATCGGCAAGCGTGGGCCTGGCATCGCGCTGGAACAGCGCCGCGAGCGTCTGCAACGCAAGCTGCGAAGCGACCTCGCCTTCGGGATGCCCGCCCATGCCATCGGCCAACGCGAACAGACCGGCGTCGCGCGTGTAGCAGTAGCCCATGCGATCTTCGTTCTTCTCGCGGCCGCCCTTGCGGCTGACCTGATAGACGGTGAACCTCATGCGGTTGCTGCCCCGAGCATCAGCGACAGGTCCAGGGCAGTCACTAACGCGCAGCTCACGCCTTGGCGCCGCCGGTCAGGTTCTCGAGCTGCAGCTTGAGCCGCTCACCGAAGCTGAGCCTGGTGTACTGGCGTTCGGTCTCGCGGCTAAGCTCCTTTTGCAGCGCGAACACGCTTTGCGGGCGCGAAAGCGGATCGAGCGACATACACCACTCGGTCACCTCGATCAGGTTGTCCGAGTACACATTGCGCAGCCGCGACAGGCTGAGCGCCAGCCGGTCCTTCTCGATCCGCTGCGGCGCGTCGTTCGGCGGATAGCCCTGCATGCAGGCGTAGATGCAGGCGCCGATCGCGTAGATGTCGGTCCACGGCCCGAGCGTGCCGTCGCGGCGGTACATCTCCGGCGCCGCGAAGCCCGGCGTGTACATCGGCCTTATGAAGTTGCCCTCCTTGCTCAGCACCTCGCGCGCGGCGCCGAAGTCGAGCAGCACCGCCTTGTTGTCGTTGCCGATGAAGATGTTGGCTGGCTTGATATCGAGGTGCAGCATCTTGTGTTGGTGCACGATGCGCAACCCACGCAAGATCTCGTCGAACAGCGAACGGATCGTCGACTCGCGGAACACCTTGTCGCGCTTCAAGTCCCGCGCGGTGACTATGAAGTCCTGCAGGGTGTCTCCCTGCAGATAGTTCATCACCATGTAGACCGTCTCGTTCTCGCGGAAGAAGTTGAGCACCGAGACAACGCTAGGATGCGATATCTGCGCCAGCGAGCGGCCTTCCTCGAAGAAGCTCTTCAGGCCAAGGCGGTACAGCGGCTGCTTGTCGGGCTTGACACGCGGCGTCAGCTCGCCCGGGACCCGCTCGGCGAGCGAGGCCGGCAGGTATTCCTTGATCGCCACCATGTGACGCTCGGCGTCTTCGGCCAGGTACACCACGCCGAAACCGCCAGCTGCGACTCGCTTGACGATCTGGTATCCGCCAACCACGGTGCCCGCGGGCAGTGGAGCCGGTTTCGGCTTTGCCATAATTGGTGTTTTGCCTGCGTGAAAGCTCGATGGCAGTCTACAGCATGACCGGTTATGCGAGCGCCAGTCCCGGCACGCAGACAGCGAACCTCGCCGGCGGCGAGGATGGCGCGCCAACTGCGCCGAAGACTTCCGCAAGCGACGGCGTCGTCGCCGAGCTGCGCTCGGTCAACGGACGCTTCCTGGATCTGTCGATGCGCCTACCTGACGAGCTGCGCGGTCTCGAGCCCGTTCTGCGCGAGCTCGTCTCGGCGGCGTTCCGACGCGGCAAGATCGAACTGCGCTTGAGCACCCGCGGCGACGGCGAGACGGCCTGGCCGCAACCGCAGTGGGAACAGCTGCATCGCCTGTCGCGGCTCGAGGACTCGGTGCGTAGCTGGCTGCCCGAAGCCAAGGCCCTGTCGGTGCACGAAGTTCTGCAGTGGTGCAAGAGTGCGGGCGTGCCCGAGCGCCGGGAAGAGGCTGCCGTCGACGCCGTTCGCGGCGCCATCGCGGGCTTACGCGAGGCACGCGAGCGCGAAGGCGTGCGGCTCACTGACGTGCTGCTCGAGCGCGTGTCAAGGCTGCGCGAACTGGCGGCGCAAGCCGAGCCGCTGGTGCCCGTTGTCATCCAGCGCCAGCAGCAGCGCTTCCTCGATCGCTGGAACGCTGCCCTCGAGGCAACCGGCGCGACGCAGGCCATCTCACGCGACACGCTGCACGAACGCGCGCTCAACGAGGCGGCGGCGTTCGCGATCCGCATCGATGTGGCGGAGGAGCTGGCGCGCCTGCGTTCGCATCTGGACGAGATCACCCGCGTGCTGGAGCGCGGCGGTGAAGCGGGCAAGCGGCTCGACTTCCTGATCCAGGAGCTCCTGCGCGAGGCCAATACGCTGGGATCGAAGGCGGCCGCGCTGGAGCTGACCAACATTTCGGTCGAGATGAAGGTAGCGATCGAACAGATGCGCGAGCAGGTGCAGAACATCGAGTGAGGTTTCACGGGGTCTCTTGACAGCCCCAAGCGGCCGGAAAGTCCAGCGTTTACGCGGGTTTAGCGTTTCAGGGCGTTGAAGGACGACCCACCCCATCCCAGAATTTGTGTGTACCCAGCTGTGTACCCGGAACCGTCCGGCGCAGTTTTGGGTACACACCTGGGGTGGACAATGGGCAAGCTGACCGATGTCGGCATCCGGGCCTGGATCAGGTCCGGCGAACGCTTTGAAGGGCGATCCGACGGCGATGGCCTCGTGCTGACCTGGCGACCTGAACGCAGTGCGCCGAGTTGGAAGCTGCGCTACCGCTTCGCCGGCAAGTCTCGCGTGATGAACCTGGGCAGCTACACCGACCTGCCCCTCGCCGCGGCCCGCCAGTCAGCCAAGGAACTGCGCGCCAAGATCGCCCTCGGTCACGACGTGGCCGGCGAGAAGCAGGAGCGCAAGTCCACCGCCCTGGCCCGCATCGAGGCCGCGCGCAGCATCACCACCGTCGGCCAGCTCGCCGACGAGTACTTTGAACGCATGATCAACGGGCGCTGGAAGCACCCAAACATCGTGCGCAGCCGCATCGAGAAAGACATCAAGCCCCAACTGGGCAAGCTGGCGCTCGATGCGGTGGAGCCGCGGCACATCGACGCGATGCTGCGCGCCGTCGTCAAGCGCGGCGCGCCGACCATCGCCAACGACGTGCTCCGCTGGGTGCGCCGCATGTTCGACTACGCCATCAAGCGCCACCTGGTGCGCTTCAATCCGGCAGCGGCCTTCGACTTGGCGGACGCGGGCGGCAAGGAACTCGCCCGCGAGCGGGCGCTGTCACGTGACGAGCTGGTGACGCTGTTCAAGGCCATGCGCCAGGCAAAGGGCTTCAGCGTGCAGAACGAGCTGACGGTGAAGCTGCTGTTGCTGCTGGCCGTGCGCAAGGGCGAGCTGATTGCCGCGCGCTGGGACGAGTTCGAGCTGCGGGCCGACCCGCCGGCGTGGCACCTGCCCGGCATCCGTACCAAGACCGGCCAGCCGCTGGACATCCCGCTGCCGACCATGGCGGTGGAGTGGCTGCAGAAGCTGAAGTAGCTGGCCTGCAACGCCGAGTACGTGTTGCCGGCGCGCAAGCTGCAGAGCCGCATGGTGCCGCACGTCTGCGAGTCCACCCTGGGCGCGGCGATGGGCAAGGTGAAGCACGGCCTGCCCCACTTCACGGTGCACGACTTCCGCCGCACCGCCCGCACGCACCTGGCCGCCCTGGGCGTGGAGCCGCACGTGGCCGAACGCTGCCTGAACCACAAGTTGAAGGGCGTGGAAGGCGTCTACAACCGGCACGACTACTTCGAGGAGCGGCGGCGGGCGCTGGAGGGGTGGGGGCAGTTGCTGCTGAAGCTGGAACGCCAAGGACCGCTGCCGAAGAAGCCGGCGGCGGCACGCCAGCCAGCAACGACGGCCGAGGAAGCTTGACAACTATTGATAGCCGACGCGATCATGGGCGCCATGAGCAGCAACACCATGAGCTTTGCCCTGCCCGAGGCCTTGCGCGAGTACGTCGACCAGCGGGTACGGTCCGGTCAGTACGGCAACACCAGCGAGTACCTGCGTGAACTGATCCGCCGGGACCAGGAAGAACAGGCCAAGAAGCGGCTGCGCGAACTAATCGAAGAAGGGCTGAGTTCAGGCCCGGGCCGTGCCCTGACACCGAAGCGGACGGCGCAGCTGAAGAAGCAGGCCCTGGGCGACCTGCGTTGAAGCCCGCCCATCTTCGGCCCCGCGCCGAAGCAGATCTGGTCGAAGCGGCACGGTACTACGCCCAAGAAGGCGGCTTGGCCCTGGGCGAGCGGATGTTCGACGCCGCCATCGCGGCGCTTGAGCCGATCGAACGCATGCCCTCCATGGGTTCTCCCCGGCTGGGACAGTTGTGCGACATCCCAGGCCTGCGATCCTGGCGAGTCGCGGGTTTCCCGATGCAATGGCTCTACTTCGAGGCACCCGATCATCTCGATGTCGTTCGCCTTGTCGGTGACCGACAAGACATCCTCGCGATCCTCCAGGATGCTGGCTGAGGCTCAGGGCCGTCGCACCCCAATCCTGCGGCCGATACAAGGTGCCCGATGACCGGCGACGAGCGTGAGGAGATGAACCGGCTGCTGGCCGAGAACCGCCGGCTGCGCGACTTGCTGACCGAGAACGGCATCGCCTGGCAGCCCCGCGATCCCGCGCCCACCACCGAGCGAATCTCACGCCTTGGCACTGACGAGAAGGTGAAGCTCTTCGCCAGCCTGTTCCGCGGCCGGGAAGACGTCTACCCCATCCGCTGGGAAAGCAAGGCAGGCAAATCGGGCTACTCACCGGCGTGCGCGAACGAGTGGCGGGCCGGCATCTGCGAGAAGCCGCGGGTCAAGTGCGGCGACTGCGAGCACCGTGCGCTGATCCCGGTCACGGGCCAGACTGTCTTCGACCACCTCGCTGGCCGGCACACCGTGGGGGTGTTTCCGCTCCTGACCGATGACACCTGCCACTTCCTGGCCGTCGACTTCGACGATGCCGAGTGGCGCGAAGACGCCCGCGCCTTCGCCGGCTCCTGCGATGCGCTGGGCGTGCCGGTCGCGCTCGAGGTCTCCCGCTCGGGCAATGGGGCGCATGCCTGGATCTTCTTCTCCGCCCGGGTGTCGGCACGCGATGCCCGGAGGCTGGGCACAGCACTCATCAGCCACACCTGCGCGCGCACCCGTCAGCTGAAGCTCAGCTCCTACGACCGCCTGTTTCCGAACCAGGACACGATGCCGAAGGGAGGCTTCGGCAACCTCATCGCGTTGCCGCTGCAGAAAGCGCCCCGCGAAAGCGGCGGTAGCGTGTTTGTCGACCGTGACCTGCAGCCCTACCACGATCAGTGGGCCTTCCTGGCAGGCCTGCCGAAGATGTCGCCCGCGGATATCGAGCCCACGATCCTGGGTGCCACCGGTGGCAGCCATCCGCTCGACGTGACCTTCATCGACAGCGAAGACCAGGCTGCGCCGTGGCGTCGGCAGGAGCCAGCGTCAAGCCGCCTGCCCGGCCCGATGCCAGCCTCACTGAAGATCACGCTGGCCAACCTGGTGTACTTCGAGAAGGCCGCTTTGCCACAGCCCCTGGCCAACCGGCTGATCCGCCTGGCCGCGTTCCAGAACCCCGAGTTCTACAAGTCACAGGCCATGCGCCTTCCGGTGTGGGATGAGCCCCGGGTCATTGGCTGCGCAGAGAACTTCCCCCAACACATTGCCCTGCCGCGCGGGTGCCTGGAAGCAGCGCTCACCTTGCTGCGCGAGAACGGCATTCGGCCCGACCTGCACGACGAGCGATCGGCCGGGACGGCGCTGCAAGTGCAGTTCCGTGGCGCGCTGCGGCCCGACCAGCAGCAAGCGGTCGACGCCATGCTGGCCCACGACACTGGCATCTTGTGCGCGCCGACCGCCTTCGGCAAGACGGTGACCGCGGCTGCGCTGATCGCTGCACGCGGCGTGAACACCTTGATCCTGGTACACCGGGCGGAGCTGTTGCGTCAGTGGCGCGAGCGGCTGCAGACGTTCCTGGCCGAGGACCAAGACGCAGGTCGGGACCGACCCAACATCGGCGCGATCGGCGGCGGCAAGTTGAAGCCTACCGGACGCATCGACATCGCGTTGATGCAGTCGCTGTGCCGGCAGGGCGACGTCAACCCGCTGGTCGAGGACTATGGACACATCGTGGTGGACGAGTGTCACCACCTCTCGGCGTTCTCTTTCGAAGCCATCCTGAAGCGGGCCAAGGCGAAGTATGTCCTCGGGCTGACCGCCACACCGATCCGCCGCGACGGCCGGCAGCCGATCATCTTCATGCAGTGCGGCCCGACGCGGCACACTGCGGAGAAGCCTTCAGGGTCGCCGCAGACCTTGGAGATCGTCCCGCGATACTTGGCGCCCCGAGTTGCGGCAGCCGACGATGCGCCGATCCAGCAGGTGTTCCAGGTCATCGCCTCGGATGCCGCGCGCACAGCCCAGGTCGCCGACGAGGTGACGGCTGCATTCACCGCAGGTGGCAAGGTCTTGGTCCTGACAGAACGGACGGAGCACCTGGACGCCCTGCGCCAAGCACTGGGCACGCGCGTGTCACCGCTGCTCGTGCTGCACGGCCGGATGTCGGCCAAGCAGCGGACCGCGCTGCTTCAGGAACTGGAGGCGCTGCCTGCCGACTCACCGCGGGTGCTGCTTTCCACGGGCAAGCTGGTCGGCGAGGGCTTTGACCATGCGCCACTCGATACCCTGGTGCTAGCGATGCCAATCTCCTGGAAGGGCACGCTCGCGCAGTACGCCGGCCGTCTGCACCGGGAGCACGCCAGCAAGAGCAGCGTCCGAATCGTCGATTTCGTCGACGAGGGGCATCCCGCCCTGCTTCGGATGTGGGAACGGCGGCAGCGCGGGTATCAGGCCATGGGATATCGGCTGATCCCGCAGGCGTCGGGCCTGTTCGATCCGGGCGACTGACGCATCCGAGCAGCCGCCTCCCGAGATTACCGATAAGTCACTTTTTGCTTGACCTCCGGCGGGTCGGCACCGAAAATGACCGAAAGGTAACTTCAAGCGCCTGCCATGCCCCCTTCGGCTCAAGACTTACCGCTCGGTCACTCCACGAGCACGGACACTCCGATCCGCTCCTCCGTGGAACTGGGCGCCGTCATCCGCGAGCAGCGCAAGCGGCTGGCCCTGAAGCAACTCGACCTGGCGGGCCTGGGCAACACCGGCAACCGCTTCATCGTAGACCTGGAGAACGGCAAGCCGACGGTGCAACTGCAGAAGGTGCTGGACCTCATGGACCTGCTGGGCCTGGAGGTGGTGGTTCGCACCAAGGCCTCTCGTTCGACATCGTCGCTGTAAGGGGCGGGTGATGCAGCCACGCCCAGACCGGCTGGACGTCTACTACGGCAGCGACCTGGTCGGCGCCGTGCATGACAGCGCGCCGCTGGCCTTCGAGTACGCGCCTGGCTGGCTAACCAGTACACAGCGCATGTCGCTGGCCGCCATCCCGCTGCAGCCCGGCCGGCAGGCCACGCCCGAGGTGCAGGCCTTCTTCGAGAACCTGCTGCCCGAGGGTGAACTGCGCGACTACCTGGCCGCCCAGCGCAAGGCGTCCACGCTCTTCTCGCTGCTTCTGGAGGTGGCTGGCGACACCGCGGGGGCCTTCGTGCTGGTGGCGCCCGGACAGATGCCGGAAGCGCCCCGCTACGAAGCCACGACGTGGGAGGCCATTGCCGCGATCCTGGCCAAGCGGTCGGCTTCTGCGATCGACATCCACGAGCAAGGCGCCCGCATATCGCTGGCCGGCGCGCAGGACAAGACCAGCCTCGCGATCTTCGACGATGGCTTGCCGCGGCTGCCCAAGGGCACCTCGCCGTCTACGCACATCCTCAAGCCCAACATCCGCCGCCTGGCCAAGGTCTGGCACTCGGCTGCGAATGAAACCATCGTGATGCGCGCCGCCGCGCTGGCCGGCCTGCCGACAGCCGAGGTCTTCTACGAGCCGCACACCGAAGCCTGCATCGTGCGCCGCTTCGACCGCCAGCTGCGCACCGACGGCACGCTGGCGCGGCTGGTGCAGTACGACCTGTGCCAACTGGCCGGCACCGTGTCGGACCGCAAGTACGAGAAGGAAGGCGGCCCGGGCCTGGCCGCCTGCGCCGAGCTGATCCGCCGCTACAGCGCGCAGCCTGCCGTCGACCTGCGTCATCTGGTGCGCTGGGTGTTCTTCAACCTGTACGTCGGCAACAACGACAGCCACGCCAAGAACCTGTCGATCTACAGCGTGCCTGGCCAGGGCGTGAGGCTGACGCCGTTCTACGACCTGATGTGCACGCGCCTGTACCCCGGACTGTCGCCAGAGTTCGCCTTTGCGATCGGTGGGGAGGTCCGGTCAGGCGAGATGGGCGCGGAGCACCTGGCGCTGATGGCCAGGCAGCTGGGCATGCAGCCGCGGTTCTTAGCTCAACAGGCGCGGGACATGGCCGCCCGCGTGCCCACAGCCATCGAACAGGCCACGCGCGAGGTAACGCGATCGCTCACGCCGTCAGCACGCACGCTGGCCGAGAGGCTCGAGCGCTTCGTGTCGTCGACCACCAAGAAGCTGGCGGCCCGCATCACAGCAGCACCATGATGTCGCCGACCGGGCGGTCGATGCAGGACCGACCGCCCCGCGGCATCAAGCCGCGGCGTCGCCGTCCGCCGCGCCACCTCCAGCGCCGACCTTGGTTCCGCCCTTCTTCTTGTGCAGCACGGCGCCCAAATATGCTGCCGAGGCGCGCCCTCTGTTGTGGCCAGCCAGCCTACTTACCGCCAACCGCGCCGCCTCTTCCTGCTCCCGCGTCAGCCCCTCCCCACCGCCTCGAAGCGGCGGCTCTTGCCCGGTGATCGCGATGTACTCCTCGATCAGCGCCTCGTGCCGCAGGCCATGCGCGGTGATGCCCAGGCCCTTGAGCGTGATGCCGAACTTTCGCAGCACGTAGCCGAACCGCACCATGTTCTGCTTCAGGTCGCGGTCGGGGTCGCCAGTGTGGGCGTGGGTGTCCCAGTCGGCCACCTGCTGCGCGCTGGCGATGGCCAGCCGGCGGCGAGGTGTGTTCAGCGGCACGAAACGCGGCCGGCCGCCCTTGGCCCCCTGGCGCACCCACACGTACTCCTCGCCCTGCTTCTCGGCCAGCGGCAGGCCGGTGTCGGCGAAGTTCACCACGCACTCGTTGGGCCGGAACATGATCGCCTCGCGCTTGCGCAGGCCGAAGGCGCGGATCAGGCGCAGCATGCTGCCCACGTAGGGGTCGAACGCGGCCACCTTGTCGATCAAACCGTCGACATCCGCACCCTGCGCTGACCAGCTCTTGTCGCGCTCGCCAATGCCGCTGCGCTGGTACTCGGCCAGCTCCATCCCGTAGTACGCTGGCGGGCGGATGAAGCCCGGCTTGCCCAGCCAGTTGGCCAGGCCGCGCAGGAAGCTGAGGTAGGTCTGGATCGTGGACGGCTTCAGCCCGTCCAGGCGCCACAGATCGACCACGGTTTGGATGTGGCGCTGGCCCAGATTGCGCGGGTCTGGCGCGATCTTGAAACCCCCGCGGCTCTCCAGCTCGCGGAAGAAATGGCGCAGGAAGTTGGCGCGCTCGTGCCGCGTCTTGAACGACACGCTCTTGGCGCACGCCGTGTGCTGCATGTTGTGCAGCTTCAGCAGCACTTCCAGCACGGTGTGCGGGCTCACCTGGCGACGAGACGGCCATGATGGTGCGCAACCACCTGCTGCACAACATCGGCAACCTCACCCTGCTGACGGCCAAGCTGAACCCGTCACTCAGCAACTCGAGCTTCGACGTCAAGCGCCCGGAGATCACGAAGAGCCTGCTGGCGCTGAACGCGCACTTTCAGCGGCCGCAGTTCAACCAGGCCGGGGCGGTATGGGACGAGGGCTGTATCCGCGACCGGGCCCGGGACTTGTTTGCCGTCGCCAAGCAGGTCTGGCCGCACCCTTCCGCGTAGACTGTGGCGTGCGAACCACGGGGTTGCCAGCCCCCAATTCCTGTGTACCCACACGTGTACCCGCCAGCGATACTCAATCCGGAAACCCAGCATCCATGCGGCTTTCTGGCCGATCTCTCTGAGCAGGTGCAGAACATCGAGTAGGGCTTCAACGCCACCGAAGTGCCGTCGCAATCTCCCGTCGATCGCGCGGCGTGCACCCGATGCGGCGCGATGATTTCATATCTGCCGCGGCCCCTGGGCCGACACCTGCGTCGATGGCAAGCTCGCCTTGCGCGACGCAAACGAGCGAAGCGACCATCGCGCCGACCTCAATCGGCAGGAATCTACTTCACCTCGCTGGCGATCACCACCGCGACACCCGAACTGCCTACGGCGGTCGAACCGCTCAGACCTTCAAGGTCGCCCGGCTGCGGCATGGCCTGGCCCGACTTGCTGATGCGTGCGCCAACGACGACACTGCCCGCTGTCGAGAGCCGGTTCGTCGGCGACATCGCCAGGCTGTCGTCGAGCCGGAACGTGAAGGGCAGGTCCCTGACCTGCTTGCGCACGATGGCGATCGGCATCCGCGAGCCCTGCGCCGGGCGGACGAAGATGAAGACGACGTCGTCCGCGGCTGCCTTGCCCTTGAGCGCGGGTGCCAGGGTCACCGTTCCGGAGATCGCTCCGGCAGCGCCAGCGACGCCGCTCGCTCCAGCTGCCGCGGCGGCAACCGCCTGGTCACTGGCGCCGGCTGCGGGCGGTAGCTTGCCGCGCTCGCGCGCCTCGGCAGCAGCGTTGCTGGCCTGCTGCACGATCGGGTTGTCGGGCGGGCCAACCTTCGCCGCCCGGTCAAAGTATTGCGCGGCCTTGGCGAAGTCGCCACGGTTGAAGGCGGCGGTGCCGGCCAACGTCAGCGCCTTCAGGTTGTCGGGATCGAGCTTGAGCGCGCGCTCGATGAGCTTGGTGGGCTCGCCCTCGAGGCTGCGATCGTTCTTCAATGCCAGCGCGTCCGCGTAGTCGGCCAGGCTTGCGGCGTCGTCGGGCCTAAGCTTGGCGACGCGCTCGAACGCTGCCAGCGCCTCGTCCTGTCGCCCCAGCGCCATATAGGTGCGCCCCAGCATGGTCCAGCCGTCGGCGTCGTCGGGCTGATCCTTCAGCCGCGCAGCAAGGCGCTCGACCATCGCACTGACCTGCGCGCTGTCGAGTGCATGCGGAGCCGCACCGCCCGCGTCCGCGCCGTCCTGGGCGCCGGCGTCCTGCGCCGATTGCTCCGCCCGGCCCGGCGAGCCCGTCCACCAATAGCCGGCGGCGGCGAGCACGATGGCGAATGCGCCGAGCCCGGCCCACAAGCGCAAGCCGGCGCGCGCAGGCTTGGCCAGGGCCGGACCGGGTGCCGCACCCGCATTGGCTGCCAGGGGTTCATCAACGACCCTGTCGACCAGCCGGCGCTCGAGCTCAGCCCGCTTTTCGGCATACTTGGCGTCGCTCAGCGCACCGGAGGCGTGCCTCGCGCGCAACTGTTGCAGTTGTTGGCGAAGCGCTTGTACGGAATCAGTCATGGGTTTCACGCAGTGGGCCCGCCCGCGGCAGGGTTCGGGCCTGGCATGTCTTCATCGGGTTCGAAGCTTTCGTCGGGCAGGCGCGCGCGGCGACGCAGCACGACCACCAGCACCGCCAGGCCGGCGACCATCAGCAGCGCCGGTCCGAACCAAAGCAGCGCCGTGCTCTCCTTGAGCGGCGGGCGGTACAGCACAAAATCGCCGTAGCGGGCGGTCATGTAGGCAACGATCTGCTCGCGGCTGTCGCCGCGGCGAAGCATCTCGCGCACCTGGTTGCGCAGGTCCACCGCCAGGTCGGCGTGCGAGTCGGCGATGGTCTGGTTCTGGCACACCAGGCAGCGCAGTTCGGAAGTGATTTCGACGAGGCGAGCCTCGAGCGCCGGGTCCTCGGCTGCGGGGGCGGCCTCGCCCGCACGCAGCGGCGTCGCACCGAAGAGCGCAAGGCACGCGAGCAGCACGAAGCGCGCGAAGCGGGCTTGAGCGTGCGTCATGTCATGCCTCCCGCCGGGCCGCCCCAAGGGAGGCCTGCGCCCCTTCGGGGGGCAGCGAACGGTGAGCTTGGGGGTCGTTTCATCCTAGGCCTGCAGCGACTTGATGAGAGGCTCGATGCGGTCGCGCAGCACCTCGGGCGTCAGCGGCCCGATCTGCTTGTAGCGAATCACACCCTTGCGGTCGATGACAAAGGTCTCGGGAACGCCATAGACGCCGTAATCGATGCCAACTTTTCCCTTCTCGTCGAAGAGCGAGGCTTCGTAAGGATTCCCGTGCTGCGACAGCCATGCCTTGCCGTCCGCGCGGACATCCTTGTAGTTCAGGCCGTACACCGGCACGAGCTTGCGCTTCGCGAACTCGACCAGCAGCGGGTGCTCCTCGCGGCAGGCCACGCACCAGGAGGCCCAGACGTTGAGTAGCCACACCTTGCCGAGCATGTCTTCGCGCGAGATCGTGGTCGCCGGGTCGTCCAGCCGCGCCAGCTTGAAGTCCGGCGCCGGCTTGTCGATCAGCGGCGACGGCACCTCCCTCGGGTCTAGCTTGAGCCCCGCGCCGAGGAACAGCGCGAGGACGCCGAACAGCACCAGCGGAATCAGGAACTTCAGGCTCTTCATGGGGCTTCGTGCTCGAGTGTGCCAATGCCGGGCATTGCGGTTGCGAGTGGCGGCGCCGCGGTCGCTGGCGCGCGGCTGCGGTAGCGGCGGTCGGTCGCGGCGAGCAAGCCGCCCAGCATCATCAAGACGCAGCCGCCCCAGATCCAGTCGATGAACGGTTTGTAGTAGACGCGAACGATCCACGCGCCTCCTTCTACGGACTCGCCGAGCGAGACATAGAGGTCGCGCGTGAGGCCGGTCTGGATCGCAGCGTTGGTCATCGGGTTGCGCTGAACGCGGTAGATGCGCTTCTCGGGGAACATGTCGGCCACCTTGCGACCGCCCTGCGTGACCTCGATCCAACCCCGCGCCGCGCGGTAGTTCGGTCCGTCGAGCTCGCGCACGCCGCGGAAGGTAAAGACGTAGCCCTCGATGGTCGTCGTGTCTCCCGTGCCCATCTTGACGTCGCGCTCGACTTCGAGCGTCTTGACCAGGGTGACGCCGAAGATGAATACCGCCACGCCCAGGTGCGCCACCATCATGCCCAGCGCTGCCCGCGGCAGCAGCGCGGCGCGCGCGCCGACGCTGGCTCCATCGCGCGGCTTGATGCGACCCCACAGTTCGGTGGCCAGGCTGGCCACGATCCACCAGGCCATCAGCAGCCCGACCGTTGCCACCAGAGTGATGCGCCCGGCCAGCCATCCGCTGGCCAGCGCGGCGACCACCGCCACCGCAAACGCCCAGCGTAGCCGCAGCGCCAGTTCAGGCAGTTCGGCCTGCTTCCAGCGCGCCAGCGGGCCGACCCCCATCAGAAAGACCAACGGCGCCATCAGCGGCACGAAGACGGTATCGAAGTAGGGTGGACCGACCGAGATCTTGCCGAAGCCCAGCGCGTCGAGCAGCAACGGGTACAGCGTGCCGAGCAGCACTGCGGCCATGGCCACCACGAGCATCACGTTGTTGCCGAGCAGCAGCGTCTCGCGCGACAGCAGGGCAAAGCGAGCGCCCAGGCCCACCCGTGGCGCGCGCCAGGCGTAGAGCGTCAGCGAGGAACCTACGACGATGACGAGGAAGGCGAGGATGAACAGCCCCCGCCGCGGATCGGTCGCGAACGCATGGACCGACGACAGCACGCCCGAGCGGACGAGGAAGGTACCGAGCAACGAGAGCGAGAACGCGAGGATGGCGAGAAGCACCGTCCAAGACTTGAACGCGCCGCGCTTCTCCGTCACCGCCAGCGAATGAACCAGCGCGGTGCCTGCCAGCCAGGGCATGAAGGACGCGTTCTCGACCGGATCCCAGAACCACCAGCCGCCCCAGCCGAGCGTGTAATAGGCCCACCAGCTGCCCAGCGTGATGCCGATGGTGAGGAATATCCACGCCGCGAGCGTCCACGGCCGGGTCCAGCGCGCCCATTGCGAGTCGAGGTTGCCGCCGATCAACGCCGCCACCGCGAAGGCGAAGGCGACCGAGAAGCCGACGTAGCCCATGTAGAGCATCGGCGGGTGGATGACCATGCCCGGGTCCTGCAACAGCGGGTTCAGGTCGCGGCCATCGGCGGGCGCGGGAAACAGCCGCTCGAAGGGGTTCGACGTGATCAGCGTGAAGAGCAGGAATCCGACCGCGACCCAGCCCATCACGCTGAGGATGCGTGCCACGACCGGAAGCGGAAGGTGGCGGCTGAAGCGCGCCACGGCGCCCATCCACACGCACAGCATCGTGACCCACAGCAGCAGCGAGCCTTCATGTCCGCCCCAAACGCCTGCGATTCGGTACTGCAGCGGCAGCGCGCTGTTGGAGTTGCTCGCGACATAGAGCACCGAGAAGTCATTGCGCACGAAGGAAGCGGTAAGGCTGATGAACGCGATGCCGACGGTGATGCACAGCCCGGCCGCCAGCGGCCGGGCGAGCGTCATCCAGTCGTCGCGCCCTCGCAGCGCTCCGGCGAGCGGCACGACACCCAGCAGCAGCGCCATTGCCAGTGCGAGCCAGAGCGCGAAGTGACCGAGTTCGGGGATCATGGGCGGGCCCCCGGTGCGGTCTCAGCGCTGCTCTGTACGATGCTGCGCGCCGTGCGTTCGTTGACCTTCTGCGCGTTCTTCAGCGCCTCGGCCGCTTCGGGCGGCATGTAGTTCTCGTCGTGCTTGGCGAGCACCTCGCGCGCGACGAAGACGTCACCTTCGAGCCGCCCCTGAGCCACCACGCCCTTGCCTTCCTTGAACAGGTCAGGAAGGATGCCCTTGAACGTCACCGGAATCGCCTTGACCTTGTCGGTGACGACGAAAGTGACAGTAACGCCGTCGCGCTTGACGCTGCCTTCCTCGACCAGCCCGCCGAGCCGGAACGTGCGGCTCAGCGGCGCCTCTTTCGCGGCCACCTGCGACGGGGAAAAGAAGAACACCATATTGCTCTGGAACGCGTTGAAGACCAGAGCGGCGATCACCGCCACCGAGGCGAGCACGCCGCCCGCGATCGCCAGCCGCTTGTGCCGGGGTTTCATCAGTCGAACTCCTTCCATACTTCGGCCGAAGCCGCATCGCGCAAGGCATTGCGGCGCCTGCGCGCGGCGAGCCAGGGCTCGACCAGCATCAGCAGCGCCGTCACGCCGTACGAACCCCAGACGTAGAGGCCATGGCCTCCCATCGCGAAGAATTCCGATGGACTGTTCCAGTTCATGCCCCTGCCCCCTTGCCGGCGCGTACAAGATCAGCCACCCATGCCGTGTGGCGCTCGCGCTCGATCACGATAGCCCGCACGCGCATGAAGACCACCGCGAACGAGTAGGCCCAGAACGCCAGCGTCAGGATCAGCATCGCGGTCAGCATCGTGGCGGCCATCTTGGGCGCGGCTGTCATGCTGATCGTCGCCCCCTGATGCAGCGTATTCCACCAGCGCACCGAGAAGTAGATCACCGGAATGTTGACGGCGCCCACCACGGAAAGCAGCGCCCCCGCCTGGTCGGCCCGCCGCGGGTCGTCGATCGCCTCGACCAGCGCGATGTAACCGAGGTAGAGGAAGAGCAGGATCAGCTCCGAGGTCAGCCGTGCGTCCCACACCCACCAGGCGCCCCAGGCCGGCTTGCCCCACAGCGCGCCCGTCCACAAGGCGACGAAGGTGAACATCGCGCCGGTGGGCGCGAGGGCGCGCGCCAGCATCGACGCCATGCGCGCCCTGAACGCCCAGCCGATCGCGGCCCAGAACGCCATTGCCAGGTACAGCACCATCGACATCCAGGCCGCCGGCACGTGGATGAAGATGATGCGATAGGCGTTGCCCTGTGTCGCGTCGACCGGCGCGACGAAGAAGCCCATGTAGAGGCCAACCACCGAGAGCGCCGCCGTCAGTACCCACAACCAGGGCGCGAGCGTGCCCGTCAGCGTGTAGAAGCGCGACGGCGCGGCAAAGTTGAAGAGTCGCATCCCAGCGGTCATTAGAGTGCCCGTTGCAGTTTCATTCGGTCGAGATTCGCAGCGCCGCCGCGGTGGCGAGCGGGGCGCCGAGCGCGGTCGCGATGAGCAGCGCCCCGAGCAGCGAGTAATGCCCCGCGGCCGACTGGCCGGACTCGACCGCGCCCACCGCGCCAGCGCCGAAGATCAGCACCGGCATCGCCAGCGGCAGCACGATCAGGATCAGCAGCATACCGCCGCTGCGCACGCCGAGCGTGAGCGCCGCGCCGAGCCCGCCGAGCAGGCTCAGCACCGGGGTTCCAAGCAGCAGGCCGATGACCAGTGAGCCGAGCGCCGGCGCCGAGAGGTCGAACAGCACGCCGACCAGCGGCGCGGCGACGATCAGCGGCCAGCCGTTGACCAGCCAGTGCGCGACGCACTTGGCGCTGGCAACGGCCACCGCCGGCTGCGGCGCGAGCAGCAGCTGTTCGAGCGAACCGTCGGCCTGGTCGCCTGCGTAGAGGTGTTGCACCGAGAGCATCGTCGCCAGCAAGGCGCAGACCCAGACGATCCCCGGAGCGATGTGGCGCAGCGTCTGCGGCTCCGGGCCGACGCCGAGCGGGAACAGACTGACCGCGACGACGAAGAAGACCAGCGGCAGCAGCGCATCGATGCGGCGCCGCGCGGCGAGCCGCAGGTCGCGCATCAGCACGGCGAGGAACAGCGCCCTCATGCGGCGACGGCGAAGTCATCGAGATTCAGCGTCTGCGGTACCGGGTCGCGCAGGGCCACCGCCTGGTGGCTGGTGAGCAGCGCGCTGCCCCCGCGCCTGGCCTGGGCCGTCAGCAGGCGATGCAAAGCCTCTACGCCTTCGTCGTCGAGCGCGTCGAAGGGCTCGTCGAGCAGCCAGACCGACGGAGGCTGCGGCAGCGCGAGCCGCGCCAGCGCGGCACGGCGGCGCTGCCCCTGGCTGAGCGTGCGCACCGGCCGGTCGCGCATGTGTTCCACCCCCAGCAGCGCAAGCGCGGCGACGATCTCTTCATCCGCGGGCGTGCTGCCGTGCAGCGTGCCGAGGAATCGCAGCGCTTCCTTCACCGTCAGGTCGTCCTTGAGCGCATTGACATGCGCGATGTAGAGCAGGCGGCGTCGCCACTGCGGCGCCAGGCGCGCAAGCGGTTGCCCGTCGCACAGCACCGCTCCGTGCGCCGGCGTCGACAGGCCAGCCAGCAGTCGCAGCAGGCTGGTCTTGCCGCGCCCGTTGCGGCCGCGCAGCCAGACGAGCTGGCCGGGTCGCAGGGTCAGTTCGAGTTCCCGGAACAGCGGCCTCTCCCCGCGCTGGCCGCCGAGCGCGGCGGCGGCGAGCGTGGGTGCCCGCGCGTCCGACACCGAGACGGCCGCTGAGGGGTGCAAAGAGATGGCGGCGGAGTTCACTTCGAGGGGTTCACGGGAATGGCTTTGCTGCAGCCGAGTCCGGTTGCGCTCGGCAGCCGGGCTCGGCGCGCTGCACGAGGCGCAGTGGCTAGGCGCCCGGCGCACACAGCGAATGGCCCCATTGTCGCTCAGCCTGCATGCACATCCTGAGCCAAGGTTATTGATCTACCGGCGCGGCAAGGAGCGCCTCGGCCACGAGTTCGGCAATGTCCTTCGCCTGCGTTGCAGCATCGGTTTGCGCTACGGCCAGGCCATCGGCCATCATCACCGCGCAGTACGGACAGGCGGTGGCGATCGTCTTGGGCGCCGCCGCGAGCGCCTGCTCGGCGCGGGCAACGTTGATGCGCTTGCCCAGGTGCTCCTCCTGCCACATGCGCCCGCCGCCGGCGCCACAGCACATCGCCTTCTCGCGCGACAACTCGAATTCGAGCGGCGAGTCGCTGCACAGCCGCGCCAGCACGGCGCGCGCGGCTTCGAACTCGCCGTTGTGGCGCCCCAGATAGCAGGGATCGTGGTAGATCACGCGCTCAAGCGTCGGCGCGACACGGATGCGCCCCTGCTCGAGCAGGTCGGCGATCAGGCGCGTGTGATGGATCACCTCGTAGTGGCCGCCGAATTCGGGGTATTCGTTGCGCAGCGAATTCATCGCATGCGGATCGCAGGTGACGATCCGCGTCGCATTCGTCTCTCCGAGCGTGGCGACCAGCGCCGCAGTCAGTTGCTGGAACAGCATTTCGTTGCCGAGGCGGCGCGCGCACTCCCCGGTCGAGCCTTCGCGCGGGCCGAGGATGGCGAACTTGACGCCGGCGCGCTGCAGGATCGCGGCGAACGCGCGCGCGATCTTCTGCCCGCGCGGGTCGAACGACATCGCCGAGCCGACGTAGAAGAGGTAGTCGATCCCGGCCATTTCGGCGGCCGACGAGACCACCGGCACCCCGAGCCCGCGCGCCCAGTCGCCGCGCTGCTCCGCCGGCAGACCCCAGGCGTTGCCCTGCACTTCCCAGGCCTCGAACACCTTCTTCAGTTCATGCGGAAATTCGCCGGCGATGAGCACCTGGTGCTGGCGCATGCGGAAGAACTTGTCGAGGTGTTCGAGCTCGATCGGGCAGGCCGCTTCGCAGTAGCCGCAGGTCGTGCAGGCCCACAGCGTGTCGTGGCTGATCACGGCGTCCACCAGCGGCGGCAGTTCATTCTTCGGGTCGCCCGAGACGATCGCTTCGCGCTGCTCGAGCAAATGGTGCTTGAGACTGTCGTTCACCCGCTTCAGCGACAGCGGCTTGCCGGTGAGGTGCGTCGGGCAGGCGTCCTTGCAGCGGCCGCATTCGGTACAGGTGAAGGCATCGAGCCCGTCCTTCCAGATCAGGTCGCGCACGGTGCGCACGCCGGCCTGCATGTCAGCCTCGTCGGTCGCTTCCATCAGCCTTTCGATATCGACGCTCGGTACCCGGTTCGCCGGGCGCCCGCGGCGGAAGAACAGAGTCGGCAGCGCAGTGACGATGTGGAAGTGTTCGCCCATGGGCAGGAGCACCAGGAACGACAGCACGACCACCATCTGCACCCAGTAGGTCAGCACATAGCCGGCGCTGAGCAGGGCCGGGCTCAGCCCGGAGAACAGCGTCGCCACGGCGTCGCCGCCGTAGGCGTACGCGCGTTCGTGCGCGATTCCGGGCACCTGCCCGGACATCAGCGCGAAGCGAAAGCCGTCGAAGGCGAAATCCGTCACCATGATCGTCAGGATCAGCGACAGCACCAGCACCGCTTCGCGGTTGGGCTCCAGCCGCGCCGGCCGGGCGACGAAGCGGCGGTAGAACGCGTACAGCACCGCAGCGATGACGGCCAGCTCGATCGTGTCCTTGAGCGTCGCGAACGGCCCCAGCACGCCCAGCGTCATGATCGAGCCGAGCACATCTGGAAAGGTGGCCGTCTCGTCGTAGCCGATGGCGATCAACTGCAGCTTGCGCAGCAGCAGCGACATGAAGCCGAGGAAGATCACCGCGTGCATCAGCCCCGGGCGCCACTCGCGCTCGACCATGCGCCTTTGCAGCAAGCCATTGACGAGTACGCTGCGCAGACGCTGCCAGGGGTGATCCCAGCGGACCTCGGGCCGCAGCGCGAGCACGATCTGAAGCTTGCGCCACGCCAGCAGGCCGAACGCGCAGAAGGCGACCCCCAACAACAGGCTGATTCCGGCAGGACTCATCGGCGCTTCTCCGCTGCGTGGCGACAGGCCGCGATCGGCTTGCGGCGCTTGGCGCGAAACCAGCCGCCACGGTCGCCGACCGGGCAGGGCCAGACGCGTGATTGTCGGCAGCCGCCACCGCGTGAGGATTGATACAAGTCAAGCCAGCGCGTGTCCCCTGCGGCGCGCCTTGGTCGGCTCAGGTGGCCGGCTTGAGGTGCGTGTGCGGCGCCTGCCTGGCACCGCGGCCGTGCCGGTGCGGCTGGTGCTCTTCCAGGCTGATCAGGTTGAGCTTGCCATGGTGCACACCACGCTGCGCGCAGACGGCGTCGGCAAAGCGCCGCACCGCCGGCGTCAGCCCGCGCAGGATCACGGTTTCGAGGCAATGGTCGTGGTCCAGGTGGGCGTGCATGGTCGAGACCGTCAGGTCGTGGTGTTCGTGCTGCAGGCCGGTGATGCGCTCCATCAGGTCGCGCTCGTGGTGGTTGAACACGTAGGACAGGCAGGCAATGCAGTACGCCGGTTCGGCTTCGTGCTGGCGCGCGCGCTCGAGCTCGCCGCGCAACAGGTCGCGCACCGCTTCCGAGCGTGTGGTGTAACCGCGCGCCGCGATCCAGTGGTCGAACTCGTGCGCCAGCTTCTCGTCCAGCGAGATGGTGAAGCGTTCCATGTCAAACCCTTTCGAATCCGCTATCGCAGGCGCACGCTACACGATCTCTCGCCTGCGGTGGCGCCGTTGCGCGAACCGCGGCACCCGGGCCCGGACCGCGAGACTGCGCCGACCTTGATGTGAATACTTCCAACTTCTTCATACTTTTGTGATACTCGCCCCCATTGTGGCCGTCCCGACGCGGCCGATGGAGCGCAGACATGCACATGGCCGATGCCCTGCTCTCACCCACCGTGGGGGGTGCGATGTGGACCGTCTCGGCGGCGGCGATGGCCGTCGCCTCGCGCCGCGTGCGCGAACGCGGCGACGACCGGCTCGTGCCGCTGATGGGCGTGCTCGGCGCGTTCGTATTCGCCGCGCAGATGATCAACTTCACCATCCCGGCCACGGGTTCGAGCGGGCACCTCGGCGGCGGGCTTCTGCTCGCGGTGCTTCTCGGGCCGCACGCCGCCTTCATCGTGATTGCCTCCGTGCTGACGGTGCAGGCGCTGTTCTTTGCCGATGGGGGCTTGCTCGCACTGGGCTCCAACATGTTCAACATGGGCGTGCTGCCATGCTTCCTGGCCTATCCGCTGATCTACCGCCCGCTGTCGGGCGCGCCGACGTCGAGACGGCGCATCGCGCTGGCGTCGATCGTCGCCGCGATCGTGGCCTTGCAACTCGGCGCCTTCGCCGTGGTGCTCGAAACCACGCTGTCCGGAATCTCGAGCCTGCCGACGAAGACTTTCCTCATGCTGATGCAGCCGATCCATCTGGCGATCGGCGCCGTCGAAGGGCTGGCCACGGCAGCGATCCTGCTGTTCCTGCGCAAGGCGCGGCCCGACCTGCTTGACCGCGGCGCTGCCGGCTCTCCACCGGCGCGGCTGTCGATCAGGCCGCTGCTGGCCATCCTGGCGCTGGCCGCGCTGCTCACCGGTGGCGTCATGTCCAGGTTCGCCTCGACGCAGCCCGACGGCCTGGAGTGGTCGCTGGCAAGCCTCGGTGCGACCGAAGCGCGAACTGACGCCGCGACCGCCGTGCACACGCGGCTCGCCGAATTGCAGCAGCACCTCGCGTGGTTGCCGGGCTATGGCCGGCCGGCGGCCGCGCAGGCGGCAGCGCCATCGCCGGCGTGGTCGACGCTCGCGGGCAGCCCATCGCTGGCCGGCGTGGGCGGCGTGGTCGCGACCCTGACGCTGGTCATGGCGGTAGGTCTGATCCTGCGACGCAGAATTCGAACACGTGCGTAGGCTCAGTTCCGGCGTGAAGTCAGGTTCGCGCGAGACCGGTCGAAGGCGCGACGCGTCCATCCGGGGTGAGGCAAGCGCCGTCCGTGCCGGGCCCCCGGCGAGGCCGTGCTTCGCGGTCCAGGAAGGGACGGTCGCCGGACCCACGCCGTGACCCGCTTGGCCACCGTATTGAACGATCTGAGGTCGTTCGATGAGTTCGCCGCACGCGACACAGCCCTCACCCGGTTCGACCCGCGCGCCAAGCTTGTCGCGACGCTGTCGTTCATCGTCGTCGTCGTGTCCTTCGATCGCTACAGCGTGGCCGCGCTCCTGCCACTCGCGCTCTTCCCCGTCGTGCTCGCCGCGCAGGCGCAGCTGCCGGCGCGCCTGCTGCTGCGGATGCTGTGCCTGGCGTCGCCCTTCGCGCTGATGATCGGCATCCTCAACCCGGCGCTGGACCGCGCGCCTATGCTGGCGCTGCAAGGCGTCGCCATCGGCGGCGGCTGGGTCTCGTTCGCCGCTATCTTGCTTCGCTTCGGGCTGACTGCCAGCGCCGCGCTCGTGCTGGTCGCGGGAACGGGCATGCAGCCACTTTGTGCGGCGCTCGCCCGTCTCGGCGCGCCAACGGTGTTCACGATGCAGTTGCTGTTCCTCTACCGCTACCTGTTTGTGCTCGCGAGCGAAGCCGACCGCATGAGCACCGCAAGCCGCCTGCGCGGCGCGGGCCCGGCACGACTCGGACTTGCGGGTTACGCCTCGCTGCTTGGACATCTTCTGCTGCGAGCGATCGGGCGTGCACAGCGCATCCACGGCGCCATGCTCGCGCGTGGCTTCGACGGCACGATAAGCCTCATCGACACGAGGCGCTGGCGTAGCGTCGACACGCTGTTCGTCTGCGGATGGTGCAGCTTCTTCGTCTGCGCCCGCATCGTCGATCTGCCGAATGTCATCGGCGCACTTCTGGTCCAGGCCACGACATGAGCCTCCCGGCGGTCGAACTGATCGGGGTGAGTTACGGCTACCCCGACGCAACGCCCGCGCTGCGCGGGGTGGAGTTGCGCATCGCAGCGGGCGAGGCGGTCGCGGTGGTCGGCGCCAACGGGGCCGGCAAGTCCACCCTGTTGCTGCACCTGAACGGGCTGCTGCTGCCAAGCGCAGGTGAAGTGCGCATCTGCGGGCTGACCGTGACGCACAAGACCCTGGCTGAGGTCCGGCGAAGAGTGGGCTTCGTGTTCCAGGACGCCGACGACCAGCTCTTCATGCCGACGGTGCATGACGACGTGGCCTTCGGACCATTGAACCAGGGACTGCCGGCGAATGAAGTCCAGGCCCGCGTGCAAGCCGCCCTCGAAGCCGTCGACGCAGCGCATCTGGCGGGGCGCGCGCCGTACCGCCTGTCCGGTGGCGAAAAGCGCGCCGCCGCCATTGCCGGTGTGCTGGCCATGCAGCCTTCCATCCTCGTGCTCGACGAACCCTCCTCCGGGCTCGACCCGGCCGGGCGACGGCGCCTGATCGACCTGCTGCGCTCGTTCAAGCAGACCCGCGTGATCGCCACCCACGACCTCGATCTGGCGCTGGAGGTCTGCCAGCGCGTGCTCGTGATGCACGAAGGCGAGGTGCTGGCCGACGGCACGCCAGCCGAGCTGTTTTGCGACCATGACTTGCTGCGGCGCTGCCAACTGGAGCCACCCCGAAGCGCAGGTCGCGCCGGGACCTTCGCGGCGATGGACGCACTCGACTATGCGGAGCTTGCACAGACGCTCGTCGCGTCGCGCCAGAACGTGTCGCCCAGGCGGTTGATCGAGCCCGGCCCGGACGCGGTCCAGCTCGATCGAATCTTCGCGGCGGCGGCTGCCGCGCCGGACCACGGCGAGATCACGCCCTGGCGTTTCGTGATCGTGCCCGCTGACGAGCGGGCCCGCCTGGGTGAAGTCGTGTTCGCGCGCGCGCTGATCGACCGCGACCCGAACGCCACACACGATCAGATCGACGAGGCGCGCCGGAAGGCCCAGCGCGGTCCGCTGCTGATGCTGGCCATCGCCAGGCTGGGCGCTGCCGATCGCGACATTCCCGCCGTCGAGCGCCTGTTGTCCCTGGGATGCGCAGTGCAGAACATGCAGCTCGTCGCCCACGCGATGGGCCTGGGCTGCGGGCTCACCGGCGGCCAGGCGCTGGCCTCGCCCCGGATGCGGGAACTGTTCGAACTGGCCGATGGCGAAGTGCCGGTGTGCTGGATCAACTTCGGCACGGTGGTCGGCAATCGAACGGGTCGCCAGCGGCCTGCGCCGGGACAGTTCGTCTCGAGCCTGTAGCCGCCTGGAGCTGCGAGCAGCGTGCGGTCCAGCGCCGGACGCCGGCGGCGCCGCGCCCGCGTCAGTAGCGGCCGTGCTGCTTGAAGATGTAGTTCGTCAGCTCGGACGCCTGCATCGACAGGCGGGTCTGAATACGGTGAACCGTCTTCACGATCGCGCACATCACGCCGTAGAGGATGCGCGGGTGCGCTTCGATCAGGCTCTCGAGCTTCTCGCGCTCCAGCACCAGCACGCGCGCCGCGGTCGATGCGACCAGCGAGGCATAGCGCTCGGCGCCGTCAAGGAAGCCGAGTTCGTGCGCGAAGTCGCCACTGCCCAGTGTCGCGATCAGCGTCTCGTCCGCTTCGCCCAAGTGCTTGACAACGCCGAGCGAGCCTTCGACGACGGCGTAGAGACGGTTGTCCGACGAGCCCTCGCGCGCAAGGATCTGCTTCGGTTGAAACGCTTCAAGGCTCACGAGCCCCGCCAGCACGGCCAACTGCTCGGTGCTCAGATTCTCGGCGAGCCGGGAGGCTCGCACCGCTTCGTACAGGTCCGGATCGGGCGTTGTCATGGTGTTCTCGCTGGGGTTTGGGGTGGCTGTCAGGCCGGTCTCACGCAAGGGTTCCACGGACGCGACCGGCGGCGCTGGCGTGGCACTCGCGGTCAAAGTATCTTCTGCGCGCTTGACGAACGCGTCCATCATCGAACCGGAGACGAGTTCGACCGCGCGGACCGCGACCTTGTCGAGCAGACCGTCCGAGATTTCGTACGCCAGGTCAAAGTCGATCCTGCAGCCTTGGTCGCCCAGCGGCGTCAGGTTCCAGTCGACCTGGAAGCGCCTGAACGGCCCTTCGACGAGGCAGACCTGCAGCCAGCGGGGTCGGCGCTTCGGGTTTCGCGTCTTGAACCCGAACCGGACATGCAGGTAACTGAACTCGAGGCGCGCCGCAACCCATTCATCGCTGCGTTCCAGGATCGTGGCGCGAGTGCACCATGGAAGGAACTCCGGATAGGCCTCGGCGCGCTCGATCAGATCGAACATGGCCTCGGCCGAATAGGGCACCAGCACTGAACGCTTCAGCTCCAACAGACCCCCCGGGGAAGATCGAAAAAGTGTAGCGCGCTTGGATGGGTGACGTTGCGATGCGCCAGCAGCGGGGCGACGCGAGGCGCTGGATGTTGCAGTTGAATCTGCTCGCTCGCATCTGCCCGGGCGCAGCGCCGGCGGCGCCCCCAAAGCCGGCCCACTGCAAGCGCAGGCGCGCACCTGGCCGAAACCGGTCGGACCGGAGATCTAAGGGTTACCACCTAGTTCGACTTCATCGCTGTTCTTGACTTGGATCAGTAGGGCGCAGGATTTTGAAACACAGACTCACGCTCGTTCATGCCACGTGACCCGGTGCGCGGTCACATCCAGCCCAAACCAGGGGACGCCAAATGACCGAGACTTTCTATGAAGTCATGCGCCGGCAGGGGATCACCCGCCGCAGCTACCTCAAGTTCTGCAGCCTGACGGCGGCATCGCTCGGCCTTGCGCCTGCGTTCGCTCCGACCATCGCGCACGCGCTCGAGACCAAGCCGCGCACGCCGGTGCTGTGGTTGCACGGGCTCGAGTGCACCTGCTGCACGGAATCGTTCATCCGTTCGGCACATCCGCTCGCCAAGGACGTGATCCTGTCGATGATCTCGCTCGACTACGACGACACGATCATGGCCGCCGCCGGTCATCAGGCCGAGGCCGCGCTCGAGCAGGTGATGAAGGACTACAAGG
>Ga0209048_10000534_pt1 | contig 40336 bp, 83 predicted proteins | sample FrelakmetCRP12CR_FD_187146 | JGI IMG/M metagenome (GOLD analysis project Ga0209048, IMG submission 187146) | Freshwater lake sediment microbial communities from the University of Notre Dame, USA, for methane emissions studies - CRP12 CR (SPAdes)... | ecosystem: Environmental > Aquatic >...
TTCCCTTCCTCTTCGAGCATCTTCCTATCCAACAATTTCTGGTCCATATTTTCATCTCCTACTTTTACTCATACTGTGTCATCCAGTAGACCCTACTGGGGTGACTGGGAATTTTTGATTTATTAGGTTAAGGTAATTTTCTTTTGTTCGGTTCATAAATATAGTGTCACATATAGGGCATTTGTAAGGAGGATGTCTACCGGTCTGTAAATCATATTCGAAGGGACAATTAGAATTGCAAGTTAGTGGTACTATCATTTCATTTTTACTCAACGGAACTATTTTAGTTATTTCAAGATGAAGGATACAGGTTCCTTCTAAGCTAAGTATAGTAATCGTTGCTTTTTTTTCTTTAATATGAATTAGGTTTGCAATTTCTAAGGGTGTAAATAATCTGTATTTGGCTTCTACCCATTCATTAGAAGAGGGTATAAAGAAGTCTGGGTTACCATCTTTCATTATTACTCCTTCAAGTCTACAATCTTTTTTATCTTTTTGAATATAATTGAGCACTATTGATTCGTAAGGGGTCATTCGATGATGAAGATTGTTTTTCATTGTTTTTCCTCTGTCATTAGTTTAGTTAAGATGCCGAGCTCTCGCATTCGTTCTTCCATGAGTTCTCGACCTAAGACGGCGGTTTCTTTACCGAGGCGTTGAGCAGCCTTTTCAAGTTCATCATGAACACCGTCGCCCAGAGTTATTGTTATTCTTTTGCTCATAGGAACACCTTTAAAGGACCTGTGAGGTCGCTTAGCTTATCAACTGAGATGCTGTTCAGCACCTATATGGTGCGGTCTGGTATATATACTTTTTTTCTTACTGTATGATTATTCACCAATCGAACACACCTTTCTTTTTCTCTGCGGGTTTAGTGACCACTTGTAGCTGACCAGGTATATCACTTTCGACCATGATGGTCAGGCCCTCGACCGAAAAGACCGCTCCGGGTATCCTCATCCAGCAATGGTGTTCACAATCGAAGCCGTACTTGGTACAATGTTGTTTAATCTCCTTCTCTATGGTACAACACTCAGGGCCTTCTCTTTTGCTTACAGTGAGCCTTTTGGCCTCTGGCTGGGTCTTGACCTCTCTTTTTATTTTCTCTTCCTTCTGGACCCGTTTGGCGGTGTCCTGGCGGGAGTTCCTGATACGGGTCAGGATGGTGATGATACTGCTGAAGTTGCCATGTCTTTCAAACTCCTCAGGGGTTATGTTAGGAAGGCCGTACTTTTCTCCTTCTTTTTTTACCGTTTCATAATCTGCTCCCATGTTCAAGCCTCCAATGATTGTTGACTATTGTTTTTCTTGCCTTTGATGAAGGCAGCAAGTCTGCCTATATCGGTCTTATAGAGTTCAACACTCAGGTCTGCGAATTCAAATTCACGGACAGCACCAGAATAGAATTTTGTACCGTACCGTCTTATGATACTCAACCATTGAAATCTTCCATTGCCATAGAAAGTGAAGTATCGAGGACTGTTCTCGGTCTGAGCAGCAGTATCATAATCTTCCCAGAATGCTTTTGAGCTGGCTCTTGGTTCTTGCTCAGTGAAGAATTGGGATAGGATTAGGTTCTCGACGAGTCGAGCGTTAAGTTTATAGTAACTTTGTTGTTTCCCAAGTTCTATTATTTTAGCATAGTCTCTTTGATACCATATCCATAAAGTGAAGTATCCCAGCCTAGTCATTTTCCATATTCGTTTCTTGATATTTTGAAGGGTTTGTGGAGCTACTTGACATTCGATATTGACTTTCAGTTCAGGAATTAATATATCGGAAACGGTATCGGCTATGACCGCTTCAAGTTCGGGTTTCAATCGAGAAGGGATAAGATTAAAGAGATTATTCTTCATCTTTAAGTGCTCACTTGTTTCTTTCTCCCATTGAGGACAGTGTTGACTTTTATGGTTCCAGCATGGTGTACCATCCTCGGTTTTTGCTGGTTCGACTTCTTCACCGCAGAGCTGGCAGAAAAAGGGCGGTGTTGTTTCGTGAGCGAAGAATATTTTTGTTTTCTTTAAGTTCGAATCTAACGCTATTAGCATGCTTCTCTCCTCGTATCTCGGTTCTCGCAATTGTAAGCTATATCGTTACCTTTTTTAATGTGGCTTCTACGAATATGGGTGATATTTCTAAGTTCTTAGATATGGTCGCAATATCCATATTTGGATTTTCTTGGCAATATGCCAGAACTCGGGTCTCGTTAGGTATCAAATTGAATTCTCCGGTATCCAACCAGTACTTGCCAATTATAGTATGGACGCTGTTATTATTTCTGACGATGCCAGGTTCTATGAGGTTGGGTTTACCTTGGCAGTTTTTCAGCAGATTGTTTTCCAATTCACTTCTTTTGATGCCATAGGTATAGACGATACTGAGCACTTGGGCCAATGGGTCTTTGACTCTTCCGATGGCTTGGAAGAAGGTGTTTCTTGCATTTACCTTCCAGAACCTTTTGCTCACTGATTTATCTCCTACAATATCAATAGCAGCCCAATCGAATGATTCTACTGGTGCATATGGAGTAGATAATGCTACCATTACTCTGAGGTTGCATGCTACTCCTATCGTCATATTAGACCTATACCAGGTGATGTTTTCGACAGGAATATCGGGGAATAATGCAGTGAAGCGTTTGCCGGTAGTTCTGTTAGGACATACGACGAAGAAATTAGTTGCTCCATGTGCTTCGATTACTGCGTTTATATAATTTATTAATCGTTCTTCATCGTCGAAGAGTTTAGTCGGGATGATATTTCTTGTATCAGATATGACGAGTTGTGTTGCAGCAGTGCCTTGGGGGTCGCCAATAGGGAATTCTTCAAGTTCTGGTCCGAAGACCGTTTTGAGGTCTTGATAAGGTAGTACGGCATCGGTTATTATCTTCTGTGCTGGAAGACCTTTTACCCATTTAATTATGTCTGAGTGCTTAGCCGGAACTACGAAGTTGATTTCACTGACATATTCCATTGTTTGATATTTTTCAACATACCAGGATTCTTCGCACATTAGAGATAGAGCGTCGTATATCGACTTTACAGGTTTGTCGGTGTCAACATGGTAGTTGTAAAGCGTGTTGAGATAAGTAATCATGTTCAGTTTCAGTTCATTTCTCTGTTCGGTAGGAAGAGGATTTGTTAACTTGTCGCCTCCTTTATATTTGTCGTAATCAGAGAAGCTTTCAATGAAGAGATTGATGTATTCATGCAACTTTTCTTCGGTTTCGCTTAGACCTATTTCGTTCATAAATTCTTCGAATTCTTTATTCAGGACAGAGAAGTAATTGTAGGTTGGTCGGTCAGCGGTTTCGTACTCTCTCCATTTCAGCACTATCGGTAATTGGAAGGATGCCATTTCTACGAACTGGGTTATTTCATCGAAGACGATGATGTCATATTTTTCTATATCGGCAATCATATCTTTGGCATCTTCAGATGGAGTATTGGTGATAGCATAGATTTTGGCATAAGTAGTGAAGCCACTATCGAATATGCTGCGCTGAAGCTGGTAGGTTGATGTCATACAGGTGTTATTGATAGGGTCACTTTCGAATAATGGGGTCATAGGGGGAGGGGTGACTATAGTTCCTCTATATGGACAGGTTTTGCAGTCTTCTCTCGGTATAGGTATTTCTATATTCATTAGTTTTCCATATTTTTTCTCGTATTCTATGGCCTCTTTCATTCTGACAAGGCATGCCTTTTGGTTGGCTGATAGGACGAAACCGTTGATGAATATGCCTTTCTTTTCTTGGGCGAGGCAGATAGTATCTTTGAATGTTTTTTCCGATATACTCGTCCTGGGAACGAAAAATATTATTTTTTTGTTCTTCTCTCTGGCTACTATATTTAGGGCGGTAGTGAACCCAGCACGAGTGGTTTTAGGACAGACGACCAGTTTTTTTCCATCGTCTATAACTTTTTCACATAGTTCATAGATGGGTTCGAATTCTTTGGTCCTGGTAAGATGGATGTGGTCGGGTTCAGGTTCTACCTGGGTCGGACTACGACGACCGCATGGTTCTTCGCAGCAGAATTTTGGATTTCCGACCTCTTGGAAGTAATCGCATCGGCAGTGGAATCTCTTACGATACCAATAATCTACTTGGTACGCATTCATTCCTCTATTGGCATTATCCGCTTCATCGTTTATGACTTCCCTGATTAGGTATGCTATTTCTTCTCTCGAATAGCCCTTGTTGGCCAAGGTGGTCACTAAGTTGGCTCTGAGATAGTAGATACCTGACTCTGACATGGATACATCAAGACATTTGGTAAGGCATGGGACAGAAACTATGTGCTCAAGCATCTCTATGACTTTAGCATCCATCTCGGGGGATTTGGGTGGTGTCTTGAAGAAAACTTTAGGTTCATATCGGAGTATCTTTTGAAGTTTTTCGGTAGATGAAGGTTCATCTTCATGACCGACAATATCACCTACAGATATTATCTGGCGATGGTCATTTATCTCGGCAGATTGGAATATTATTTCGGCCTGGATAAAGTCTGCTTCGGTCTGAGGGTCTTCAGGATTTCTTATGAGTATTTGAGATAGAGGATATGCAAGTTCATGGCGTTCACGCCTTTTCGGATGCATTGAGAAGGGCGCTTTAATCATCTTACCATCACCTAGGGCGGTCAGGGTTTCAACTATGGTATAATCCTGTTCTTCCAGAGGTTTGTTTTCGTCATAGTCGGCAGGGAGATATACCCATTTTTGTTCTTCGAAATATTGGAAACCTATGAGATTGAATATCTTTGCTTGGAATTGTTCTACATCTTTGGTATAGAGAGGTTTATCGAAGAAAATCCATACATGGTATCCTTTCATTCCACTTTCTGTGGTGACATATTTTATCTTAAGTTCATCGAGTTTTTTGCAGAAAAGTTCGAGTGGGACTTTGGCATTCTCTGGATGTTTTTCATTGTCGAAGTCGGTAATAGCGAACCATTGATAGTTAGTGAACACTTCACCATTATGATTGGAAACAGAGATGACGATGGGTATTTTTTCGATGAGGTTTTTAAAAGCATCGGATTTTAGAAGGTCGTAGGCTTCATTTCTTTTCCTTCTGTACCATCTATTTTGACTGTTAGTGGTTCCCCATCCTCTTGGAAATTTAAAGAGGTTGACCAGTTTTTCGAGGGTGCAGTCGCTCAGATGGTATGGAGCAATAGTCAATCACCGCCCGTTCGCCCGTTGCGGAATAGTCCGTATGATTATAGTGATATTTAAATCTTAGTCCTTACTTTTCGTTTTGAATTCTTCAAACCCTTCTTTGGGATAGGCTACAATGGCGCTCATGGCTCCATCGAGGAATACTGTATAGTCGGGATATTTATTCAGATATAGATGATATTTAATAATTAATTCATCGATAGAAATAATAGTGTGTTCGTTTAGTTTTTCGAGGATAACGAGTTCAGAGGGTCTATGTTTTGTGGTTTTACCTAGTCTGGTCTCGAAGGAACTGATTTTTGTTTTGAGTCGTTCTATTTGTTTGTCTTTTTTTTCGATGCTCTGTCGCTCTATTACAACGACATCCAGAGTATCATCCGGGTTTAGCCTCGCTCTGACTATCAGGAGGCAACGAGCCCATATCTGGTTCAGGGCTCTTGTCGTCTGGTTGTTCAGGCGTTGGAGTTGTTCCTCTGTCACTTCCTTGAGGTTGCTCTCCTGCGGAACTTCCTTTTTTGGGGTGTCTTGGATATTTGCCTCTACCGGGGTGTTTTGGTTCATCGTCATTTCCCTTCTTTTCAGCTTGTGCTTTTATTTTCTGTGCTGTCTCACTTAAAGTAGAACGATGCTCAGGTTTTTTTTCATGGGGTTTTTCTGTGTCCTGAGCTATAGTTGACATCTGTTCCGATTTCAGCTTTTTGATTTCATCTAAAGTAATGTTCATGCAGTCCATTTTTTCTTGGAAAGATATGAGGGTTTCAGAAAGCATAGCAGTTAGTTCTTCGATGAGACCACCCAGATAACCGATACCTTCGACTATTTGTTTCGATATATCTGGAGAAGGAGATGGTGCATCTTCGAGTTCTTCGTCAAATTCATCGGTATCTTCTTTATCGTCTTCTTTCGCTTTATCTTCTTCATTGGGCATGGATGTTTCCTCCTTATTCAAAGAATCCTTTATCGCTGGGTTCTACCAGGGCTTTGAGGCTTCCTGTGTGCTCTTCAGAGACCCGGCCTTCAGTTATGAGCTCTTCGAGAATACTTTCCAGCTCTGTCTTCGGAACGCCATTCTGGGCAGCTTCTTCATAAAGAATTCCCAGGTCACAACATTTGACATTTGGGTCGGCATTTTGGTTCTTCCATATGATTTTGAGCATGGTCATCTTTTTCTGGTCTTTATTTTCGATGACCTTCTTCTCTATATCTTTGATTCGTTTGGAGAGAGTGGACTTCTTTTCAGGAGTCTTTTCAGTCTTTTCAATTGGTTTAGGGGTTGGTTTAGGAGGGACTGGTGGTGCAAGAGGTAGCAGAGATTCGACGCTCTTAGGAACTTTGGATTTATCAGGAATATATACAGGTTCTTCAGGTGTTTCTTTCACTGGTTCTTCTTTTTCCTTATGCTTCTTTGTGTACTTCTTTTCGAGTTTGAGTTTTTCTCTGTTCTCATCGACCTCTTTCTCTAGCTTGGCTATCCGTTTGCCGAAGGATATGGCCTGACTTTTGATTGTAGTATGGGCCTCTTCGATTGTTTTCTTGAGTTGTTCAATTTGGGTCTCCATCGCTATCTCATCTTGCAATCGCATCGCTTCTTCAGGGTGTTCCTTAAGGAAGTTCTTCACTCGTACTCGGTCCTCGTTTTCAGTCATAGTGTTCACCTAGATGTTCATTGTAGTTTGGCCTTTTCAGGATTAATATCGTCAGCAGAAAGCCATTTGTGATTTTTAATAAGCATATTTTTACCTTTGATAGCATCTTCGATGTAATGGGCTTGAACTCCTGTAGCATCGGGGTCTTTGCCCATCTGTTTTATCATATCACGCATTTCAATATAGACTTCGATATCTATGGTTCCGCCAAATGAAAGCTTACGTCCCATATTGTCACCAACTGGTGTATATATCTTCATACTTATAATTATTATGATAATAATTATTATTACGATTGTGGGGGTTTTTGATAGATAGATGCAAGGACTTTATCTATATCGGATAGGGCCTTGAACATGGTTTCGATGGCTATCTCATCATCTTTGATTTTCTGATAGACGCCTTTGAAGGTCGCCATGATTTTTGTTATATCTCGAAGAGCTTGTATTACAACTCCCAGCTCTTGGAGCTTCTTGGCAATTTCAGTATCATTATCTCTCGGTTTAATATCTATTTTTTGGACGATGGCAAGGATTTGGACCATGATGCGTTCAGTGAGGTCTTTGAAGGTCTTGTCTCCTTGTTTGGCCCAGAAGTCCTCTATAGATTTTTCTTCTATACCGACCTCTATTGGGTCAAATTCCGCAGCACATATGGGACAGCTTTTGAGCTCATCATTCTTAGGTCCCAGGTAGGTGTTGAAGTCATCGGTTATCTTCTGAGCAAGTTCGGCAACTTCCTTTTTGGTTTGTTCTAAATTTAATATAGTTTTTAATTCTGGCATGTGCTCACCTCTTATCCCATATTGATTTCAAATTCAATTTGTTCTGCTGCGACCTTTATTGCTTCTTTCGTTGTAAGGCAACGCCATGATTTTATTGTTGGAATATTGGTTTCTGTAGTAGGACTGAGCGGACCTTTAGCAGGTGTAGAGTACCGGCGAATGATATCCTTTGCTCGTTCTTTTATCCACATCTCTTTGAAGAATTCGACACTGTTTTTCAGTCTTTTTATCTCGACTTCGCATTCTCTCTTTGTCATTTTAGTCATGTAATCACCTTTAGATTTCCATTTCATCTATTATGTACCATTTGTGTCCATATCCACGAACACGACGAAATATTTTATCGCATTTAGGGCAGTGCTTTTCATAGTAATTCCCGTTTTTATCATAGCCCATATCCATGAGCTCTTCACCGCAGCTGGTGCATTCTTCTATGCGGACCCGCCCTGTGCTTTGACGGGCCATCTACTTTACCTTCTTCTTAGGAGGTTTAATGATAGAAGCACGGAGAGTGAGGTGTGTTTCAACGCCGGGTTTGAGACCGAGCTCTTGAGCTGCATCGCTTGGAATAGAGATGCTATAGACGGTGTACACGGCCTTGCCCCATTTGCCATTATTTTGAGGTCGGTTACCGCTTTTTTTACTTTTCACTCGGGCAGTCCATGAAACATTTTTATGGCTCGTCACCCCTACCACTCCTTTTCTCGGACAGGCGGGAGAATAGACCTCGGATGCCTGTGTTCTTTCTTAGAACCTCTCTGTCCACCTTAGCATCACTGTATAGCTCTGCATGGCCTTCTTTAGTGGATGCATTGGGACCTCGAATTTCTATGACATTGGCTCCCTTGTTCATAGCGACCTTTATGAAGGTGTTCACCTTGTCTTTGATATCGGAAAGTCGTTTGCATTTTATGAAAATGCGGTTCTTCTTTCTGGGGTCGTAGACCGCATTACCGTAGAATTCGTAGGGTTGGGATTTATCGGATTTTTTCACCGGCATGAGTATCCCTCCCCGTCGAATTTAACGCCATCGCTATCGCCGGACATATCGTTGTCTTTATTGAGCTTCTCGATACGGGTTATGACCTTCTTGGCAAATGTGAACTCACCATCGAAGCGTTTGATAGTGATGAATTCGTTATCATCTTTAATTATTTCTCCTCGTATAGCTCGTTCGAACTCTGTTCCATCTCTGCGTTTTTCGAGATAAACGATTTTAACTTCGTTGGACATTGATAATCCTCCTCGTAGTAGCGCTCGATATGCTTGATGTGCTCGGCCCTCGGTTATCAAATTCTATATTGCGGACTGTGTATTTCAAGCTTATGCTGATAAGTGCTCACTATTGCAAATGAGGTTTTGGGTTTCATGGTTACCAGGGCTCGCAATGTGGATGTGGGTTTCATCGGATTTGAGGCTCGCAATTAATTAATGGATTTCATGCATATGATGGCTCACAGTTTCCCTTGGGTTTTACATTTTGCATGGTTCGCACCTGGGAAGTGGGTTTCATTTTATCCACGGCTCGCAACTTTCGGTCGGGATTCAGGTTTATATTGGCTTGCAGTCAGATGAGGGGTTTCATTTTTGTTTTGGCTCGCAGCCACATTCCAGGGTCTCATTGTTCGAGGGGCTCGCATCAATTCCGTGGGATACAGTTTTCTAATGGCTCGCAGTGTTCCGGGGGGTTTCACCAGCTGTAAGGCTCGCATAGTAATCTCGGTTTTCATTCAATGGGTGGCTCGCAGTTCTCCATAGGGCTTCATTTTAAGTTGGGCTCGCAGGAATTCGATGGGGTTCAAACTTCCATTGGCTCGCATCCATGATAAGGGGTCTCAAATACTCAATGGCTCGCACCATCCAGAAGGGTTTCATGTCAATCTGGGCTCGCATTGACGGAATGGGTTCCATATACACAAGGGCTCGCAGCTCCCCCAAGGGTTTCACGGTCTGAAGGGCTCGCATATTTCTACTGGTTTTCACAGTTTCTGAGGCTCGCATATAACTACTGGGTCTCAACTTTTTTGTGGCTCGCAGTTCTATGATGGATTTCACGGAGAATCTGGCTCGCAGTATTCCGACGGTTTTCATAAGAATTACGGCTCGCATATATTCAATGGATTTCACTCGGATGATGGCTCGCATTCGACATTTGGGTTTCAAATTGATGATGGCTCGCAGTCTTTGAATGGGGTTCATTATATTCTTGGCTATAGTTCACCGGCAATGCCATCAGGTCCGTCCATGAGAGGTCCAATGTAGTCTTGGTGTTTGAGCTTTTCGATGGGGTAGGGTGAGCGGGTTTCGAGACCTGCTTGCTTTCGGGCGATGAGCCAGTAGTGCGATAGGAAGAGCTTGACGGTCTTGCGCTTGGCCCTGGCATGGATATGGCCGTCAGTGAGGTCTGGGTTCTTAGCTTTCTCTTCGGCCTTGAACCTATCGTACATTGCTCTATATGCACCTTTGTTCTTTACGAAGCTCTCTCCGATTTTCCATCCATGTGTTTTGAGCCTTGGATTGAAGTCTGAGAGTTCTCCGGCTTTTCTTCGGTCCCTTTCCATGATGGGTGAGGGTTTGAAGCAATCACAGACCATATCTTCGGCTTTTTTCATGAGCTCATCGTCGGGCTTCTTCTCTTTCTTCGTGGAGCGTTCATTTATAGATTTCAGTCTGTCGAAGATGTGCTTAATCCAGTCCTTCTTCTTGAGCTCGTCAGTGAAGAGCCTCTTTTCGCATTCTCCGCATCGTTGTAGGACACTGTAACCTGCATAAGACCAGAGTTTGGATATGTTGGCAAATCGGGATATATCTCCGATGTAGGCCATTAGACCTCCTGCGAGGATATGACCAATGCCGTTGACATCTTTGAGCCATTCTTGCCATATGGGGTCTCTATCAACGATGGCGCTTACGGCCTTAGATATGTCCTTTTCAGTGGCACTTAGCCGTTTCTCGGTCATCTGGTGCAGTTCCTCGGCATCGGTCTCGCTTAAGACCTTGCGCCTCACAAGGTCTTCTATTCGGTTACCTTCTATTATCCGTACCTTCTGGATATCATAGTAGGTCTCAATATACATTCTTAGTTTTGAGTACTTCGCTTCATCTACCATAGTGTTCACCTCATTTATCTTTATTTTTACACATTGCTTCATCATCATTATCATCATTCACTGAACATTGCTGACAGATTTTTTTTCGAGGATTATATTTAGAGGGGCAATAACTGCCTAGTTCTACTTCTTCATAATCCTCTGATAGGGTGTGTTCCCGTTCTTTTTTGAGCAGATAATGATATCGATATTTGGATTTAGATTTGGAGGTATAATTATCTGTTAGTTCAGGATTTCTCCAACAGTCTGAGCAACAGCTAGGATAATAATTGAATTTTTTACTTCCACATCTACGACATTTTTTTGAGGCGAGAGGATTCTGACTTTTAGCCATGATGTTTACCTCATTTTAGGGATGACCATTTCATCCTCGATAATCAAGACAGGACCTTTATATCCGGGTTTAGGTTCAGTATGAAAGCCACCATTTAGTACACAACATTCGTGTATCTTCGGGTCGCTTTCTTTGCATTCCATCGGACCTAGACATTTCTTTTCGTTTTCTGGCATTTTTATCCCCCTGTTAGATAGAAGGTGGAATGTTTCTCAATTTCCTTTTTAACTATCCTTTTGATTGCCCGGAAAAGACGCTTTTGATAGAAGGTCTCATTCACATTTTCTTCGATTTTTTCTTTGACCTTTTGTTCCCATGACATTTCTTTTTTTGACATCTCTGTGCACCTTCTCTTTGCATTTTATCTAAGCGTTGGCTAAGTCGATATGAGCATTGCCCGGCATCAAGACCGTCTTCAAGACCTGCTTTATAGATTTTGCGAAGGTCGTAGATATCACATGAGTAATGACCGGTATTGTCCGGGACATCTCCGATTAATATTTCTGCTCGTTTCTTTAATAATCTCATCAGGCATCTCCTTCGGTGTAGGAGCAGTTCTCACAAAATCTTCCTATCAATTTACCATCTTCATCGTACTTCCCGATAAGTTTACCATCACATCTTGGACATTGTTGGGCGACTTCGTACATGCTTCCATCATTACATTTTCCTGTGATTGCTAATCCGCAATGAGCGTTGTGGCTTGCTCGTCTGCATCCAGCGCATTTAGGGAAGTTCGGGTCGATAGGGTCGGTGCTCGGCTTGGGCTTCCAGTGAGAACAATTGACACAACCTCGACAGGCAGGAACAACATCATCATGCTCTCTTTGACCGTAAGTATTACAATTAACGGGAATACTATCCTTTCCAACAGTTCCTATAAGTGCAGGTGCTTCGGAGGGCTCGGGCTTGCGATAACCATATGCGGTAAGGGCATCTGAACGGTGTTTCTGTTCCACGGTTTCAGAGGGCTTGGGCGAGTCTAATAATGTACCGAGTGAGCAACATTCACAAAGGCCCATTTCTTTACCACCATCGCAATCGTTTTTACAGAAGGATTTTATTTTCCTTTCTTTCTTTTTTAATTCGATATCAAGGTGCTTGATGGTTTTGTCTTTTTCGGATAATTTCCATTCAAAGAACAATATCCGACATGCTTCACAGCGATAGTTTTCACCAAGCGTTCCATCTGCTCGTTCCTTGAGGCATCTCGGGCATGGTTCAGCTGAGTATTCTTTGGGCATTATAATCACTCCTTGGGTTTTTCTGGATATGCACATTTGAATATTCTATCGATGACTTCTTTTTCATCTTGTGTTTTATCGTGACCATGAACTAATACGAGTTCTTTTATTAGTCCGGCTAATATGAAAGATTCTTTTTTTGATAAAACAAGAATGTCTTTGGGGGTTTCATCGTTGAGCCATTCTTCATATTCTTCTTTGGTCTTAAAAACTTTGCCTCGAAGTGATAGTAATCGGTCGAGTTCTTTACCGTCAGTGGAAGGCTTGATGTTTGCATTCTTCTTCAGTTTTTCCATGCAGTAGTAAACGAGATGGTCACAATCGTCACAGGGCTTATCGGGGCAATCAATATCTGAGCATAGGATGACGTTATCATCGTCTTTCTTTTTGAGTTCTTCTCGTAGACATCGATTACAAGCAGGCCAGTGTTCACATCGGCAATCTTCACTTAGTTTATCTGGCATTTTTGACCACCTTATGTTTCGTTGAAAGGCAATTTACTTTGCTTCGTTTGCATGACCTGTATCTCTGGATAGCATTGCATTTGTAACAATAGTGAGGGCATATATCGTGCCGACTGCTGCTCTTGTCTGGATATCGGACCATCATTGACATCGTTTCACTTCTTTTGTTGGTTCTTTCGGAACTCTTTGAGCATCTGGTCCTTCTCAGCATCGACCTTCTTCAGGTCGATATCATAGTACTCAGCAAGCAGGTCTTCAATGTGATACATTGCAGGATAGTAGTGTCCATCGAGCATGTCGCAGGTTTTTTCTCCTTCGTTGTCATAGCAATCGTCGGTATGTCTGTGAATTTGGGTTAAACTAAACCCCTTTCCATCTAATAGCCATTCGAGAAATTCTCCTACTGCCTGGCTCTTCTCATGGATTGCTTTCATCTTTTCGCATTCAGGGTATTGGGCCGTCATAGTTATCACTTATCCATGTCTTTTTGGCATTTCAGTCGGACATCGAGGGCGAGGCGTTTAGTTACTATGCAGTCCTGTGGGTTTGAACATCCAAGGAGAAAACCGTTGATTTCGAATTTGTTATTGCATGGGATTACTTCGGTTTCTCCACTTTGAGGGTTCGGTCGAATGATAAGATACTTAGCATTGCGTACTTTCATATCGAGTAAAGTGGACTGCATAGTGCTCACTTCGTTTAGGCATCGTATTTTAGAACTTTGGGTTTCTCGCAGGTGTGTCCAGATACTATGTGCTTGAATTCGTTCTTGTCTTTGTAGGTTAATGTATCACGCAAGACCATAGTGATGCTGGCTTCTCCTGGCTTGTATATTTTTCTATAGTTCTCGCTCAGGGTGGTCCTCATGTAGATGCCGGTGGGCTTGGCTATGATGTCGAGAACATACCATCCATTGGGGCGATAATTATTCCTATCATAAGCGCCTAGGTATTCTCTGGTATGATGCCATCGGTCGATTGAGAATATGACCCATCCTTCGGCCTGGAGATTTAGGATTTTTAGGTGGTGTTCTAGTCTCTCGATGTCATATGCTATGCTTTTGACTACTCGGTCCCTGTCCTCTATGCTATGAAGGGCGGTGTCATGAGGAGCTATGAGTTTGCTGTAGAATTTCTCAGCCTTCTCTATGCTCTTCTCTAAGGCCTCGATTGTCTTACGGTCGCCTTTTGTTTTCTTTTCGAGCTCTTTCTTGTATTTATCTATGGTCTCCTCATGTCCTTTTATGGACTTCTGCTTTTCTTTGAGCTCGGCAGTCTCATCATTCAATTCGTTTCTCCTAATATCCAAAGTCCTTTCTACAATTGCAACCATCTTATCCATATCTCTCACCTCGATTCTCGTTCTCTAGTTCTCTGGCAGAAGCGTGGTATCGCTCCATATAGCTACAGTGGTTCCTTTTTTTGATTTGATGAGTTTTGCAGAACCTATACAATTGAATTCTTCAAGGTTTCTCTCTTCGAGCTTGAGGAACTCGGCATCCATGCCATCGAGGATACAGAAGTATCCTTTGTACTCACCTTTCCATCCAGCATCTCCACGATATTCATCGAGATGGAAATCCATTTCCTCGAAGACTTTCAGGCTTCGAAGGTAGGCGATGATGGCATCGGCGTTTTCGTCAGTATTGAATTCCTTCAAGCGTTCTCGCATTTTGGTCTCGGATTTACTGAGACCTTTGGTGCATATTTGATAGAACTTGAACATGACCTTCCTGAGCTTCTCTGCCCACATCCCATTGGTATCGGCCCATCCATTGAGGGTCTCATCTTCATTGTCATCGGCTCGGGCCTTGAGTGCTTCTCTCAGAATATTGATTTTAGTGAGAAGCATGCTCTTCGGGTGGACTAGGGTTTGGTCGAACAATGTGTATCCCTTAGCTTCGGTCTGGTCTATCATCGTGACCTTGCTCTTGAAGAGATTGAAGATGCCTTTATCGAATGAGGCGATAGCGACTACGCCGGGAAGTATTTCATTGGGGCATTGAGCGACCATCACGCCGATATCTATGTCGAGGGGAAGGGCATTGACCTTCTTGCCTAGGACTGTGAGCTTGAGGGTGTTATCTATATCGTCTTCATAGATGAGATTGAGCCACTTTAATCTCTTTACGCTGTGCTCTATATCGATGGCAGGAAGGTCAGAAAGAATATCTATGCCTCGGGCATCGACTTCATACTGAGCGCATACCATAACTACATGGTCGGGGCTCACTTTGCTTAGGGGAGGGATGACAGCTTCGGGCTTTATGTTGTCCCAGCTTTCTCTATAGGCGCTGGCCAAAGTGCAGATGCCGGGTTTGACCCTGCCGACCCTGCCTCGTCTTTGCAATATACCATTATTCTCAACGGGGATGTTAGTGATTTGCTTTTCAATTCCATTCTCCCAGATGCTATCAATGCCCTTATCGATAATGAGAACCTCGTCGAAGGGGAGGGTGATAGATGTGGCTAGAGCCACTGTAGCGAAGACGATGCATGGTTCGTTATCTTTGACAAATTTTATAATTTGGTCGATAGGAACATCGGCGTGGGCGAACTCCGCAGGAAGGTCTGGATATTTCTTTTTAATATCACAGCAGAGGTCTTGTATTTCGCTCCTTGTGCAAGCGAAGACCAGTCCTCTTTTTTTCTCATCCAACATCTTCTTGCAGAAAGTGAATACACTACCAGGGCTCTCAGGAGTATCCATCTTCAGCTTTTCAACACGGTCCTCGATGGGATAGGCAACGCCTTCAGAGTAACGGACTTTGAGCCATTGTTTTTGAGGTAAGGTGTTCACTTTTTCTCCGTGCTCTGTCATTGTCTGACAGATGTGGTTAATATCCTGGATGGAAACGGGGTTGGGGTTCAGGGTCTCGAAGTACCTGACTATATTAGCGGGGTCGATGGTAGCAGAGAGAAGGATTATCTGGAACTTACCGCCAGCGGATAGGTAGGTCTTCACAATACCTGCCTCTACCTCTGTGATAGGGAGTTGGCTGTGGTACTCATCGAAGATGACGCAGTAGTCGTACTTCGGTTCTTTCAGCCAGTTCTTCAGAACGCCATCGGTGACGACCATGATGTCGCTTTCTTCGGGTGAACCGTGGTCTTCTTCGGAGGTGTGCATACCTATTTTGAGCTTATCGCCCCAGAAATGCTTTAGACCTAGGTAGGTGCTCTTGCAGGTTTGACGTGTGGGTTGCCTCAGGATGACCTTCTTTCCTTGCGTAATAGCCACGCAGGGAGGTATGGACATGGTTTTACCGCTTCCCGTATGGGCAACGAGGACCATGTTCTCATTAAGGTGTATACGGCCATCTCTTATTGAAGTCGAAACTGGCAAATCTTTTAGTTCTTTTGGAAACTCTACAGTGGTAGTCATATCTCTCATCTCGGTTCTCGGTTCGATGCAGTTCAATCTGTGGGGTGTAGTATATAAACTTTTTTTCTTATTACTTATTAGTTATCCTAGGGGTCGGCATGGGGCAAGTGTCTCCTTGGGCTGGGAATAGGGTGTAGTGGAGTATCTCAGCGGGTTTTTTACCAGGAGCCCAGCAGAAACGGTTGATAGGCTTGAAGCCGTGCCGTTGGAAGGCCTTTATGCTTCGAACATTATCATAATTGATATCGGCAGCTAAAACAAGGCATCGGTTATCTTCTTTAGCTTTTTCAGTAATTTGACGAATTAATTCATTGCCAATGCCTTTTTCTCGGTCTTGTTCTCTTACGGCAGCGTTCTTGATGGTGCAGAGATACCAGTCATTGTTTTCATAGTGAACACCTGCCATGATTTCATTGGGATTATCAGGAGCGCAGAAGGTGACCCACTTATCAATAACATCATCAGAAACAGCTTTTTCAATGGCTTCCTCTGGAAGTTCGTCACCATATTTCCTAAGGAAATCCTTCATGGCTTCTTTGAGCTCATCCTTAGAAGTGAAATTGCAATTAGTAACGAGGGTTTCCACCATTGGCTTTTCTTTTGCAAGCATCTTCTTCCCTCTTTCTAAGTATTTCTTTTCCTCGCTCTTCGGAGGTTCGGTCTGCTTCAGGGTCTTCCGGCCCCCAGAATTCTTCGAGTTCTTTATCAGGCGTTCCAGGAGCAGGATGTAGGGGATTGAGGACCCCTGACGGTTCGGTAGATGGATGCCAGGGGTCCCGCTTCCTTCGGGTCATCTTAACACCTTAATGTTTTTCTGAATATTTAAGGGTGTTCGCTGGGGGGTTCGTTTGAGGGCTCTATTGTAATCGGTGGGGCTGATGGGACTGGGGCCATTGTGGGATTGTCTTTGGCTATTTTCCTCCCTGCTCTCTTTCCACAATTTTTTCCACAGACCCATCCTTCATAGCTTTGAAGAATATTTCCCTGAGCATCCCGGTCCTCCATAATGAGTCGTTGCATTCGGTCCTCACGCCTGGGCTTACCACATCCAGCGCATAGGTGTCTTGTGACACCGGAGGGTGAAGGTTCTGTTGAGGGTTTCGGTTCCTCTTGGATTGGCAGGGCCGGGGATTTCATTATTGGGTACTTCTCAGCATAGTCTTTGACCCATGCCATACATCCAGGATTGAAACGGCTGTGGCCGAGCTTCTCGTTCCAGACCTTTTGCTTATCGCAGTCGGGGTTGTCGGTATGGTCGTGTACTTTCCATGCATTTTCAATGTCTCTCTTAGTCGCCATAGTGTTCACCTCTTTTTTGGGGAAGCCTTCACATCGCATTTTTCTTCTTTCGAATAAAGATGAATCCATTCTTTCTTCTGGTCATCAAGATATATTGGTTGGTTGCAATGAGAACATCGTTTTATTTTATTGCCGTCTAAAACCGCTATTTTGAGCTGTAATAGCATTACCTGTTGAGCTGTTCGTTCAACACCCCAAGGAGACATATCGATAGTATGTTTGAAGCTCTCCCAAAAATCTTCAATATACTTTTTCAGGCGCTCTTCGACGGTATCGCCATTGATATCCCAGTGTTCTTTATGCGAGTAATCTTCTTTTGATAGTTCAGTCATTTTCATCACCTAAATATTTTCGTTCTCTTCAGGTAAGTCGGCCATTTCACCTTCAATGAAATAGTCCTTAGCTCTCGGGTCTTTTTCATTTCTGGTGCAAGTAGCGCAGTATCCTATTTTTAGTTTATTGCGACAGTGGTCTGAATGAGGACATAAAGGTGTTCCTTGTTCATCAGGAGATATCTCTATTCCATCGGCCCTCACGACCTTGAACCCACCGCCATGTTTGTAGAGATATGCATCGTTCCCATTGATTTTAATTGTGCGTATTCCGTTATTGTCTTTTCCATTAGCGAGTACTTTCATTTTTATCACCTGTGTAGGTATTTTATCAGTTTGGGGTCTATGGCATGTCGTTTAATTATTTTTGTTATGTCGTCGAAGGATACGATGCAATCCCTTATATCGGCATGTTTATTTATCACATACCAGTCGGGAGGAAGTCCTTGGATAATGCCTTGGAGTTTAATGGGTTTATATGGAAAACGATTCTTATGCCACTTGAACTCCACTAGGTCTCCTAAGCTTATACTGAGACCCTTTCTGTTTTTAAATCGTCGATATACTGATGGTTCTTTGACTTTTTTATTTGTTGTCTTCGTCATGGTGTTCACCTTCGGGTGGGTTCTTCACTAAGTCATTGAGGGATGTTCTGAGTTCCTCTGCATTGTACTTTCCTTTTTGTCCGAAGAGCTTAGTTGCTCGTTCAATAATTTGCTCTCGGGTCCAATGATTTGTTTTACGGAATTCGTCAATTTTCTTTCTTGACATTCGATAGTCTCCTCTGATTTTCGTTTTGTTCCACCACAGCTATTGCATTGAAAAGATTGTATTTGTCCTTTTAGAGATATGGGCCATTCGATATCTTCGACCCATCCACATTGGTCACAAATATATCGTTCAAGGTCGAGTTCGATTTCGTTCATATTTTAGCCGTTCCCCATCCCCAGAACTTTTCGATGTAAGGGCTCTCCTTTTGCATCTTCATTACCTCTCGATTGTTATTGCCATAGTGCAAGAATATATCGATGAGGGCTATATCGGCTTTTAATTTTGGTATTTCCTTATAGGCATCTCCAATTATGACCTGGGTCAGTTTGCCTTCTGTTACATATTGCTTGATTTGAGGCCAGAGCCAATCGACAATTTCTTCGCTTATCTCGACCAGGATGATTTCATTGACGGTCTTCTTCTTACTGACTTCAATGAGAAGATGTCCAAGGCCCAGCCCTGCTACGATGACCTTGCCATGAGCAGCTTGAATGCCTCCACGGAAGGACATGTACTCCGCAGGGGTCAGGGACATCCAGGGGTCTTTATTGAAATTGCTTGCCCCATTGACCTTTTCGTAGACCGCTGGGATTAAAACATCGTCATCAAAGATTACGCTACCAAACCTGCTTCCATTCCAGGTCATTAAGCTGTGACCTCTATGGAGCTTGAGATGAGCGTATCTCCAGGTCTGATTAGGACTGTCAATGAATTCTCCTGGAAGAAAATCATTGGGGTTGGGAGGGACTTGTTCGACTGGAGTTAACCCATCGAATAGTGTCCGGGGATGGTAGCTGTTGGCCTTGAGGTTGAGTTCGGGCTTCCATTTGATATCGTCGGTCCAGGGAACTGTGTTCTTAAGTCTCAATTCGGTAGTATCCATGTTAATCACGCTCCATAGGCTTTTGGGTTGGGAGTGAGACTGAGTTTATTGGCTATCTCAATGGCTACATTTTTGTACCACATTCGATATGATTCTGGGAATGTGGCGGAGTAAATCATTATTTCGATGGTCTGCTGTTTGTGTTTTATTTCATATCTCATATCGTAGAAGAGATATGGTTCGACCTTGATATCTACATCCCAGTTATCAGGTAGGCCTATTAGTTCTCGCATTTCGGCTTGCATATCCTCTATTTCTTTCTTATTAGGCAATACCATGATGTTCACCTTTATTTATTTAATTTAGCACTGGTTGCATCGTCGAGCAAGTTCTTCCAGTAGGTTTCCCCAAAGCCTTCATCGTATTTCCATTTGCCTTCGTAATCGGTTCCGCCAGCAAAGAACCGGGCATCGATTATTAGGACAAATGGGTCTCCCCAATCTTCGACGAAGCCCATGATAGAGCGCAGGTCTTGATTGTAGAATATATCGCCATAGTTATCGGATTTGCCATCAGCGTCGATATCAATGTGATATTTCTCCCATAGCATCTTCTTAACGGTCTTCCAGGATGTTCCGCCTCTTGGACCCTTCGGCCAGGGGAGTACTATTATGGTATCTCCTGCTTTTGCCAACCATGCTCTAAATTCTCGGTCGTTCTTCAAAGTGCTCACTTCCTGTTCTTTGATTTCTCGGTGGCTTTCTTTTTCAGGTCGGATAAGAGCCTTTTGTTATGGTTTTCAGATTGTTCTTTGAACTCTTTACAAACACATAGGTCAGGAGGTAAACCGCACATCTTACATATGTTCTTTTTGGGTTTATCTTTCTTGAATTTTTTCATGTATTCCTTTACACCTGACATGACGACATTGTAAGTTCTTGTTTCGGTTTTTTTGAGGTCCGAACTGAGCTCTTCCCAGAGTTTTACGGTCTCTTCATCATGTTCGGTTTTGGCTCCATATTTCTTTATGAATTCGGCCACACATCCTAAGTCGGTGAGCCTTTTTAGAACGCCTTCGCCGATATCTCGGAGCATATGGAGATTGTCTATCGAAGACATGAAAGACCGTATGCCTAAGGCAATTCTTTCAGGGTCGCCAGTATCCTCATAACTGCTCGATGCTTGTCCAAGAGGCTCAAGCAGGTGCATGAGCTCATAGGACAACTTGAAGCATGTTTTAAGGGTCTCTTCAGTGCTACCGCCACGGTTTTCATCGTATGGATACATAGTGTTCACCTACAGGGTTTCCCATTTGTTGGTCTTGAGGTTCAGGTATTGGATATCTGAGCATCCAAAATTGGGCTGGCCGTAGTCGTCGAGCGGGTCAAAGGTCTCAGCGCTAGAGAAACCTTCGTAGATTATGTTGCCGTCGCCATCACGCATTCGGAAGGGGTGCAAGGCAAGTTCTGGATGCTTATCGTCCCAATCTCTGGAGTGGACCGGATGCTCTAGATAATGGTCCTCTTCCTTAGTGACAATCCACATGGAACTTACCCCTTTATGGCCTCTTGGAAGTCTTCAAGGGTTTCGACATGCTCATCATTGACCTTTATCTCGCCATCCCTATTGACATAGACGAAGCCGTCTTGATATTCATGGTCGAGAATAACGCTTTGTGGGTGCTTCCCTATGCTTGTCCCATAGTGAAGCGTGAAGCCGGTCTGCTTAGACCACTCATCGACCTTTCGCAATGCCTCTTCCTGCTCATCTGTGTTGCCATATCTTCCGAAGCTCATGCTGTGACCTCCTGTTCTTTCTTTTTCAATCGCTCTAACATCGATAGACTGCGTTGGGCTTTCGAGAGTTTATTCTTATAGAATTTCATTTTCTTCTCGTAACGGGCAATCTTCTCTTGGGCTTTCTTTATTTTTTGCTCTCGTATATCGTTCTTGGTCAGGACCGGGGTGATAGTTATCTTAGGAGCTGTCCGTTTGGCTATTTCCTCTCTCCACCAATGCTTTTTGTCGGCGTAGTTGATTATTCTCCACATTATCCGGTTCCATTTCTTAGAGCCGTGATGGATATTTCCATCGAATAGGTGAGTGAGTTCGTGGGCTATAAGTCCCAGACTTGGACCGTGACTAAGACATACTTCTTTAGTAGAAGGCCATGCTCTTCCGCTTTGATGTCCACCATGAAATCTGAGATGTGCTGTTCCGGTATATTTATTGACGAGTTTAAAGTGCCTAGTGAGTTTATCAACGATTATTTTTGCATGTTCGTCAGGGACTTTGCAGTCATAATATCTCTTAAATATCTCATGCTCTTTGTAACCCCATTTTGGATACATAGTTATCTACCATTCCTCACCGCATTCTCCACAGACACAGTTCCCTTCATGTTCTTCGGGTTCGTTGCAGATACAAGGCATGCCATCGCCATAACTTCCGCATCCAGTTTTATCAATGAATTCTTCAGGGTCGGCGTAGAAGACTTTATTGCACTTACCTTTTTTAGAGTGCTTTAGGATATGTTCGTGTACTTCTACTTCTTTAATATCGCCTGAGAGTTCACTAGAAAAACTCTTAAATCGCTCTAAGGGTAGATGCTTCTTTTTGTCTATGAATAGTTCTCGGTCATCTTTGAGAAATTCTTTAATTTTCTGAATTATTTTGTCCCTTGTCGTCACTGTTCTCATCCCCATCGTTATTATCATCGTTTTTCGCTGAGAACCCTCTCTTTGAATAGTTTTCATCCATCTCCTTAGCGGTTTTCAGAACGACCTCGACTATACTGTTCTCATTGAGCCCGAGTTTTTCTGTAAATTCTCTGGGGATAGCGACAGAGTATAGGGGTTTTCCATCTCCGCCTGTGCGACTCTTGACCTTTGTCTTCCACTCTGCCAGCTTAGGTTCCTGTTCTTTGAGCATCTCCTTAAGCCGTCGGTCCATTTCACCGAAGACGATGTACTGGACCTTCATCTCTGCATCCTTGAATTTCTCTCCGTGCTCGGATATCTTAATGCTGTCCTCTCCTACGGCCCAATGTGCTATCTCATGGTTGAGTATAATCATGAGGTCGCTCATTCTGAGAAACTCAAGGTGTTGGAGGTCGGTATCGAGCTTGTAGTATCCCTTCATGTGTTCTAGGAGTACGCTCTTTTTGATGGCGATGTAGTCTTCAGAATTGGTCCAGCCTGTTATGGTGCTATCCTCTACTGAGCCTATGCGAAGTTCGGGATTTTCTTGACTATCGATAGCTTTTCGCATGCCTAGGATTAGCCATTCTTTCAGGACCTTATCGAAGAATTCTTGAATCTCTTCATCGTTTTCAAGAAGCTTATATCCACTCTCCCATTGCTTGACGGTTTCGAGCTCACCGAGAGGAGTGCCTTCAATTCCGAACTTCTCTAGGATTTCTTCAGCAGCAGTGGAATAGACCACGACATTGAAACCTTTAACCACTGCTCTATCATCAACGATTGGATTTCCAGTGGCCCAGAATAGTTCCCGGCCTTCATTTACGCCCTGGACGATACGAGATATCGAGGTATAGGAGTCGTTGCCTTTAGGTATAATCATTTTGGTCTCGATGGCTGAGCGAAGGTCCACATCCCATCGTGCTCTCTTAAGAAGGAATTCACGCTCGTTATGGGTAAGGTCGGAACCTGTCTTGTTCTTGAGCTTACTGGTCAGATGGTCTAGACCGAAGGCCTTGAGCTCAGCGATAATGGCAGTTACATTTTCATCGCTTTGGATTAGTGAGCCCCTTCCAAGGTCTTCAGGCAGAAACTTGTCGGTAATGATGGTCCCGCTGATGCCAGAGATACCTAGGTCTAGGGGTGTCCTCAGTTTTATGCCCAGGTTATAGACCTTAAAGTCACCATTGCCAGAGTAGTTGATGTATGCTGTTCCGATGCCTTTGGATAAAGTCATTTTCTTCCGGCAATAGATAGCATTGGCCCGGTCGCTCTTGCTCGGAGCGTTATGAACAACTTTCGTCCCGTTGAAGTCATAATATATGTTAGTATCGAAAAACTTGAGTTGCTCTTCGAGGTACTCTTGGAGCTCGGAGATATCGATGTTTCGCTCACACCTTATCATCCAGGTAGTGCCCTGGACCCTCTCGCTTAGGAGCTCGATTTCATAGGACCCATCGGTTTCATTCCAATTATAGATACGAACACTGCTCTCCTTACCTTCAATGTTCTTGCAATGGAACTTGACTTCGAAGTCCCTCTTTCCGTCAGAAAGTCGCCTTGCAAGCCGGAATATCTGAAGCCTACCGACCTCTTTCCCGCTCACACTGTCGTCCATATCGTACCGTGAACCCTTCTCGGCTGCGCTGTCTCTCCCGACTATTTCGAAGTCGTTGATGTTTACCCAGTCATGGCCTTTGTTCGAGCTGATGATAGTATTGCCCTGGACTACGAAGAAGATGGACCTATCGCTATCAATTCGACCGGAGGGGCTGAGATAGGAATCTCTATGGTTCTTCACAAGTTCGACAAGACCTCGGTGATGCTCTATGTCTTTATCTTCACCGTGCTGTTCGTCGTATATCTGTTTCCAAATAGAGTCGCCGGTCTTAAATTGACGTTTCAAGGTGTTCACCTTCTTAGTTTTTCTTCTCGACGATTGTGTCGTCATCTCCGATTTCGTCGAGGTTCGCATCCATTAATGCTACTGCTGCTCTGAGAGTATCTCTCATTTCTACAATAGACATTGTACGGAGGCAGTTTTCAATTTCGTAGACTTCATTCTGAATACTTTTATAGGCACGAAGAAATGCCCTTATAGGCGTTATATCACGCCAGCCAATACCTTTGGTGGTTTGGTATTTCATGTTATCACTGCTCCCAATACAGGCTTAAAACATCGTTATATGCTTGGACGAATGCATCAACAGTGCCGTTATTGCCATCACCATTGTATCTTCCAACATGGAGTAAGAGCCACATTATATCGGTTAAAATCGTGACACCTAAAGGATTGCATCCACATCCACAGATATCGATGTGCTCTTCTCCAGAGCTTATGATATCTATAAGCATCCTGGCATCTTCAAGGTAATTCTCTATCTCATGTATGTTTTTGGGCAGATACATCGATGGCCCGTCTTTAATGAGCAGGAGAATTGTGGTGTTGTTGGCTCCGGGGTCGGATATCCTGACTTCGACCCCATTTACTTTCTTGATGATTTCTTCCATGAAATCACCTGTGCTTAGCAGCGCACTCTGGGCAGTACCACTTGAAGTGCTTTTCGTCGTAGACCCATCCGGCTTCCTTCCAGTAATCTAAGAAGTCCTGGGCATCATCGTTCCTTGCGAGATGACCCCAAGAGTTGTGTACATCTTTTCCGGCAGGATTGCCACAATCGTCACAAACCAGCTCTTGCCATGTTGCGTGTCCCATAGTGTTCACCTTCTCACAGAACATTCATGTATGTTAGTACGTGCTCGGATTCTTCCTCGACGCTATCGAGAAGTTCTACTGGAAATCCTCTGAATACTCCGGCCATTAAGATGAAGGATGTTAAAGCCCGGACCTCGTTCTCTTGGTCGCCTATCAGTGCTTGAATTTTCTCAGCATTATCGACAGCTTGTTTTAACCATACAAATGTATTTGCTTGGTCTCCTGTTGCTTGAAGATGTACCCCTTCCAGGAAATCCATGAGCCTAGTAGAAACGGCTTCTCCATTTAATGCAAATGTTCGTATAGTTTCGACTGTCTTTAGCATGTCCATGAACTTTTTAGAAGCTATATTCTTTTGAATATTACTCATCGCATCGATAGTCTTTATGAATGGTATATTTTGTTTGTTTTCTAACCATTCTCTGTAGTTCATGTTCATCCCTCTTCCTCGGTGTCTTTAGGCCTGAAGATAATATCTTCATTGCGGAAGCTGAGGCTGAGCTCTGTTTCACATTTTTCACACTTGAAGTTGACGGTCATGCCTTCTGAACCACCTGCACCGCCGGAATACTTCATTTCTTTCTTGCAATAGGGGCACTTCGGATGGAGGAAAAAGGTCGCCATCTCAGATATGATATTGCAGTTGCTACGGAATGCGACCTTGCTTTTTACAAGCCGTTCTATGGCCCGGAGCCGGTAGTCTTTGACCCTCTCGGCCTTAGGCAGTGTTTCTCGGTCTTTGCTAAACTCATCATGGGTGATGACGGCTCCTATATTCACGCTCCCTAGGAACTCGTCTATGACCTTTTCAGCAACCCCGAGCTCTTGTAATCTCTTCCTGGTATCTTCAACTGTCGTCATTTCAATCACTCCGTTATGTCCTTCTCTTCTCCACAGTTTATGCATCGCTTTTTAGTCGCTTTCAGCCCATCGTCTTTGGAGTAGCTCGCCCCGACCTTTCTCCAGCTATGCTTCCGGCACTTCTTTTTTATGGGCAATGAATAGCTTCTGCCTGGGTACTCTTCATTGAAGGTCATTATTTCCCCTCACGAAAAAATATTTTTCCTGACCCATTCCTGGGCTTGGTCTTTCTTTTTCTGCTCTTCATTATAGAATGCATGAGAAGCATTCGAGGCCTTTTTATCTTTAGCCCATTGCCTAAATTTCTTTAGGTCCTGGAATATCAATAGTTGATTATGCATACTGTTGTAAGTATGTCTCAAGGTGTCGATTTCATCATAGGCTTTATGGTACTCGGGTTTCTGGATGTCGCTCATCTTTTGGTGAATCTTATGTGTTTCTTCCTCAAGAGATGCAATCAATGGTTTGCTATATTCCCAGAAAGCATGCCATATAATATCACGGATATCTCCTTCCCGCATGTCGGGAATGAGATTCTTTATCGCCGTGATGATTTCAGGTTTAATGGCATAATCATAGCTCGAAAGGAATCCTTGTGGGTTGGTCGATACCTTTTTAGCTACTTCGAGCTTGACCTGCTTGATTTTATCATATATTATTTGCAGTTCCTTGCCCAATGCATCTAGTTCGAGATTCTCTTTTTCATATTTTTCCTCGAATGCTATATTCAATGTCTTTATCTGAGCATCAGTTTCTTTCATTTTTGCGGTTATATCGGCTATGCATTCCTTTTGGTTCATGTTAATCACTTGTCCTTTCGCTTGATGGTAAAGTCTATGCCTTTTATTTTGACAAGGAGCTCTTTACCCTCGATGAGGTCCTTGATTTCCTCTATCTTTAACCGGATAGAAAAGGTATAGGATTTTTGACCTATGAACTCCAGCACTGAGTCCCTTTCTATGTCGTGTGTTTTTCCCATACCTTTCCCTCCTGTTTACTGACAGTCGATGCTTACATTCTGGATTTCCTCAATGATTTCATCGAGGCGTTCCTGCTTCCTTTCTTGGACCTTCTCTTGAATTTCCTCTTCGAGGTCCGCTTTCTTCTGCTCGTTCTGTTGCTTTCTGAACTCAAGCTCTTCAGATATGGCCTTCTTACGGGCTTCCTCGGTCATAGCTGAGAAATCGATGTGCTCTTCATTTGAAAGGTCTTCGATAATATCGGCCTCGACTTCGCTATCGAGCTCTAAATCGCCTTCGAGCTCCTCTTTGACCTCATCGTAGAAGGTTTCATCATCATTTATATCGAAGTCAACACTTTCAAGTTCGCTGGCAGCACCCTCACAAGCGTCTGCCCTCTCTTCGAGCATCTGACCAACCTCGCCTTCCTGGAGGCCATCTGGCATGTTGTCGTGCTTCTCACGGCACTCTTCTGCCATCTGATTGAGCTCCTCAGCGATGCTTTCGACATCGCCTTGAAGAGTAGTGATATCATCGCCAGATATCTCAGCAAGACGGTCCTGGATATCGTAGAGCTGAGACAGGAACTCCGACTGCGTGAGCTGAGAAGCTTTTGGCTGGGTCTTGCTCATAATCTTTCCGCCGTAGCGGAACTTCCACCAGAAGTAGCTTTCACCCTTCTTTATTCCAGCATCTGGGTAGTCTTTTCGTGCATGTTCTACGTGGTTTACTCGGGGCATTCTAATCATCCTCCATGTTGGTATTTATTTGTTCCATTGTTCACGCAATTTCCTAAGAACATTTTCCTTTTTATCTTCAAATTCTATAACTCCAGATATAATATCGTCAACAACGCAATTAAATATAATTTCATCATTTATAATTTTTTTATCTCTATAATGTCTTAAGGTATGTCCTATTTCGTCGTATATAATACGGTCTCCGCACTCCAATATTTTAATAGATTTGTATTTAATACTTCTATTTTTTGAATTGATGAAATCTATTTCTAATATGGCTTTATCCAATCTTTGGTTTTTATCTGTATCTGTTTTTGACATTTCTTCGTATGTTTTAACGGCTTTTATTATTGCATTAAAAATTAAATCATTTTTTTGTCTGGGAATTTTTATTGATTGATGATTATGTAAAGCACCCTTTAGACTTTTCAGTCTGATAGTGGCTATTATATAATTATTTTTATCAGACATAGCATTCACTTTTATCCTTCGACATAGCTCTTTCCATCGCAATCTTCAAAGTTCTCCCAAAGAGATGGGTCGTGCTCTGAGCAGAATGTCTCTATGGAATAAGTGTAGCCGTGACCGTCGGGGAAGTGCTCACTTTTTGTTATGTTACCATCGATTTTCTCCTTGCGGAGCTCACAGCCACATGGAAGCAGTATGACAGCAGGCCATTTTGTTGTTGGTCGGTACTCGGTCTTATGTTTTCCCATAATCTCACCTATTCTTTTGACGGGGTTTCAATATCATGTTCACGACGGCTCGGTTGTAATATTGATTTTGTCCAGCTTGAGGGCACTGTTCGAGGTACTGTAGGCGACCGTCATCGATAGCTTGCATCAATGGGGTTCTTTCGAGCGGTTCTCCCATACAGAGGGTATGTTTATCGATGATGCTTTGTACTATCTTTTTGGCGATATCCTGGGGTTTATCCATCGATGTCGCCTTCCTCGAACTCTATGAGATTCCCTTTTTTGTCCTTGAAGGCAAGCTCCCAATGGAAGGTCGTACCGTTCTCGGCTTGTTCCTTAATGACATCCCATATCGCATTGGAAACCTTATCTTGCATCTTGTCCTTTTCCTTCTGGTTCATGTTATCACCTCAGTAGGTGTTCTTCCGCCTGTTGTTTAGTTCGAACATATAATCAGACCATTCTTTATTGCTCATGGCAAGGAGCTCTTCGAACTCTTCTCGAACATTGCCTCCATATAGGCTATCTTGTATGTCGATGAACTTAAAGGCAGTCTCTTTTGATACGATATCTTGCCTTACTGCATCGGCCCATTTATCGGTCGTCAGGTATCCAAGCATATGGGTTAGTTCGGGGTCGTCGATGTTTATTTGTTCCATAGTGTTCACCTCTGACAAATAGGGGGTTCGTCCATCTGAAGGTCTAAGTCTTTACCTAATCCTATCTCGTTGGCATAGGTAACCATTTCGATTTTTTTCTTTATCAGCTCATGCCTAATGAGTTGATAATCTCCACACAACTGCTGAAGCTTCTTTTTCTGCTCTTCCGTCGCCATTTACATCACACCTTGCCTTTGCCTCTCAAGGTTCGACGGTGGGCAGTGTCCTTTCGTGCAGGTGAGGCATAAGCAATTAGCGCATAGGTCTAGGGTAGGATTGGTCTGCTTCCAGCAAGTCTCTCCACCGTCGCAATGTTCTATTGGTCCGCATTTCTCTGAGTTATCTTTGAATTTCTGTCCCATAAAATCACCTTTTAATTCTCGAACTTAGTGTTTGTGAGTAATTTTAAGAATATGGATTGCCTCTCTTCTTCAGTATCAAATGCTATGAGCGATATTTCGTGAATGCAAATCCTACCCATATCTACTCTTGGACCCTCAGCAACAGTTGTGGCTGTCATCTCTTTATCGTCGAATGTTGTGATTATATCGAATTGATTATAGTTCTGCTTTATCCAGTTCTTGGTTTTATCTATCTTTATATTGGTCTGTGGATTATTCTTTTTTGTCTCGGCCATACCATCAAAGAATTTTTGTTTGTTCTTCGAGTAATCCTCTGGAGCATAATGCTCGATAAAGGTCACATGCATCATCTTATCGATGCGCTCTATTTTATATTCGACAGAAACAGGCACGAAAACGATTTCATGCTTAGAACTAATCATATGTTTTTCCATAGACATCACCTTTAGAACTTCGTCGCTATCCAGGCCATCTTGTTAAAGATAGGCAGTTGCGCTTTCGGTGTTGGGAGCGTGATATCGCCCCAGTCATAGAGCTCATTTATGCAGTAGTCGAAGTCATCCTCTGTATTGCAACACTCTTCGAAGTTCCGAGCGATGCTTTCGAGGTGAAACTGCTCGTCTTCATAGTAGGGCTGTTCTCGTATGCGGTCGGCTACTTTCTGTCCGAGCTCTTCAACGGTCAGCTTATCGGCTTCGTAGTCACTAATGAGGTCTTTCAGGTCGAGTTTGTACTTCCAGTTGGACATATTTATCACCTTAGAGGGATTTAGGGGCCACGCTTAATAATATGGCCCCGTTGTGCTCACTTGTTCTTTGCCATGCGCTGGTGGTTTTCTTTTATTCTGAGGTCCATCATAACCAACGCAGTGTTGAAGGCTTCCTTCTCGTTCCTCGTCCATTGCTTCTCAAAGCGTTGTTCCATGTTTATCAATATTGTTTTCGCTTTCTCGTATTCCATATTCTCACCTCATTTTTAATACCAAAATGGATTGTATGGGTCGATTGGTTTAGGAGGATTCAAAGGGTCGGGCGGGTTGAGGGGGTCGAAGATGGATATCACGATATCACGGTGTCCTCGCTGGAAGGTTGTGCTCCTTGAGGTATCCATCGATGACCTCGTTCTGCCACTCCTCATCGGCTTGGGATTTCCTCTTTCTCGTCCTCTCTCTGACCTGCCTAAGGATTTCATCTACCTCAGCGAGGTCTTCATAGTCATCTTCCTCGATGAAATCCCTATGGTCACCGTGATGGAGTTGCTGGATTGCGATATTGATTGTCTGAAGCAACATCCTTTTCTTGTCGGTTTCCCTTCCGGTCGGCACTTCAAATGTTCTGTTGTTCTTGCTAACTGTCTTGCTCATGTAAACCATCTCCTTTAATTTGTTCTCCAATAGACCGTTCCATCTTCGAGAGTATTCGCAGTACTATCATAGGAGCAGAGCACTATCTCCCAACCATCATCTTTGATAACCTCTTCTACCCAGTCCTCAAGCCCCAGGTCGGTTTTCCCTTCCTGAACTGCCATCTTCCATTCATCCCCATCCATCAGGAGCTGTCTAGCCTCTTGCTCAGCTTGTTCCTCGTTATCACGCCAGGTGTACTCCTGTGCTCCTGACCTGAAAGAAGGCATTGATTCATCGACCTCGTGGACTTCTTTGAGGTCCTCTTCTTTCATTATGGCCCTAATGATTTCTGCGGTCTTTGAGGATACATCGGCTTCGAGGTTTACGGTGTCATCTCCAATCCGCTTCCTCAGGAACTCCAAGGTCTCTTTCATCGAGCGAAGGCTTCCATCTGCATTGAAGAGCTCCTTAGGTAGCAGGTCGATGTTCCATTCGCTGGCAAATGGGACTTGATGGACCTCAATAGACCCAAACCCGGAGTGTAGATAGAGGGCTTCGTCACAACCACAATCTGTAGAACCACCCTTGAAGATATGAGCATGCCAGCCGACCTTTTCGAGTAGCTCCCGCACCTTATCGGCTAATTGGACCTCTTTCTCCCAGGCAGAGGTCCCGAGCTTCTCATTGCTCCTGAAATGGCTTGCCTTACCAAGCTCACAGTAGGCCATAATAATTTCCTCATCGGTTTTGAGGGTTGTGAGGTCTACGGTGTCGGGATTGACAATTTTCTTGCCCTTGTATCCATCAATGTATATCCAGTCCTTCATTTTCATCTCTCCTTGATTAAACCGTGCAGTGGACATTCGTTTTTCTCGAAACTCTCATCTGTAGTGCTTTTTGAATGAAACTTTCCGTCACTATCGAAGACTAACCATTGTCCATCGATTTTCTTAAAGGTATAATTACAAATTGGGCAGGTGAAGGATTTTTCGATTATTATATCACCTTGGCTTTTCATCCATTGGTTGCTGGGTCTTACTGAGAGCTACCATTGCAAGCAGTCCGGTCTCAAACTGCTCTATTTCGCCCTTATCCCTGGCTGTGCTGAGCTTCTTGATAGTCGCATCGAACTCCTTGTATCGCCTCTTGCTCTCTTTGTCGTACTTCAGCATGAGGTCCTTGCCTATGACCTTCATGAGCTCGACTAGTTGCTTCTTTCCGACGACATACTTGAAGTAGTCCAGCCCAGATGAAAGGACCTTATCCAGGATGCTCTGCTTCTGGAAAGATATGTCCGAGTGCAGGTAATAGGCCAAGAAGACAGAGGGGCTCATATCCATACCGATGGTCGTGAGGCTGACCATGACTTCATCACGGAACTTAAAGAAGATGAGGCCAGGTATGCCCTTTTCATTGAGCTCATCAGCACTATAAGGTGATGGGAAAAGCCAAGCCGTGCACCAGAGGGGGTAATAGTCGTCGGAGGAACGGTTATCATTGAATTGCTGTTCAAGCTCTTCCTTACAATCGCTCCAATTGAACCAATCGTCGTAATCATCAGGTTCGTTGCCGTTCTCTTTTTCGTCCTCGCAGTATTGCTCATATTTATCTTTGAAGTCATCATAATGCTCGTCCATGTACTCCTTTAGGTCGTACTGATAGCAAGCTTCGTTGCAAGCATCACCTAGCTCCATCTTTTCATCATCGCTGAGTTCACATATGTCCAGGGTGTGTTTATCCATCCAATCGTGTATATCATAACTGTGCGCCATATTCAAGCCTCCTTTAATCAAGCTTCCAGTTGCATCTCTTACATCCTTCCTTCAAGGCCACGAATTGCCTCTCTGTGAGTTCCTTTTTGTCTAGGACCTGCTCCAAAAGGCTGATATGGAAGTCAGTTTGGCAAGTCTTGAGGTGCTTCATCATCTTCTCAGCGATATAGAAAACGGATATAGGAAGACCCCTAAGGACTTCGGTATCCCCCTCTAGAATGCGACAGAACAGGTCAAATTCGCTGCGCAGTGCGTTTCTCTGGCCGGAGGTGGGTTGACCCTGGCTCTTGGTCGCACTGAGGCAGTTGCTGAGAAAATCACCATCTTTGCCCTTGCTCCGGCGCATCTTGTACTCCAGGAAGACCAGCCATTTATCCCGTTCCGCGCTCCTCTCAAGAGGTCCTCTCTTCTCTTCTGCATCCCTCTGCTCCACATCATATCGAAGCTGGGAGATGGCCTCAGGTGTCCACTTAGACCGGAACTCTTCGGCCTTCTTGAGCGTGAGCTTGCTCTGAGCCCCCTCAATAGCTTCCAGGAAGAGGTATTCGGGCTTGGTGAACCAATGCTTAGGGTCGATTTCAACGACCTCCATGAGGACCCGTCCGCATATATCATCGCACCTCTGGGCCTTGTTCTGCCTCTCCACGATGTTACTGCACCGGGCCAGAAGGGAAATCGCTATCTTGATGAGGTCGTGCTCACCGAGGATGTGACCCACGCAGACATTGCCAATCACATATTTCCTGCCCGTTTCGGTATGCAGAATATGCTCCTCGAACCGGATTGGATGCCCACATCCATAGTTCTCACAGGAACCATAGACCCCACCGAGGTCCACCTCATAGAGGAACTCGTATGTGCCCCTCGGTATGACCTTATCGTTTACATACCCGCAAGGGCATTGAGCGCTCCCTACCATGCTCCTGGAACACTTCGGACATATCCATGCGCTTCCATCGATGGAGAATTTGTTGACCATCGGAAGGCCGCGCTTCTGAAGCTCATCTATCAGGACCTTTATCTCCACCTTGGCCTGATAGTTTCCCGTCGGGGCCTTATTGACAGCCAGCTTGATTATATCGCTTATCTGCTTGGTCGTCAGGAACTTGGTCAGTTCTATCTGCTCAGTCATCTCTTGAATATCGTCGTCGGACATCTCGCTCACCTCGGAACTCGGTATTTATTTATCTGAAAGAAGATGCGTGAATATCTATATCCCATGAAGACTTGGAGAAGGTCCATATCTTTTGTCCAGATACGACCGCCTGATGGGGCCACTGTCTCTCTTTTACATCCCTCATATAGTAGAGTTCTTTGTCTTCCATGACAAAGATTCCAGTAGCGTGGTCTATCCCTGCGGGGATTGAATTCATTCCAAAGGCTCCCCTCTTATTAATCAAACGAATGTTATCTCCGGCCTTCATGTCGGTCACCGCTTGTACAATGCTGTGGGGTCTGGTATATAAGCTTTCGAGCTACTTCTTGGGTTCCTTGAACTCCACCGCCAAGAGTATTCCGTCTGCCATATTCTCGATGTTGTTCAGCTTCTGCCTCAGAATCCTGACGAACCTGAGGTATTCCTTTGCGTTCCTATCGGTCATAGGATTCTTCAGCACGACATCCATTATGTGGTCATCAATGACTTTTGCGTCGTTGTAGCCGTCCATATATCTCACCTTTACTTTAATCGCCCCTGCTGTGATAGTAATTGCATCGTCATCATGATTAATGCGGCCTCGGATTCAAACACACTAGGCATCGCTCTCATTACAGTCCTACCGCACTTCCGGCATTTGCCCTCGATAAAGACCCCATCTACACCAGTGACAAAATGTGGTTTAATGACCCTGCGGTACTGTTCGCTCCCGGTCCAACCACAATTCAAACAGGGCAATGGTATCTCTTTCTGGTCGTAGATAGCGACTGCATCTTCATCCTTAAGGACCGCCATTGTGCCCTGGGTTTTCTTTCGCTCAGCTTCTTCCCTTTTCTTCTCTTGCTCTTCAAATATTTTCTTCTTCTCTTCGTCAGACCGCTTCGACCACTTGCTCATTTCAATTTCTCCTGAACGAGTGTAATATATCCACTCACTGCTCGAACATCTATGTCTATGTGGAGATTGCCATCAGGCAAGTTATATTTATGACCTGCAAGGCGATAACTCGTGTCTCCTATCGTAAGCCCGAGGTCGAAGCCTACATCATTTTCGTTCGTTATCATGCTCTTTATGACATCCATTATCTTATTACCCTCTCGGATGCCTTGCTCTTCAAACACTTTCTTTATCATTTCATCATGAAGTTTTGACTTGCTTTTCTTCGCCATAATATCACCTACTTCAGTCTCTCGCCAATGGTTATCTTCGTCATCCGGTTTATCAGCCGGAACTTAGCGAACTTGTTAAGTGCGAGTTGCTGGGTCACATCCGGTCCATTGAAGAGGTCCGTCATATTCTCGATGGAACCATGCTTGAGCTCCTGGAAGTGTTCACCATCAGGGGCAAAAAGAACAGCGTATTGTGGCATCATATCACCCTTAGCTCTTTATGGTGTATGTCGATATGTCATGCTTTCTCATCAGACGCTCTATCTCCCGGCAATCCATCTCCTTGTCCCATGTCAGTGCGTTCTTCACGAGATGTAAAGCGTACTTGCCCATTATCTTCCGCATGGCCTCATTGACATCCGCATGTTCTACATCCCTAAGCCATCCATCCATATGATACTCGACAGCCATGCCATCTCCCTCGGGGTCGAACTGCTTTACGAACTTCACGGTCATCTGTGGCTCCTTGAAATAGACCGAATAAAACCCCATGCGGTCGAAGTGAGCAATAAACTCACAATTCAAGGAAAGATGCTTATAAAGTCTATCTGTGAAATCCTCGAATTTACATCCGTTCTTCAGGAACCTATCCCAAGCCATCAGGACCATTGCCTTTTCATCAGCGGTCATAAAGGATACATCTTTCAAACCGAACTGTTCGATTAAATCCTTCTTCGTCATTTACATCACCCCTATTCGTACTTATCGAGGAAAGCAAGGAGAATATCTTGCTCTTCTTCTTCTATGGCGACTATAACCCCTGTGGCATGTTTTATATCGTTGAGAATTCTCTGGACGATGTTCGATGGGAACCCCTGACATATCAAATAATCATGAGCCTCATTGGGGTCGTATTCCATCGCTTTAAGGTCTTCCCAATGATATGCCTCATAGCTGACAGTGTTCATGAGAACATTTTTGAATGTTGCGACCATTTAAATCACTCCCACTTAGACGGAGCCTCAGCCTCACACTTGAAGGCGTAATCCCTTGCCTTCTCGTTGTCATCATCGAAGTAGCAGACAACCTCACCATAGCTTCCGAAGTCGTGGGGGAACCACTTTATACCGAGCTTTGCCCCCTCGGGTTCAGGCCCAAGGACCTTCCGTATCAGCTCGATGAACCGCCTCATCTCCTCTGTGGCTTTCTCTCTAAAATCAGGTTGTCCGACCTGGGCACAATCCTCCTCGGCTGGGGAGGAACCTATCTCAATGAAATCCCGCATAGTGTTCACCTCGATATCTTAACACTTGTACTGGTCTGCGATGCTTCTCTTCGTTTCCTCGGATTCGAGTATCTTATCGACTATATCGCTGACTGAGAACTTACCATGTTTCTTCATGATATAATCGTTGTCGAAAAGATAGAGGACCGCGAGCTCCATGCCTTCCTTTCGGAGGATATTGTGGTTGTATTGAATATTTGCGTTCATGTTCTTCATTATACCCATGAGACAATGCGCGTCGTACTTGCCCTGGTCACACATTATTTTTCGCTGATTGCACATCATCGAAGGACAATATGGGCACTTGTACACCCCTCGCTCCTCTTCGATTTCTATCTCGGTTTTCTCAGCCATTAAATCACCTTGTTTGCTTTCCCACCTTATCGGTCACGTAAGCCCGTATAAGATGGTATAGGATTTCGGAATCCTTGATTGCAACAAGTTGGTCCCAAACATCTTGAGGCAACTCGTCTGGCTCCCAGAAGACACCAATATTATCTTTGTTCTTCTCGAAGTACTCGTCGAGAATCTTCTTCTGTTTCTGAAGCAGAACAAGGGCCATAATATCACCTTAGAGTTTCTTGGGCTCGTCGATGAAGAATTCCTCGAAGCAGACCGGGCAGTACTTTCTCAGCTTCCTTATGCCCCTCTTAGTGGTTATCTTCCCGTTCTTCATCTCGGCTGGCTTACCGTGCAATATGCATCCCTTTGGACAATTCATTTCTATCCCTCTATGAACTCCCAATCTATCGAAAAGGCGTTCTGCCAAGTTCTTTTATGAAATACCTGAAAGGTATTATTATGCCATCGATATTTGAGAGGTGCACGGTCGTAGTAATATTCATCCCCAACAGGAACGGCCAATCCGTTATTAAATAAATTCGGTCTCATTCTTGCGCTAGACATTTGACTTCCTCCTTCAAATCTGAGTCTGTCGGATATGGATTGCTCAGTTTTGAACACTCTTATCGCCCACCTTAGCCTTGATGTAGTTATAGACATATACGAGGACCTTATCTTCCTTTGTGAAGTCCTTGGGGTCCTTGCCCGTCAGAGCCGTTGCCTGGAACTTGAACGGGTCACGACAGGCGACCTTGAGATTCTCTACTATGAGCCTGACCTCTTCCATCTTACCCTTCGTCACGAAGAAATCATAGCCCTGAGAGAAGACGTTGCTTGTCCTGCTGATGACCCTTGCCCATCGGATACCCCGGTCCTCGAATACCTCCCTGAGGTACTCGTCGAAGTGCTTAAGCTCCTCTGCATCCTCAGACCCTGCCAGGATACAATCGCTGTGAGCCATCTCCCAGTCATCAGAAGGGATTATGTCGTAGTACCCCCGCCATCCATCGGTCCTGTGATACTCGGCCCTGAAGTCACCCTCGGTGTTGTTGTGATAGTGCCCTATGGTGAGAGGCTCCTCGGGGTCGTCGGAGTAAAAGACGGTAGCGCAAGGCCCGGTCTCATCGCTCTCCATGCACCCGTAGCAGACCGCATTGCCCTTATCGTCCTGATACTTCCCATACCGCTTGATATCCTCGGAAGATATGAACTGCTCACAACCGACGCACATCCGGGTCTCATCGTTCTCGATATTGACCTTCAATGCTGGGACCCGAAGGGTCTCCGCTACGAGTTCCTGTATCTCCGGCTCATCCATATGCTCGGTCGCAATGCTTATGATTATCAGCCCTGGCTTCTCACCCTCATCGAGACTGAAATCCTCTACGAGGTCGTTGTCCTTGATGTTCTTGAGGGACTTTATGTGCCTCTGGACCAAGCGTTTCAGGTCCTTATCGGCCTCGCCCTTTGTCTTCACACCGAACTTGTGTAAGGTCGTCTTTTGACCCTCATCCAATCCCAGGTCTATCGTGACCTTGTAAGCCTTTATTCCTTGCAATCCCATGATATCACCCCTCTACGACCTTGAACGCACCATCGACCTTTTTAACATGAACATCATCGAAATTCTCAGTGTACTGGCTTGAGCTTCCTCCGCCTGTATCCTGCTCACCGAAGACGAATACCCCGGCGACGGCATAATGGTTTGGTTCGAGCTTCTTTATCCGCATCTTTTTGACCTCAGCATATCCGCCGTTGATGTGGTCGAACCCCTCCATCCGGCATTTAATCCAGCCAAGCATTTCCTTTATCTCTTCCTTGACCTTCTTGGGTATCATGAACCTCACCTCTATATCCTGACCTTATTGGAGCCTATGCCATCAAGTTTATCGAGTCTATCCATTGCCTCATCATAAGTCAGACCAGATAGGCTCTGCCAAAGGTTCGCAGGGTTGATATTGAACTGCTTTGATATGTCCCTGGTCCTATCCCTCAATTCATCCTCTTCTGATTCAATGACTATGCTTTCCATGATATTCACTCCTGAATTTCTTTGTATATGCGGTATGCTTCTCTCGAAGCCTTCTTTAGTTCTGTTCTTGTTTGCCAATCTAAGGTGCTGTGGAAAATAGTGTTACGCATTATATCCTCAATCTCTTCCAATATTTTTTCGTCGGTCAAACCTGTCGCTTCAGTTATAACATCGTGATAAGGAGACCTCATAGTATTCACCTCACTTTATTTTTTCCTCGGGAAATAGTGCATTGAAAGCTTCCTTAAGTTCCTCATCGGATAGGTCCATCGCATCTGCCATGTAATCGTACATCCTCGGGTTCTCCTTCCTGTGGGTCACGAGAATATACAAGCAATTCTCAGCTATGACCTCCGCCTCGCTCTTCTCTATCTGGCTAATTGTCATCTTCCCCATAGTGTTCACCTTACCCTCTTCTTGACTATCTTGAAAGGATATGGCTCATTCTCTCTGTATTCCTGAAGGCGTTTGTTGGCCTCATTCGGGTTATCTTCCGTCGTGACCATCTCCCAGCCCTGTCCGTAATTACCTTGAACTTCATACTCGTATGCCATGATGCTCACCTCTTCTTTCTTTCCCCTCTCGATGTCCAGATGTCGAGTAATTTCTTCATCTGCTCTATGTCCCGCTTGTGCGAGTTCTCATTGGTCTGGATATCTCGCTCGATGTTTCTCATCCTCATTTCGAGAGCATCCATCCTATCCTGAAGGACCGTTATAGGGTCTTTCTTCTTGATTTCCTCGGTCATCTTCATCACCCCTTCAGGTAATCGACTTAATGGCCTTCATCGGGACCGAGAACAACATCTTCTCCTCGACCACGGCAGACTTTCCATCCTTATTGAACGGAACCGCGTTGTGTCCTTCAACCATCAAGCGGTCCTCGGATATCTCCCAGCGGTCCACGGTCAGCGTTGTCTCGTTGTAGTCGCGGAATGTCAGCTTCTTTCCACCCTTGATTATCTTCCTGATTTCTTGCTCGTCCATCTCCATCACCTGACCTTAATTGTTTGTTATCCTAAGTTCTATTGAAGGGTTCTCATGGAACCCGATTCTGTTCAACCATGCCTCGAAATCCTGAGCCATCTGAACATATCTCTCACCGTTCCGACGCAGGTTATATAGGCGTTCTTTTATATCTCTTACCGACCTATCATTGAGAATTAATGCAGTTGTATCGTCATCACACACAAAACTGCTCAAGAAACTCATCAGGTCCTCGGACACCTGCGGTATTTCCTCTTTAACCATGCGATAGATGTGCATTTTTCATTCCTCCTTTAAGCCAAGGCCATCTCTGCGTTCTTCTTGCTCTGGTCAAGGTTTGAAAAATCATCGGGTATCGTCGTGCCATCCTTCATCTTCCATGCTACGACCGTGGGCACAAAATCATCTGCCCAATCAGTATAGGCCAGGACGGTATAATGAACGCCCTTCTTTACTGAATAATCACCCTTACAGTACGGGCTCCCTATCACGGTCCTTGCATTGTGCACCCTATCACCGACATTATCCCAATCGACCATGTTCATCACTCCTTTTGTTCAATGTCATCAACAAGTTCCCGAATGATATCCATTAAACAAGCCTTGCAAGTTATAGCCTGTGTCATAGGAGAATCTGTCATCGGGCACTTAACGCAATCGCATCCATTGAGCACTTCATAAATCTCCTTCAAGCGTTTATCGTCTATCATAGTGTTCACCTCATTCTTTTTCTATATTAGAAATGTCCTCTTCGAGATTTATAGCGACCGTCATAAGGTCATCTTTTGTGGCTTCACCTTTCATAAAATCGTCAATCATACTTACCGCATCTTTTGCATCTCGGATAAGATTTAAAATTTTCTTTGGTAATTTATCTTTTACCATAGTGTTCACCTTCAATTTACAGGCCAAATATATGTCATTGATGCGTTTTCTTTCCATCCATATTTACCGTAAAATATTGGGTCCTTCCTAAGAAGATTAGACCTATGCGAAGAATGAAAATCGATAGAGCCCAACCAATGAGGATAAACGACCTCACCAATAATAGGTTCTATCTTCATCGTATTCTTGAAACCTCGCTTTATCCATTCTTTAATACAAATGTTCATGTAAAGACGAAGGGCATTCTCGTATCCACGCCACATCTTAACCGCAGGATGATGTACCCAACCTTGCTTTCCCCCATTAAGAGTGCGGAGAATAGTAAAGGCTTCAACCCTCTGTTTACCAAGACGTTTATTATCA
>Ga0209048_10000535_pt1 | contig 40281 bp, 41 predicted proteins | sample FrelakmetCRP12CR_FD_187146 | JGI IMG/M metagenome (GOLD analysis project Ga0209048, IMG submission 187146) | Freshwater lake sediment microbial communities from the University of Notre Dame, USA, for methane emissions studies - CRP12 CR (SPAdes)... | ecosystem: Environmental > Aquatic >...
GTCAAGGCCGGCGGTTTCGTCCACGTTCCTGCCGGAACGATTCATTCGTTCCGCTACGCGAGCACGACCGCGCGGGTTCTCGGTTTCACGTCAGGTGGCGGGGCGGCAGCGATGTTCAGGGCCGTCGACCGCGAGTGGAGCGCTGTGCCCGACATGGACAGGATCGTCGCTGCGCTGAACCGCAACCGGGTCGAACTCGCCGGTCAGCCGGGCTGAATAGCAGTAGAACCGGCATATCCATCCGAACAGGGAACCCACATGTCGCGCATCCGCCCCGTCAAGTTCGTTCACGTCGTCTACCGTACCCGCCGCTACGAGCAGATGCTGCGCTGGTATGCGACGGTGTTCGACGCCAAGGTGCAGCACCAGGATCCGGCGCTGGCCTTCCTGACCTACGACGACGAACATCACCGCTTTGCGTTCGTCAACCTTTCGGTGCTGCAGCCGGAGGGGACCGAGACCGATCGCCACGGCGCGATCGGCGTCGACCATGTCGCGTATACCTATGCGTCGTTGAACGACCTGTTCGACAACTACGTGCAACTCAAGGAAGCGGGCATCAGTCCGTACTGGTGCATCCATCACGGCATCACGGTGTCGATGTACTACGCCGATCCCGATGGAAACCAGATGGAGTTCCAGATCGATTGCCTGGACTCGAACGACGAGGCCAACGCCTTCATGGAGGGTCCGCACTTCAGCGCGAACCCGATCGGCGTCGAGTACGACCCTGACGAGTGGCTCGCCCGGCTTCGCACCGGGGTGCCGGCGGCGGAATTCCTGCACCGCAGGACGGACGAGCCGGTGTCGCCAGTACGGGGTTCATTGGAACGCGCAAGTTGAGCGCCCAGCGTCTGCGCGACGTCCAGCTGGCGATGCAGCCGGCCCCGGCCATTCAGCGCAACCCAGTCTTTCAGAAGGTATAGCCGACTCGGGTCTGGATGCCTTGGATCTCGTCGAGCAGACGCAATAGCGCGCCCAGTTCGCGATAGCGACCGGCGACGCGCCGCGCGTAGCCGAAGAAGCGCGGCAGGTCCTCGCTGTATGCAGGCTTGCCGTCGCGATGCTTCAGGCGGCAGAAGATGCCCAGCACCTTCAGGTGCCGCTGCAGGCCGATCCACTCGAGCTGGCGCCAGAACTCGCCGAAGTCGGCGTCCAGTGGCAGACCGGCTCGGCGTGCCTGCTGCCAGTAGCGCACTGCCCAATCGAGCTCCTGCTCCTCATCCCATGAGATGAACGCGTCGCGCAGCATCGACGCGACGTCGTAGGCGACGGGGCCGATCACCGCGTCCTGGAAGTCGAGGATGCCCGGGTTGGGCTCGCAGCACATGAGGTTGCGTGGCATGTAGTCGCGGTGCACCGCCACTCGTGGCTGTGCCAGCGCGCTCGCGACCAGCACGTCGCACACGCCCTGCCATTGTGCGAGCTGCGGTGCAGCCCAGGTCATGCCGCGCTCGCGCTGAACGCACCACTCGGGAAAGAGCGCAAGCTCGCGCCGAAGCAGCGCGTCGTCGTAGGGTGGAAGGCTCTCGAGTTCGACATGAAGCTGCCACCGTACCAGTGCGTCAAAAGCATCGCGCATCAGCGCATCTGCCTGGCCCAGTTCGCCGCGGGCCAGCGCGTCGCGAAGCGCGGCGAGGTACGGCCGCGAGCCGAGGTCCGAGAGGAGCAGGAAGCCGTGCGCGGTGTCCTGCGCCAGCACGTGTGGGGCATTGAGCCCGGCCTGCTCGATCAGCCGCGCCACGTGAACGAACGGTCGAACGTCTTCCAGCGGCGGAGGCGCGTCCATCACGATCAAGCTGCCGTCGGCGCTGTCGATGCGCAGGTAGCGCCGAAAGCTCGCGTCGGCGCTGGCCGGGCGCAGGCTCGCCGGGTCGAGCCGATGGGAAGCGAGCGAGGCCAGCCAGCGCTCGAAGGCGACCTGGCGCTCCGGACAGGGCCATGCGACGGCTGCGCTTGCGGGTGCGGCCGAGCTCATCTCGGGCGCGCGTCGCTCGCGAGTCCGACAACTCGAATGCGCCTCGTCATTCTGGCCTGGCAGGTGCCGATGGCTGGAGTGCTCATGGATAATCGATTCTACAAACGGGTCACGCCCAAGGTCGGAAGCGCGCGCCCGCGTTCGTCGGCCGCGCGGTCACATCGGCCGCAACCGGCTCACACTCCTCAGATCGGCCCTCTGTTGCGTTCGCTGCGTCACCTCAACCTGCCTCGTACTGCGCCCGAATCGGGTCGCTGCGCGGGCCGGGCCGTCGGCGTCGCGATCGTCTTGTATGCCGCCGCTGCGGGTGCCCAAGTCGATGCTCCTTCAGCGTCCCCTGCAGGCGCCGAAGAAGGCATCGTGCTGCGCATGAGCGACAGCCTGCAACTCACCGCACCGGACAACCAGGCCAGGGACCGGCCATTGTTCGTTCGCGCGGACGAGGTCCGGGGCCGGCCGGACCTCGAGGTCGAGGCGGTGGGACACGCCGAGCTCAGACGCTCCGACGTGAGGATCCGCGCCGACCGGCTGAGCTACGACCAGGCGAGTGACACCGCCCGAGCGAGCGGCGACGTTCGCATCTGGCGCGACGGGAATCTCTACACCGGCCCGCAGGCGCAGATCAGGCTCGAGAGTTTCGAAGGCTTCGTCATCGAGCCGGCGTTCGTCGTCGGGCGCACCGGCGCCGCAGGCTCGGCGGCGCGGATGGACTTTCTCGATGCCGATCGCGCCGTCACCGTGTTGGCGAGATACACAAGCTGCCCGGCGGATGGTTCCGGCGACCCGGCGTGGCTGCTCAGCGCTGACCGCATCAAGCTCGACTTCGAAACCAACGAAGGTGTGGCCGAGGGCGGCGTGTTGCACTTCCTCGGCGTGCCGGTCCTGGCAGCGCCCTCGCTGAGCTTCCCGCTCTCCGAGTCACGCAAGTCAGGCTGGCTGCCGCCGATCATGGGCCTGGACAGCAAGAGCGGCTTTGTCGCAGGCGTTCCCTACTACTGGAACATCGCTCCCAATCGCGACGCGACGATCGCCCCCGTCATTCGCACCAGTCGCGGTCCCGGCTTCAACAGCGAGTTCCGCTACCTGGAGCCGAGCTACAGCGGAGCGCTCAAGCTCGACCTGTTGCCGAACGACCGTCAGACCTCCAGCACGCGCTACGGCCTCAACGTCACCCACGACGGGCTGCCCGCGCCCGGTTGGGACCTGCAGCTGCACGCGCTGAGGGTATCGGACGATGCCTACTGGAAGGACTTCCCGGACGCCGTGCCGAGCCTGACGCGGCGCCTTCTGACGACCGACGCGCAGGTGCGGCGAGTCGTTCCCGGTCTGCTCGGCGCCGGCGACTGGACGTTCGTCGCGGGGGTCCAGGCCTGGCAGCCGCTGCAGGGAACGGATCCGAGCAGCCTGATGGCGGTGCCGTACCAGCGGATGCCACAGATCGGCGCACGCACCGACCAGCTTCTGGGCAACGGTTTGCAGGCGACCTTCGAGACCGAATTTAACCGCTTCACGAACCCGACCGGAGTTATCGACACCTCGCGCCTGACGGGGCTGCGGCTGCACGTTATCGGCAGTGTCGCCCGACCGTACCAGACACCGGGCTGGACGCTGACGCCGAGGCTGTCGTTCAACGCCGCCTCGTACGCACTCGACCAGCCCATGAGCGACGGCCGCACCACCGCGTCGCGCGTCATCCCCACCGCCAGCCTCGACAGTGCCTGGGTCTTCGAGCGCGAAACTTCAGGGCTGGGCCAGACCCTCAGCCAGACGCTCGAGCCGCGCGTGATGTACGTCTACACACCCTACAGCAACCAGTCGGCCTATCCGCTGTTCGACACCGCGCCAAAGGACTTCAATTTCGAATCGATCTTCACCGAGAACGCCTTCTCGGGCATCGACCGGGTCTCCGACTCCAACCAGCTCGTCGCCGGGCTGACCAGCCGCTTCGTCGACACCGTCAGTGGCGCCGAAGCGCTTCGCCTCTCGCTCGTGCAGCGGGTGCGCTTCGCGCCCCAGCGCGTCACCCCCGATGGGCAACCGCAGACGCAGCGCTTCTCGAACGTGATCGCGGCGGCTTCGACCAGGCTGGTGCCGAGCTGGAACCTCGAAGCGTCGGCGCAATACGATCCCGACCGGCGAGCGCTGTCGCAGGTGCTTGTCGGCACACGCTATTCGCCGAACCCGTTTCGCACCGTCATGCTCAATTACCGCGAGAACCTCGACCTGACGCGGCAGGTGGAACTGGGTTGGCAATGGCCGATGTTGGGCCCGACCCCGCTCGAACGCGAAACGTCGGGGACTGCATCCAAGGTCGTCTCGGGCAGCGGCGGGTGCCGGGGCAGCGTGTACACGGTGGGCCGGTTGAACTACAACCTCAACGAAAACCGCGTCACGACCGGGCTTTTCGGGTTCGAATACGACGCCGGATGCTGGATCGGTCGCCTCGTGGTGCAACGCGTATCGACCGGCCTGAGCTCGGCCACCACGCAGCTGCTGTTGCAGCTCGAACTGGTGGGCCTGTCGAGCTTGGGCGCCAGCCCGCTGCAGGTCTTGAAGGACAATATCCCAGGCTACCAGTTGCTGCGCGACAAGCGTACGGTGCCCGAACCCCTGCTCCCCTATGAATGAACCGAGACGTGTGCTGCAACTGATCGACCGCTGGATGATTGTCGCCCTCGCACTGGTTGCGCCGGCAGTGTTGGCGCAATCGCGCGACGTGGTGCTGCGCCCGGGCGACTACATCGTCGCAGTGGTGAACTCCGAACTCGTCACCGCGGGCGAAGTGCAGCAGCGTCTGTCGCGCGCGCAGCAGGAGGCCGCGCGAAGCGGTGCCAGCCTGCCGCCCGCGGATGTTCTGCGCAAGCAGATCGTCGATGCGCTGATCGACGAACGGGTGCAGATCACCAACGCGCGCGAGAACGGCGTCAAGGTCGAAGACGCCGAGGTCGATCGGGCGATCGCGAGTGTCGCGGCGCAGAACCAGGTTACGTTGGTGCAGTTGCGCGATCGCTTGCGCAACGACGGCATCGAGTACAGCCGCTTTCGCGACACGATTCGCGATCAGATCGCGGTCGAGAAGATGCGCGAACACGAAGTTCTGGCGCGGATCCAGGTCTCCGAGCGCGATATCGACGCTCTGGTTGACCAGCAGCGCGCCGCGGCTGGCGCATCGACGCAGTACGACATCGCGCAGGTGCTGGTTACCGTTCCCGAAGGCGCCTCCGACGCGGTCGTCGCCGAGCGGCGAACGCGCGCCGAGGCGGCGCTCAAGCGCATTCAGGCCGGCGAGCCGTTCGCTCAGGTCGCACGTGAGGTGTCGGAAGACGGCAACCGTGCCAATGGCGGCGAGATCGGTATGCGCCCGGCGGACAGGCTGCCCGACGTGTTCGTCGAGGTCGTGCGGCCGCTCGCCGTGGGTGCAGTGGCGCCTGAGCTGCTGCGCAGTGGCGCCGGCTTTCATGTGATCAAACTGATCGATCGGCTCGAGGCCGGGGGCATCAGCATCGTGCAGACGCACGCGCGTCACATTCTGCTGCGAACTTCGCCCCAGGTCCCGCAAGAGGCGGCGCTGCGGCGCCTGGCCGAGCTCAGGCGGCAGATTGTCGCCGGCACGATCACGTTCGAGCAGGCCGCGCGCGACAGTTCCGAGGATTCGAGCGCGGCGCAGGGCGGTGACCTCGGCTGGGCCTCGCCGGGATTGTTCGTTCCCGAGTTCGAGCAGGCGATGAATCCGTTGCCGATCGGCGCCATGTCCGAGCCGTTCATATCGCGCTTCGGCGCCCACCTGTTGCAAGTGACGGATCGACGCAACGTGACACTCGAGCCGAAGCAGCAGCGCGAGCAGGCACGCAACGTGCTGCGCGAGACGAAGTTCGAGGAGGCCTATGCCGAATGGACGCGTGACCTGCGAGCTCGCGCGTACATCGAGATGCGCGACCCGCCGTATTGACGACATGACGATCCCGAGATGCCTTGGTCAAGTTTCCAAGGGGCAATCGCGGTGCGCCAGGGGTGGCCTCGGCATGTGTGGAAGTCGGCGATGGGTCGGCCGCCGATGAAGCACGTTGCGCGCAAGCGATTCGGGCAACACTTCCTGGCCGACGACGCAGTCATCGAGGCGATCGTCGATGCGATCGATCCGCGGCCGGGCGAGGCCCTGGTAGAGATCGGCCCCGGGCTGGGCGCGCTGACCGACCCCCTGGTCGCGCGTTGCGGCCATCTGACGGTGATCGAGCTCGACCGCGAGCTCGCCGCGCGCCTGCGCCGCCGAGGCGATCTCAGCGTCGTCGAGGCCGACGTGCTGAAGGTGGACTTCAGCACCCTCATCGCGCCGTCGGGCGGCCGACTGCGCGTCATCGGTAACCTGCCTTACAACATCTCGACGCCGATCCTGTTCCACTTGCTTGCGCAGGCCGAGTGCGTGCTCGACCAGCACTTCATGCTGCAGAAGGAGGTTGTCAATCGTATGGTCGCTGCGCCCGGCAGCAAGGACTTCGGTCGCCTGAGCGTGATGCTGCAATGGCGATATGCGATGGAGGTGGTGCTCGGTGTTGCGCCGGAGGCATTTGACCCCCCGCCGCGGGTGGATTCAGCGGTCGTCCGGATGCAGCCGCTTTCGCCCGTGCCCGACGTTGACGCTGCCATGCTCGGCGAACTGGTCAGGGTCGCGTTCTCGCAGCGGCGCAAGCTGCTGCGTAACACGCTTGGCCGGTGGCTGGAACAGTTTGGCCACGGCGAGGGCTTCGATCTGCAGCGCCGTGCCGAAGAGGTACCTGTCGAAGAGTACCTCGCGTTGGTGCGTCGGCTGCGCGCAAGGCCGTAGTTCGGACGACGTCCTGAACTGGCCGGAAGTCGCTTGCGCGTCGGCGACCGAAACCTCTTGCTTGGGGATCAGAGCCACCAAGCAAGAGGCGGCTCGTGGGCCGCCTCTCGTGCCGTGCATCGCCTGTCAGGTCATGCCGCGGTCAGCCACATGGCGGTGTCGAATGCGCTGCTCATCAGCGGCATGTTCATGCCGAAGTTCGCGCTCGCCGTGCTCTTGTTGACCGGCTTCGCCGGCTTGTCCGTGATGCCTTGGGTCCCATCTGTCGCCCGCTCCCATGACCCTTGTTCCTGGGAGCGGGCTACTGAAAAGAATAGAAGCATCTGAACGGTATCTTGCGTTCCCCCCAGAAGTCTGCGGCGTCGCGAAAGACGTCAAGAAGTTGTTCGCGCGCCTCGCGGTCGAAGCGAGGGTTGTCGGGAAGCTGCTCCAGCACCACCACGAAGCCGGGTTGGGTGCCGGCCTTGTGCACGAGGTCGGTCATGCAGTCGTAGAGCGCGTCGAGGTTCTTTCCGAAATGCGGTGGGAACAGAAAGGCATCGGCGATGGCTTCGAGCACTTCTTGCTTCGATTGCGCCGACGTCAGGTTGGCATACAGGAAGTGCTGCCCGGCATCTTCCGCGGCCCGCACCAGATCGCCCACGCGATAAGCGCGGATCGATTGCACGATATTTGGACGGACTGTCTGCAAGAGCATGTCGCGTTCCTCCTCAGTTCAATATTGCGATCCTTGCCGGCGACTCACTTCACGATGCGGCGAAAGCTCGCATAGTGGTCGCCGGAGTAGTAACAGTCGTCAGGGGCCGTCGGCCTGGACCCGCCGCAGACAATCCGCCTTGCGCCGCGATCGCCGGCGCCGGGTGTAACGACGGTGTATTCGCGGTAGTAGCCCTTGGGTCCTGCCGGCAGCTGGCGTTCGCGGTTGCCGAACACCGATCCATCCTTGCTGCTGGCAAACGGCCCACCAGCACGTATCGAGGCTTCTATGACCTGCGCTTGAGGCGGAAGTTCTGCCAGTGACACCGTGCCCAACACCGGCGAAGAACCCGTGGCGAACACCCCTGCAGAGAACAGCAACGCCCCAGCGACCGTGACAGCGAGCCCCAACTTGCGCGGTGTCCGTCCCGCCAGCGGCCGTCCGGAGAGCAACACGGGTTTTCCCTGAAATCTGAAACGCGAATGGTACCGAAAGAGGGCGGAAATCTCAAGCACTTGCCCAAAAAATGGGCAATAGGCCGAGCTGGTAGTGTGCGCTTACAACTTCTTAAGGCCTTTTGGAATATGATGTTTCAGCGAGCTGCGTTGGCGTCGACGACAGTGAGTGCCGTCATGTTGATGATCCGCCGTACCGTCGCCGAAGGTGTCAGGATGTGCACCGGCTTGGCGGCGCCGAGCAGGATCGGCCCGATCGCGATACCCCCGCCGGCGGCCGTCTTGAGCAGGTTGTAGGCGATGTTGGCGGCGTCGATGTTGGGCAGCACGAGCAGGTTGGCCTCGCCGGAAAGCGTCGAGCGCGGCATCAGCTCGCCACGGTAAGCCGCATCGAGCGCGGCGTCGCCGTGCATCTCGCCGTCGATCTCGAGCCAGGGCGCGTCGCGCTGGATCAGCGCCAGCGCGTCGCGCATCTTGCGCGCCGAGGGCTGGTCGCTCGAGCCGAAGCTGGAGTGGGACAGCAGCGCGGCCTTCGGTTGCACGCCGAAGCGCAACATCTCCTCCGCGGCGAGCACGGCGATCTCAGCCAGTTGCTCTGCCGTGGGGTCGTAGTTGATGTGGGTGTCGACGAGAAACAGCTGGCGCCCGGGCAGCATCAGCACGTTCATGCAGGCGTAGGTGCTCACGCCGGCGCGCCGGCCGATGATCTGGTCGACGTGCGCCAGTTGTTGGCTGGTCGTGCCCCAGGTGCCGCAGATCATGCCGTCGACCTCGCCCCTGTAGAGCAGCATTGCGGCGATCAGCGTCAGGCGGCGTCGCATCTCAATCTTGGCGAACTGCTCGGTCACGCCTTTGCGTTCGGTCAGGCGGTGGTAGGTCTGCCAGTAGTCACGGTAACGCGGGTCGTCGTCGATGTTGACGATCGCGTAGTCGCTGCCCTGGCGAAGGCGCAGGCCCAGCTTGTCGATCCGCGCCGTGATCACGCTGGCGCGGCCGACCAGCCACGGCCGCGCCAGGCCCTCGTCGACCACCGCCTGCACCGCGCGAAGCACGCGCCGGTCCTCGCCCTCGGCGAAGGCGACGTTCTTGCGAGTGGCACGCTTGGCGACGCTGAAGATCGGCTTCATCGTAGTGCCCGACGCGTAGACGAAGGTCTGCAGCTTGGCGCGGTAGGCGTCGAGGTCAGGCACCGGGCGCAGCGCCACGCCCGAGTCGGCAGCGGCCTTGGCCACCGCCGGCGCGATCTTCATCATCAGCCGCGGATCGAACGGCTTCGGGATCAGGTACTCAGGTCCGAAACTGAGCGCCGCGCCAGAATAGGCCGCGGCAACGACCTCGTTCTGCTCGGCCTGCGCAAGCTCGGCGATGGCATGCACCGCCGCGATCTCCATCTCGACCGTGATCGTCGTCGCACCCGAGTCGAGCGCGCCGCGAAAGATGTACGGGAAGCACAGGACGTTGTTGACCTGGTTCGGATAGTCTGTGCGGCCGGTGGCGATGATCGCGTCGCTGCGCACCGACTTCACCGCCTCGGGTGTGATCTCGGGCGTCGGGTTGGCAAGGGCCAGCACGACCGGCTGCGGCGCCATCGATGCCACCATCTCCGGCTTGACCACGCCGCCGGCCGACAGCCCGAGCAGGATGTCGGCGCCGCGGATCACTTCGGCCAGCGTACGCAATTCAGTCTTCTGCGCGAAGACGACCTTGTCCTCGTCCATCAGCTCGACGCGGCCCTCGTAGACCACGCCGGCCAGATCGGTGACCCAGATGTTCTCGCGTGGCAGGCCGAGTTTGACCAGCAGCCCGAGGCACGCCAGCGCCGCCGCGCCGGCACCTGAGGTGACGAGCTTGACCCGCCTGATGTCCTTGCCGGTCACCTTCAACGCGTTGAGCACGGCAGCGCCGACGACGATCGCCGTGCCGTGTTGATCGTCGTGAAAGACCGGGATCTTCATCCGCTTCCTCAGCGCACGCTCGACGTAAAAACAGTCGGGCGCCTTGATGTCCTCGAGGTTGATGCCGCCGAAGGTGGGCTCGAGCGCGGCGATCATGTCGATGAGCTTGTCGAGGTCGTTCTCTGCCACCTCGAGGTCGAACACGTCGATGCCGGCGAACTTCTTGAACAGCACCGCCTTGCCTTCCATCACCGGTTTGGCGGCCAGCGGGCCGATGTTGCCGAGCCCCAGCACTGCAGTGCCGTTGGTGATCACGGCCACCAGATTGCCGCGCGAGGTGTAGCGAAACGCGTTCGCCGGGTCGGCGACGATTTCCTCGCATGCCGCGGCGACACCGGGTGAATAGGCCAGCGCCAGGTCGCGCTGGTTGACGAGCTGCTTGGTCGCGCTGATCGCGAGCTTGCCCGGGGTCGGGAACTCGTGGTACTCGAGCGCCGCCTGCCGCAGGTCGGCACGCTGTTGTTCGGTGTTGGACATGGGGCAGTCTCTCGAAATGGGCGGCACGCCGCGACCGCGGGGTACGTTCGGTGCCCGGGGAATTGTAGGAGTCGCTCTGCTCGCCTTGTCGGTCCCGCGCGGGCAGCTGTTGCGATGTCTTGCAACACCGGCGCAGCACAAGGAGCCCACCCGGTCCGGCGTCGCCTGCCGCCGCGGCGGACGCGCCAGCCCTGCTTGCCATGCCCGAGAATGAAGGCTTGGCTATTCGCGGTCGACTGCCGCCGCATTGCTCATGTCCATCGGTGAATTCGATCTGATCGAGCGTTACTTCACGCGCCCCGCTCGCCGCGCCTCACTCGGCGTCGGCGACGACTGCGCGCTGCTCGCGGTCGCACCGGGCATGCAGCTCGCGACGAGCTGCGACATGCTCGTCGAGGGGCGGCACTTCCTTTCCACCGTCTCGCCGCAGCGTCTGGGCCACAAGTCGCTGGCGGTGAACCTGAGCGACCTCGCCGCCTGCGGTGCGCGGCCGCTCGCGTTCACGCTGGCGCTTGCACTGCCACGCGTTGACGAGGCCTGGTTGGCAGGGTTCTCGCAAGGACTGTTCGCGCTCGCCGACGCGCACGACTGCGAGCTCGTTGGCGGCGACACGACGCAGGGCCCGCTGAACATCTGCATCAGCGTCTTCGGCGAAGTGCCCGCCGGGCAGGCGCTGCTGCGTTCGGGTGCCCGCGCGGGTGACGACGTCTACGTGAGCGGCACGCTCGGCGACGCTCGGCTCGCGCTCGAAGCATTTCGCGGCACGGTCGGGCTGAGCGGCGAATCGTTCGCTGCAGCACGGCTGGCGATGGAGCAGCCGCAACCTCGCGTCGCTCTCGGCATCGCTCTGCGCGGCGTGGCGAGCAGCGCGATCGACATCTCCGACGGCCTGGTCGGCGACCTCGGCCATGTGCTCGAGTGCTCCGGCGTCGGCGCGACACTGGCCGCCGATGCGGTTCCGCGGACCGGCGCGCTGGCGGCGCAGCCGCGGGCGGTGCAGCGCGAATGCACACTCGCCGGCGGCGACGACTACGAACTGCTGTTCACCGCAGCGCCGGGCATGTCGGCCGCAGTGGCGCTAGCGGCCGTGCGGGTCGGCGTTGCGGTCACGAACATCGGCCGCATCGACGCCGCGCCCGGCCTGCGCTTGCATGACGCCGAAGGCCGCCCGGTGGCGCAAGGCTACCGCGGCTTCGATCACTTCCGTTCATGAACGAGCCATCGCCGCCGCCCGCGATGCAACTTGCGGCGCCGCAGCGCGCGACGCTGCGCTTCATGCTGGCCAATCCGCTGCACACGCTCGCGCTCGGCTTCGGCAGCGGTCTGTCGCCGAAGGCGCCGGGCACCGCCGGCACGCTGTGGGCGTGGCTCGCCTTCCTGGTGCTGCAGCAGCACCTGGGCGCGGCGCGGTGGGCCGTGCTGCTGGCCGCGGGCTTCGCGATCGGTTGCTGGGCCTGCACTGTCACCGCGCGGCGCCTCGGCCTCGCAGACCCCGGCTGCGTCGTGTGGGACGAGGTGATCGCCTTCTGGCTCGTGCTGTGGCTGGTCATGCCGGCCGGCCTTCTCGCGCAAGCGGTCGCCTTCGCTCTATTCCGCTTCTTCGACGCAGCCAAGCCCGGCCCGGTGGCCTGGGCCGACGCGCTGTTCGAACCGCGTCACGGGCCCGACGGTGCGCTGCGGATCGGCTGGGCGCAGGGTTTCGGAATCATGTTTGACGACCTGACCGCGGCGCTGTGCACCTTGCTCGTTATCGCCCTGTGGAGGTTCTGGTGAGCCGCCGACGCGAAGCGCCTGTGAAACTGCGCAGCAAAGGCGACTCAAGCTCGCGCCTGCCCTGCACAACTTCGCAGGCGTTTCGGTCCGGCGCGAGCGAGTCGCACGCCTTGGACGCCGAAGTTGCCGCGCTTGGCGACGCGCTGCGCGCCCGCGGCTGGATGCTTGCCACGGCCGAGTCGTGCACTGGCGGGCTGATCGCCGCCACCTGCACGGCGCTTGCCGGGTCGAGCGACTGGTTTGAACGCGGCTTCGTGACCTACAGCAACGCCGCCAAGTGCGAACAGCTCGGCGTGTCCGTGGTCCTGATCGAGAACCACGGCGCGGTCAGCGCCGAAGTCGCCTGCGCGATGGCCGAGGGCGCCCTGTCGCATTCGCGGGCGCAACTGGCGGTGGCCGTCACCGGCATCGCCGGGCCGACCGGGGCGACGCCGGGCAAGCCGGTCGGCACGGTGTGGCTGGCGCTGGCGCGTCAGCACGCACCGGCGCAAGCCGACTTGCTGCAACTGCATGGCGATCGCACCGCGATTCGCGCGCAGACCGTGCAACGTGCACTCATGCGGCTTCGCGAGTGGGCGGCGTGAGGTGATGACGCGCGGACTTGCGGCTTGGCGGCTTCGCGCCCTCAACAGGGGGAACAGCATGCCGTGGCGCGGGTCAGCGGTGGGCTGAACGAACGGTGAGCATCCTCGTCGCCGCCGATTTCACGCCCGAGGAATGGGCCCAGTGGTGGCCGGCGCTGTCGCGCGCGTTGCCGAACGAGACACTGCTTCGCGAGCGCGGCGGAGTCGCGCCGGAAGAGTTCGACTTCGCCATCGTCGCCAACCCGCCCGCCGGAGCGCTCGCCGGTCTGCCGCGGCTGCGGCTGATCCAGTCGCTATGGGCCGGCGTCGAGCGCGTAATTGCGGACCCTACCGTGCCGGCCGATGTGCCGCTTGCCAGAATGGTCGACCCGGCGATGAACGCGGCAATGGCCGAAACCGCGCTCTGGTCTGTGCTGTCGCTGCACCGCCAGCATTTTGACTACGCGCGCCAGCAGCGCGAGGCACGTTGGGCGCCGCACGCGCAGCGCGCCGCCGGCGAGGTCGGCGTCGCCGTGCTCGGCCTCGGCCAGATGGGCCGCGCCGTCGCGTTGCGGCTCGCAAGCAACGGCTACCGCGTCAGTGGCTGGAGCATGCACCCGGCGTCGCTTCCCGGCGTGCGCACCCTGGCTGGCGAAGCAGCCCTTCCGAAGCTGCTCGCCGACGCGCAGGTACTGCTGAACCTGCTGCCACTGACGCCAGCGACGCGCGGGCTGATCGATGCGCGCCTGCTCGCGCGGTTGCCGCGCGGAGCGAGCGTCGTCAACCTGGCGCGGGGCGCGCATCTGGTCGAAGCGGACCTGCTTGCCGCGCTCGCGAGCGGCCACATCCGACACGCCGTACTCGACGCGTTCGCCTCAGAGCCGCTGCCTGCGACGCATCCGTTCTGGTCGCACCCGCAGGTGACGGTGCTGCCGCACGTGGCGGCGCAGACCGTTCCCGCAAGCGCGTCGACTGCCGTCGCGGCAAACGTCGCCGCGCTGCGCGAAGGGCGGGCGCTGCGGCACTTGGTGGATCGCACGCGAGGGTACTGAAGCGGCGCAGCGAGAGGCATGACGCGCTGGTGCCTGTTCACGACCGAGGCGACAGCGGCGCTTCATGGACGTTGCGGCCGATACCGATGGCGGTGCGGACGAAGAAGTCGCGACGAATCCGCGACGGCAAGAAGGCACGTCGAGAGCTACGACGCTCCGGTTCCTCTTGGTCGCGGAGGCACCAGCCAGGCGGGGCTTCTGCGCGACCTTCAGGCGGTCAGTGCGAGCCGCCGTGGCGATGTTCGTGCGCGGCCGCTCGCGGTCGCGGTGCTTGCCCGTTCGCACACCATCAGGGCCAGGCGTTGCAGTCCGGCCCAGGGGTCGTCGGGCCATTGCGGGTGCTTCAGGCCCTTGACCAGCCCGTCGCAGACGCACGCTGCTTCGACGAGCTCGGCCAGCGCCGTTTCGCTCAGGCGCGGCAGGACGCGCTCGAACAGGCGCTCCTTGACGCCCCAGACGCGGTTCTCGCGCAGCGCGAGCGGCATGGGCCGGCCCGCGGCGAGGGCGTCGCTGACGCGCTTCAAGGCCAGGATGTCGCCGGCCAGCGCGAACTGCACCAGTACGGCGGCGATGCCTTCGCCGCGTAGGCCTTCGAGCATGCGCAGGGTTCGCGCCACCTGACCCGCGAGCACCGCCTCGCCGAGCTTGAACACGTCGTAGCGCGCAACGTCGAGCACCGCTGCCTCGATCTGTTCGAAGGCGAGCTCGCCCGGGCCGTGCAGCAGGCCGAGCTTGACGATCTCCTGCTGGGCCGCGAGCAGGTTGCCTTCGACCTGGTCGGCGAAGAAAGCCAGAGCCTTCTGCCCGTCCTCGCCGTCCTGCACGCGCTGGCCTTGCGCCGCGAGGCGCTGCGCGATCCACTGCGGCAACGCACCGCGCTCGACCGGGTCGACCCGGATCGTCACGCCGGCCGCGTCGAGAGCGCCGAACCATGCACTGGCCAGTTGCGCGCGGTCGAGCCGCGGCAGCGTGACTAGCGTGACCACGTCGTCCGACAGCGCGCCGCAGTAGCGCTGCAGCGCGTCCCCTCCATCCTTGCCCGGTTTGCCCGACGGGATCCGGATCTCGATCAACTGGCGCGCGGCGAAAAGGCTCATCGACTGCGCTGCACCGGCGAAGCTGCTCCAGTCGAAATGCGCGCTCGCGACGGTGTGTACCTGGCGTTCGCCGCAGCCCGCGGCGCGCGCCGCAGTGCGGATCGCATCGCCGGCTTCCTGCGCCAGCAGCGGCTCGTCGCCGTGCACGGTATAGACGCGGCGCAGGCCCTTGGCCAGGTGCGTCGCGAGCTGATCCAGGCGCAGTTGCATCGATCTCTTCCCGTGATCCCGACGCTCTGCTACTGCGCAGGCACCGCGGCGAGGCGCCGGATCACCTGCGCCACGATGTCGCTTTGCATCGACTTGAACTGGAAGGCCTCTTCGTACTGCTTGGCGAGGGCGACGCCTTCGCTGTAGGTGAGGTTTCGCACGAGCAGGATCTCCGTCGGTGCGATCAGTTCCTTGCCGCCCACGGTGCGCAGGCGGAAGTTCAGCCGCGCGCGCAACTCCAGTTCGAGCACCAGGCCGGTGGCGCTGTACGCCAGCACGCTGCGTTCGCGCGCGTCGGTGATCGCGTCCAGCACGACCTGTGCCTGTGCGGCGCTGTCGACGACCTTGGTGCTCCCGCTCGCGTCGATGCTCTGCCGGAGTTCAAGTGCCAGCGGTGACTTGGGGGCGAAGCCGCTCAGTTGCACGCGCTGAAAGCGCATCTCGGGCGCGCGCCGCAGTTCGAACCCGCAGCCGGCCAGCGCGAAGCCCGTGACGAACAGCGCAATCAGCCCGCGGCGTCGTTCAGCGCGCAGCCGCGGTCCGCAGTTTGCCCAGGACCCGCGAACGCGGGCTTGCGACAGGCTCACGCAGACGTAGCGCGGCTGCCGCTGCCTGGCGGGCATCAGACGACCACGTTGACGAGTCGCCCCGGCACGACGATCACGCGCCTGACGGCCTGCCCCCCGCCGAAGCGCACGAAGTCGGGGCTCGCCAGCGCGGCGGCCTCGATCGCGGCCACGTCGGCCGTTGGCGCAACCTTGACCACCCCGCGCAACTTGCCGTTGACCTGCAGCATCAGCTCGATCTCGTCCTGCACCAGTGCGGCCTCCACGACATGCGGCCACGGCGCGTCCAGAAGTTCGCCCATCTCGGCGGCGTAGCCGAGGTCCTGCCACAGTGCATGGGTCAGGTGCGGGCAGGCCGGGTAGAGCACGCGCAGCAGGATGCCGTAGGCCTCGCGGGTCACGGCCGGCGCGCCGCCCTTGAAGCCTTCGAGCGCGTTGAGCAGCTTCATCGCGCCCGAGACGACGGTGTTGTACTGCATACGTTCGTAGTCGTAGCTCACCTGGCGCAGCACGGTGTGCACCTCGCGCCTGAGCGCGCGGGCCTCGGCGGGCAGCGCGCTCGCTCCGACGCTGCCGACGGCACCCGCATCCCGGATCGTCTGCACGCTGCGGCTGCCGAACGCCCACACGCGCCTCAAGAAGCGGTGCGCACCCTCGACGCCGGCGTCGCTCCATTCCAGCGTCTGCTCGGGCGGCGAGGCGAACATCACGAACAGGCGCGCGGTGTCGGCGCCGTAGCGCGCGATCAGCTCCTGCGGATCGACACCGTTGTTCTTCGACTTGGACATCGTCGTCCAGCCTTCGTACTCGACCGCCCGACGGTCGGCCTTCGCGGTGGCCGAGACGACCTGCGCGTGCTCGTCGCGGACGATGTTCAGGTCGTCGGCCCAGAAGTATTCCTTGCCGCCCTGCTCGTGGCTGCGCACGAAGGCCTCGTTGAGCACCATGCCCTGCGTCAGCAGGTGCGTGAAAGGCTCGTCGATGGCGATGAGCTCGAGGTCGCGCATGACCTTGGTCCAGAAGCGCGCGTAGAGCAGGTGAAGGATCGCGTGTTCGATGCCGCCGATGTACTGGTCCATCGGCATCCAGTAGCGCGTGCCGGCGCCGACCATCGCGCTGCTATCGTGCGGGTCGCAGTAGCGCATGAAGTACCACGACGAATCGACGAAGGTGTCCATCGTGTCGGTCTCGCGCCGTGCCGGCCGCCCGCATTTCGGGCACACCACGTTCACGAACGCGGCGCACCTGGCGAGCGGGTTGCCGCTCCCGTCGGGGATCAGGTCTTCGGGCAGCACCACCGGCAGATCGCGCTCCGGCACCGGCACCGCGCCGCACCCCGGCGCACCGGCCGCGCCGTCGCAGTGGATGATCGGAATCGGCGTGCCCCAGTAGCGCTGGCGGCTGATGCCCCAATCGCGCAAGCGCCAGCGGGTCGTCTTGCCGCCCAGGCCGTGCGCATGCAGCGCGTGGGCGATCGCGTCCACCGCAGGCTGGTGCGCCAGGCCGCTGTAGAGGTCGGAATTGATCGTGATTCCGCGCTCCTTGTCGGCGTACCATTCCTGCCAATGGTCGTAGCTGAAGTGCTCGCCGTCGACTGCGATCACCTGAGTGATCGCGAGGCCGTACTTCTTCGCGAACGCGAAGTCGCGCTCGTCGTGCGCAGGCACGCCCATCACCGCGCCGTCGCCGTAGCTCATCAGCACGTAGTTGCCGACCCAGACCTCGATCTCCTCATGGCTGAGCGGGTGCTTCACGACGAGGCCGGTGCGCATGCCCAGCTTGTCGCGCGTGGCGAGCTCGGCCTCGGTCGTGCCGCCGGCCTTGCACTCATCGATGAACGCGGCGAGCTGCGCGTTGGTCCTCGCCGCGTGTGCAGCCAGCGGGTGCTCGGGCGCGACGGCGCAGAAGCTCACGCCCATGATCGTGTCGATGCGGGTCGTGAACACCCACGCCCGCCCGCCTTGGACCAGCTCGCCGTCGTCGCCGCGGATATCGTGCGGGAAGGCGAAGCGGACGCCTTCGCTCTTTCCGATCCAGTTCGCCTGCATGAGCTTGACGCGGTCGGGCCAGCCCGGCAAACCGTGCTCGACCTGCGCGAGCAGCTCGTCGGCGTAGCGCGTGATGTTGAGGTAATAGCCGGGGATTTCGCGCTTCTCGACGGGCGCGCCCGAGCGCCAGCCGCGGCCGTCGATGACCTGCTCGTTGGCGAGCACGGTCTGGTCGGCCGGGTCCCAGTTCACGACCTGCGTGCGGCGCTCGGCGATGCCCGCCTCGAGCATCTTCAGGAACAGCCACTGGTTCCACTTGTAGTACTCGGGCGAGCAGGTTGCGATCTCACGCGACCAGTCGATCGCCAGACCCATCGCCTGCATCTGCGCCTTCATGTAGGCGATGTTCTCGTACGTCCACTTCGCGGGCGGCACGCCGTTCTTCATCGCCGCGTTCTCGGCCGGCAGGCCGAACGCGTCCCAGCCCATCGGCATCAGCACGTTCATGCCCTTCATGCGCAACTGGCGCGCGAGCATGTCGTTGATCGTGTAGTTGCGCACATGGCCCATGTGCAGCTTTCCGCTCGGGTAGGGCAGCATCGAGCAGGCGTAGAACTTCGGCTTGGCGGGATCCTCGACCACGCGGTAGGCGTCGCGCGAACTCCAGTGCGCCTGGGCGGCCTTCTCGATCGCCTGCGCGTCATAGCGGGTCGGTTCTGCGGTGCTCATGGGAAGTGGCCCGGCGCTGCGGGCCTGCCGCATCGCGCCTGTTGATGGTGGCCCGATTATAGGAAGCGCACCCCGTGCGACGCTTCAGCGACGAGGCTTCGGAGCTGCGTTAGCAGGCGCCGGCGCGGCCTCGGTGACGAAGGCGATCCGGTTCAAGCCGGCCTTCTGCACCCGACCGATCAGCTCGGCGACCTGGCCGTACGGCGTCCTCTTGTCGGCGCGCATCTGCACTTCGATATCAGGCGTGCGCCGCGCGGCGTCGGCGAGGCGTGCGCTGAACGCTTCCGGGGCGAGGCTCTCGTCGCCGAGGAAGAGATCGCCGCTCGGGGTGATCGCGACGGCGATGAACTGCGGCGTCTCGCTCGGCGCCGCGGCGTCGCTGCGCGGCAGGTCGAGCTTGAGGCTGCTCGTCATCAGCGGCGCGGTGATCATGAAGATGACGAGCAGCACCAGCATCACGTCGATCAGCGGCGTCATGTTGATCTCGCCCATCGGCTGCGGGCCGGGTGTGCGCTCGAGGCGGCCGAAGGCCATGTCAATCCTCAGCGGTGCCGCTCACCATCTCGCGCAGGTCGTGCGCGAAGCCCTCGAGCTCGGCCTCGCAGGTGCCGACCATCTTGCCGAAGATGTTGTAGGCGAGCACCGCGGGAATCGCCACCGCCAGGCCCGCCGCGGTCATCACCAGCGCCTCGCCGACCGGGCCCGACACCTTCTCGATCGTGATCGCGCCGCCGGCCGAGATGCTGATCAGCGCGTGGTAGATGCCCCACACGGTGCCGAACAGGCCGATGAACGGTGCCGTGCTTCCGATCGAGGCCAGCAGCACCTGGCCGAACTGCAACTGCCCCAGCGCCGCGTGCAGCGCACCGCGCAGGCGTCGCGTGAGTTGCGATTGAAGGTGTCCGCTGCCCTCGAGCGTTCCCGCGCCTGTGCTTTCGGTTGCCGCGGCAAGCAGCGGCTGCAGCACGCCTTCGCGGTCGAACAGCGCCAGTTGCGCGCGCCCCTCGACCAACGTGGGTGCGGCCCAGAACGCCGGCACCGCGCGTTCGATGTCGGTGCGAGCACGCCGCAGTAGCCAGCCCTTCCAGAAGATCATCACCCAGGCGCTGACCGACATCAGCAGCAACAGCAGTGCGACCGCGCGCGTGATCGCATCGCCCTGCTCCCAGAATGCCTCGAAGCCCGTCATGGTTGTCGCGAACGCAGCGCGCCTTGGCGTGTCATGTCAAATCCGGGTCAGGCCGAGCACATCGTGCATGTCGAACAGCCCCGCGCCTTGCTGCATCAGGAAGCGCGCTGCGCGCAGGCTGCCCTGGGCGTAGGTTGCGCGGCTGCTCGCCCTGTGGCTGATCTCGATGCGCTCCCCGGTGCCGGCAAAGAGCACCGTGTGGTCGCCGACGATATCGCCGCCGCGGACGGTGGCAAATCCGATCGTGGACGGGTCGCGCTCGCCCGTCACGCCTTCGCGCGCATAGACGGCGCATTGCTTGAGATCGCGCCCGAGCGCCGCCGCCGCCACTTGTCCCATCTGCAGCGCCGTGCCGCTCGGGGCGTCGACCTTGTGCCGATGATGGGCCTCGATGATCTCGATGTCGTAGCCCTGGCCGAGCGCTCGCGCCGCCATGTCGACCAGGCGCAGCACGAGGTTCACGCCCACGCTCATGTTGGGCGCCAGCACGATCGGGAGGTGGCACGCGTGCTCGGCGATCTCTGCCCGTTGCGCGTCGCTGAACCCGGTCGTGCCGACCACCGCCCTGACGCCAAGCTCGCGGCACGCTGCCAGGTGCGCCAGCGTGCCCTGCGGGCGCGTGAAGTCGATCAGCACCTGCGCCCGCGCGAGACCGGCGCGAAGCTCCGCGGTGACGGCCACGCCGCTGGTGCGGCCAAGGAACGCTGCGGCTTCCTGCCCGATCCAAGGGCTGCCTGCAACGTCGAGCGCACCGACGAGCACGCAGTCGTCGGCGCCGGCAACCGCTTCGATCAGCATCCGGCCCATGCGCCCAGATGCGCCGGCGACGGCAATCCGCAGCGGAGCGGCACTGGGTTCGCGCTCCGGCACCGAGTTCAGCTCCGTGGCGGCGCTCATCCGCCGGGTTCTAGCGGCGGGTAGCTTCGCACCGCGCCTTCGGGTGCCGAGGCTGCGGGCGCGGGCCTCGGTGGCACGCGAAGCGCGTTGACCTGCTCCTCGCTCAGCGCCAGCAGCGGCACCTCGCGACGGCTGCGATGGGGATCGACCGAGTCGATGAACTCGCTGTCGGTCGGCAGTTCAGGCGCGTCGATGCGCGCCAGCTTGTCGCCCTCGAAGATCACCACGACGGCGCGCTTTTGCACCGGCGTTCCGGGGCGGTTGAGGATGAACACGTAGTCCCAACGATCGGAATGGAAGATGTCGGTCACGAGCGGCGAGCCGAGGATGTCGCGCACCTGCTGGCGGGTCAGCCCGGGCGTGACCCGGGCGACCTGCTCGCGCGTGACGACGTTACCCTGCACGACCTCGATGCGGTAGGGCAGGAACACGTTGGTCCAGCGGTTCGACTCTAGCGAGGCGCATCCGGCGAGCAGGCTCGGCGCGAGCATGGCGGCGCCGGCCCAGGCCAACCGGCACGGCATACCGTAGCGGGACGATCGACGAAAGAACGCGTTCATGGTGGGGGCACCCAGGCCGCACACGGCCGACCTCGATATCATCGGCAATTCTAGCGGCAGGCCCTGCAAGCCTGCGTTCAGCGACCCGACCATGACGCACGCCGAAGAACTCAAGCATTCCGGCCTGAAGGCCACGCTGCCGCGACTCAGAATTCTGGAGATGTTCCAGACGACGGAACAGCGACACATGACGGCCGAGGACGTCTACAAGACGCTTGCCCTTGAAGGCTCGGACATCGGACTCGCCACGGTCTACCGCGTGCTGATGCAGTTCGAGCAGGCGGGCATCCTTTCGCGCAACCACTTCGAGTCCGGAAAGTCCGTGTTCGAGCTCAACGAAGGCAAGCACCACGACCACCTGGTGTGCCTCGACTGCGGGCGGGTCGAGGAGTTCTACGACGCCGAGATCGAGAAGAGACAGCGCAGCGTCGCGGCCGCACGGGGCTTCGAGCTGCAGGACCACGCGCTGTCGCTGTACGCCGTGTGTACGAAGAAGGACTGCGTGCGCCGGCAGAAGTAGCATCCGGTAGCGCGGCCCGCGGCGCCGGCACCGGTGCCAGGGCGGCGACAGGCACCAAGGGGTCAGGTCAGCCCGGAGCGCGGCCCATCGCCTTCTGATGGCGTTCGATGAACTCGCGGTAGGTGTCGATGCCGCGCAACTGCAGGATCGTGTTGCGCACCGCGGCCTCGACCAATACCGCCAGGTTGCGCCCGGCGTCGACGGCGATCACGACCTTCTGCACCGACACGTCGAGGACTTCCTCGTACAGCGGCTCGTAGGGAAGGCGCTCGAACTCGCGCTCCAGCGTTTCCTTGCGCACCAGGTGCACGATCAGCTTCAGGCGCATCTTGCGGCGCACGGCGGTCTCGCCGAAGATGGCCTTGATGTCGAGCAGCCCGATGCCGCGCACCTCGAGCAGGTTCAGCAGCATCTCCGGGCAGCGGCCTTCGAGCGCGGTCTGCGACACCCGGTACAGGTCGACCGCGTCGTCGGCCACGAGGCCGTGGCCGCGCGAGATCAGCTCGAGCCCGAGTTCGCTCTTGCCGAGCCCGGACTCCCCGGTGAGCAGCACGCCCAGGCCGAGGATGTCCATGAACACGCCGTGCCGCGTCGTGCGCTCGGCGAAGTGCTGGCTGAGGTAGCCGCGCACCACGTCGATCACGTGGCCCGCCGGCTCGGCGGTGACGAAGAGCGGGATCTCGGCCCGCTCGCACAGCACGACGAGCTGGTCGGGCGGCGTCTGCGCGTCGGCGACGATGACGACCGGCGGTTCGAGCGTGACGATGCGCTGGGTTCGCCGCTCCTGGTCTTCGGGCGACGAGTTGAGCAGGTAGGCCACCTCGCGCCGGCCGACGATTTGCACCCGGTAGGGATGGATGTAGTTCAGGTAGCCGACCAGATCGGCGGCCGACTGTGCATTGCGCACCGCTGCTTCGTCGAAACGGCGCTCCGGGTGTGCATGGCCGGCGATCCACTCCCAATGCAGGGCCGGCCTGTGCTCCTCGAACAGCGCCTCGGCGCTGATAACGGTGGGCTTCACACGCGGCTTGCCAAGCGGAAGGTCGTTCTCAGGCCACCGACTTCAGCGGCTCCCAGTTGGCGATCAGTTCATGGACCTTGGCCGCGTCGGGCTCGGTCTTGAGCCTTTCGCGCAAGTCGCGGTCGGACAGCATCTCGGCGATCTCGGACAGGATCTCGAGGTGGCGTTGCGTTGCCGCCTCGGGGACGAGCAGAAAGACCAGCAGGCCGACAGGTTCGTCGTCGGGGGCGTCGAATGGGATCGGCTGCTGCACGCGCAGCGCAGCGGCGAGCGGGTTCTTCAGGCCCTTGATGCGGCCGTGCGGGATCGCCACGCCGTGACCGAGCCCGGTCGAGCCGAGTCGCTCGCGCGCGAACAGGTTGTCGGTGACGATCGCCCGCGCGATCGCGTGCTGGTTCTCGAACAGCAGCCCGGCGTGCTCGAACGCTCGCTTCTTGCTGGTGGCGTCCACATTCACCAGCACGTTGCTGGGCGGCAGGATCGAGGCGAGACGGTTCATCGGGTCACGACAGCGGCTTTCAGCCTGGCGGCCTGAGTCGAGGTCAACTACGTTCAAGGGAAGCGATTATAGGAATCGGGGCTTGCCGGGCACGCCGCGACGCGCAATCGAGCGGACATTCCGCACAAGGTGGTGCGGCGCGGCAACAGACTCGTGCCGGTCACCCGTCTCGTCGGTGGCAGCGGTCCTCGCGACACGGGTGCCCAAGCAAAGGCGGCCCGAGGGCCGCCTTGCCGATGGAACGCGGGCCGGCGCCTCACTGCGACGTCGCATCCCTGCGATTGGGCGACTGGTGATGGTGATCCTGCAGCATCTCCTTGTGCCGGCAGACCTGGCGATCGAGCTTGTCCATCAGCTGGTCGATCGCGGCGTACAGGTCTTCGTGGGCGTTCTCGACGAAGATGTCCTTGCCCTTCACCCTCAGCGTGACTTCGGCCTTCTGCCTGCGTTCCTTCTCCTTGAGCTTCTCGATCGACAGCAGCACATTGATGTCCACGACCTGATCGAAATGCCGCGTGACCCGGTCCAGTTTCGTCAGAACATACTCGCGCAGCGCAGGTGTGACTTCGAGATGGTGGCCGCTGATCGTCAGGTTCATGGATCGTCCTTTTCGGGGTTTGGGGAGATGAGCGCTTTCTGGATCGAAGAGGCATTGCGCGAAGCGACAGCGGCGCGCGCTGTGCAGTTTCAGTGTGCGCCCGAAAGCGCGGCGTGACAAGCACAAGACCCTGCTGGTTGCGTCGGGCGAGAAGGCGGAGAATGCACCTTCGACATCGCGGTGGGTGGACAAGCCGCCGGCCGTGCCACGCGGCCCGATGCGACAATTTCCGCGTCGAAGCTTCGCTGACCATTTTGGACAGTCCTTACCGTTAGTGACCGACCGCTCTCGCGCGCTGAAAGGTGTGCAACGGTCGCAGCCCGCCACCCCTGCCCGCGCCGCCCGCCACGAGCCGCGCCCGCGCCCGCGCCAGAGAGTTCGATGCTGAACTTGTTCACGCTGCTCGACGGCCGGCTGTTTCAGGAAGAGATCGCCAGCGCCGAGGCGCTGACCCGCGTCGAACCGGTCCGGGTCGACATGGACCCCCACAACGCCGGACGAAAAGCGCTGGATCGCCGGCCGCTTCGGCCTGGCGATTCCCGGCGACATCGTCGACGACGATCTCGAGGAATCGGCCCGCTTCTACGAGGAAGACGACGGTGAGCTGCACATCCGCTCCGGCTTCCTGATCGACGACAACGAGGATCCACGCAACGTTCGCGTCGCGTTCATCCTCTACAACAAGGTGCTGTTCTCGGCGCATGGCGAAGACCTGCCAGTGTTCAGGCTGCTTCGCCTGCGGGCGCGCCGCATCCGGGCGCTGATCGAGGACGCCAAGGATGTGCTGATCAAGCTCTACGACGCCGACGTGGAATGCTCGGTCCACGCGCCGGAGAGCAGCTGTGATGCCCTCGAGGCGGTGAGCACAAGCGTGCTCAAGCGCAACGTCAACGACGAGGCCGCCGGCGACGCGCTGGCCGCGATCGCGAAGGAGGAGGACCTCAACGGCCGCATCCGCCGCAACATGATGGACACGCGACGCGCGGTCAGTTTCATGATGCGGGTGCGGATGCTGAGCGCCGAGTAATTCGAGGAGGCACGACAGATCCTGCGCGACATCGACTCTCTCGACAGCCACACGGCGTTCCTGTTCGACAAGATCAACTTCCTGATGAATGCGACGGTCGGCTTCATCAACATCAACCAGAACAAGATCATCAAGATCTTCTCGGTCGCCAGCGTCGCGCTGCTGCCGCCGACGCTGATCGCCAGCATCTACGGCATGAACTTCAAGGCCATCCCCGAACTGGACTGGCCGCTCGGCTACCCCTTCGCGCTGGCGCTGATGGCGGCGAGCGTGGTCACGCCGTTCTGGTACCTCAGGCGCAAGGGCTGGCTCTAGGCATCATCGTCGGCGAGCCCATAGCCACACCACAACTCAGCCGGCGCCGGGCCGCTCTCAACGCGGCTGAGCGCCCCCGTTGGGGGCCGCGAGCGAAGTGAGCTTCGGGGGCGCCATGCTTCACATGTTGGCGCGCTTCCTGAGCCAGCGCATCAGAATCCCGAGCAGGGGAAGCTTCTCGTACAGTTCTTCAGCGGCGTCCCAGTAATCGCGGTGCGACACGATGAGACCGTCGGCGTCGAGGTGCAGGTGCGAACTCCCATGCACCGTCTGAAGTGCGCTGCTGAAACGCCGGAAGCGGAACACGAAGTCCCAGGTCAGGAAGCACTGCTCGCCCTGCACGACGACGTCGTGCACGAGGAAGCGCGGTTCGTCAAGTGCCTGGAACATGTGGCTGAATATGCGCTGCACCTGCGTCACGCCCTGAACCTGGTTGAACGGGTCCTTGAACTTCGCGTCGAGCGTGTAGTACTCCGACAGCCGCATCACGTCGTCCGGCGCGAGCTTCTCGAACAACTCCACGATGCGCGCGATGCGCGCGCAGGCGTGGCGCCGTGGAGTGGGCGCGGGGGTCATAGCCCTGTCGCGCGGCGGATGGCGCGGAAGTACAGGCTGTCGGGCAGGTGCCTGAGCGCCTTCAGCCAGAGCGTGAAACGCTTCGGGAAGTGGATCTCGAACCGCCCGGCTGCCCATCCTGCGACCATTGCGAGGGCGGCCTGTTCGGGAGTGATCAGCGCTGGCATCGAGAAGGCGTTCTGCGCCGTCAGCGGCGTCTCGACGAAACCCGGGTTGATGACCGAGACGCCGATGCCGAGCGGCGCCAGGTCGAGGTACAGCGTCTCGGCCAGGTTGATCAGCGCCGCCTTCGTCGGCCCGTAGGCTGTAGAGTTGGGCAGCCCACGGTAGCCGGCGACGCTCGACACCAGGCTCAGGTGGCCGCTGTGCTGCTGCAGCAATTGCGGCAGCACGGCCGAGATCAGGTGTAGCGCACCGACCTGGTTCACCTGCACATGGCGCAGCGCCTCGTCGAGGTCGAAGGCGGTTGCTCGCATGGCCCTGTAGTGCCCGGCGCAGTAGAGCACGAGGTCGATCGTGCCGCAGGTGGCGGCCACTTGCATTGCGGCGGCGGCGACCGCGGCGCGATCGGTCACGTCGAGTGGCACGGCCAGGCTCCCCGAATGTGCGGCGACGAACTCATCGAGCGCCGGGGTATTGCGCGCAGAGACGACGACGCGCGCTCCGCGCGAATGCAGCAGCGCAGCCGTCGCGCGGCCGATGCCGCTCGAGCCGCCGACCAGCCAGACGCTGCGGCCGGTCCAGTCCGCAAGGGGCGGGTTGAGCGGCATCTTGGTCTAGGGTTGCTTGGTGAAGCTGAGCGTCACTTCGCCCAGGCGCACGCCGAACTTGCTCATCACGGCCTTGTTCAGCATCACGCGCTCGTCGATCAGGTACAGCCAGTCGTCGAACTGGACCTCGATCTCGCGCCCATCCACCGGCAGCCGCAGCGTGTAAGACCAGCGCAGCGCGTTACCCGCGGCTTGGCCCTCGGCCGTGCCGACCACGTCGCCGGCCTGGCCGGCGTAGCGGCCCTGGCCCAGTGAGTCGGGTAGCTTGCGGATGCGCCAGACGCGGCGTTCGGTCTTGCCGTCGCCGTAGGTGAAGGCCTCGTCGAGCACGCCGTCGTCGCCCTGCCAACTGCACTTCATCAGCACCGTGAAGCGCTTGACGACCAAGCCCTGCCGGTCGGTGAAGATGCCGTGCGCGGTGAGGTTGCCGTTGAAGTAGCTGCGCAGATCGAGCAGCGGCTTCTCGGCCGCGTAGTCGGCGGGCGTCGGCGACGCGCAGCCGCCGATGAGCAATGCCGCGCCGAGCGCGGCCACTGAAGCGAACCAGCGTAGGTTCATGGTCGGGCGTCCTCCGCGCGGATCAAGGTGAAATGCAGCAACGCTGCCGCGGCAAGCTTGAGCGCGCAAGGCAGCAGACAATAGGCGGCGCTCAGCGCCGACAGCGCGGCTTCGTGGTGCATGCCGGGCGCGTAGCCGAAGGCCTGCAGCGCCGGCAGTGCTAAACCCGCGGCGAGTGCCAGGTTGAGTTTGGTGGCGAAATTCCACCAGCCCATGTACGACCTCTCGGCGCGCTGCGCGTGGCCGGCCTGCTGGATCACGCCGGTGAGCAGTGCGCTCGGCAGCGTGAGGTCGGCGCCCAGCGCCACGCCGCTGGCCAGGCACACGGCGCTGAACTCCGCCACGTCGCCGGTGCCGAGCCGCGTTGCCCAGGCGAATGTCGCGATGGCCAGCCCCATCGAAACCAACCAACTGCGCGCCAGCCCGTAGCGCGCGACAAGGCGCACCCGGAGCGGTATCGACAGCGCGCCGGCGGCGAAGTAGCTGGCGAGAAACAGCGGCTCGAACGCCGGCGCCTGCACGTGGTCGCGTATGAAGAACAGCACCAGCGTCGCCGGCACCGCGCTGGCGATGCCGCTGCACAGGTAGATCGCCACAAGGCGGCGGAATGCGGGCGTTGCCCAGGGCAGCGCGAGCGACGCACGAGCAAGTTTTCGTCGCTGCACCGCCGGCTGCGGCGCGCGCCGCAGCAGCAGCGTTGGAGCCAGCAGCAGCGTCGTGAAGACGAGCGTCGCGGCGTCGAACCCGGCCAGTGATGGCAGCACGCTCGCCACCAGCACGCCCGCCAGCGCGAGCGCCTCGTCGCCGCCGAGACGGGCGCCCCAGGCCTGGTGGATCACGCTCACCGTGCTGTAGCTGAGGCAGGTCACGGCCAGGCCGGCGGCGCACCATCTCAACAGCGCCATCGTGCCGTCCACGGCGGGGAAGAACAGCGCCCGCAAACCGAGCGCCAGAATCACCGCCGCAGCCGCCAGTACGCGCCACGCCCGTCGCGGCGAACTGGCGAACAGTTCGTCGGCCCAGCGCCCGATCAGCGGATCGACGAGCGCGTCGAGCAGCCGCGCCCCGAACAGCACCGCGCCGAGCAGCGCCAGCGGCACGCCGTAGGCACTCGCGTAGTGCTTAGGCAGCACGACGTACAGCGGCAGCGCGACGAACGCCAGCGGCAGGCCGAGCCCGCAGTAAGACAGACCGTCTCGCCGGCCGTCGTGCCAGGCGCCGATGGGCAGGGCGGCGGCGATCATGCGCCGCCGCCGAGCAAGCTCAACCGCAGCCTGGGCTCGGAGGTCTTCGGCGAGAGCCAGATCGAGAAGAAGGCACGCGCGAAATCGGCGTCGGCGAGCTCCGCGCGCAGCCTGCCGTTGTGGAAGAAGCGCGCGCCCTCGCCCGGCCGGTGCAGGCCAGTCAGGCGCTCGCCCCTGGCAATGTCGGGAAACGCTTGCTGCATCGCCGCCAGCCACGCGGCGCGTTGCCCAGGCGAGAGCGGTGTGATGCGCTGCATCTCGTCGAGCGAGCGCTCGGCGATCCGCTGCCCGGAGAGCGCGCGTGCGTAATCGATCTCGATCGCCAGCGGGCGCTGCGCGAAGGCCTCTGCGCTGAACCCATCGGTCACCCACAGCCGGATGTCGCAGATGTGCAGTCCGAAATGGACCATCCGCCCTTCGCCCTGAAGCCGCGCGCCGGGCAGGCCGTCAGCGAGCTCGGGCAGCGGAGCGATGTTCGCCCGCGACGACGTCGCGCCGAGCCCGGCCAGAGCGGCCAGCAGCGCGCGGCGCGACAATCGTGGCAATGTGGTGCGCACGCCTAGGCCCGCTGCAGCGTGAACTGCATGACGCTCGTGTTGCCGGTCGCGAAAGCCGCCTCGCAGTAGGCGAGATAGAACTCCCAAGTTCGCATGAAGCGGCTGTCGAAGCCGAGCCGGCGCACCTGCCCTTCGGCGCCGAGGAAGCGTTCGCGCCAGCGGCGTAGCGTCTCGGCGTAGTCGAGCCCGAAGTCGAGTTCGTTCACGACGACGAGTCCGGTCTTCGCGGCCGCCTTGCGGAACTCGCGCGCGCTGGGCAGGAGGCCGCCGGGGAAGATGTACTGCTGGATGAAGTCGCTCGACCTGACGTAGCGCTCGAACAGGTCGTCGCGGATCGTGATGCTCTGGATGCAGGCTTTGCCGCCCGGCGCGAGATTGCGCTGGATCGTTTCGAAGTAGCCGGCCCAGTATTCGCGGCCGACCGCCTCGAACATCTCGATCGAGACGATGGCGTCGAACTTGCCTTCGCCAGCGCCCACGCCAAGTTCGCGGTAGTCCTGGTAGCGCAGCGTCGCACGATCGGCCAGCCCGGCGTCCTGCATGCGCTGCTGCGCGTAGGCGAGCTGTTCGCGCGACAGCGTGACGCCCGTGACGTGGGCGCCGAAATCGCGCGCCGCGCATTCGGCCAGGCCGCCCCAACCGCAGCCGATCTCGAGCACGCGATCACCCGGCCGCAGGCTGCATTGCGTGAGTGTGCGGCGCACCTTGGCCCATTGTGCCTGCACCATGTCGCGCGAGTGGTCGCCCTCGAACCAGGCGCTGGAGTAACTCATCGTCTGGTCGAGCCACAGGCGATAGAAGTCGTTGCCGAGGTCGTAGTGCGCATGGATGTTCTTCTTGCTGCCACGGCGGGAATTGCGGTTGAGCAGGTGCTTCGCGCGATAGAGCATCGAACCCCACCAGGTGCCGTAGACGACACGTTCGAAGTGGTCGCGGTTGGCGACGAACAAGGACAGCAACGCGGTCAGGTCCGGCGAAGTCCAGTCGCCGGCGATGAAGCTTTCCGCGAAGCCGATATCGCCCGAGCGCAGTGCCGCGGCAAAGACGTTCCAGTTGCGCAGCCGCATCGCCGCGCGCGGTTCGCCGGTGCGCGTGGCGCCGAAGCGCGCCGCGCCACCGTCGGGAAGTTGCAGCGTGAGCGAGCCATAGCACAGTCTCGGCAGCAGGTGAAACACCGAACGTGCTGCGGCCGATGCCGACGGCGGCAGGCTGCGGGCGAGGATGCTGGTCGTGGTCATGGCGTCGAACTAGGGCAGTGGGTGGGTGATGAGAGCGACTGGCGGTGCGGGCTTGGCGACGTACGGCACGCGCTTGCAGAACAACCTCGCCGCCTGCCAGTGGATGTGGACGATCACGCCGAGCGTCATCAAGGGCAGGCTGAAGAAAGCGCGTCTCGCGCTGGCCGCGCTGAGCGGCTGCAGCTCGCCCGAGACGCTGGTCTGCAGCAAAGGACCTGAGGCGTCGTCGTGATCGATCCGCACCACCGTGCGGCCCTCGGTCACGCCCTGAGGCACGGTGCGCATAAAGCGGAACCGATAGCGCCCTTCGACGTGGCAAAAGGGCGAGACGTGAAACACCTTGATCGCCTGCATCTCACGCCCGTATGCGAGTTGCGGGCCGCTGAGCAGGTAGCAGTGGCGTTCGCCGAAGGTGTTGTTCACCTCGACCACGACGGCGGCCAGGCTACCGTCGCGGCGGTGGCAGTACCAGAAGCTGACCGGCTTGAAGGCATAGCCCAGCACGCGCGGATAGCAGTGCAGCCAGACTTCGCCGGTCGCATCGGCGATGCCTTCGCGGCTGAGCAGTTCTTCGAGCCAGGCCAGGCTGTCGGCGCGGCTGTCGCCGTGGTCGCGGTCGTGGAAGCCGATCAGGCCGAAGCCGTTGCGATGCAGCGACGGGTGCGCGCGTTGGCGCAGGCTGCGCATCGGCAGCAGCAGGAAGTAGGTCGGGTATGCGAAGCGATTCAGCGCCGGGCGCAGCCGCGTATGGCGCACGACGCCGATGCCCAGCAGCGGGCGCGGGGCGATTGCCTCCGGCGCCGAGCCAGCGCTGCACCCGGGAGTCTTCATGCCGCCTCCCATGCCCGATCGCCCTGCCCGCGCGCCCACTGCGCCTTCAGCCCCGTCGCCACCGAGAGGCCCGAGCCGAGCCCGTCTTCGTGGAATCCGTAGCGCGTCCATGCGCCGCAGAACCAGGTGCTGGCGCGCCCCTGCAGCGAAGGCACGCGGCGCTGCGCGGCAATCGCCGCCAAATTGAACACCGGGTGCTCATAGTCGAACTCGCCGAGCACCGTCTCGCTCCGTGGTTCGAGCAGCGGGTTGAGCGAGACCATCAGCGGCGTGGCAAACGGCAGCGGCTGAAGCTTGTTCAGCAGGTAATGCAAGCACACCGCCGCCTGCTCGCGCGAGCCCTCCGCCGCTCGCTCGTAGTTCCAGGCCGCCCAGGCCCGACGGCTTTTCGGCAGCACCGCGGTGTCGGTGTGCAGCACCGCGCGGTTGCGGTGGTAGCCGATGGCGCCGAGCACGCTGCGCTCGTCGTCCGTCGGGTCGGCCAGCAAGGCGAGCGACTGGTCGCTGTGGCATGCAAGAACGACCTCGTCGAAGCGCTCGCTGCCGGCGTCGGTGGCGACCACCACGCCGGCGCCGCCGCCGCCGGCTGCTGCTGCCGGGGGCAAACGACGAATACTTCGCACCGGAGTCGCGCGACGCGCGTCGGTGAGCCCGGCGACGATCTTGTCGACGTAGTGGCGCGCACCGCCGCGAACGGTAGACCAGCGCGGCCGATCGGCAACCTGGAGCAGTCCATGGTTGTGGCAGAAGCGGATCATGGTCGCGATCGGGAAGCGCAACATCTGGTCGGTCGGGCAAGACCAGATGCTGCCGATCATCGGCAGGAAATACCAGTGGCGGAACTCGCGCGAGAAGCGGTGCTGGGCCAGGAAGTCGCCGATCGGCTGAACGAGTTCGCCGTCGGCGTTGCGTTGGGCGAGTTCGGTGCACAGGCGGTTGAAGCGCAGCAGGTCGCCCAGCATTCCCCAGAAACGCGGCCGCAGCAAGTTGGCGCGCTGAGCGAACACGCCGTTCAGGTCGGAGCCGCTCCACTCCAGCGGCGCCGAATCGCCAGCGCCCGGCACCTGCACCGAAAACGACATGTCCGACAGCACCGTCTCGACCTGCAGTTCGACAAAGAGGCGAATGAGGTTCGGGTAGGTGCGTTCGTTGAAGACCAGGAAGCCGGTGTCGACGCCGTGCGTCCTGCCGTCCATCGTCACGTCCACCGTGTGCGTGTGGCCGCCGAAGTAGTCGCCGGCCTCGAACAGCGTGACGTGAGCATGCGCGGCCAGTTCGCGCGCGGTGGCGAGCCCCGAGATCCCCGAGCCGACGATGGCGATGCGACGCATCGGCTCAGCCACCCGTTTGCGAGGCGACCAGGACAAGAGCCGAGATCACGGCGATCACCACTGTCGAGAACGAGCCGAGGGCCGCGAGGCCTGGGTACTCGGCGAGCGCGTGCGGCAATTCCCGCAGGTGCCGCCGCACGCGGTGCGGCTCTGGAACCGCAGAGTCTTCTTGCCGGGACGAGCAATGGTGAAACATGCTTTGTCTTGGACATGTATGTGATTTCAGGTGCATAATAGCTCAATGCATCCAACACTGCAACAGTTTGTCGTGGACAAACATGCGATGAGCGCCGTGGGCGGACCTGCCACCGTCGTTGGCGGGAGCGTGCTACCTTGACGCTGCGGACACTGTCGATCACGGCCGTCGAGAGGGAAACCGGCCTGAGCAAGGACACCCTTCGCGTCTGGGAGCGCCGCTATGGCTTCCCGGCACCGGTGCGTGACGCTCTCGGCGAGCGGGCGTACTCGTTTCCGCAGATCGAGAAGCTGCGAGTGATCAAGCGACTGATGGACGCCGGCAATCGCCCTGGCCGGCTGGTACCGATGTCGGTCGAAGAACTGCACCGGCTCAGCGAACACAGGGGTGAGAGGTCGCCGGCGGTGGACGAATCCGGCGCCGCGACGGAGTTGCGCTCGCTGCTGGCGCTGCTGCATGGGGACGACATCAGGCAGTTGCGCGGAAAGCTCAGGCAGGCTGCGGTGCGGCTGGGGCTAGGCGCCTTCGTCACCGAAGTAATGGCACCGCTCAATGCGCTGATCGGTGAAGCGTGGATGCGCGGGCAGCTCGAAATCTTCCAGGAACACATCTACACCGAGACTGCGCAGGCGGCGCTGCGCGCGGGTATCCACAGCCTGCCGGAAGCACCGACGCAACGGAGGCCACGCGTGTTGCTGAGCACCCTGACTGGCGAACCGCACGGCCTCGGACTGCTGATGGCCGAGGCGCTCTTTGCGGCCGAAGGCGCCCAGTGCTTCTCGCTCGGCACTCAGACGCCAGTCTGGGACCTCGCGCTCGCGGCGAAGGCGTATCGCGCCAATCTGGTCGCGCTCAGCTTCACCGGTTGCATGAACCCGAACAAGGTCGTCGAGGCGCTGGGCGAACTGCGCGCGAAGCTTGCGCCCGCGATCGAGATATGGGTCGGTGGGTCGGCGCCCGTTCTGCGGCGGCGGCCCGTGCCGGGTGTGACGGCAAGGACGTCGCTGGCCGAATTGCCCGACGCTCTGCACGAGTGGCGTGCGGCGCATCCCCGAGCCTAGCGCTTGCGGCGGAGGCTGCGTGCGCCCGCGAACAGCCGCGGCGCGAGGTGACGATCCGCCACACTGCGGACACGAGACTGCGTTTAACATAGTGCGCACTCCAAGGGTCCGCCATGCTTTACCCCGAACTCTTCAAGCAACTCGAAGCTGTCCGCTGGAACATGGACCGCGACATTCCGTGGTCGTCGTTCGACGCCAGCAGGCTGAGCGACGAGCAGGCGCAGACGGTCAAGATGAACGCCATCACCGAGTGGGCGGCGTTGCCGGCGACCGAGATGTTCCTGCGCGACAACCGCGACGACAGCGACTTCTCGGCCTTCATCAGCGTGTGGTTCTTCGAGGAGCAGAAGCACTCGCTGGTACTGATGGAGTACCTGCGGCGCTTCCGCCCCGACCTCGTGCCGACGGAAGCCGAGCTGCACGAGGTGCGCTTCGAGTTCGACCCAGCGCCGGCGCTGGAGACGCTGATGCTGCACTTCTGCGGCGAGATCCGCCTCAACCACTGGTACCGCCGCGCGGCCGAATGGCACTCCGAGCCTGTGATCCAGGCGATCTACGAAACGCTGGCGCGCGACGAGGCCCGCCACGGCGGCGCCTACCTACGCTACATGAAGCGCGCGCTGCAAAGGTTCGGCGACGAAGCCAAGGCCGCGTTCGCCAAGGTCGGAGTGTTGATGGCCAGCGCGCGCCGCACGGCGCAGGCGCTGCATCCGACCAACCTACACGTCAACCGCACGCTGTTCCCGCGCGACACCGTGCAGAGCCGCCTGCCCGACCCGAGTTGGCTCGAGCAGTGGCTGGACCGGCAGATCCAGTTCGACGCCGTGTGGGAGGGCAAGGTCGTCGAGCGCATCCTGCACAACATGAGCCTGCTGATGGAGCGCAGCTTCGCCAGCGTGCAGGAACTCAACCGCTACCGCAAGGAAGTCACGCAGGCGCTCGCGACTGCGGCCAAGGGCGCGTCGGCCAGCCGCTCGCCGGTCTGAGCCGGGCAAGCGGCAACGCCGGCGCGGATTCGGGCCTGTGAAGGGGCGGGCGGCTTCGGCTACGCCTTCTTTGTCGCGGCCATCTTCTCCTGCGTCGCCTTGCGGTCGGCATCGACCTTCTGCGCGCTGGGACGCGGCGCGATCAGCTTCGCGTAGGCCTTCCAGTCGATGCCGGCCGCGGCAAGCAGGTCTTCGCCGAGGGCCGTCCTGGAGGCAAGCGCGACCAGCGGCAGGCTCACGTAGGCGGCGCAGTCGGCCTGCGTGAAGCGATCGCCGCCCACGTAGGGTGCGAACTTCGCCAGACGCTTGAAGCCGGCGACGTTCTTCACCAGTTGCTTGCGGATGCGCTCCTTGTCGGCGTCGGCGAGCGCCGGGCCGCCGAAGAAGGCCTGCGAGTAGAGCTGGCGTGCGACCAGCTCGAGGTGCAGGTCGATAAAGGTGACGAGCTCGTGCACTTTGGCGCGACCCCAGGCGTCGGGCGGCAGCAGGGGCGGCTGCGGCCAGGTCTCCTCGATGTAGCGCATGATCGCCTCGCTCTCGCACAAGGCGCCGTGCTCGGTACGGATGAACGGCACCTTGGCCAGCGGCGAGCAGGCGAGCACGGCCTCGTCCTTGCTGCCGGTCATCACCGTTTCCTCGTTGAAATCGGCGCCCTTCTCGAGCAACGCCAGCTTGACCTTGTTGTAGTAGTTGGAAATCGCAAAGCCGCACAAGGTGAGCATGGTGGGAGTCTCCGACGTAATGTGGGTAGGAAGCCGACAGTCTATGCCTGGGGCCGCGGGCAGCGCAGCCGCGCAGGCGACAATCGCTCATGCTCGCGTTTCTCGACAAGCTGTGCTCGTGCGCCGACCTGCCATCCAGGCTGCGGACCCTGGCCCGACCGCTGGTGTTCACCAACGGCGTGTTCGACATCCTGCACCGCGGCCACGTGAGCTACCTCGCCCAGGCAAGAGCGCTCGGCGCCAGCCTTGTCGTCGGGCTCAACAGCGATGCGTCGGCGCGTGGCCTCGGCAAGGGCCCCGGCCGGCCGCTGAACACCGAGGCCGACCGCGCCTTCGTGCTCGCCGCTCTCGAGAGCGTGAGCCTGGTCACGCTGTTCGACGAGCCGACGCCGCTGCGGCTGCTAGAGACCGTCCGCCCCGACTGCTATGTCAAGGGCGGCGACTACGACATCGAGTCGCTTGCCGAGACCCGGCTCGTGCGAAGCTGGGGCGGGCGAGCGCTGGCGATCGCGTTCGTCGACGGTTACTCGACGAGCGATCTGGTGCTACGAATGCGCGGCGCGCCATAGGCGCGGCACCGGCCTGGATGACGCAAACGCTCGCCTCCGTGGCTACCCGATGAAGGCCCTGATCCTGGCTGCCGGGCGCGGCGACCGCATGCGCCCGCTGAGCGACGCGACACCGAAGCCGTTGCTGCAGGTGCGTGGCAAGCCGCTGATCGAATGGCACTTGCTCGCCCTTGCGCGGGCCGGCGTGCGCGAGGTGGTGATCAACACCGCGTGGCTCGAAGATCGGATCGTCGGCGCGCTCGGTGACGGCTCGCGCTGGGGGTTGACACTGCGCTACTCGATGGAATGGCGCGACCATGGCGGCGCGCTCGAAACGGCTGGCGGCATCGCGAAGGCGCTGCCACTGCTCGTCGATCGCGACGATGCGTGCTTCTGGCTCGTCTCGGCAGACATCCATGCGCCCGACTTCGATTTCGACGCCGACCGCGCGGCGGCGTTCGAGCGCGGCACCGACCTCGCGCACCTGTGGCTGGTGCCAAACCCGCCCTACCACGCCGCTGGCGACTTCGGGCTCGACCCTGCCGGCCGAGTCGTGCGCGAAGGCGCCGACCGGCGCTGGACCTACGCCAACATCTCGCTGTGCCGGCCGCAGCTGGTGGCTGGCATCGCGGCCGGAACGCGCGCCCGGCTCGGCCCGCTGCTGTTCGACGCCGCGCGGGCGGGGCTGCTGTCGGGGGCGGTGCTCAGAGGCGAATGGCACAACATCGGCACGCCGCAGCAGCTCGCCGAGGTTCGCGGCCAGCCCGGCGCTGCCTGATCAGGCGGCCAGGTCCTTCGTCGCCGCGTCGATTCGCGCCAGCACTTCGGGCGTGAGCTTGGGCGTCAGTGCGACCGCGCCGAGGTTGTCCTGCAGCTGCGCGAGCTTGGAAGCACCGAGGATCACCGTGCTCACGCGTGGGTTGCGGTTGACCCACGCGATGGCCAGCTGCGCCAAGTTGCCGCCGAGCTCGTTCGCGATCGGCTCGAGCTTGGCGACGGCGTCGTTCTTTGCCGCGTCGGTCAGGCCCTTGACGAGAAAGGCCATGCTTTCCAGCGCACCGCGGCTTCCGGCAGGCACGCCCGCGCGGTACTTGCCCGTCAGCAGGCCGCTCGCGAGCGGGCTCCACGTCGTCAGCCCGAGGCCGATGTCTTCGTACAGGCGCGCGTACTCCTGCTCGACGCGCTTGCGGTGGAACAGGTGGTACTGCGGCTGCTCCGTCACGGGCTTGTGCAGGTGGTGGCGCTCGGCGATGTCCCACGCGGCGCGGATCTCGGCCGCGCTCCACTCGCTCGTGCCCCAGTAGAGCGCTTTGCCGCGGGTGATCATGTCGCTCATCGCCCAGACCGTTTCCTCAACTGGCGTGTTGGGGTCGGGGCGGTGGCAATAAACGAGGTCGATGAAGTCCAGCCCCATGCGCGCGAGCGAGCCGTCGATCGCCTGCGTGAGGTACTTACGGTTCAGCGTGTCCTTGCGGTTGGTCGCGTGGCCTTCGCGGTCCAGGCCCCAGAAGAACTTGGTCGAGACGATGTAGTTCACGCGCGGCCACTTGAGCGCGCGAAACGCCTCGCCCATCACCACTTCGCTCTTGCCACTGGCGTACACCTCGGCGTTGTCGAAGAAGTTGACGCCGGCGTCCATCGCCGCCGCGAGCATCTCGATGGCCGACTTCACGTCGACCTGGTTGTGGTACGTGACCCACGAGCCGAGCGAGAGCTCGCTGACCTGCAGGCCGCTACGGCCAAGGCGACGGTATTGCATCGAAAACCCCGTGGTGAGAATCGTGCAAGCGTAGCCGAATGCGCGCGCTCACGCTTTCAGTCGACCCTCAGTCGACCCTCAGTCGACCTTCGCCCCCGACGCCTTCACCACGCCGGCCCACTTCTTCGTCTCGGCAGCGATGAACTTCGCGAACTCCGCCGGCGGCATGCCGCTCGGGATCGCGCCCTGCGCGAGCAGGCGCTCCTTCAGCGCCGGGGCGTTGAGCGCCTTCGCGCTCTCCTGCTGGATGCGGTTGACGACATCGATGGGCGTGCCCGCCGGGGCGAGCAGGCCGAACCACGAACTCGCCTCGTAGTGTTCCAGCCCCGAACCCGGCGGCGCCGTTTCGGCGATTGTCGGCAGGTCGGGCACGGCAGCGCTGCGTTGCGCGCTGGTGACGGCCAGTGCCTTGAGTTTGCCAGCCTTGATTTGCGGCAGCGACGACGGCAGGTTGTCGAACATCAGGTCCATGCTGCCGCCGATCAGGTCCATCAGCGCCGGGCCCGAGCCACGGTACGGGAAGTGCACCATGTAGGTTCCGGTCAGCGCCTTGAACAACTCGCCCGAGAGGTGGATCGAAGTGCCGTTGCCGCTCGAAGCCATGTTGAGTTTGCCCGGATTGGCCCGCGCGTAGCGGATCAGGTCGGCCACGCTGTTGATCGCCAGTTCCCGCGCCTTCGCCGGATTCATCACCAGCACGTTCGGCACGCCGGCCACGAGCGTGATCGGCGTGAAATCCTTGATCGGGTCGTACGGCAGCTTCGGGTACAGCGACTGGTTGATGCCGTGCGTTCCGACCGTGCCCATCAGCAGCGTGTAGCCGTCGGGCGCCGACTTGGCCACGCCGTCGGCGCCGATGTTGCCGCCGGCGCCGGGCTTGTTGTCGATGATGAAGGTCTGGCCGAACGCCTTCGAAAGCTCGGGCGCGAGCGCGCGCGCCAGGATGTCGGTGGTGCCGCCGGCAGCGAAAGGCACGATGATGCGCACCGGCTTGGCGGGCCAGACCGTCTGCGCGAACGGCAGGCCTGGGGCAAGCAGAATGGCGCAGGCGAGCAGCCAGCGGCGGCGGTCGGACACGGGGCGGGTCGGGTCGGGCACGCGCATCTCCTGGCGTGGAATTGCGCCGAGTGTGCCTGAGGTGCTCCTCGCGCCGCCACCGGGCTTGCCCCTGGGGATGCTACCGGCCGGTCACGCCAGTGCCATCGGCCCCGGTGCCACCTTGAGGGTGACGCGGCCCTCGTGCCAGGCACGATCGAAGTCAGCCTCAATCTGGCGCAGCTCGGTCGCGGCTGGCGCCTGCGCGGCGACGATGCCGACGGCGCGGTTGCGGCCCTGGTTCTTTGCGGTGTAGAGCGCCATGTCCGCGAGGTTGATCGCCTGCTCCCAGCCGACCGGAAGCACGTTCGGCGGCAGCGGGAAGCGCGCGTAGCCGATCGACACCGTCACATGCACCGGCCGACCCTCCACGATTACCGGCGCGTCGCCGATGATCCTGAGTATCCGCGCTGCCATCTGCTCGGCCTGGGCCGCGGGCGCTTTCAGCGCGAGGACGAGGAACTCCTCGCCGCCCCAGCGAACCACGAGGTCGTCGCCGCGCACCGCCTCGTTCAGCCGCCGCGCAACCTCGCACAGCACGAGGTCGCCGGCCGCGTGGCCGTGGCCGTCGTTGACATGCTTGAAGTGATCGATGTCGATCAGCAGCAACGCACCCTCCAAACCGACATCGTCACCGCCGCCCGTTTGCTGCGCCTGCATCACCGACAGGAAGTGGCGCCGGTTGGCAAGGTGGGTCAGAGGATCGCGTTCGCTTTGCACGCGCAGCTGGGCCTGGCTGGCCACGAGCTGGCGATGTGTTTCGCGCACGCGGCGGTACAACAGCGCCACGACCGCTACCGAAAGCGCCGACGCCAGCGCGGCGACGGCCCAGACGCGCAGCATCAGCTCGCGGTTCGCGAGCGCCGTGTCCTTGAGCTGGTTGTCGCGCGCCAGCAGGTCGATGTCGCGCTGCTTGCGCTCACCGTCGTTGCGTGCCTGCAGCTGCGCCAGCGCGGCCTCGCGGTTCGCGCGCATCATCTGTGCGCTGAGCGCGCGTTCGCGGTGAAACAGCGCCAGCGCGCCGGGCAGATCGCCAGCCGCGGTCAGCGCCTCGTCGTACTCGCGCAGCACCTGGGCGTGCTGCGCCGTGAGCCCTGAGCTGCGCGCCAGTTCCTCGACCCGCGCCAGGTCCTGCATGCCCTCGGCGATGCGGTGCAGGCCGATCTTGCCCAGGCCTGCGTTGTTGGTCAGGATCAGCTCGACCCGCCGGTCGTTGTGGCGGCGGGCGATCGGCAGGCCGCGTTCGGCCGCGCGTAGCGCCTCGGCCGGGCGCTTGAGTTTCGCGTACACATCGCTCAGGAAGGTGTCCAAGCTGGCCTCGAGGCGCGGCGAGTCGGCGCCGCGCACCAGCGGCAACGCTTCCTCGGTCAGGCGGCGCACCGCGTCCATGTCATTGCGCACGCCAGCAATCTGCGCTTCGGCCATCTTCAGCCGTGCCTGCAGCGCCGGGTCTCCTGAATGCGCCGCGAGCCGCTGAGCCTGGTGCAGCACCGGCTGCGCGGCGTCGAGACCGTTGCTGCTGGCGGTCAGCCAGGCGAGGTCGGCGGTGCTCCAGGTCAGACGGTAGCTGTCGCCGGCCCAGGCGGCCAGGTCACGTGCTGCCTGGGCCTGCGCGACGGCACTCACCAGCACGCCCTTGCGCGACGAGTAATGCTGCAGGATCTGCAACGCTTGCCAGGCCGCCCGGTAGTCGCAGGCCATCATCGCGTCGGCTGGCGCCATCGCTGCAGAGGGTTGTGCGGCGCTCGAGGCCGTGTCGGCCAGCGTGGGGCACGCGGCTCTCAGCGTCACGAGCGCAGACTCGGCCAGCGCCGCGGCAAT
>Ga0209048_10000536_pt1 | contig 40277 bp, 37 predicted proteins | sample FrelakmetCRP12CR_FD_187146 | JGI IMG/M metagenome (GOLD analysis project Ga0209048, IMG submission 187146) | Freshwater lake sediment microbial communities from the University of Notre Dame, USA, for methane emissions studies - CRP12 CR (SPAdes)... | ecosystem: Environmental > Aquatic >...
CATCCATGAACTGGAATCGCTGCCGCTCAACGCGACCGGGAAGCTCGACCGTCGTGCGCTGATCGCCCGGCTCGAGGCCGGAACGACCAAGAGCGATGCAGCTGTCCGCTGAGGTTCTCGTTTCGACGCTGCGCCGTTACGGGATTGGCGTGCGCCCGCTCGAGCTGCGGGTGCCGCCCATCGAGAGCTACCCGCGCGTGGTCGCTCTTGCGCAGACCCTCGTCGGCAAGCTCGTGCTGTTCGCCCTTTTCGCCGCGCTGATGAAATACCTCTCCGATAATCTGTGGTTGTGGACGACGCTCGCGGCGGCGGTGGTATCGCTCGCCGGAAGGCACCGCCACCACGCCGCATTGATCTGTACCGCGGCGCTGCTGGTCCTTGCCCCGGAATGGTTCGAGTACCGGGCCGTCTATGCGGCCGCACAGCAGGAAGGCCTGTTCGAGAGCTTGCGTCTTGGGTACGTCCGTGCGGGCACGCTGCTCGCGTGCGTGCCGCTGGCCGTCGTGGCGCTCTACCTCGCGCGGCGATTCCGCGAGCATCCGCTCGGCCGCCGGCCCGTTCTCGCGCAGCATTTCCTGTATGTCTGCCTGCTCGGGCTCGCCGCCACGCCCCTCCTGCATGGCGTTCCGCGGGTCCTGCTGTGGAGCCTGACGGCGGTCTTCGCGGCCTATTTCTGGTTTCTCGCGTACGCGCTGATCGACCAGCGTCACCGCCAACCCGCGCTGATTCTGTTGCAGCTCGCAACCTTTCATCCGTTCTTCGGTTCGACGACGGTGCCGATGGCGAAGGGCGCGGCCAACTGGCGAAGCGTCGAGGCGAACACGGAGGAGGAACTGGCGGTGACGCAGTTGAAGGGCCTGAAGCTCCTCGCTTGGGCGTTCTTCCTTAAGGTGCTGCTCTGGGCGTACCGCAAAGTCGTCTACGCGAAGCTCGGCATCACCCCGCTGGGACTCGCCTTCGAGCGCTTCCTCGACGGCGTTTCGCCGGGGCCACTGGGCGCGTTCAGCATCGTCGCGAACTTCTTCGAGCAGCTCTTGCTCATGGCAATCTGGGGGCACGTCATCGTCGCGACCGCGCGCCTTGCGGGGTTCCGCCTGCTGCGCAATACCTGGCGGCCGCTGACGTCGCGCAGCGTCGCCGAGTTCTGGAATCGGTACTTCTATTACTTCAAGGAGATCCTGGTCAACGTCTACTTCTATCCGACCTACGTCCGCTGGTTCAAGCGCCATCCGCGTCTGCGCGTCGCCTTCGCGACGTTCATGGCCGCCGGGGTCGGCAACTGGTTCTTCCATTTCAACCTCGAGAATTACAGGGTTGCCCGGGACGGTTTCGGCGAGGCGATCAATTACATGCAGACCTATGCGTTCTACTGCATGCTGCTGGTCGGCGGCATCGTCCTCTCGCAGCTGCGCGCGCGCCGGCCGGATCCCGAAGCGGGGTGGCTGCGACGCCAGCTCGTGCCTTCGCTGTGGGTTGCGCTCTTCTACTGCTTCCTGTCGTTCTTCGACGGCCCGCAGCGGCACGCGGCGCTGACCGATCACTTTGCCTTTCTTTTCCAAATTCTGGGGGGCTGACGATGGAACCGGATGATCGAGCGAGAATCAGGGCATTCGTCGACGAACTGCTCGCCGAACACGACGACCGCGCGCCGTTCGGCGATACCGAGTCGCTGATCAAGGCGGGGCGCCTGGATTCGCTCGCGGTGGCGAAGATCGTGATGTTCCTGGAGACCGCGTTCGCGGTCGATTTCGCGCGCGTAGAGTTTGATCCGGAACGTTTCGATACGGTCGCCGAAATCGCTGCGGTGATCGAAGAATCGCGCCGGGCTCGCTAGCGACCGCTAGCAGGGTTGGCGGGGACTCGCCGCGGCGGGCGCCCAGCGCCGCACCCACGAACGCACCGCGCAGTTTTCGCCGGAGAAGTAGGAACTGCACTGCTCACCTGCCGCGTATTCGGGCCAGCGGAGCAGCAGTGCGTGCGCGCGCGGCAGCGCGTGGAAGGGTATGCCCGGCGCCAGGTGGTGCAGCAGATGATAGCCATTGTTGTGCGGATGGAAGACCTGACCGGCAAGGCTCGAGAACGGGTGGTTGCGGCTGAATCCGATCAGACTGCCTGGATGCAGACCCACGTGATCGGAGATTTCGCGGAACGCCGTGATTGCATGGAACACCGTAGCCTTCGCGGTCACCCACAGCGCGAGAAAGACGAGCGCATCGGTCGTGCTCGACGCCAGCGAAATCGCCACGAGTACAGCCATCCACCAGCACGCGACACCGGCGAGCGACGCCGCGTCCATGCGGCCGACGCGTCCGAGGATCGAGCCGCGGATCATCTGCGGCGATCGGAGCTGGTCGAGCCAGACCGAAAGCCATCCGCGTGACAGCCGGGTCTCGTCGTGAATGAAATCCGGATCACGCGTCGCGTCCCCGAGGAACTTGTGGTGCCGGTTGTGCTCGTCGCGGTAAATCGACATCGGCACGCAGAGCGGCCAGCAGAAGAGCAGATTCGCCAGGATCGCCGAGCGCCTCCGGTTCGCGTCAAAGCTCAAGTGCGATGCGTCGTGAAGCAGGTTGCCGAGGGCACGCTGGCGATTGCCGATGACCAGCAACGAGAATGGCACTGCCGCCCAGCCGAAAGCCGTGGTTGCGGCGGCCGCGAACCCGATCAGGGACCAGTCGCCGGCGGCCGCGAGCAGGGAGCGGATCACACGAGGCCGATGGAGCGCTCTCAGGTCGCGGGCGAAGCCCGTCCTGCGCGCGAAATGCCACATGTCCGCGACCTCCCGCCGCGCCGAGGTCGGTTGGCCCGGTCGCCCGGCGGCGCTTGCGATGCAACCCGGCGGGTTCGTGGAAGGTGCCATCGGCTCCGGGGCCCGGATTTGAAGGGCCCGGGATTGTGCCAAACGACCACGCAAATTTCATGCCGAAGCGTACTTCCCGTCCCGGGGCGATGATTCCACGACCGAGGGGTCGGAGAAGCCCGCTGGGTGGAACCTAACGGACGACGGGTGTCGGCTGCTCGCGCAACAGGGCGAGCGAGCTCAGGACTCGCTCCGGAATCGAACGGAAGTCCTCCCGAGCCAGCTCCTGTTCCCAGTCGGCCTTGCACCGACAGGTCAGGGTTGCGAAGTGGGCCGCCTCGAAGTCGGCACAATAGTCCTGATAGATGCTCTTTATGACCGAACTCGTACAGCGCGGACAATTCCTGGGAGTGTCAATCGAGTCGGCGATGTAGCGGAAAGGGGTGAGGAAGGGGGTCGAGAAGGGACGAACCTGTTGCAGGATTTCCGCCACGGACCATAGCCAGGGCAGCTTGTACAGCCCCTGGGCATACAGGAGATTGATGAACGTATCGCTCTCGATGGTCATCGTTTCGTAGTTGACTTCGCTCGCCCCCACCTGGCACACATACCGGGTGCTGGCCACGGCTTCGTCGATGGCCTCGCGCTCCGTGAGGAAGGGCGGTTTCAGGATCAAGTAGACAATCGAGTGAAGCCCGTCGGATCGCGTCAACTCGACGAAGTTCTCGAATTGCCTCTTTGTGCATCCTTTGTTGATGCACAGATTGCGAACTGTATCGTCCTGGGATTCGAAACCCACGGCCAGGGCGAGTTGAGTCCGGTTTCCGAGAATCTTCTGGAGCCCACGAAGTTTTTCCCTGTCCACGTCTTCGACTTTGCTCTCGATGATCACTCGCTTCAGATCGGGCAAGTGCCTCGCGACGAGTCCCATGATCTCTTCGACGGCGGAAAGCGGAATCTCCTGCTCCACGAGAAATGATCCCGCGTTGTACAGGCTCAACACGGGATACTGCTGAAGTTCATGCGTCCGGAGCACGTCGGCAAACTGATTCACGAAATTCCGGTGCGTGATGGGGCGCATGAACTGCGCGGTTTCGTTCCAGAAGCCGCACATCGTGCAACCTCCGGCACGCTTGTCCCACAGGCAGCCCGTCGATCGAAAATGAACGACGAACCGATCGACCGTTTTCCCGTCGACGTGGCCGATTCGCACATCGGTTCTTGCGATCTTGTCCGGATCGAAGTTCTTTGCGCGGACATCCTTCTTCATGTCTCGCAAGAACCCCCGTAGTTCCCTCAGTGCCTGGCGGTAAGGAGGGGAGGACGTGTCCCGTGTGGGGGTCATGACGGACAGAACCTTCTAATTGAGGGCGACCTTGCCCGGGACAGATTCGTCAGCCGCCGGGCATCCGGGCCGACGTCACGCCGGAATGGTCTTGGTCCAGAGCTCCATCCGCTCCGCGACCAGCGCGCCCGTCACGCCGCGGACGTGCCCTGACCCCTGCAAATGCATTGCGGCACGGGTCATGTGCGTCACCCAATCGGGGCTCGACAGCAGGGCATCGAGCTTGGCGTTCTCGCCGCGGATCAGGAAGAAGCCGTTCAGGTCACCGCCGTGAACATCGAGAAAGACAGCCTCATAGGACTGGATTGCGCCTTTCTGCTGCAATCCGGCGACGTATTGCGAGAACTGCTGGAAGTGCTCGGCGCTGATGCGCTCGCGGCCGGGGATCGAGCGGTTCCACGCGAAAAAGACGACGTTCGTACTCATGAGCATTCCTCCTTGGTGGTTGGTTCGTACTGCAACAGGCGAGTCAACCGGCGCCTGCTTTGCTTCCGCAGGTGGCACACCATTGTCGCGCATTGGCTCACGCCGGCAAACAACCCGGTCCGAGCGGCTCGAAGCTCTTGTACGTGAGGATGAATTCGCAGTGTCCCAACGCCTCCGACTTCGTCGACTCGCCATTGCCGACACGCTGTACCAACTCGTAGATCTCGCGGCCGATTTCCGGCAGTGTGGCGCGGCCCTCGAGGATGCGGCCGGCGTCGACGTCCATGTCCTCTTCCATCCGCTTGAACGTCTCGGGGTTCGCGCAGACCTTGATCACGGGCGCGATCGCCGAGCCGACGACCGAGCCGCGACCGGTCGAGAACAGGATCAGCTGCGAGCCGCAGGCAATCAGCTCGGCGATCTCGGCGTTGTCGTTGATGTTGGGAAAGCCGAAGCGCACTTCGCCGTCGGGGACGACATCGAGCAGGTAGAGGCCCTTCGCCGGAGGCTCGATGCCCGGCTTGACGATGCCGTCGATCCTCGACTGACCCGATTTGGCGTAGGCGCCGAGCGACTTTTCCTCGATCGTGGTCAGACCGCCGTCGGCGTTACCGGGCGCGAAGCTCGCGTAGCCGAGCGTCGCGTAGTACGCGGCCGCCTTGCCTACCGTGCGTTTCAGTTGCTCCCCCAGCGCCGGAGTTGCCGCGCGCGCCGCCATCAGGTGCTCCATGCCGATCAACTCGCCGGTCTCCTCGAAGATCGTCTTCGCGCCGTCGGCCACCAGCAGGTCGAAGGCCACACCCATCGCGGGATTCGCGGTGAGCCCGGAAGTCGCGTCCGAACCGCCGCAGATCGTACCGACGGTGAGTTCGTCGATCCTCATCGGAACGGGCTGCTGTCGCCCGAGGGCCGACAGGGTCCCTTCGACCCAGTCGCGACCCGCGGCGATGCTGCGCTTCGTGCCGCCCGTGTCCTGGATCCCCGTCGTCGCCACCGGGCGTCCGGAATTCTCGATGGTCCTGGCGAGCTGCCGCTTGTTCAGGCCCTCGCAGCCAAGCGACACCAGCAGTGCGCCGCCGACATTGGGGTGGGTGCAGAGCTTTTCCAGCATGGCTAGCGCATAGGCATTCGGGTAGCAGCCGGGAAAGCCGATCAGGTGGACTCCGCGATCGCGGAACGGCGCGGCGATCTCGCGCGCCACGTGGTGTGCGCACTCCACCAGATACGCGACAACCAGGATGTTGCGAATGCCCTTGCGGCCGTCCGCGCGGAGGTAACCCTGGAGCATCGCCCGGCTATTTCGGCAGCGTATACGTCGGGAGATAGCTGCTCTCGACGTTGTGCGTGTGCACGTACTCGCCGGGGGCGATTGCGCGGGTCGCCCTGCCGATCGGGCAGCTGTACTTGACGATCACCTCGTCCTTGGCGATCGGACGCGCCGCGAGCTTGTGGCCGACGGCGATGTTGCGGCTGATCGTTATGGCCACGCCGTCGAGCATGACGACTTCCCCTGCCTTGAGCTGGCGCAGCGCCACCGCGACGTTGTCCGGTGGCGAGAGCTTCATCACCGCGCGCGTCGCGGATCCCTTAGAACTTGCCATACCTGTTGTACGCCTCGACGGGATTCATGCCGCCGACGAGCGCGCGACGCATCTCGCTCTCGGTCGCGACAACATCCTCGGTCTTGGTGACGACTTCCTCGGCGAGCGCCCGCGGGATGATCACGACGCCATCGCGGTCGCCCAGCAGGTAGTCGCCCGCCGTGATGGTGACGGCGCCGATGGTGACCGGTTCGCCGTAGCGATCGGGGATCCATCGCTCGACGATGTCGGACGGGGTGAGAAACGAGCAGAAGACGGGGAAGCCCTGCGCGAGCACGAGATCGGTGTCGCGGGAAGCTCCGTCGACCACGTAGCCCAGCACGCCGTGCGCCGCGAGCGTCTGCGCGGACAGCTCGCCCATCAGCGCGACCTCGTGATTGTTCGGCTGGCAGACGACGACGTGCCCCGCCGGCGCCTTCGCCAGCAGCGTGCACCAGCCGAGCAGCGTCTCGTGGCGGGTCTTCGTGCGATCGATGTGTCCCGCGACCGTCCAGACCGGCCCGGCGAGCCTGGTGCCCGGCGCGATGGCCTTGATCTCCGGCGGCAGCACGATGTTCTCGTACCCCATCATCCGCAGGACATCGTGCACGGCGCCCGTGTAGCAGCGCGCGAGACGCTCGGTCAGCGTAGCCATCCGTCCGCTCCGTTTCTTTCCGGGGATCGCGTCACGCTTTCTTCCTCCATCCGCCGATGATCGCGCCCATGAGCGCCATGCCGACGACCATGTAGCCCGCATTGATCAGCCACAACGAGAATGGCCGGGCTTCGAATCCGTAGTTCATTGCGAGCGTCGTCGCGATCAGGGCGAGCGCAAGCGTAGCGCCGGTCGCGGCACCGCTGCGGGCCGACCGGGCGCCGAACTTCGGCAGCAACCACGCGATCGCGTACGCGATGATAACCGCGACGGCGAAGCCGATGACCATCGGGATTGCCGAGCTGGGCTGCTCGGCCATGATTTGCGCCTCGGTCTTCCCGATGCCCGCGAGCCATGCCTTGGAGAGCGTCATGTACCAGCCGGCACCCAGCATGAAGTGTGCAATCCCGGCGACCCAGACCGCGATGTGATTGATTCCGTACACGGCGCCTCCCCAAGTGGCTGTCGAATCCGCAGTTGCCTCTGCCGGGCCGCGGGACGCAATGGTGCGCCCGCACATCGTGCGGAGCAAGGCGCAGTGCAGCAACGCCACGGGCTAACTGAACAGGTCGAGCTGGCCGGGGCCGGTGGCGATTGCGGCGACCGCGGGGGGCCTGAATCGCGTCGTATCGAGCGTCGCGTCGCGATCGCTGTTGAGACCGAGCCGCTTGCAGGCGAGGGCGAAGCGCTTGCGGATGAGATCCGCGAATTCGCCCTGGCCGCCCATCCTCACGCCGAACCGCGGCTCGTTGTCGCGACCGCCGCGGATCTGCCGTACCAGGCTCATCACGTGCGCCGCGCGCAACGGGTAATGGACATCGAGCCAGTCGCGGAAGAGCGGCGCGACCTCGCGCGGCAGCCGCAGCATCGTCCATCCGGCGTGCCGCGCGCCGGAGACGGCCGCGGCCTCGAGGATCGCCTCCAGGTCGCGATCGGTGAGCTGCGGGATCACGGGGGCGATGTTGACGCCCACGGGCACGCCGGCATCGCGCAGCGACTTGATCATCTGCAGGCGGCGCTGCGGTGCGGGGGCGCGCGGATCGAGCTTGCGGGCGAGCTCGCGGTCGAGCATCGCGATGGAGACGAACACCCGCACCAGGCCCCGGGCCGCCATAGGGGCCAGCAGGTCGAGGTCGCGCTCGACCAACACGCCCTTCGTCGTGATCGTCAGCGGATGATCGCACTCGGCGAGTACCTCGATCACGGACCGCGTGATCTTCCACTCGCGCTCGATCGGCTGGTAAGGATCGGTGTTCGCGCCGAGCGCGATCGGCTCGCAGCGATAGCCCGGCTTCGCGAGCTCGGTTCGCAGGAGCTCCGCGGCGTTGGGCTTGGCGAAAAGCTTCGTTTCGAAATCGAGGCCGGGCGAGAGATCGAGATACGCGTGCGTCGGTCGCGCGTAGCAATACACGCAGCCGTGCTCGCAACCCTGGTACGGATTGATCGACTGCGTGAACGGGATGTCCGGCGAATCGTTGCGGCTGATGATCGTGCGCGCGGATTGGACACGGACGATCGTCTTCGGCGGCGGCGGCTCGCCGTCGCCATCCTCGCGAACGGGTGCGGTAGTCCAGCCATCGTCGAGCGCCTCCCGTTGCTCGCTGCGGAAGCGGTTTGCGGGATTGAAGGTTGCGCCCCGGCCCTTGGCCGGGACCGGCCGTGTGCTCACCGAGGCTTTCCCGGTGTCAGGCTGCGGGGCGCGGCATGCGGCGCGACGGCGATCGCCGCCGTGTGCGCGCGAGATGACGCGGTCGAACTTGGCCTGCGATTCGGTCATGGTCATTCCCTCCGCCATTCCGGAGCACGAAGTCTATTCCACGCCGGACGCTTCGGGTGATCCCGGGCTTCGGCTTTTCTGTTCCGCATAGAGCCAGCCGCGGCGCACGAGCCATTTTTCCGCCTCGACCGCGATGAAAACGACGGACGACAGCGCCAGGCACGACGTCAGTTCGACTGCCGTCAGGGGCGCCGTACTCAGCACGGCGTTCAGGAACGGAACGTAGATCGTGGCCATCTGCAGAGCGAGGGTGAAGACGACAGCTCCGAGCAGAGGCAGATTCGACGTGATTCCCTGATCGAACAGAGAGTCGCGCTCCGAGCGTATCGCGAGCACGTGGGCGAGCTGCGCCAGGGTGAGTACGGTGAACGCCATGGTTCGCCAGTGCGCCGAGCCTCCGTGAATCGCCACCGCCTGCGCCAGCAGCGTCAGGGCGCCGATCAGAAGGCCGACCCAGAGCATGTGCTGCCACATCCCATGGGCAAAGATGCTTTCCCGTGGCGGTCGTGGCGGACGGCGCATGACGCCCTTCTCTTCGGGTTCCGCCGCGAGCGCAAGCCCAGGCAAGCCATCGGTCACGAGGTTCACCCACAGGATTTGAATGGGCAGCAGCGGAATCGGGAGGCCGAGGAACGGTGCGAGGAAGATGACCCAGATCTCGCCGGAATTGCCGGTCATCACGAACCGGATGAACTTGCGGACGTTGTCGAAGATCCGGCGACCTTCCCTCACGGCGCCGACGATCGTCGCGAAGTTGTCGTCCAGCAGGACCAGGCTGGACGCCTCCCGCGCCACGTCGGTCCCGCTTTTGCCCATCGCGACGCCGATGTCGGCGCGGCGGAGCGCCGGTGCGTCGTTGACGCCGTCGCCCGTCATCGCGACGAACTCGCCCCGACGTTGCAGTGCCTCGACGATGCGGATCTTCTGCGCCGGATCGACGCGCGCGTAGACCCGGATGTCGGCGACCTGCCGGGCAAAGTCGTGATCGTCCAGCTGCGCGAGTTCTGCGCCGGTCATCGCGCGGTCGCCGGGACGCAGGATACCGAGCTCGCGGGCGATCGCGCGCGCCGTCGCCGGATGATCGCCGGTTATCATCACGGGCGTGATGCCCGCCGAGATGCAGACGCCGACGGCATCCCGGGCTTCGTGGCGCGGCGGATCGATCAGGCCGACGAGCCCGATGAACGCAAGCTCGGCTTCGATGATCTCGGGGTCGGGTGCAGCCGGCAACGTCGGCCACTCGCGTTGCGCGACTGCCAGCACGCGCAGACCTTCCGCCGCCATGCGTTCCGCGGCCGCGAGGATCCCGTCGCGCGAGAACGGCTTCCCGCCATCCGCGCTTGCCAGGGTCGCGCACCGCGGCAGCACGCTCTCGGGCGCTCCCTTCGTATAGCCGATGACGCCGGCGCCCCGGTGGTGCAGCGTCGTCATCCGCTTGCGCTCGGAATCGAACGGCAGCTCGAGGACGCGCGGCGCGGCACTCTCGAGAATCGCCTTGTCGAATCCCGCCTCCGCCGCCGCGTGGAAGACGGCCGCTTCCGTCGGATCGCCGGTCACGCGACCGTGGCGGCTGCGACTCGCGTCGTTGGACAGCGCGAGCGCCGTGAACAGACTCCGCAGGGGTTCGTTGCCGGCGGTGTCCTTCCAGTCGCGCGTCGCGGCTCCGGCGCAATACACCTCGACGACGCGCATCTTGTTCTGGGTCAGCGTGCCCGTCTTGTCGGAGCAGATGTACGTCACCGAGCCGAGCGTTTCCACGGCCGGCAGCCGGCGGATGAGAGCGTGCTGTTTGGCGAGCTTCGTCGCGCCCAGCGCCAGCGAAATGGTGACGACGGCGGGGAGCGCTTCGGGAATCGCGGCGACCGCGAGACTGATCGCCGTCAGGAACAGGAGGAGGGGAGGTTCGCCGCGCAGCAGCCCGAACGCGAAGACGACGATGCAGATCGCCATGACCGCAAGCCCGAGTCGCCGGCCGAACACGGTCAGGCGCTTCTGCAACGGCGTGCGCGGTTCGACGCCGGCATCGAGCAGCGTGGCGATCTTGCCGAGCTCGGTCGCCATTCCCGTCGCGACCACGATGCCGCGGCCGCGGCCCGACGTTGCGGTGGCGCCCTTGTAGGCGAGGTTCCGGCGATCGCCGAGCGGCAGGTCGGCGGACGGGAGCGCTTCGCAGCTCTTCTCGACCGTCACCGATTCGCCCGTGAGCAGCGCTTCGTCCGTCCTGAGTTGCGCGACCTCGATCAGCCGCAGATCCGCGGGCACGACGTTGCCCGCTTCCAGCAGCACCACGTCACCGGGAACCAGTTCCGCCGCGGCGACGGTCAGGATGTCACCGCCGCGAACGACTCGCGCGCTGCCGGCCGCCATCTGCTTCAACGCCGCCATCGCACGCTCCGCGCGGAATTCCTGAACGAAGCCGACGACGGCGTTCAGCACCACGATCACGACGATCGCCAACGTGTCCTTGACGTCGCCGATCGCCCCCGAGACGACGGCAGCGGCGAGCAGGACCAGGATCATGAAATCCGTGAACTGGCCGAGCAGCATGCGCAGTGCACCGCGCTCGGCTCGCTCTCGGATCGCGTTGGACCCGAAGCGCGCTGCGCGCGCTGCGGCGTCCTCCGGCGTGAGCCCCGTGTCCGGGTGCGCGCCCACGTGCTCGAGCACGACCGGAACGGTCAGTGCGTGCCAGGGCGGGGCGGCATCGGCGCGCACGTGCCCCGGCGTCGAATCTCCGGAGCGGTGCGCGATGCGGTGCGACATGACGGCGTCGGGAACGGGCGCGACCCGAAGCTCGCGGGAGTTGCCGGACATGCGCGTGCATTTCCGGTTCGCGTGCCGGATTATGCGCCGGCGCATTCCTGCCGACAAGAATGCGCGCTCGTGCCGACGCCACGCCGCTTGCGACAAACGCGTGCGACGCGCGCACCGGTATGCCAGGAGTCCCCGCGTTGTCCGGTGGACCGCGTTACACGTAGAATCGAGCCGAAAGGCGCAAAGCGATGGCCGGCTCCCCATCTCCACGAACCAGGACGCGCGGATGACCACGCCCAAGACCACGCACTTCGATACGCTGTCGCTGCACGCCGGTGCGAGGCCCGATCCGACCACCGGGGCGCGTGCGACTCCCATCTTCCAGTCGGCGTCGTTCGTGTTTCCCGACAGCGACCACGCCGCTGCGCTGTTCAACATGGAGCGGGCAGGGCACGTCTACTCGCGGATTTCCAATCCCACGTGCGCGGTGCTGGAGGAGCGGATCGCCGCGCTCGAGGGTGGCGTCGGCGCGATCGCCACCGCCAGCGGACAGGCCGCGCTGCACCTCGCGATCGCGACGCTGATGGGCGCGGGCGCGCACATCGTCGCATCGCGCGCGCTCTACGGCGGCTCGCACAACCTGCTCGACTACACGTTGCCGCGCTTCGGCATCGAGACCACGTTCGTCGACCCGCGCGATCTCGACGCCTGGCGCGCGGCCATCCGCCCGAATACGCGGCTCCTTTTCGGCGAGACGCTCGGCAACCCCGGTCTGGACGTCCTCGACATTCCGCGCGTCGCCGATCTGGCGCACGAGCACGGGCTGCCGCTGCTGGTCGACTCGACGTTCACGACACCGTACCTCATGCAGCCGTTCGCGCACGGCGCCGATCTCGTCTTTCATTCGGCGACCAAGTTCCTTTCCGGTCACGGCATCGTGATCGGCGGGCTGCTCGTCGACTCGGGGAGCTTCGACTGGGACGGCGGTGGGAGACACGCGGCGGCGCGCGGCAAGTTTCCCACGCTGACCGAACCCTACGCCGGCTTCCACAACATGGTGTTCGCCGAAGAATCGACGACCGCCGCGTTCCTGCTGCGTGCACGGCGCGAAGGCATCCGCGACTTCGGTGCGTGCATGTCGCCGTTCACCGCATTTCAGATCCTGCAGGGGATCGAGACCTTGCCGCTGCGGATGCCCCGCCACGTCGACAATGCGCGGAAGATCGTCGCATTCCTCGGCGGCAACCCGCTGGTCGAATCGGTCGGCTATCCGGAGCTTCCCGGACACCCCGACCAGGCGCTGGCGCGGAAGCTGCTGCCAAATGGCTGCGGGGCCGTATTCAGCTTCAACCTCAGGGGCACGCGGGCGCAGGGTCGGAAGTTCATCGAGGCGCTCCGGATCTTTTCGCATCTCGCGAACGTCGGTGACGCGAAGTCGCTGGTGATCCACCCGGCGAGCACGACGCACTTCCGGATGTCGGCGGAGGATCTCGCGAGGGCCGGGATCGCGGAGGGAACGATCCGCCTTTCGGTCGGCCTCGAGAACCCCGACGACCTGATCGAAGATCTTTCGCGCGCGCTGTACGCCGCGGGGAAGACGTGAGATGAGCGGCCCCCTCGGTCGATCCATTCGCTGCCCCGTCGGGGGGCGCAGAGGCGGGCACCGATGAACATCGTCTCGGCCGGGCACGACGTCTACGCTTACACCGGAACGCGGGCGTTGTCCGCGTCACTGCCGACCGCGATCTTCATCCACGGCGCCGCCGCCGATCACAGCGTCTGGGCGCTGCAGTCGCGCTATTTCGCACACCACGGCTGGAATGTGCTCGCCGTCGATCTGCCGGGGCACGGCAGATCGGGCGGCGACCCGCTGACGTCGGTCGAGGCGATCGCCGATTGGATTCCCGTCTTGCTCGATGCGGCGAAGGTCGGCAAGGCCGCGCTCGTCGGCCATTCGCTGGGCTCGCTCGCGGCGCTGGAATGCGCGGCGCGACATTCCGAACGCGTCACCAAGGTCGTGCTCGTCGGCCCCGCGGCGCCGATGACCGTGGCCGAACCGCTGCTCGAGGCCGCGAAGCGGAACGACCACGTGGCCTACGAGCTCATCAACGGCTGGTCGTACAGCGCAGGCAAGCGGCTCGGCGGCAACGCGATGCCCGGCATCTGGCTGACGGGCAACGCGTTGCGGCTCATGGAGCGCACGAAACCCGGCGTGCTGTACGCCGATCTGATGGCGTGCCACGCGTACGCCGGAGGATTGGGCGCGGCCGCAAGGTTGCGCTGCCCCGTGCTCGTGATCATCGGCGCGCGCGACATCATGGCGCCGCCGAAGAACGCGAAGATTCTCAATGCGACGCTGCCCGGCCCCCGCGTTGTTACGCTCCCCGACTGCGGGCACGCGCTGATGGCGGAGGAGCCGGATGCCGTGCTCGACGCGCTGCGCGGGTTCCTGTAAGACGATGGCGCCCGGCGACGAGACGCATTCGTCGATCGTGCCCGGCGTGCGGACGCTGCCGGCGGCGGCGCCATTCGCGTGGCTCACCGCGGGGTGGCGGGACTACCTCGCCCATCCGCTGCCGAGTGCGTTCTACGGCCTGTGCTTCGCGGCGATGGGCTGGTTGATCGTCCTCACGTTTCGCCACGCCTACGAATACGTTTCGGCGCTCGTCACCGGCTTCTTCCTGGTCGGGCCGTTTCTCGCGATCGGTCTCTACGAGCTCTCGCGCCGCCGCGAGCGCGGCCTGCCCGGAGGGCTTGCGCCGACGCTCGATGCCTGGCGCCCCAACGTCGGCGCGATCGGCGTTTTCGCGCTGGTGCTTGGCGTCATTCTGCTCGTCTGGGCACGCGCGTCGCTGGTCGTGTTCGCGCTGTTCTACACGGGGGAAATGCCGACTGTCGCGGGCTTTGTCGGCCAGATGTTCTCGCTGGACAATCTCGAATTCCTGCTTGCGTACCTCTGCGTCGGCGGCTTTTTCGCCGCGCTGGTCTTCGCGATCAGCGTCGTGTCGGTGCCGATGATGCTCGACCGCGACACGGATGGCATCATCGCGGTGCTGACGAGCCTCAAAGCGGTCGGGGCCAACTTGCCGGCGATGGTCGTCTGGGGTGTGATCATCGTCGCGCTGACCGCGGCCGGGTTCGCGCTGTTCTTCGTCGGCCTCGTCGTGACCGTGCCCGTCATCGGGCACGCGACATGGCATGCCTACCGTGCGCTGGTCGAGTGAGCGAACAGGCCGAAGGCAAGGCGCGAAGGGCGCGTCTGCGAGCGATCGAGGGTGGTCGACAGCACGGCGCTACGCGCAACATGGAGCGGGCGGAGGCTGCTGTGTGACGTGCCCGCCTATCCCTGCTTCCACTTGATCGAGCAGCCGACGGACGGATGCTGGACGGAAGGCGCCCGGCCTGTCCGCGCGACTTCCACCATCGCGTCGAACAGCTCACGGGCCGCAGCGGGATCGCTCGAGCGTCCCGAGGCGTCGAGCCGGCCGCGGTAGGCGAGCTTGAGGTCGCGGTCGAAGCCGAAGAAGTCGGGCGTGCAGACGGCGCCGTAGGTCCGCGCGATGTCCTGCGCTTCGTCGATCACGTAAGGGAACGGGAAGCCGTGCTGCCCCGCGAACACCTTCATGCTTTCGAACGAATCCTCCGGGTACGCGGCAGGGTCGTTGCTCATGATGGCGACGCTGCCGACGCCGTGCAGGCGAAGCTCCGTCATGTCGCGGACGATCTTGGCGATCACCGCCTTTACATAGGGACAGTGGTTGCAGATGAACATCACGATCGTACCGTTGGCCCCGCGTACGGATTCGAGCGTGTGGCGCCGGCCGTCGGTGCCGACAAGATCGAAGGGGGCGGCGGGCCAACCGCGCTGGCCGGCGGGTGTCGTCAAGCTGACCATGGTGTCCTCGGGCGATGGCGAAGGGGTATGTCAGAATGCTAGCATCCCATGTCCCCGCCCGCGATGCACGTCATCCGCCATTCCGACCCCGACGTGTTCCTCGCCGCCATGGCGCCGATGGTTGCCCGCGGCGAGGCGTCCGCCAGCTTCTTCATTGGCTGGGTGCACATGATGAAACGGGCGCCGCCGCCGGACGGCGAGCGCGTCTATCTCGCGACCTGCGCCGGCGATCGGGTCCGGGGCGCCGCCGTGCAGCGCGAGGACGGCCCGGTGATCATCGGCGAAAGCGACGTCGACGCGGCGATGGCTCTCGCCGAAGACCTGGCGCGCGACTGGCCGCAGCTCCAGGGCGTCGTCGGCGCCCCCGCGGGAAGCGAGGCCTTCGCGCGCAAGTGGTGCGAGCTGACGGGGAGGTCGCACCGGCTTCGCGTGCGCCTGCGCCAGCACGTGCTGACTTCGGTCGACGAGGTCCCGCCGGCGCCGGGCGCCGTGCGCGTAGCCACCGCCGCCGACACGGAATGGCTGATCGAGCGCCAAGTCGCGTTCATCGCCGAAGCCGGCATTCCGGACCCCCCCGAGCGGGTCCTGAAGTACATGCCCAAACGGGTCGCGCGCAGGGAATTCCGGATCTGGGACCACGACGGGCCGGCCGCCTTCGCCGGCTTCAACGATGCGGCGCCGGACTTCGCCCGGATCGCGCCCGTGTACACGCTGCCCGACCGCCGCGGATGCGGCTACGCGACGGCGCTGGTCGCGGAGCTCTCGCGCGAGCTTCTCGCGGGCGGCAAGCGCAAGCTGTACCTGACGACCGACATCGCGAACCCGACGTCCAACGCAATCTACGCCCGAATCGGGTTCCGCCCGGAAAACGACGATTGCCACCTGGACTTCGTTGAGCCCGCCCCCTGACGCGATGAGCGCGCAAGGCCGCCCCAAGCGCGAGTTACTCCCTCTCGGAGGGAAGGCGCGCAGCGCCAAGGGAGCGCTATGAGCGTGCCGCGCTTCTTCGTCCCGTCGCCGCTCGCGCCCGCGCTCGCGGGCAGCACGGTCGAGCTGCCCGAGGCCGCTGCGCATCACGCCGTGCGTGTCGTGCGCCTGGCCGTCGGCGCTGCGCTGACGCTCTTCGACGGCGCCGGCGGCGAATATGCGGCGACGCTCGTCCGGGCGGACCGGCGCGGCACGGCCGTGAGGATCGAGGGTTTCGAGGCGGTCGAGCGGGAGTCGCCGCTCGCGGTCACGCTGGCGCAGGCCGTCGCGGCGAACGACGCGATGGACTACGCGATCCGCAAGGCAACGGAACTGGGTGTGACGTCGATCCAGCCGCTCGTGAGCGCGCGAAGCGCGCCGCTGCCCTCGGGCGAGCGCGGCGACCGGAGGATCGCGCACTGGAGGCAGGTCGTGATCGCCGCCTGCGAGCAGTGCGGACGCAATCGCGTGCCGGAAGTGTTTCAGCCGCAATCGGTGACGGAATGGATCGCGGCGTGGGGCGGAAGCGGAATCCTCTTCGCGCCGGACGCGGATCGTCCGCTTGCGGCGTTGGCGAAAACCCCGGCGCCGCTCGCGCTGATGGTCGGTCCCGAAGGGGGATTCGATGCGCGCGAAGTGCGGTCGGCACGCGCGCGGGGTTTTCAATCGGCGCGACTCGGGCCGCGTGTGCTGCGGGTCGAGACGGCGGCAGCCGCAGCGCTGGCTGTGCTGCAATCGCAGTGGGGGGATTGGCGATGAGGCGAGTCGGATTTTCCATGGTGATCGCCATCGTGGTTGGCGGCTGCGCGGCGCCGCCCATCGGGCCGCCCGCCAGCGTGAAGGAGTACGCGTTCGTCGTGATGGGCGAGGAGGGTCACCCCGTCGCGCGCGTGATCACCGCGGCAGCCACGTGTCCGGAGATCGAGCTGGATGGCGTCAGCACGTCGATGGACGTGCGTGCCCGCCCGGCGACGATCCCCCTGCGGCCTACGCGCAGCGAGCCGGCCGAGTCGAAGCCCTCCGCATTCCCGGTGCTCGTCTGCGAAAGACCCGTTCCACCCGGCACGCGGCGCGCGACGGTCGCCGGCAGGACGCTCCCGCTGCCGAAGCCGAATCCGGAGCGAATTGTCGTGCTGGGCGACACCGGTTGTCGCATCAAGACCGCGGACCGTGCGTTCCAGGCGTGCAACGATTCCGGAGAGTGGCCGTTCGCGGCGGTGGCCGGCGCGGCCGCAGACGCGCACCCCGATCTCGTCATTCACGTCGGCGACTACCATTACCGCGAGAACGCGTGCCCGGACGGCAACGCCGGATGCGCGGGCAGTCCATGGGGGTACGGCTGGGACGCATGGGAGGCCGATCTCTTCGTCCCTGCGGAAAGGCTGCTTGCCGCCGCGCCGTGGATCGTCGTGCGCGGCAACCACGAATCGTGCAGCCGGGCGGGCCAGGGCTGGTGGCGGTTTCTCGATCCGCGGCCGCTCGCAGCAGGGCGGGACTGCAACGCGGCAGCGGACGACGCGATCGGCGACTACAGCGAGCCGTATGCGGTGCCGCTGGGGTCGGGCGCCGCTGCCGACACGCAGTTCATCGTGTTCGATTCGTCGCTGGTCGGTGTCCGCCCCCTCGTGTCGAGCGACCCGATGTACATCACGTATCGCGGGCAGTTCGAGCGCGCGTTCGCGCTCTCCGCGCGGCGGCCGAATACCTTCTTCATGAACCACCACCCGGTGCTCGCGTTTGCGCCGAATCCCGCCAGGCCCGATGCGCCGTTTCGAAGCAACGAGGCACTGCAATCGGTGCTGGCCTCGCTGCAGCCGACCGTACTGTTTCCGCCCAATGTCCAGGCGCTCCTCGCCGGCCACGTGCATCTGTTCCAGGTCGTCAGCTTTTCGACCGGCCAACCGGCGCAATTCGTCAGCGGCAACGGCGGCGACCTGGTCGACACAGCGCTGCCGTTGCCGCTGCCTGCGGGAACGACGCCCGCGCCGGGGGCCGTGGTCGCGGGCACCGTGGCGACAAATCGATTCGGTTTCATGACGATCGAACGCGCTGGCGTTCGCTGGCGGATGGTCGCGCACGACGCGCGCGGCACGCCGATGACGTCGTGCACGCTGTTCGAGCGGCGTGCCACCTGCGATCCCGCGAGGCTGCGCTGAGTTTCCCCTGGGCGTTGCGAGCTACGACGGCGACGCCGCGCGCAACTCGGGGTTCGCCCCCGCGGAGCGCGAGGCTTTCGGGCAAGGCGGCGCTCAGCCGCCGGTGCGCCCGACCGCCAACGGCAGCGCGGGCTTCCCGGCCAGGACGAGAGCCGCGGTCCGCAACTCGTCCCATGCGTTCCCGCGGCCGATTCCCTTCGACAGCGCATCGAGCCGCCCGAGCGCGGCGATGAGCGGCATGATCGTCTCGGGAGCGACGCGCCGTGCCGCGCGTTCCATCGCTGCCTGTCGCTTTCCCCAGACGCGGGCCTGGCGGAGCGCGGCCGCGACGGGCGTGCCGGACGACGCCGCCTCGAGGATCGACGCCAGCGCGTGGATGTCTTCGCCGAGCTGCCACAGCAGCAGCTGGATGCCTTCGCCTTCGGCTTCCAGCGCGACGATGATGCGCAGCGCACGCACGGCGTCGCCCGCGAGCCATGCCTCCGAGAGCTGGAAGACATCGTAGCGCGCGACGTCGGTGACGGCTCGCTCGACAGCCTCCGGCTCGAGCTCGCCCTCGGGGAGCAGCAGGCCCAGTTTTTCGATCTCCTGCTGCGCCGCGAGCAGGTTGCCTTCGCAGCGCTCGGCGAGAAACTCGAGTGTCGCGCGCGTCGCACGCTGCCCCTGTCGCGCCAGCCGCGCGGCGATCCACGCGGGCAACTCCCCGCGCTCCAGCGGGTACACGGCGATCGACACGCCGGCACCGGCAAGCGCGGTGAACCACGCCGACGATTGCGCGGTGCGGTCCTGCCGCGGCAACGTGACCAGCATCGTCTGGTCGGGGTTTGCCTGCGCAGCGCAGGCCTCGAGCGCCCTGGCGCCTTCGACCCCGGGCTTGCCCGAAGGGATCCGCAGATCGACGAGCTTGCGCGTGCCAAACAGACCCAGGTTCGCGCTGGCGGCGAGGAACGCGTCCCACCGGAATCCGGGCTCGACGACCTGCACCTCGCGCTCGGTGCAGCCTGCTTTCCGTGCGGCGGCGCGAATGGCGTCGCCGGCCTCGATCGCGAGCAGCGGTTCGTCGCCGTGCACGACGTAGATCGGCGCAAGCGTGCGCTCCAGATGCGCGGGAAGCTGGTTCAGCCGAAGGTCCATCGTGCCTCGATCGGCCGAGCCGTCGTGCTACGTTGAGACTGCGCGAAACCGTCGGAAGGGCATCGCGCCGAGCGGTGTTGCTGGGACATCACGCCGGCTGCCGGGCCGCCTGCAGCCGGCGCATGATCTGCTGGACGGCGTCCGTCTGCATTTCCCTCAGCAGCCGCGCTTCCTCGTGCGCGCGCGCGAGCACTTCGGACTCGTTGAACGTGTACGATCGGCGAATGACGATTTCACCGGCCGGAAGCCAGTCCTTTCCGTTCGCGTCGTGCAGGGCGAACGTCACGCGCTTCGTGAGCTGGAACTCGCGAACGCGCCCGCCACCCGACAGCGACAGCACCTGCTTGTCGTCGGTGACTCCGGGGATGTCCAGTATCGCCTGCCCGGCCGCGGCCGTGTCGACGACCTTCGTGCCGCCGCCTTCGAGCGCGCGCCTGAGTTCCGTGGCGAGCGGTGTTGCCGTCGGCGAGTTGATGTAGAGCGTCGAGAACGCGTAGGTGAAGTCGCCGCGCAGGTGGAAACCACAAGCGGCCAGCGCAACCGACAGCGCAAGCCCGACCAGAACCCGTACAACGTGCCGGCGGCCGGCCGGCGCGGCGTCCTCTCGCACGCGGCAACCGCGCTCGACGCGTTCGCGGCGGCTAGACCACGACATTGACGAGCCGCCCCGGCACGATGATCACCTTCTTCAAAGGCGCACCGGCCGCGTGCCTGACCACCTCGGCACTCGCGCGCGCGGCGGCCTCGATCGCCGCTCGGTCGGCGCCTGCCGGCACGCGGAGCTTTCCGCGCAATTTGCCGTTGACCTGCAGCACGAGCTCGATCTCGTCCTGCGCGAGCGCGGCGAGGTCGACCTGCGGCCACGGTGCGTCGAGGAGGTCGCCGCTCTCGGCGGCAAAGCCGAGGTCGTTCCACAGGCACCACGTGATGTGCGGAACGACCGGATACAGCGCGCGGAGCAGGATCGACAGCCCCTCGCGTGCCAGCGCCCCGGCGCCCGCGGCGTCGGGCGGCACCGCCTCTAGCGCGTTCAGCATCTTCATTCCGGCCGACACGACGGTGTTGTACTGGATCCGCTCGTAGTCGTAGTCGGCCTGCTTCAGCGTGACGTGGATCTCCCGCCGCGCTGCCTTGACGGGTGCGGCCGCGTCCCGCCAATCGCATGCGCCCGCATTTTGCCGGACCGCTTCGGCGCTGGCGTGCGCGTACGTCCACAGGCGACGCAGGAAGCGATGGGCACCTTCGACGCCGGTGTCCGACCACAGCGCCGTGTCCTCGGGCGGGCCGGCGAACATCACGAACAGCCGGGCCGTGTCGGCGCCGAACTTCGCTATCAGCTGCTGCGGGTCGACGCCGTTGCGCTTGCTCTTCGACATCGTCCCGATGCCGCCGTATTCGATGCGCTGGCCGTCGGCCTTCGCTTTCGCGCCGACGATGCGGCCCTCCGCGTCGGACTCGACGTCGACATCGGCCGGAGCGAAGTAGTCGATGCCCCCTTTCCCGGTGCGGCGGAAGAAGATGTGATTGAGCAGCATCCCCTGCGTCATCAGCCGCGTGAACGGCTCGTCGAACCTGATCAGCCCGAGGTCGCGCATGACCTTCGTCCAGAAGCGGGCATACAGCAGATGCAGGATCGCGTGCTCGATGCCGCCGATGTACTGGTCCATCGGGTTCCAGTAGTCGTTGCGGTCATCGACCATCGTCGTCGCGTCGGGGCAGGCGTAGCGCATGTAGTACCAGGACGAGTCGACGAACGTGTCCATCGTGTCGGTCTCGCGCCGTGCGGGCTTCCCGCAGCGCGGGCATGCGCAGTCGACGAAATCGGCGCGCTTGGCGAGCGGGTTTCCGCTGCCGTCGGGCACGCAGTCCTCCGGCAGCACGACGGGCAGATCCTTCTCCGGCACGGGCACGTCGCCGCACGCCCGGCAGTGCACGATCGGAATCGGCGTGCCCCAGTAGCGCTGGCGGGAGATGCCCCAGTCGCGCAGGCGCCAGGTCGTACGCTTCTCGCCCAGGCCTTTCGCGGCGAGGTCGGCGGCGATCGCGTCGACGGCCGCTTCGTAGGCAAGGCCGTCGTACTTGCCGGAGTGCACGCACCGGCCACGCTGTTTGTCTTCGTACCACGACTGCCAGTACTCCGTAGAAAACGGTTTCCACGGGTTTCGTTCCGGGATCGCATCCCCGCTTCGCGGAGCCCCTGCCACTCCCTCCACTTCGACTACCTGGCGTATCGGCAGCCCGTATTTCCTGGCGAATGCGAAATCGCGCTCGTCGTGCGCCGGGACGCCCATCACCGCGCCGTCGCCGTACGACATCAGCACGTAGTTGCCGACCCAGACGTCGACCTGCTCGCCGGTCAGCGGATGCGTGACGGACAGGCCGGTCGGCATCCCCTTCTTTTCCATCGTCGCCAGGTCGGCTTCCATCACGCTGCCGCGCTTGCATTCGTCGATGAATCCGGCGAGTGGCTGGTTGCCCCGCGCCGCGTGCGCCGCAAGCGGATGCTCGGCGGCCACGGCGCAGAAGGTGACGCCCATGATCGTGTCGGCGCGCGTCGTGAAGACGTACATGCGGCCGTCGCCGATGGGTTTGCCGTCGGCCCCGCGGATGTCGTGCGTGAACGCGAACCGCACACCCTGGCTCTTGCCGATCCAGTTCGCCTGCATAGAACGCACGCGCTCGGGCCAGCCGGTCATCCTGTCCAGACTGTCGAGCAGCTCGTCGGCGTAGTCGGTGATCCGCAGGTAGTACATCGGGATCTCGCGCTTCTCGACCGGGGCCCCCGAGCGCCAGCCCTTGCCGTCGATCACCTGCTCGTTGGCGAGCACCGTCTGGTCGACCGGGTCCCAGTTGACGACGCCGGTCTTCTTGTACGCGATGCCCTTCTCGAGCATCTTCAGGAACAGCCACTGGTTCCACCGGTAATAGGCGGGATCGCAGGTCGCGATTTCGCGCGACCAGTCGATCGCGAGTCCCACCGCCTGCATCTGCCGCTTCATGTGGGCGATGTTGTCGTAGGTCCACGCCGCCGGCGCGACGCCGCTCTTCATCGCGGCGTTCTCCGCGGGCAGCCCGAACGCGTCCCAGCCCATCGGCACCAGCACGTTGTAGCCCTTCATCCGCAGGTGCCGGTACATCATGTCGCTGATCATGTAATTGCGCACGTGCCCCATGTGCAGGATCCCGGAGGGGTAGGGCAGCATCGACACGCAGTAGAACTTCTTCCGGTCGGCGCGCTCCACGGCGCGATAGGCGTCGGCCGCCTTCCACGCGGCCTGCGCGGCGGCTTCGATCTCGGCGGGATTGAACGGTTTCATGGCGTTCCGGCGTCGCGCGGCGGCGGCATCTCGCGAAGGGGGATCGGAGACTGCTCGGGAGCGGCTTCGCGCAAACCGTGAATTATACCGTCGGGGATGGGGCCCCGCGTCCCGTACGCGGATTCAGGCGCCCGGCAGTCCCTGCGCGACGAGCGCATAGACGCCCAGCGCCGCGAACAGCAACGCGGCGGCGATACGCACCGCCTTGAACGGAATCTTCGCCGACGCGGCCTTGCCGACCAGCACAACGGGAACGTTGGCCAACAGCATGCCGAGCGTCGTCCCGAGCACGACGGCCGCGAGCGACGGGAATCTTGCCGCGAGCACGACCGTCGCGACCTGCGTCTTGTCGCCCATCTCGGCCAGGAAGAATGCCACCACGGTCACGCCGAAGACACCCCATCGGGTCGCGGGCGGCGGCTCGTCGTCATCGAGCGTGTCGGGCCGCAGCGCCCAGATGGCGACGGCGAAGAACGACAGCGCGACGAGCCAGGTCAGCACTTCGGTCGGCACGAACGAGCGAAACAGGTTGCCCAGGAATCCGGCGAGCGCGTGATTGGCGAGCGTCGCGACGAGGATGCCGAGGATGATCGGCAGCGGCTTCTGAAACCGGGCGGCGAGCACCAGCGCCAGCAGCTGGGTCTTGTCGCCGATTTCGCCGAGCGCAACCACGCCTGTCGAGACGAGAAATGCTTCCACGTGAACCGGAGGGGATGTGGTTGGAGGGAACGGCGCCGGTGCCGGTGGGGCTCCGGGCGGGATAGATGGACGGGGGCGAACCGCCCGTCGGGGCGGCGCGCGGCAACGCGCGGGTAGAATTATAAGGCGGCCGGGAACCTTTCCGCTCGCGATTCACTCAATCGTGTGCGCATCGCCCCCAAGACCCGCCGATGATCCACTCCAGTCCGCTTCGTGTTGCCGCCTTCCGTGTGCTGGTCGTGGCGGCCACCGTGCTGCTGGCGCCGACTGCGATCGCGGGCTCGGTGAGAACCGAGCACGTCGAGGCTGAGCTCGTCGCCGCGAAGACCGCGCTTGTGCCGGGCGAGCCGATGACCGTCGCCTTGCGCCTTTCGATGGAGAAGGGCTGGCACACGTACTGGCAGAACCCGGGTGATTCGGGGTTGCCGACCACGCTCGCCTGGAACCTGCCCGCCGGTATCGAGGCGGGGCCGATTCAGTGGCCCGCACCGCACGCATTGCCAGCGGGACCGCTCGTCAACTATGGCTACGACGGCGAGGTTCTGCTGCTCGTCGACGTGAAGCCGCAGCGCACGTTGCCGGTGGGCGATGTGCAGGTCCTCAAGGCGCGCGCCGACTGGCTCGTCTGCAAGGAGCTGTGCATTCCCGAGGGCGCCGATCTCACGCTGACGCTGCCGGTCGAGAAGACGGCGCTTCCCGATGCACGCTGGAGTGCCCCGATCGCCGCCGCGCGCGCGGCGCTGCCGCGTCCGCTCGCCGGCTGGCGGGCAATCGCGGAGGGCAAGGGCCCGACGATCGAGATGAGGCTCGTGCCGCCGGACGGCGCGGCCGATCCGGGCGCGCTCCGCTTCTTCCCGTTCGAGGAATCGAAAATCGAGCCTTCGCGGCCGCAGGCGGTCCAACGCGATGGCGCGGCATACGTCCTCACACTGCCGGTATCGTTCAACCTGGCCGGCGGCTATGGCCGGGTCGCGGGGGTTCTTGCCGCCGCCAACGGTTTCTCGGAAGGCGCCCGCGCGGCGACAGTCGACGTCGCGCTGACCGGCGCAATAGTCGCCGGACCGAAGCCCGCGCTGGAGCCTTCGCCTGCGCTCAATCTCGCTCCGCGGGCCGCGGACGACGGGCTCTCGCTCGCGTTGGCGATGCTGTTCGCCTTCATCGGCGGTATCGCCCTCAACCTGATGCCGTGTGTGTTCCCCGTCCTGTCGCTCAAGGTGCTCGGCTTTGCGACGCATCACGACAGCAAGGCGACGCTGCACAAGGAGGCGTTCGCGTTCGCTGCCGGGGTCGTGCTGACATTCGTCGCGCTCGGTCTCGTGCTTGCGGCGTTGCGCGCCGCAGGCGAGCAACTGGGCTGGGGCTTCCAGCTGCAATCGCCGGCGGTGGTGGCCGCGCTGGCGGCGCTGTTCTTCGTATTGGCGCTCAACCTGTCCGGAGTATTCGAGTTCGGCCAGCTCACGCCGTCGGGTCTCGCCGGCTACACGGCCCGAAACCGCACCGTCGACGCGTTCGCATCCGGCGTGCTGGCCGTGGTCATCGCGTCGCCGTGCACCGCGCCTTTCATGGGCGCCGCGCTCGGCTATGCGCTCGCCGGATCGACGGCGGTGATGCTGGTCGTGTTCGTCGCGCTGGGCATCGGCATGGCGGTCCCCTACGTGGCGCTGGCCCTGCTCCCGGGCTGGCGACGTCGGCTCCCGCGCCCCGGACCGTGGCTGCTGCGATTGAAGGAGCTGCTCGCGTTCCCCCTCTATGCGACCGTCATCTGGCTCGCGTGGGTGCTGGGCGCGCAGCGGGACAACGATGCCGTGATTCATCTGCTGCTCGCGCTGCTGTGCCTCGGCTTCGCGCTGTGGACCTGGCGCATCGTGCGCACCGGCGGCGCGCGGCCGTGGGGAATCGCGGGCATCGCCGCACTCGTGGCTGCAGTCGCGCTTGCGTGGCCGCTGTTCCGTGCGGATGCCGACGTGGCGGTGGGCGGTCCCTCGGGTTACGCTCCGCCGACGGCCGCCGCGGAATGGCAGCCCTACACGTCCGCGGGCGTCGCCGATCTCAAAGCGTCGGGCCGTGCCGTGTTCGTCGATTTCACCGCGGCCTGGTGCGTCACCTGCCAGGTGAACAAGCGCCTTGTCCTCAACGCTGCGGATGTGCGGGCCGCGTTCGCCCGGAAGAATGTCGCGCTGGTGCGCGCCGACTGGACGCGCCGCGATCCCGCCATCACCCGCGCGCTGACGGCGCTCGGCCGCACAGGCGTTCCGGTGTATGTTCTGTACCGGCCCGGCAGGGAACCCCTTCTGCTGCCGGAAGTACTGCTGCGGCAAACGGTGCTCGACGCGCTCGCGGCGTTGTGACGCGCGCCGCCGCACGACCCACGATCCTGGAGGATTTCATGCGCCCGCTCCCGACCGTCCTGTCCGCCGCGTTCGCGCTTGTCGCGGCCATCCCGGCCCTGGCCGCCGCACCCGGCGCCGCGGCACCCGGCTTCACCATCAACGACACGGCCGGCAAGCCCGTCAGCCTTGCCGATTACCGCGGCAAGTATGTGGTCCTCGAATGGACCAACCCCGAATGCCCGTTCGTGCAGAAGCACTATGTCAGCCGCAACATGCAGGGGCTGCAACGGGAGTGGGGAGCAAGGGACGTCGTGTGGCTGTCGATCAACTCGACCAGCGCGAACCACGGCGAATTCAAGACCGGCGACGAGATGGCGAACTGGATGCGCGCGCAGGGGGCGTCGCCCAAGGCCACGCTGATCGACGGCACCAGTGCCACCGGTCGGGCCTATGGCGCCAAGACCACGCCACACATGTTTGTCGTCGATCCGACGGGCAAGCTGATCTACAACGGCGCCATCGACGACAAGCGGTCGTCCAATCCCGCTGACGCCAAGAGCGCGAACAACTATGTGCGCGCAGCGCTCACGGAGGCGACGGCGGGCAGGCCGGTCACGGTTGCGAGCACCGCGCCGTATGGTTGCAGCGTGAAGTACTGACGCGCGGTCCGGCCGATGCGGCAACACCGGTCTCGGTTGCGCTTGATCCCGCAGGAGCGAACCGCGGCCGTGGCATCGTCGGCGCAGGACGCCATGCGGGCACAGGCGCGATCGACGCATATGCGCCTTCGTGCACTGTGCGCGCTTGCCGCAGCGACGGTGATGGCGGGCTGCGGGCCGGCGGGAGACCCTCCGCTGCAAGGCTACGTCGAGGGCGAGTACATGCGCATCGCGGCGCCGTTTGCCGGCACGCTCACGCAGCTTTCGGTTGCGCGCGGTGACTCCATTGCGATGGGGGCGCGCGTGTTCGCGCTGGAGCAGGAAAACGAAATGGCGGCGCGCCGGCAGGCCGAACAGCAATTGCAGGCAGCGCTCGCCCGGCTCGCCAACCTCCAGACGGGCAAGCGGCCGGTGGAAGTGGAAACGGTGGCGGAGCAGCTGCGGCAGGCGATCGCCACGCGTGAACTTTCGACCGCGAATCTTCGCCGCCAGCAGCAGCTCCACGCCAGCGGCTTCGTCAGCAACGCAGTCCTGGATGACGCGCGCACGCAGTTGAAACGCGACGAGGCGCTGGTCGCTCAGCTGCAGGCAGCGGTGGCCACGGCCAAGCTGCCGGCGCGCAGCGAGGAGATTCGCGCTGCCGAAGCCGACGCGCGAGCCGCGCGCGATGCGCTCGCCCAGGCGGATTGGCGGCTCGCGCAGCGCGCGGTCACGGCGCCGGCGGCGGGGCTCGTCCACGACACCTATTACACCGTCGGCGACTGGGTACCGGCGGGCAGCCCGGTCGCGAGCGTGCTGCCGCCGGGAAACGTCAAGGTGCGCTTCTACGTCGCCGAGACCGAGCTCGGGCGCCTGCGGCGAGGGCAGAGCGTGACGGTTGCCTGCGACGGCTGCGCGGCGCGCATTCCGGCGACGATCGTCTTCATCGCCGATCGCGCGGAGTTCACGCCGCCTGTGCTCTACTCGAAGGACAATCGGGCGAAGCTCGTCTATCTCGTCGAGGCGAAGCCGGCGCCTGCGCAGGCGGCGACGCTGCATCCCGGCCAGCCGGTCGACGTGGCCCTTCCTGCCTCCTGAGCATGGTCGCCACCGCCGACGCTCCCACCGACACCGTCATCGATGTGCGCGGCCTGAACAAGAGCTTCGGCAGCCATCACGTCGTCAAGGACCTGGCGCTGTCCGTGCGCCGGGGCGAGATCTTCGGCTTTCTCGGGCCGAACGGCAGCGGCAAGACAACGTCGATCCGGATGCTCTGCGGGCTGCTCACGCCCGACAGCGGCGACGGCACGTGTCTTGGCTTCGACATCCTGCGCGAGGCGAAGGAGATCAAGCGCCACGTCGGCTACATGACGCAACGCTTTTCGCTTTGGGAAGACCTCACGATTCGCGAGAATCTCCGCTTCGTCGCACGGATGTACTCGATGGACAACGTCGGAACCCGCGTCGACGCGGCCCTTGCGCAACTGGGTCTCGCCGATCGGTCGCGCCAGCTCGCCGGCGAGCTTTCCGGCGGGTGGAAGCAGCGCCTTGCGCTGGCTGCATGCCTGCTGCACGAACCGCTGCTGCTGCTGCTCGACGAGCCGACGGCCGGCGTCGATCCGAAGGCGCGGCGCGATTTCTGGGACGAGCTGCACGGGCTGGCCGCGCGCGGCATCACGGTGCTCGTCAGCACGCACTACATGGACGAGGCGGAGCGCTGCCACAAGCTCGGCTACATCCTGGACGGCCGGCTGCTCGTGCAAGGCACGGCACACGAGGTCATCGCGAGCCAGCCGCTCGTCACCTGGACCGTCGACGGTCCCGGGCTCGCCGAACTGGCGACCCGCCTGCGCGCGCTGCCCGGGATCGATCAGGTGGCGGCGTTCGGCGCCGCGCTGCACGTCACCGGCTCCGATGCCGCAAGGCTCGACGCCGCGCTGCTTCCGTTGAAATCGGAGCCGGGTCGCGCGTGGCGGCAGATCGAGCCGGGCCTCGAGGACGTGTTCATCCATCTGATGCAGAACGGCGCGCAACGGCCGCCGCCGGGCGCGGGGAAGCAGTCGCAATGAGCGTCGCAGGGCCGCCCCAAGACGCGAATTGCGCCCCCTTGGGTGGGGCAGTGCAGCGGCGACAGCCGGCCAGCGTGGGGGTCGTTCAATGAGCGTCGCAGGGCCGCCCCAAGACGCGAATTGCGCCCCCTTGGGGGGCAGCGCAGCGGCGACAGCCGCCAGCGTGGGGGTCGTTCAATGAGCGGATTCTTTTCGTTCTCCCGCTGGCTCGGAATCGTCGGCAAGGAGTTCATCCAGCTGAAACGCGACCGGCTCACGTTCGGCATGATCGTCGGAATTCCGATCATCCAGCTCGTCCTGTTCGGGTTCGCGATCAACTCCGATCCGAAGCACCTGCCGACGATGTTGCTCGACTTCGATCGCAGCGAGTTTTCGCGCAGCATCCAGGCGGCGCTCGCGAACAGCGCCTATTTCACGTTCATCGGCGAGGCGAAGGGCGAGGAGGAGGCCGAGCGCGCGCTCGCGACGGGGCGCGCGCAGTTCGTCGTCACCATTCCCGCGGGCTTTTCGCGTGCCCTGGTGCGTGGCGAACGTCCGGGCATGCTGGTCGAGGCCGATGCCACCGATCCCACGGCGACGGGCAACGCGGTCGCCGCCCTGGGCCAGCTATCGCAGTCGGCGCTGGCGCACGACCTGACGGGGCCGCTCGCGCCTCTGGCGGCAAGACCCGGGGCGTTCGAAACGCAGGTCCACGCGCGCTACAACCCCGAAGCGATCACGCAGTACAACATCGTGCCCGGCCTGCTGGGCGTGATCCTGACGATGACGATGGTGCTGATGACCGGGCTCGCGATCACCCGCGAGCAGGAGCGCGGCACGATGGAGAACCTTCTCTCGACGCCGGCAACGGCGCTCGAGGTGATGACGGGCAAGATCATCCCCTACGTGATGATCGGTCTCGTCCAGGTGTCGCTGGTGCTGATCCTGGCGCGCGTCATCTTCGACGTGCCGATGCACGGCAATCTGGGCGTGCTTTATCTCGCCGTGCTGCTGTTCATCGCCGCCAACCTGACACTCGGGCTAACGTTTTCGGCGGTTGCGCGCAACCAGCTGCAGGCGATGCAGATGACGTTCTTCTTCTTCCTGCCGTCGATGCTGCTGTCCGGCTTCATGTTTCCGTTCCGCGGCATGCCCGGTTGGGCGCAGGCGATCGGCGAAGTGCTGCCGCTCACGCATTTCCTGCGCATCGTCCGCGGCGTCCTGTTGAAGGGCAACGAGATGGCCGACGTGCTTCCCGAAACCTGGCCGATCGTCGGCTTCATGGCCGTCGTGATGCTGATCGGGTTGCGAACGTTCCGCAGCACGCTGGACTGAATCGTCGCGACCGGCATTCGATCCGACGGCCGGTCCGCGCTACACCACGTCCTGCAACCGCAACCTGCGGGCCGCTTCCTCGAAGCGTGCGTCGTCGATTTCCCGCAGGACACTGTCGAGATCGACCGCCTTGAGGACGCGCTCGAAGCGGCCCGTGAGCGGCGTGTCCGGCTGCAGGGCGCCGGCCTCGAACAGGGCCCAGATCTCCTTGCCGTAGTCCGTGGACTGCAATTCGGGCGCGTATCGGCCGAAGTAGCTGCGCAGGTTGGCCACATCGCGCTCGAGTATCTTCGGCGCGTGATTGTTGCCCGCCGCATCCACCGCCTGGGGCAGATCGATGATCACCGGCCCGTCGGCGCCGACCAGGATGTTGTATTCGCTGAGGTCGCCGTGCACGACGCCGGCGCACAGCATCCGTACGACTTCGCGGATCAGCCGCTCGTGATGCGCGCGTGCGACTTCGGGAGTGAATTCGAGATCGTTGAGGCGCGGGGCCGCCTCGCCGCGGTCGTCGGTGACGAGCTCCATCAACAGCACGCCTTCGTGGAAGGTGTACGGCTTCGGCACGCGCACGCCGGCTGCGGCCAAACGGTACAGCGCATCGACCTCGGCGTTCTGCCACGCGTCCTCCTGTGCCTTGCGCCCGAAGCGCGTGCCCTTGGCCATCGCGCGCGCCTGGCGCGTGTTCTTCGTCTTGCGGTTCTCGGTGTAGTCGACCGCCTGGCGGAAGCTGCGCTTGTCGGCTTCCTTGTAGACCTTCGCGCAGCGCGTCTCGTCGCCGCAACGCACGACGAAGACCATGGCCTCCTTGCCGCTCATCAGCTGCCGCACGACCCCGTCGATCAGGCCCTCCTGGAGCAGCGGTTGGAGTCTCTTGGGTGTTTTCATGGTCGGCTTGCGCGCAATGCGGAAGGGCAACGGTCGGCGCAGTCACGCCGTTCGCGCCGTGCCGTCGTTTCGACCCGGATAGTCTCATGGAAGGGTCGGAACCGCGCGGGCCGAAGGTCGCGGCCGCCGCGAATCGCGGAAATCCCGCCAGGGCCGAGCGCGATTCGGGGGGGGCGAGACCGCGGGACGGGGTCAACGTCGCGTCGGTTCGCGCACTGCCTTTTCACGGTGGCGGCGTGCTGTCCTGGCGGGCGCGGCGTTCGCTTCGCCGCGCTTCGCGGCTTTCAGCATTCCCTCGAACTCGCGGTTGAAGTCATCGGTGATCGCTTCAGGATCGGGCACGAGGTGCGCATCCGCGATCACCGCCAGCGTCGCCAAGCCGTTGTAGCTCAGAATGCTGATCCCCATGCCGAGTTGCCTGCCCGGATGCGGTACCCAGAACATGATCCGCTCGACCGGTACCCCGGCCACGTAGATCTTCTGCTGCGGCCCGACGACATTGGTCATGACGACGCTCGCCTTGCTGCCGAACAGGTTGACGGCGAGATCCTCGATCCGCTTGGGGCCACGACCGAACACGTTGAACAGCGCCATGATCGCCACGGCCTCGGGCGAGCGCTTCAGGGAGTCCATGTGCGACTTGGTGAGCCGCAGCCGAGCGAGCGGATCCTTGCTGCGTATGGCCAGTTCCAGGACCACGAGGCCGAATTCGTTTCCGAGCTCCAGGGCGCGCTCCGACGGACGCAGGTCGACGGGAACCATCGCCCGCAGGGTCATGCGGTTCACGTCGACGCCGCGCCTCTTCAGGTAGGCGCGCAACGCGCCGGTCATGCCGGCGACGAGCACGTCGTTGATCTTGGCGCCCGACGGGGCGCCGATCGCCTTGACGTCCGCGAGCGCGACGGGTTCCGACCACGCCACGCGCTTGTTCAACCCGAACGCACCCTTGAGCGGCGACGCGGGGTCGGGTTTCTTGAGCAGCTCGTTGACCAGCATCGTGGCGCCGTCCAGGATGACCGCGGCCTTCGCGAGCACCTGCTGCGGATGCTTGGCGACATCGAGCGAGGCTTCGGCCGTCGCGAGCAGCATCCGGACCGATTGTTCGACGGACTGGAGTCCGGGTCCGAACAGGCGGTCGATCAAGTCGGGGGTGGCTCCGGGCGCACGGGCTGCCGGTGCCTTCCGCGGCGAAGCGTCCGGTGACGTGTCGAACAGCTCACGAGCCACGGCCATCATCGCCGTGCCGTCGCCGATGCAATGATGGCAGCGCATGATGAGCGCGCTTCCGCCCTCGACCTCGTCGACCACGTGGACTTGCCAGAGCGGCCGCTCGCGATCGAGCGGCGTGCTGGCGAGTTCGCTGATCAGGTTCGTGAGCGCACGGCGGTCGCGCGGTGGCGGCAGCGCTACTTGGTAGAGCTGCTGGTCGATCTCGAAGTCCGGCATGTCCTCCCAGTGCGGCGTCGCGATGGGGAACCCGCTTTCGACCACCCGTTGGCGAAAGCGCTCGAACCGGTCCAGCCGCTGCCGGTAGAGGGCCTTGACTTTCGCGAAGTCGAGCGGTTTTCCGGTGAGCAGGATGCTCGTGACCTGCGCGAAGTTGACGGGACCGTCGATGTGGTACCAGGCGGCATCCATCGGCGTCATCGCGTACCTGGTCATTTCCGGTCTTCCCTGCGTATCCCCGCTAGAGTCAATTACGCACCCGTGGTGGGTCGTCCGCATTGACGGGAGTCAAGCTCGCGTCCGTCGGCGCGAAGCCGTACGCCGGGTTGAGACTACAATGTGCGCCGTCCTGTCGAGGAGCGCGCGCGGTGTCGCTTTCCACCTGGCTCGGCTTTTTCGTCGCGTCCTGGCTCATCAGCCTCTCGCCCGGCGCCGGCGTCATTTCGTGCATGGCGGCGGGAATGCGCTACGGGTATGCGCGTGCGCTGTGGAACATCGGCGGGCTGCAGCTCGGCATCGTACTGACGATGGCGATCGTCGCTGCCGGGCTCGGAGCGATCCTGGCGACGTCCGCGGTCGCGTTCACCGCGATCAAGTGGCTGGGCGCGGCCTACCTGGTCTGGCTGGGCATTGCGCAGTGGCGCGCGCCGGCCTTCGGGGTGAATGCCGAGGCGGCGCAGAAAGGGCTTTCCGGCACGGCGCGGCAACTGGTGCTGCGCGGCTTCCTCGTCAACGCGACGAATCCGAAGGGCATCCTGTTCATGCTCGCTGTGCTGCCGCAGTTCATCGATCCGGCCAAACCTCAGCTGCCGCAGTACGCGATCTGCGCCGCGACGATCTTCTTCACCGATCTCGTCGTGATGAGCGCCTACACCGCGTTGGCAGCGAAGGTGCTGCGAGCGCTGCGCGAGCCGCACCACATCCGCCTGATCAATCGAACCTTTGGCGGACTCTTTGTCGCGGCCGGCGTGCTGCTGGCGACGTTCAAGCGAGCGGCCTGAGACGAACGACTCCCGCACCCACGTCGTTCGCCACTCCCCGTGGGACGCCCGCGCGAGCAGCGCGAAGCCAAGGCCCGGCGGCGCGGCTCGGAGGCGTCAGCGGCGGAATGCGGCTTCCATCTTCTGCCGGAACTTGACGGCGTCGTCGGCCGTGTCGATGACGACGTCGTCCCAGCACACCGCCGCGTGCGCCACCACCGCGCGCACGAGTTTCACGCCGTGCGCGAGGCCCAGCGGCAAGCCGCCCAGGGCGACCGAGTCCGCGGCGGGTCGCAGCTTCCCGTAGACGGTGTGGCCGCCTTCGCCGTCGAGCGTCTCGCCCGCGGCACGATCGCGCTTCGCCGTGGCGACGACGTCGCCATGCCAGGTGACGGCCGCTCCCGTCGGCTTGCCGCGCAGGCCGGCCGACGCCACGCTGATGCCGAGTTCGAGCCCGATCGCATGGTACGGTTTGTATATCGCCGCATAACGCCCGGTGGAATCGGTCGAGAAACCGTAATCGCGGAAGCACCGGCGCACGTAATCCTCGCCAACCGCGTCGCCCGCGCGGAAAGTCACGTAGACGCCCCAGCGCAGATCGCGGAAGACCGGTCGACCATCTCGCAGATCAGCGCGGGCTGGTCGCCATAGGCGAGCGATCGCGCGGCGTCGGGTCATGCCTCAACGCAGCGCCAGCGACAGCCCGAGCGGCACGAACAGGACCGACATCATGTTGCCGACCAGCACGATCGAGGCGACCTTCCCCGGCTCCTGGCCATATTGCTCGGCGACCATGAAATTGAGAACCGCGGGCGGAAGGCAGCCGAAAAGAATGAGGAGCCCCTGCTGCGCCGGATCGAGGCCGAGGATGGGTACCAGCAGGCCCGCCAGCGCAAGCCCGGTGAGCGGGCAGACGAGTCCGCCGACGACGCCCAGGTGCCATTCGTCCCAGCGTGCGTCGGCGAGCCGCGCGCCGAGCGAGATCAGCATCAGCGGGATCGACGCGTCGCCGACCATCTTGATCGCGAGCATCAACCAGTCGGGCGCCGGCGGGCGGCCCAGCGCGAACGCGAATCCCATGAAGGTGGCGACGACCATCGGGTTCCGGAACACGGGCCAGAAGGCCGCGTGGCGGTTGACGATGTGCACTCCGAGCGTGAAGTGGACGAGGTTCGAGATCGTGAACAGCGTCACCATGGCCGAAAGCCCCACCTGACCGAAGCTCAGGTACGCCAGCGGGAGTCCCATGTTGCCGCAGTTGTTGAACATCATCGGCGGCATCCATGTCCGGTAGTCCTGCCGCAGCAGCCTCGCGAACGGCCAGGCGAGGAGCCCCGACCCCAGAACCACGCCGATGCCACCCGCGATCAGCGGCACGTTGGCGGTCAGGTCGAATTCCTTGCTCGCGAGAGCGGAAAAGATGAGCGCGGGCGCCAGCACCGCGATGTTGATCCGGTTCACCCATCCGAGATCGGGTTTCGCGCGCCGCGCGTAGAGCCAGCCCAGGGCGATGATCGAGAAGACCGGCAGGATGATGCCGATGATCCGGGCTAACACGGGCGAGGCGCTCCGCCTGAAGCAGCTGCGGGCTTGTCCTGCTCGCGGCCGGTTTGGAACACTAGAGGATGTACCGGGCGAGGTTCTCGTCTCCGGCGATGTCCTTGAGCCGCTCATCGACGTACGCGGCATCGATCGTGAACGATTCGCCGGTGTGCCGGGTCGCGTGGTACGAGAGGTCGTCGAGCAGCCGCTCCATCACCGTGTACAGACGCCGCGCGCCGATGTTCTCCTGCTTGTCGTTGACCGCGAACGCGATCTCGGCGAGCCGCCGGATGCCGTCCGGCCGGAAGTCCAGGTGCACGTTCTCGGTGGAGAGCAGCGCCTCGTACTGGCGGACGAGGCAGGCGTCGGTCGCCGTGAGGATCTTCTCGAAATCGGTGACCGAGAGCGAGGAGAGCTCGACGCGGATCGGAAAGCGGCCCTGAAGCTCGGGAATCAGATCCGCCGGCTTCGAAAAGTGGAACGCGCCCGACGCGATGAACAGGATGTGATCGGTGCGGACCATCCCGTGCTTCGTGGACACCGTCGTGCCCTCCACCAGCGGCAGCAGGTCGCGTTGCACGCCCTGGCGCGAGACATCGGCACCGTGGGTCTCCTGCCGGCTCGCGATCTTGTCGATCTCGTCCAGGAACACGATGCCGTTCTGCTCCACGGCCGCGAGCGCCTTCGCCTTGATCTCGTCGTCGTTGACGAGCCGGGCGGCCTCCTCGTCGGTCAGCGCCTTCAGCGCCTCCGCGACGCTCATCCGCTTCAGCTTGCGCCGCGCGCCGCCGAGCTGCTGGAACATGCCCTGGAGCTGGCTCGTGAGGTCCTCCATTCCGGGCGGCGCCATGATGTCCATCTGCGGCGCCAGGAGCGAAAGCTCGACCTCCACTTCCCGGTCGTCGAGTCGGCCTTCGCGCAGCATCTTGCGGAATTTCTGGCGCGTCGTCGAGTCGGTCGGCTGCATGTCCTGGATGCTCACTTCGCGCACCGGTGGCACCAGCACGTCGAGAAGCCGTTCCTCGGCGGCGTCGGCGGCGCGGTCGCGGACCTTGCGCGATTCCGCTTCGCGTGTCTGCTTGATCGCGGCCTCGACGAGGTCGCGAATGATCGTATCGACATCGCGGCCCACGTAACCCACTTCGGTGAATTTGGTCGCCTCGACCTTGATGAACGGCGCGTCGGCAAGGCGCGCGAGCCGGCGGGCGATCTCGGTCTTGCCTACGCCGGTCGGTCCGATCATCAGGATGTTCTTCGGCGTGATCTCCTGGCGCAGCGGTTCGGGCACCTGCTGGCGACGCCAGCGATTGCGCAGTGCGATCGCAACCGCGCGCTTCGCCGCGTCCTGCCCGACGATGTGCTTGTCGAGTTCGCTGACGATCTCGGAGGGGGTCATGTGCGACATCGGGATCCTGAACGCATGAACGACCGGTCATCGACGACCGGCAACCGGGGCATTCTACCGCGCGGCTCGCGCACGGCCGCCCGTCCGCCGGTTCGCGATGCGGCGTGCCTGATCACCAGGGTGTGCGTGAAGCCGTGACCCACGAGACGCGCCGCGGGAATCCGATCTGGTCAGCGCAACGGGCATCGCTTATCATGGGCGCCCGCCATCGGAACCGTCAGTGACGGTGGCGCGAAGAGGGCGGACGCGCGATCTTCTCTGGAGAGACATCTTGAAAACTGCATTCGGATTGCTGGCGATCGGCGTGCTGGCCGCAGGCTGCGCCGGGATGGCGCCGTCAGGCCCGTCGGCCGTGGCCGATCTCGCGCCCACCCAGGGCAACAACGCCGCCGGTACCGTGACCTTCACGCAGAAGGGCGACAAGGTTGTCGTGGTCGCCAGGGTTTCGGGGCTCGCACCGGGCAGCCACGGTTTCCACATTCACGAGAAGGGCGACTGCAGTTCCGGCGACGGCATGAGCGCCGGCGGACATTTCAACCCCCTCGGCAAGCCGCACGCGCATCCGACGACGGCGGACAGGCACGCCGGTGACATGCCCATGCTGGTGGCGGACGCTGCCGGGAGCGCGTCGCTCACGGTGGAGCTCGATGTGATCACGGTCGGCTCCGGCGCGGCGGATGTCATCGGCAGGGGCGTGATCGTCCACAAGGATCCGGACGACTTCAAGACGCAGCCCACGGGTAACTCCGGGGCGCGCGTTGCATGCGGCGTCATCCGCAAGTCCTGACCGCGTCGCCGAACGGCGCCGCGGTGCGCTCAGCGGTGCCGCGGTTGGCGGCGAAGTACGTCGCGCCCGCGCCAAGGGTTGTCCCGTTCCTGGTGCTCGCCGCCGCAATCGCAGGCGGCCTCGGCGCGTGCAAGTCGGTCGACGAGGCGGTGACGACGACAACGCGCCCCAATTTCGGCGCGAGGCTCGCGCCGACGGGCGGCAGCGCGATGACCGGCGGGGCCTCGTTCCGGCCATACGACGGCGGCGTCGTCATCGTGGTCAGCCTGGCGGGCGGGACGCCCGGCCAGTGGCGGGTGGTAATCCATGCCAACGGCAACTGCACGTCGCCGAACGGCTTTTCCGCCGGCCCCCCCGTCGACCTGCCCGGAACCGCGATGCCGGCCGCGGTGCAGGCGTCGACCTCTGCCAACGGCGGAGCCGAGATAGCGACCCGTCTGCCGGGCCTCACGCTCGAAGGTCCGGCGAGCATAGTCGGCAAGTCGGTCGTCGTGCACGCGGGGGCCCTCGGCTCGCTCGAGGCGCAGCCCGGTGTCCCGAACAACCGCGTGGCCTGCGGTGTGATCGAAGCCAGGCCTTCGCTGTTCTGACCGCGCGCCGCGTTGGCGGCCGCGCCGCGCATTCCCGTTTCCCGGAGTCACAATGGGCTTTCTCGCCGGCAAGAAGATCCTGATCACGGGCGTTCTCTCGGAACGCTCGATCGCGTACGGCGTTGCGCAGGCATGCCGCCGCGAGGGTGCGTCGCTCGCGTTCACCTACGTCAACGACGAACTCAAGGACCGCGTCGTACGGATCGCCGCCGAGTTCGGCACGGTGCCGGTGCTGCCCTGCGATGTCGCGCGGGACGACGACATCGACGCGCTGTTCGCGTCGCTCCGCGCCGAGTGGGGCGCGCTCGACGGATTGCTGCACGCGATCGCGTTTGCGCCGCGCGAGTCGCTGTCCGGCGACTTCCTGAACGGGCTCTCGCGTAACGCGTTCGCGACGGCGCACGACGTGAGTTCGTACAGCCTCGCGGCGCTGGCGAAGGGCGCGCGGCCGCTGATGCAGGGACGCAACGGTTCGCTGGTCACGCTCACTTACCTTGGCGCGCTGCGGGCACTGCCCAGCTACAACGTGATGGGGCTCGCGAAGGCCAGCCTCGAGGCGAACGTCCGCTATCTCGCCTCGTGCCTCGGGCCCGAGGGCATTCGCGCCAACGGCATCTCGGCGGGGCCGATCAAGACGCTCGCCGCCGCCGGCATCGGTGGCTTTTCGAAGATACTGCGCTTCGTGGAGAAGAATGCCCCGCTCCGGCGCAACGTCTCGATCGAAGAAGTCGGCAACGTCGCGGCATTCCTGTTCTCGGATCTCGCGAGCGGCGTCACCGGCGACATCATCTACGTCGACAGCGGCTTTTCGATCGTCGCCGCGGGATTGAATGACGACTGAACGGCCGGGCAATGACTGCGGCATCCGCGCGCTTCGACGCCGTCGTCATCGGCGGTGGCCACAACGGTCTCACCTGCGCCGCGTATCTGGCCGGCGGGGGGCTTTCCGTGTGCGTTCTCGAGCGCCGGAGCGTGCTGGGCGGCGCCGCGGTGACCGAGGAATTTCACCCCGGGTTTCGCAACTCCACGGCGAGCTACACGGTCAGCCTCCTCAACCCCAAGGTCATTCGCGACCTGCGGCTCGCGCAGCACGGGCTGTCCATCATCCTGCGCCCGTTCGCGAATTTCCTGCCGTTGCCCGACGGCAATCGTCTTAAGGTCGGTGGCGGGCTCGAGGCCACGCAGGCGGAAGTCGCCCGGCATTCGAGTCGCGACGCGCTGCGCCTCGCCGAGTATTACGCGATGCTCGATCGCGTCGCCGATGTGCTGCGCGACCTCGTGCTCGCGACGCCGCCCAACGTCGGCGACGGGGTCGGGGCGCTGCTCGACGCATGGAAGGTCGCCCGGCGCTTCCGCGCGCTCGATCTCGCGGGGCGGCGCGATGTGCTCGACCTGTTCACCAAGAGCGCGGGCGAAGTGCTCGATCGCTGGTTCGAGTCCGGCCCGATCAAGGCGGCACTCGGATTCGATGCCGTGGTCGGCAATTTCGCGAGCCCGTATACGCCCGGTTCCGCGTACGTGTTGCTGCATCACGTCTTCGGCGAGGCGAATGGCCAGCGCGGCCAATGGGGCCACGCGCGCGGCGGGATGGGCGCGATCACCGTCGCGATGGCGAAGGAGTGCGCGGCGCGAGGCGTTGTCATGCGCACGAATGCCGCGGTCGAGCGCGTAATCGTGACGGACGGCCGCGCCACGGGCGTCGAGCTCGGCAGCGGCGAGATCGTCGCGGCGCGGCGCGTGGTGGCCAACGTCAACCCGAAGCTGCTGTTCGAGCGGCTGGTGGCGCCCGAACATCTGCCGGCCGATTTTCGCGCCCGCATTGGAGGCTACCGGTGCGGTTCGGGGACGTTCCGAATGAACGTGGCGCTGTCGGAGCTCCCCGACTTCATCGCGCTGCCGGGGAAGACCGCGCAGCCGCACCACGCAAGCGGCATTGTCGTCGCGCCGTCGCTTGCTTACATGGAACGCGCCTACTTCGATGCCCGAACCCGCGGCTGGTCGACCGAGCCGATCGTCGAGTTGCTGATTCCTTCGGTGGTCGACGACCTGCTCGCGCCGCCCGGCATGCACGTGGCCAGTCTTTTTTGCCAGCACGCGCATCCGGACCTGCCGAAGGTCCAGCCGGGGCGAACCTGGGACGACGCGCGCGATGAGGTGGCCGACCTGATGATCGACACGGTCGACCGCGTCGCACCCAACTTCAGACGGAGCGTCGTTGGCCGCCGCGTGCTGACGCCGCTCGATCTCGAACGCGAATTCGGCCTCACCGGCGGCGACATCTTCCACGGCGCGCTTGCCCTGGACCAGCTCTTCTCGGCGCGCCCGGTCTTGGGCCACGGCAACTACCGGGCCCCGCTCCGCGGCCTCTATCTGTGCGGGGCCGGCGCGCATCCGGGCGGGGGCGTCACCGGCGCGCCCGGACACAACTCCGCGCGCGAGATCCTGAGGGACGTGCGTCGGCGGCGGTTCTGAACATGTGGCGGGGCGCGGCGAGAGCCGGCGGGCGCATGAATCACCCTAAGCCCGACGGCTCGCGCCGCACCCCGCCACACGTCAAGAAATCCGAAGTCAGCCGATAAGCCGGGTTCTGTTACGGCGCTTGCGCGCTATGGCCGTCATTCCTCTAGGCGCACCGTTGCCGGCGCGCTCAAGCCACCTACCCGCGGACTCGGCGAGCAGCGTCGTCGTCCGCCTACTTGGTGTTGCTCCGGATGGAGGTTGCCGCGTTTCACCCGCCGCGGTTTGACCCGCGGCGACTCGTCTCTGTGGCCCTGTTCCTCGCCT
>Ga0209048_10000537_pt1 | contig 40264 bp, 59 predicted proteins | sample FrelakmetCRP12CR_FD_187146 | JGI IMG/M metagenome (GOLD analysis project Ga0209048, IMG submission 187146) | Freshwater lake sediment microbial communities from the University of Notre Dame, USA, for methane emissions studies - CRP12 CR (SPAdes)... | ecosystem: Environmental > Aquatic >...
CAGCTGGTGCGATTAACATGGGTACAGCGATGACTACGGGTACTATCACCGTTGGTGGCACGGGTCTTCAAACAGGGACAGTGTTAATTGCCCCTGGAACAGGCGCTCAAGCAATTGGTATCGGTACAGGTGGTACTGGCGTGAAAACAATTACTATCGGTACAGGTGCTATTGGAAACATTATCACTATCGGTACAGTAACAGCAGCAGCCTCCCTATCCTTACTAGCAGGAACAGGAAACTTTTCGGTAAATGGTGCGGCAACAACTCTATATAATATCGGTGCAGCTACTACCACAGGTACAATCATCATTGGCGGTACAGCACAGACAGGAACAATGACACTTGGTTCTTCTTCAGGAACAAACATTGTTGCAGTTGGTGCAGGTGAAGGTGCTACAACAGTTAATATCGCAGGTGGAGCAACCAACGGAAAAGCCGTAAACATAGCTACGGGTGCTGTTGCTAACGTTATTACGATCGGTTCTGTCTCTGGTGCGTCATCTATTTCAATGTTGGTTGGAACAGGTAACTTCTCACTAGACGGTGCAGCTACCTCAAACTATACATTTGCCCCTTCAGTTACCTCTGGAACCATAAACTTTGGCGGTACAGGAGCTAATATAGGCACAGCAACAATCCTTGGCGGTACAGGTGTTCAAACATGTAACGTTATGAACTCAACAGGAGTTAAAACGTTAAATATCGGCACTGGAGCAGCTGCAAACGTAATCACTATTGGTACAACTAATTCAAGTGCTTCCTTAAATCTACAGTCAGGTTCAGGAAACGTTTCTGTCACTGGCGGTCACTTATCTATCGCAACCGTAGCTAAAACGCTTATGGTAAATGGTGGAGCTGCCACAGACTTTATTGGTACTGCTGTTCTTGTTGCTGGAACTGTTGTTGTTGCCAATACTAATATTGCAACAGGTGATGTAATCTTAATGACAAGAACAACCGTTAACGGTTCGACAGCTTTGGGAATGTTAACTTATGCAATTAGCAATGGAACATCATTCACAGTCACTTCTATGGGAGTTACAACAGGTACAATTTTGATAGCTGACGTTAGTTCATTTGCATACTTCATAGTTCGTCCTACTTAATAGTTGACCTAACAACCCTTCTTTGGATAAGATAACAATCTCCCAAAGAAGGGAAATGAATTAGGCAAACAAAATTTAAAAGGGACAAAAATGATCAGAAATCTAGTAGAGTTATCAGAAGTAATTAACGAAAGAAACCATAGCTATATATGTCCAAATGATTCGCCTTGTGATGAAGTGATTGCATTTTGCAAAACGATTATTTCGTATTGCGAAAGGCAAAAAGAAGAAGCATTAAAAAATGCACCAAAAGAAGAAGTTATAGAAGTACCGCCAGAAGATGTAAAAATTGAAGAACCACAAACAGAGGTATTAGATGTCGGATGTTGCAATAATTGATGGACTTAGAGTTATAAATAGTTTGAGTATTCCAGCAGCTTATGCACCTGTAGGGAGTGTGTTTGCCCATTTAGTAAGGATCATATGCTTTACTAATAATACGAATGGAGATGTTATTGTATCATTCGATGGTGTAACTGATAATGTTATTATGCCAGCAACTTCATTTAAATTATTTGATTTAAATACAAATCGAAGCGGGATTAATTCATCTTGGACATTTCCAGTAGGCACTCAAGTTTATGCCAAACAATCTTCAATAGCGACAGCACCCACTACGGGCGATTTCTACGTTGAATGCATTTATCAAAGAGGTGAATAATGTCGCAAGCTTCAGCATTCGGTACAGGAGCATTTCCAAAAACGATTCCATTAACCGTACCTGTTGGTGGAACTGGACAAACGTCTTTTCCAGCACATACAGTTTTGCTAGGTGAGGGAACTGCCGCTATAGGGAATGCGGGTCCAGGTGCAGCGAACAGTATCTTAATGGGTCAAGGAGCGGGTGCAGATCCAGTTTTCGGCACTTTGATAGCTGGGTCAAATATCACTTTAACCCCAGGTGCAAATTCAATTACTATATCTTCATCAGGAGGTGGAGGAGCTGGAAATATTATATTTACCAGTGATGCCGCATCTACAGCTACTACGAATGCTGGAGCGATTAATCTTTTTGGTGACCTTGCCTCTGGATCAAGCGTATTAGGTAATGGTTCCCAAACAATCACAGTTGCTAATTTATCAGCAACGACAGCACAAAAAGGCGTTGTTAATTTAGCCAGTAATTTACTAACTATTAATGGCGTGGATGCATCTGCAGCAGTTACACCAGCATCTTTGGCAGCAAAGCTAGGAACTCAAGTCCTTAATGGCATAGCATTCGGCTCAGGAACTTCGGGAACTATTTCATGGACAAATCAAGGAGCAGCCAATACAGTTCTTCTGGGAAATGGAGGAGTTCCTTCATTTGGAGCTGTTCCAAATGCAGCCTTGACAAATAGTACTGTAACCTTAAGTAGTGGAAACAACATTACTGTTACTGGCGGAGCACCCCTTGCTTTAGGTGGTACTGCATCCTTTAATGTAACAGGTACAACAAATCATGCCGTTTTATTAGGAAATGCAACAGGAAGTATGAATTCATCCGCTTTAGGAACAAATGGCCAAGTCCTTTTAGGAAGTACTGGAGCAGATCCAAGTTTCGGAACTTTGACCTCAGGAGATGGATCAATCACATTTACGACAGGCGCAGGTACATTAGCTCTTTCAGTTACAGGTGGATCAACAGTCGGAAAAACCATCACTGGTGATACAGGTGGCGCACTTCCTCCAACGGCAGGTAACTGGAACATTCTAGGTACAGCAGCTCAAGGATTATCTTTCGCAGGAGCAGGTTCTACTCTCACAGGAACAGTGTCGAATGCAACTACAGCCCAAAAGGGAGTTGTTGCTCTTGCATCTAATGCCGAAGCAATCGCAGGAACAGATACAGCCAAAGCCCTCACTGCGGATGATTTAAAAGCCAAGCTAGGCGCACAAACAGTTAATGGCATAGCATTCGGAGCAGGAACAGCCGCCGCGATTGGATGGACTAATAGTGCGAATAACGGTGTATTAATTACAAGTGGCGCTGGAGTTCCTTCATTCCTTGCAAATGGAACAACAGGCCAAGTGCTTATAGCAACAACAGGATCAACGCCATCTTGGGGAACGCAACCAGCGTCAGCGGGTACGATCACAGGAGACAGCGGTGGAGCTTTAAGCCAAACAGCTTCTAACTGGAATATACTTGGACAACAAGCAGGTACTGTACCTGTTATGGATACAATAGGTTCAGTTTCTACATTGAAAATAGAAGATAGAACATGGATTTCACAACTTATCGTTGATTCATCATCAACAGTAGGATTAAGAGGTACTTATACTACTATAGCTTCAGCTCTAACAGATGCAGTAGCAGGGCAAAATATTGTAATCAGGCCAGGAACATATACAGAGAATATAACTGGTAAAGATGGCGTTACACTTTGGACACCTGAAGGATCATCAGTAACAATTAAGGGGAAAACGTCTCTATCATCAGGAACATTCAATTTAACAAATATTACTGTTGAAACAAATGGAGATTCTGCTTGTAGTTGTTCTGGAGGTACAATTGTATTAAGAAATTGTTATATTAATGCTACTAATTCCACAGGATTAGCTACAACAGGAACAGGAGCTTTTGCGTGTTTTAGATGTGGGGGTAATACAGCAACAACAGGAATAAAGTTTTTTGATTTTGCTGGATCAGGTAGTAACATATTTACATATTGTAGAATAGAAAACTCAGGTGCATCGACTACGAATAGTACATTATCAAATGGATCATTGATTTCAAAATTTAATGGTTTTGATTTTCCTATAACAACTTCTGGTTCAAATGCTGATTGGATTTCAAATTATACTTCTATAGGAAATAACCAGAACGTAACTGCCTTTACACATAATAGTACAGCATCAAATAGCTCTATGCGTCAAGACAACTTTTTTTCTGGTTCAGCTTCAAACATTTCTATAGGAGCGGGAGCTACATTAAGAATATATGGAAGCACATTTCAAAGTCAGAATACCAATGTAATAACAGGAAGTGGTACGCTTTTTTATTCAGGATTATCATTCGGTGAAACCTCATCCGGAATTAATGTGACAACTCAAAATGTTGAAGGAATGGGACCTAGGATTCAATTGGATGGTGGTGCACAGCTAATGTCTGGAAGTGGAAGCCCAAGCGGTGCGGTTACGGCTCCTAAAGGCACTTTATATCTTCGTACCGATGGATCTAGTAGTTCTACTAGAGCATACATCAATACGAATTCGGGAACATCATGGACAGCTATAACAACGGCATCATAATGAACGAACAAGAATTAAGAAGACTTTCGGATTGCGAAGTGCAGATAAATAAATATATCAATGAACTTCGACGATTCCAAGAACAAGTTGTTGATTATAATAAGAAAATAATCTCAATGGAAGAATTCCTAAAGCTTTGGGAAGACTTCAACAGTAGAACCTCTCGTGATTTCGGTATGGTTCGTAAAGAAATGTCAGATCTTGATAGAAAATTCACTGAAGATCTTTCGAGAATTAAAGCACAAAGCAATGATTTTCAAAATTACGTTGCTACACAGAATGAAAAAATATCAGAACTTAATAGATCAGTTAATCTTGTACAACAGGTTCAGGAAGGACATTCTAGCCAGCATATGGAGCATGGAAATAAAGCAGAACATCTATTTAATAGAATTTCTGAATGTGAGAAATTTCACCCAGAACTGTTAAAATATAAAGAATATGTCAATTCAGTGCATGAAGGTATATATAAAGAAGGTGCAGATGTAAATAATAGAATAAAAAATTTAAATAATAGTAATGATGTAATGCAAAGCAGAATGCAGAAACTCGATGAAAAACTGAATGAGGTTCTTGTAGGTCATGCGCATAACTTTACTTTATTGAATAATTCATTAGCCTTCATCCAAGCAGAGGCAAAATCAAATGACAAACAATGGTCTTTATCTATCCTTGAAAAACTAGAAAATTCACCAAAAGCCGAAGCCGTTGAAATACCTGATTTCGATAAAATAGCTGCAGGTCAAAAGGCAGAAATCTTAAGCCTTATAGAGTCATTTAAAATAGATATATCGAATGCTAAAGAAAAATCGGATGTAAATGAGATGCATCTTAAGCTTGTCGATAAAAAACTCGAAAATATTTATCTCTTACTGAAAAAACAAGAATTAAACCAGTGAGGATGTTTTGTCACAAGCATCAAAATTCGGAACACCAGGACTGATACCAAAAGTTCCCACTAGTTTTATTACTGATTCGGGTACGGCTATCCCTGCCTTGAATGTTTTGCAAATTAGCGGTGGAACCGGGGTGACAACATCGGCCGCAGGAAATATTATTCTTGTTACGGCTACTGGAGGGGGAGTTGCAAGTGTCTCCGGAACATTAAACAGAATCACATCAACTCTCGGAGCAAATCCGATAATTGATATTGCTCCTACATATGTAGGTCAAGGTTCGATAACGACAATTGGAACAATTACATCGGGAACATGGCAAGGTACACCTGTTGATCTTGCGTCTTTTGTCTCTGGAAACCTTGCAGTAACACACTTGAATAGCGGAACGGCTGCAGGAGCAACGACATTTTGGCGTGGAGATGGAACATGGGCGGTTCCTGCTGGAGGAACAAGTTTCACATGGCAAGCAGTAACAAGTGCATCTAATCCCATTACATTAGTTACGCAGAATGGATATATTGCAAAAGGAGCCGGTGTTGTTAATTTTGTTTTACCTGCTGCCGCTGCCATTGGGGATACTTTTAGGATTGCTGGATATGCGAATCTATGGACATTAGCACAGAATGCTGGCCAAAGCATTATTATCGGAAATTCTACAAGTACAGTTGGCATTGGCGGATCAGTTTCTGCGACAATGGTATCGGATGGAATCGAACTAGTATGCATTACAAATAACGCTGAGTTCTATGAAATCGGAATTCAGGGCAACCCCGTTATTGTGTAGATATATTTTGAGCGGTTAATGTACCATTCTCCCCAAAAGGAGAAAAATATGAAAGATTTTCAGAAAGGTAATATACCGTGGAATAAAGGAACGAAGAAAGAACAAGACCCTAACGAAATAAGGGAATGCAAGGATTGTAAAGAAAAGAAATTAATTACAGAATTTACGAAGGGTAAAGGGCATCTTTATAGATATCAATGTAAGGAATGTAGACAAAAAGGAAGATTAACTGGAAGGCCACCACATCGTTTCCAAAAAGGGCATAAAGAAGGAAAGCGATTTGAAAAAGGTCATATTCCTTGGTATAAAGTTAAAGGAGTAGATCATCCTGCAAAAGGAACTGGAAAAAGTGTTTCTAAAAACAGTGTTAAAACAAAAGAATGGACTGAAAAAGTTAAAGATAGGGATGGTTGGAAATGTGTAAAATGTGGATCAAATTATCGGCTATCCGCACATCACATTATACCTTGGAGAGAAAATGAAGATCTTAGATTTGAAATTAAAAACGGAATCAGTCTTTGCAATTCCTGCCATGGAAAAGAAGAAGGATTCAAAAAAGGACAAATACCAAGGAACAAAAAGGAGTAAATAACAATGGCCACAAATAATAGTATAAACCTCAAAGCCGCAGGTGTTTGCGCATACGATGGTGCTGGGACCTTTTCGGCTATAACAGTAACACAGCATGCAATACCAGTTGGTGGAGCAACATCTCAAGCTCTTACTTCATTATCAGTAGGAAGTTCGGGTCAACTCTTAATTGGCTCTACGGGAGCAGATCCAGCATTTGCTACCGTCTTAGGAACTGGTGGTATAACTTTTACAACAGGTGCAGCTGCATTGACCATAAATAATACCGCTGGTGGTGTTAACTGGACAATAATTACAGCTGACCAAACAGCAGCTATAAATACTTCTTACATCTGCAATAAAGGAAGTTTACTTACTTTGACAATGCCTGGAACAGCAGCAGTGGGAAGCGTAATTGGTGTGATGAATATGAACGTAGCTGCTGGAGTAAAAATATTAAGTGCTAATCCTGGCCAATTAAATCTAGGAAGTTCATCAGCGACAGCAAATACAGGTCATTTTGATTCGATAGCTCTTGGTGATTCTATGTTGTTAGTCTGCGTAGTAGCAAATACCACCTGGTATGCTTATAGTGTAACAGGTAATTGGACTGTAGCTTAAGGAAAAAATGGCAACAAATAACGCTCTCAATAACTCATCAGCCCCATTTACCGTAACATCAGGTAACTTGACAGTCACCGCTGGAAACGCTGTATTGCCTAATACTAATGCTGCTGGTACTCAAGGCCTATTAATATTAGGATCAACGAATTTTCTTTCAAATTTAGGAACATCAAATGCATTTGGCGGAGGAGCGGCAAATTTAACATTTACAACAGCAAATGCTCAAAATAATACTGCTTTTGGAAATAGTTGTTTTACAGCAGTAACAACAGGAGATCAAAATACTGCTTTTGGTAAAGGTGCTTTAAATGCAATGACAACAGCCACACTTAATGTTGCTATAGGAACGAATGCATTAACGGCAGTTGGAGCGGGTTCAGGTGGAAATCAGAATGTAGCCGTAGGTAACAGAGCAGGCGCAGCGATGACCTCGGGTGGTAATAATGTCGCTATAGGATCAACAGCATTAACAGCAGTAACAACTGGAACCAATAATGTTGCAATAGGTCAATCTGCGGCATCTGCATATACTACCTCTGAAACCAATAATATTTGTATAGGTAATGCCGTTACAGGAACAGTAGGTGAAAGCAATGTAACAAGAATAGGAACGAGTACAACTGCTTGTTATGTTTCGGGAATACAAGGTGTAAGTGTTTCAAATAAATCTTATGTTACAATTGATACTTCCACAGGCCAAATGGGAAGTGATACAGGATCATTGACTTTGGGAAATGTAGGCACAACAACCGCAACGTGGTCTTTCGCAACAATTACGCTTACATCAGCACAAATAAAAGCGCTTCATGGCACACCGATACAATTTATTGCAGCGCCAGGATCAGGCAAATCAATATTAGTTATGTCTCCTACATATGCATGCTTAACTTATGGCGCTTCAAACGTATTTACAGCTGGAGCATCACAGACAATTAATCTTTATTGCGGAACTGCCGTTTCACTTTATACAGTCGTAACAAATGCTGTCATTGTACAAAACAAAAATACCTTTCAACAGGGAACTCCAGCAGGATCAGGAAATACAAATCTTACAAACGTATCTAATGCAGCTGTCAATTGCTATAATCCTATAGCTACGGAAATAACAGGGAATGCTGCAAACAATAATACAATAACCATAAGTGCATGGTATTCGATCATATCAATGTAATTTAACTACCTTGATGCTGGATCAAATGCAAACATTCATAATATGCTTCGTATTTTCCATAGAGATAATAAAACTCAGGATCAGATGTTGTGTCATATAAGAAATAAGGACACATTTCGTCACAAGTTTCTACTATTCTACATTTGATAATCTCTTCGCAGTCTTGACAGCAATATATCTGGCATGGGATAAGTAGGGCTAATATAAACAATTTCATAGATACCTCATTTAGGATTCAATATGCCATTAATTAAGTCAGGAAGCAAGAAAGCAATTGGTGAAAATATCAAAAAAGAAGAAGCGGCTGGCAAAGGCAAGAAGCAAAGCGTGGCAATTGCTCTTGATGTTGCAAGAAAACATGGTGGGAAGGTTCCTCCAAAGAAAAAGAAATAGTTACTCGCCGCATTTTTTAAAGCTTATCACCACATCCCCCCTCTTCAGTTTCAACCCATCCCATGAGTTGCCCGTCCACCATCCCCGAATGATTATTCCAGATTCCAGAAGCAAATTATTCAATGCATACACTATAGGTTTTGTAGTCTCAGCGTCAGTCCATTCCCTCATATGCTCTTTCGTTCCTTTATTATGATTAAATTTAGAAAAATACATTTTAAATAAAAGTTTTTATATGATTTAATTGTATCTTATTGTATGCTTTTCATACCACAATTACCAATTCGGTAGTTTTCTGGTATGAATTGGTAGGAAATATGAATTGTATACAATTGGATCTGTTTCGCACAGACGAAGAAAGCGAAATTATAGAATTGCGCAAAGAAATTGTAGCTATTCGAGAGTCAACCTCAAAAGTTAGAAAAAAATTATTTGGAGAACATGGGAAACTTGTAAAAAGGATGACTGACCAAGAGTCTCGCCTTCAAATTCTCGAACGTCACATTTGCAGACCCGAATGCATTGACCTCAATTTCACCATCTGATATGCCTTGATTAACCAAGGAGTCTATATGCATTCATTAGTAGCCTTAATTCTGCTTGTAAGCCTTCCTAGCTGTTTAGCACTGCTCAGCCCACCTGCAATAGCTATTGAAGAAGAGGTGGCTGTAGAAGCCCTCAAAGAAGTCGAATCATTAATCGAGAAAGAAGAGGCAAAATAATGGTGCCTATCGACACCATTAACGCTAATTCAGACGTTGAAGTCCAAGACTCCTGCAACTGCTGGTCATCATGCTGCGAACCCGAAGAGAAAAAAGACAAAGCTCTCACGGACAAGATTCGCAAAATTGTGATGGAAGAATTGCAAGACAAAAAAGAGATTAAATAAACTCTTTGAAGGTATATTTTAAGACTACTTTCACTCGGCTTTTTGCAATACAAACGCTTGAATGTCTGGAAAGTTGCATATTGATTTCAGTTTCTTTATAAATATCTTCTCGCTTGATAAGCACAGCTTTGAATATACGTCTGTCAGGCGTTCGGAATATGCCCTTCTCGATTTTGTGAAGTGCGGAATGGAGCTTATCCATAAACGCATTCATATCGTTGTCTTTTTCTTCGATAATTTCAGTGCGAATGCTGAAAATATCAGTGATTGGGTAAATCATTGTAAAATCCTATAAATGTTAGTTGTTAAAAAAAAACGCCCTCGGAAAGAAGGGCGCGGCCTGAGAATAATGGAGAAACGCAGGCGCTCGTTAAAAAGCGATTAACAATAAATATAACGATATGCCTAAAACAAGACCTATATACACATCTTTCATTTCGCTTGCTCCAATTCGCTCGATGCAGTAACATAAAGAGAGCAACATATCCTATATTTTTTCATATTCCTCTGAATTGTTTTTTTGTGGCTTCTCGAATTTAAGCGAGGAGCCTTTTTATTAATCTAATTTATATATTGTGTGTAAATTGCCACTCTTTGCCAATTCAGGGTATGAGTGCATGTAACATTTTATATAAAAAATCAACTCCTTATCAGAATTCATTTGAAAACATAAATTAATTAGTTGTATCATATCACTCATTGAAAAGTTATCTAAGTATGGAAATTTTTCGTATAACTCTTTTCTAGTAATTTTTTTCCAGGGTGTAGATTCGTCCATTTTATCTCCTATTTATTCAAAAGACGTTAGTGTGCGGGTTAGATTTATATGGATTGCTCCAATACAGCCATGCCACACTAACGCCAAAATCAAACGAGGATTGCGTTTTCTACAGTCTCAATCGAGATATTTCCAACGCACATCAGAAACAAACTGTAACATTGCCAACGGCTCCGCTTTGCAATCCTCTTAGCAAGAGGTGGGATTCGAACCCACGAATTTTCACTTACCAGCCTCTGGCCTGGTTGCATTCAGCCACTCTGCCACTCTTGCATAAACTGAAACGATGGCGTGGGTTATACCACATTTTTCATTCCACCCCATGGGAGCCATCTATAACTCTATTTACCGAAAATTGCAGTTAGTTCTTTGATGCAATCATCGAGATCTTTCAACTTCACATTCTCTTCTTTTTGAGGATCACGAAAATTAAGTATCATAGCAATCTTAGCTATCTGTAATTGTATTTGGATCATAACTGTCTTGATAGCGTCAATGTCAGCTTGCAAGCAACACTCGGTCTGCTCATCTTCTGTACGATCCTTCATAAAATCCAACCATAAAGCGTCGGCAATTTCCAAACAATAAAGCTCTGCAAGCAAATCAAAATCCTTAATTAGCAACTTCTCAAGAATGTTACTAGCTTCAGTATATTCATCTATGTTTTTTGTCATAAGATCTCCATTTTTGTGTATGTAATTTAACATAATTTAGCATTTATCAGGCAATAAATTCATCTAATTCTTCCTTATTTATCCCATGATTCTTAGGATTCCAATTCGCTATTTTTTTCACAGCTTCTCTTCCTGCTTCAAATCCTTTAACATAGGAAAATTGAGGAAAAATAAAAATTTTCTTTAAAAATCTTTTCAACAATTTCTCATCTTGAACATAGTAATAAGCATATGCACACATATATGTGGAAGATAATAGAGGCAAAACTAAAAACCTTCCTCGTTGTGAAATACATTCTTTTAAAACAGGAAAAATCATATCACATACATTTTCAATCATACTTAAGGACTCAGCTTTAATATTTAAAGTTCCGCCTTTTAACATATAAGTAAATTGAAAAGTCCTGATATCACCTAGTTTTGTAATTATGGTATTAATGGAATTTACTGGGATTTTATGTTTTTCCACCAACTTTTTTAAAAGAACATATGACTTTTTTCCCTGGGAAGCGTAAAAATCTACAAAATTTATTACTTTCCATGGTTTTACTCGACTGTTTCTTATTACAATATCTTCATTGGTTGCTGTTTCGTCAATAATATAATAAATAGGTATCTTTAAATTTTCTGCCGCTTTAAATCTATGTTGCCCATCTATAATTCTCAAATTTTTATCAACAAGAATGGGGCATGTTGGAAATTTAGCAGGGAATTTCTTATCTTTAATAAAAGAATCTACATGATGCGAGCTTATGGCTCTATTTTCATCTATGAGTTGAAACAATTCATATTTTGTGCTAAAATGAATCTGATTAGAATTTTGCATGTTTTCTCCTAAAATGGTTAATTGCTTTGATTGGCGTCTTTGCAAAATCATTTTAGGAGATTTTTTTCTTTAGGTCAATCCGAAAACTAATAAGTTATCGAATTAATAACTTTTGTAAATTTGTATCTTCACACCCTGCACTTTTGCTTTCTCTTGCTTGACTTCAAAAGTCAGGCCATATTTAGCATCGTCTGCCCGGCCAGCTTGTAAGCCAGGGATGATACAATCACTCAAAGCATCCCTGCAATGCTTTAGAGCCCCAGGAAGGTTGTCATCGTCCAATAACCGTGTGGATAGCCGAAAAAACACGATATGCAGAGGGGGGGCAAAAGAAGCGTGAAATTCGCGATATGCGCTTTTTACCTGTTTTTTCTGCAATGAATGCCTCTTATGCCCAATACGCCAATGCTCATGCTTGTTCAGCTCGCTCACTGTCTTGATAGGCAAGATCCATTCTGCTATTAAGTCCATTTGTTAATTCCTACAAACAGGGTTGTTAAATATTGGCGATCAAGCTTCTCTCTTAAAATGTTAAATAATGAAACCATATTTTTTCAATGTTGCATCAACTTGTTGTATAAAATCAGGTTCTTCTATTTGAAATCTTTTCGAGTTATTTTGCCACATAAATGCAATATAATAATATCCGACATCACATGTAACCTCAACCGTATGATTTACTCGGGATTCCCTATCAAACTTCTGAAGAGTTTTTAGATAATCAGAATTTTTCGTTTTAATCTCTTCGGATTCAAGATTTGGCTTCCATTTAGCATGTATAGCTTTATTGATCGTTGGTATTTTATTGGAAATGTTATGCTTTTTGCAAAACTGATCCGCTGCAATTAATGCTTGTTGGACAATTTCTGGAGTTTCCTTCAATGCTTTTCGCATAAGAGCATCATCAACCTCATAAGCCTTCAGGAGATTTCTTATCTTTTCTTCATTAAGAGAAGGAACGAATGATTCATCATTCTTTCTTTTTTCTTTTTCTATAAGGTTATTCTTTAGTAGTGGCGGGATTCCAGACAGGTCGCCTGTCGGCTTTCCAGACAGGTCGCCTGTCGGCTTTCCAGACAGGTCGCCTGTCGGCTTTCCAGACACGGAGATTAAAATTTTAAATTCATAGAACTCATATTTAACCCAATCAAATTGTCCTTTTTCACCTTTTATGGTCTGCTTTGTTGCATATCCTTCTCTTATTAATTCATCAATTACCCAATAAATTTGATCTTTACCAACACCAAGCGATTCAGCTACTTGTCTTGGATGAACTATCCAATTATTGGGCAATGAAAGTAAGTAACAAAGCACACCTTTAGATTTGGGCGAAATACATTTATCATGTAACATACTTTTGGAAATTTGAGCGTATGGATTTTCTCGATCATGCGCCGCTCTATTCATAGTTTCTTTTTTTTCTTGCTCTGACATAGCAACCTCTTTGCATTTTAATTAAAGGTGTGCTAAGATGACGGTTACCATACTATCATCTATAGCAAGGGCCTCATCTCGGGGCCCGCAGTACCTGAATATTTACAATGTCTGCCATTTAGGCTTAAAACTCAAGGTCAAAAGATCCTTATACCTTGGCATTTACTTTCATCCCATCCATGTATGCATCCAGGTCTTTCCTCTCGAAATAACGAAACCCCGTTATAGGGTCTCGTGTGTAGGTGATTTTGCGGTTAGCTTTAATCCAGTTGTGCAACGTGTGCTTATGGATACCGAGATAGTCGGCAGCCTCCTGCGTCTTCATTAAGTCTCGTGTCATTCTTCCTCCGATTTGATTTGTTTCTCTTTCCATTGCGACAGATGCAGCTTAAATTTCTCGATGTCTTCATACTTTTGTATGCTCACATACACCGGGCACTTGTTTATCTTTGCATGAGCTTGTAGATATTGATTGATCCAAGCTTCCTCATTTGCGTCGTCCTCAGGCAAAACTTTCTCCATAAAGTCGCGGATGATCTTCTTCTCATCAACCTTCACGGGCTCTGGCTTTTTAGGATGTGTAGCCTCATGACCATCATCATCATCCGAAGATGTTCCAACCATTGCGGAAAGCATGTAGCGCCTTGCATATGTCAAACATGAACCCATTCCCTGAGGATCGTTCTTTACTGGATTCAATGGATAATAAGATTTAAACCATTGACCGCTAGAGTGAGACAAAATCGAAACAAGTATTGATTTTCCATCAGGAAGAAATGAAGCAACCTGAGATATAGAAAGTCCATTCTTGCTTAAGGTTTCCCTGCAAACATCCCAGTGACTATTTAATGTACTGAATTTAGATCTAAAATGAGGGTTTTCTCCATCTTTTTGAACCGATTTAAGTTCGCCTTGCATTTTAGAAAGCGCTGTTGATATTTCATTTATATTTTCACTATGAATTGGATAAGTCATGATTTTCCTCTTTTTTAATATGTTTGTTTGTACCAGGTATTGGAGAAAGTATTTTTCTCATTTTTGGTATTAATTTTGATTCAGAAAATCTATCATTATTTTTCTGCGCTATGAGTAAATTATTTTGCAATTCACAGATATTCATAATCTATTTCCTCTTGTGTTTTTTTTGTTTTAAAATACTTGTCATAAACGCTTTTGAGTCTTAAGAATTCCTCAAAATTGTATCGATAAATGAAGGACCTGGCCTCTTTCCCGTCCTTCTTCAATTGTACAAACTCAATGTGTTCTAGTTTAAATCCAGCATCATTGGCCATCTTGAAGTATGCACTTCCCTGCATTGGCCAAGTGGATCCCTCTTTGGCAGATGTTTTGAAATCTACGAGTGTATCCCCATAAATAGCATCACATTCCCCCGTGATCATATGCTCGTCATCATAGAAACGTTTGGGGTTTGGAATGAAAATCTTGTCCCCTCGCCACTTCTCAAATGATTCAACATATCCAGCAATCTCTTCATCAAGATCGAAACCAATGCCATTTATAATGCTATCAATCGCAACATGAACGCGAGTCCCGCGATTTGCAGCGTTCTCCAAGACTGCCGGACTAATCCGGCTAAGTCCTGCGAATGGAGCGAGTATCGAAGTCACACGTGTGTATTTTTCATCAAGCTTTTCCATATTTCTCCTCTAACTCAAAAAACTTTTCTTGTAATTCATTTATTCTATCCTTTGCATAATCAATGCGCTTTTCCGCATTGTGAACGATAGTTTTCAATTCGTTAAGTTCTTGCATGAAAGCAAGCATCTCTTTCTCATAGTCGTTCATATATCTTGTCGTCATACATTTACCTTCTTATGCTCTTCTAATTGTTTAGTTATTTTTTCTATTACGGGAATATAACAAGGAAGTCTCGCAAGAAGATCTACCGCTTCTTTATATTCCCAAATTAATAATCGTCTAATAACGTCATCCATGATGAAATTTTCTCCAATTTTTATGCCGTCTTTAAGGCCTCTTTCGTAAGCGTCCATTTAATTCCTCTCTCTCTTTATTTTTTATACATAGTTCTCAATCAAATTTTCGTATTGATCTTCGTTATATCTGTCAAATGCACTATCTAACTCACATTCTGTAGGCAATCTGCCATGTGTTTCTTCAAATTTTTCACTTAACCATTCTTTTGTATCGGCTGTATGCCATTCCATAAACTCATCTATACCCATCATTTCAATCTCTCCATAATTTTAGACATTTGCTCGATAGCAAGATCGACACTTTTTTGTGTTTCTTCAAGAAAATTAGCAGCCTCACTAAAGTCTACACCCTCAGGTGATAGATTTTTAAGTACATGAATTGCTGATAACATTCCTACCCTGTGGCCTTCTCGATATTCTTTGCTTAATATTTTCATTTAATCCCTCCCAACTCTAGGTTCTACAGCTAAACAATAATCGCAACCATACAAACAGTCGCACTCATCCTCACTCTCAACCTCTGCACATCTCATGCAGAAGTATATCCCCGAATCCTCGGGCAGTTCTTTCTTTTTGTCGTCTTTGAATAACCATGTTTTGCAGCATTTACATTGTTCCATTTTATTCTCTCCCCATGTAATCAATGCTGTTCTTTATTTCTAATCCAGCCTTTTCTAATGCCCTTACTAAGCTTTTTACTTTCATTTTCTTGTCCTTTTTTTTGTTTTTTGTTTGTTTATCTCGCACTATCTACAAGCTACCCTTCAGGGTCTATCGCGAGAACTGTGCTTAATATACATCAAACTATAGCAAACTGTCACAATTAATGCAAGCGAAAATATCACAATGTGTCACAAATATGTACATATCAGGGGGTGAATGTATAAAGTAAGAGACCGATTAGGCCGAAGAGAAATAGAATAGATATTCCTAATAGCGCATGCCGAAGCTCATCATTCTCATTCAAATGACATAGGATTTCTTTAAAGACTTCTAACATGCAAATACCGAAAGAGTTCTCAAATAATATAATGCATTGTATTCAATCTGTCAATATGTTATATTTATTCCGATTTGTATTTGCATTCATCAAATATGAGTCCTTAGAATTTGTTCGCCCCCTTGATTGGGGGCTTTTTTATTTGCATCAATTTTAAACAATTGATACAGTGAAAGAAAAAAGGTTAACATGAACGAAGCTACTGAATTAACCGTCGTTATTAAAGGCGAAGATGCTACTTATAAGCAAAAGTTTCTTCTGCAATCTTTATATACAATCTGCTCTCATGATCCAGTCGTAAAACAGTGTATAGATGAGGCAATTGCTAATTCTAAAATAGTTCCTGAAGACATATCCGTTAGAATCTTATTGGTGGTGCAATAATGGGAGCTGGAGCCCCGAGAACAGTGTCATTCTCTAAAGAAGAAATGATAGCTTTAGGTAAAGAAATGGTTCAATGGGTTAAAGATCATCCTCAAATACTTCATCTTTCAGAATGGTATACAATCGAGAAAATGTTTATCTATAAGCAATGGAAATGTTTCATTCAATGCGAGGAATTTCTTCCCTATTACGAGGTGGCACTCAAAATTGTAGGCAGAAAGTACTTAGACAAAGAGAGTAATGTACGTGATAGCATATCACAAAGATGGCAGAGAACTTACTTTGGAGATCTTAAAGAAAATGAAGATCAAGATAAGCAAGATGAAATCATGAGACAAAAAGAACTTGCGTCAGCTGTAGAGGCAGATGTACTGAATAATACACAAGCTATGAATGATCAGATGGCGGAACTCCGTGTTCTTCTCGGAAAAGAGCCACCAAAAGCAACATCAACGAGTGGAATTCATAGTGAGAAATCGGAGCAAGCATAGCTCCTGGGGGCAATCCATCGTATACTTTGACCATATGTTCCAGCATCTCGAGGAGTTCGTTCTTGTTTATTTTCGGTATTTCTTCCATATTGTAGCATTATGACAAAACCTTTCTCAGATAAGCAATTAGAATTTATCTTAAAATCGACAAAGCACTGGAATCTTGCGCATGGAAGCGTTAGATCTGGTAAGACTGTTTGTACACTCTCACGATTCATGGAAGCAGCATGGAATTGCCCCGACAGCCAGATCTTTATGATTGGGCATACAAGCGAAACAATCTATCAGAATGCTGTGCGCCTACTTATGGAAAGCCCACAGCTCGCGATGTGGAGGCCATATTGCTCATGGTTCTCAGGCAAGCGACAGCTGAAGTTCAGAGACAAAACAATACAGACTCTTGGTGCAAAAGACGAAGGCGCAATAGGACAGATACAAGGTAAGACTATGTCGCTTGCCTATTGTGATGAGATGACGCTTTACCCTGAGTCCATCACTGATATGATTGACACGCGCTTATCTAATAGCTATTCAATGGGTTTCGCATCAATGAACCCAGCACACCCAACTCACAAACTTAAACAATGGATAGACAAGGCGGAAGCAGGTGACCCTAATTACTATAGCCTTCATTTCACACTGGATGATAATCCCTACGTATCTGAAGACTACAAGCAGCGTATACGTAATTCTCTCTCTGGTCTTTTTTATAAGCGTAACTATCTTGGCCTCTGGTGTCTTGCTGAAGGTGCCATATTTGACTTCTTCGACACAAAGATTCATGTTTTGGAGCGTCCTCCATGCGCTGCTGAGTATTGGATCGCTGGTATTGATTATGGCGCTGTGAACCCATTCGCATGCCTCCTGATAGGGGTTTCAACGGGTAAATATACACAATCAGGTAAGCGTATGTGGGTAGAGAAAGAATACTATTGGGATCCGAAGAAAGAGGGGAAGCAGAAGACTAACAGTGAGTTCGCTGAAGATGTAGCCGAATTCCTAGAGCCTTACTCGATCAAGAATGTATACATAGATCCATCAGCGGCTTCAATGAAGCTAGATCTACGAAAGAAGGGCATATACACAGTTGACGCTAACAATGATGTGGAGTTTGGCATTGGTGTTACCACAAGTGAGATGAAGAAAGGAAACTTATATGTCTTGAAGGAATGTAAGAACACCATCAGAGAGATCGAATCATTTGTTTGGGATAATAAGAAAGCCGAAAGAGGAGAGGATGCACCAATAAAAAGGGATGATCATACTTGCGATGCCTTAAGATACGCCATATGTACGCATAAAATTGATGAGTATCAGCCCTACAAAGAGACATACAACCCCGACCAATATGTGCAGGGTAGATTTAATCCGACTCCGAGAAGATTTTAATTGACATTTTAAACGAAATATATGATATTATTTGCATTTGCATAAGGTAAATATATGAAAACTTTTTTCGTAGCACTATCAGCAATATTCGTCGGCTCATCGATCTTCAATCAAGCAAACGGACACACGATGACGGCTATATGGCTTGTGGGAATGGCTGCGTTGTGGCTAGGGATGGCGAAATTAAATGAGTGATATAATCGCGGCCAAACCGCAATGAGAGGGGGTTTATGGATATAGAAACATTTAAATATGAAAAAATTATAACTATAAATGATCCAACTATCATTAAAGATATGATGAATTTGTTAATTAACTTTATGTATGAAGATGCCACAAAAAAGGGCGAATCAGTTCAATATTTCCGTTTGCGGTTAAAAGATCCAGAGGAAGGTATGTCTTATCGTGATCTAAAATTAGAATGGGTAACATGTGTTTTAGAATGAGAGGGCGTTTACGAGATATGGGAGGAGACGAATGTTGAAAGATGAAATTATAATCTCTTTTACCTTCGAAGAAATTGAAGACTTACTGGAAAATCTAGAACAATGCTTTTCCGAGGGATATTTAAACGCTGGTGATCCAGCGTTAACGGCGATGGAAAAATTGATGAAGGAGAAAGACAATGTTGAAAGATGAATGGATAAAAGTGACTGATTATCTTCCTAAGCATGGACAGCATGTACTTGCTACCGATGGAATATATGTAAGTGAATCGTGGTATGAAGATGAATATTGGTCTACTTGGCAGACTGGAAATTGGAATGTAACGCATTGGTTGCCTTTGCCATCTAAGCCCAAAGAGGAGAAAGAAAACGAAAGTTTTAAAACTGCGCAAGGTAAATTTGATTTTCCTACATCTTTGAAAAGCACGCATTACCCAGAGGGTTAAAGTGTGTGGATAGTTGACGACGACGGCGACATGTTTAATACGGATCATTATTCCAAAATTAAATATACAAACGATAATAAAGTCATATTGATACCAAAAGGGATATTTGATGGTGGTTGGGATATATTTGCACTTGTAGGTGATCTAACCGAAGAAGAGCGCCTAACCCGCTACAACGATCTTGTTGAGAAGCTTACGGGAGAGAGGATTGATGGCTGAAATGAAAACATATAGCGATGATGAAATGAAGCATCTTGTAAGGGCATTGAAAAACGATAATCACAAACTTTTAGAAAAGATAGGATTGATGAGTAATTATGTATGTTATGTCGGAAACTCAAATCTACATGTAAAACATTTAATGAGATGTGATTGTAACCCATATGCTATATTTATGACGATACGGATGTATAATAAAATGGTTAAAGCATCGCCAGAAAAGTTTATTAAAGAAAACAATTTTATTTATTATTTATTTGAAAATCAAAGGTACGAAGTAATGAGGATTAATGATGAAGTGGTATAATTTTGAAAAAACTTGGATAAATATTGAAAAAGTGGATTATATAGAATGCTATAATAATACTTATCATGATGGAACTATAGGTTTTGTTGTGTTATTTTATTTCAAAAATCATCATGTAGAAATAAGGCTTACACCTTCAGTATGTAATTCAGAGTTTGAGAAGATCAAAACCTTGATGGGCGTGATTGACAAAAATACAGACTGGACGCCTGGGAGGTGTTGTTAAGTTCTTGCAATCTCTAACGCTTATATGTACATTAATGTTTAACTTTAACAAGAGCAAGAATCATGGATAAAAAAATCAAAAAGATCATTTCTAAAACTGAAAAGCTCGAACATGCAGAAAAAAGCCTCCTTAAAGAAGACAAAAAGCATGATAAGATTGTAGATAAAGCCAAGAAGATCGTCAAAAAGAAAAAATGAATGATGTGTCCCTTTTGTGACGGCAAAATATTCACGCTAAAATGTATAACTACTCACGTAAAGGAAACAGGTGTAACAAATCTTACGTGGGTCTGCGATGATTGCAAAGAGCCAATGACAGACACAGAAATGATGTATGACTTTGCGCATCTTATGGGTAAACTATGGTCTCGTATAATGAAAAGAAACGAATAGAAGAGCAGAACGAGGCTTGGGGCAAACGGAAGAAGCCGAAGAAGAATATCGATAAGAAGAATCATAGCTGGTATGCCAAATTTTTGGTGGATGCCAATTGAAGAATTTCCTTTGCCAGAGGTAAAATATGAAGTGGTATAATTATAATGAATTTTGGATTGATATAGAAAAAGTTTTTGTTATATCAGTAGAAGATAAAAGAATTATGTTTAGAACTGATTCTACTGATTCGAAAGTGGGATATAAATTAAAAACCAATGAAGAGCGAGACGCAGAATTCGCCAAGATCAAAGTCTTGATGGGCGTTAGCATCGCTCAAGACTGGACGCCGGGGAGGTGTTGTTGATGAATGATTTAATGGAAAATGCTATTAGAAATATCGCACAAAACCATAGACAAATTCTCGACGATTTTTGTAAAGCTTATATGGCTCAGTTATACGAAGAAGGAAAAGAACTAAAACCTGGATGCTATACATTGTTTGAACAGCAACCTTCTATATATAATGGAGAGTTAGTACGTAAATATTGGTTTGAACCTGGAATTCCAGACTTTCCAAAAACAACGGAATCAGAAATGGGCGAATGGCACGATATTGACATTGTTCAAATGATGAATGATATGAAAGGATTGAAGAAAGATATTGCTGAAATAAAAGGGCTTCTCCAAGATAGAGATAAGATTAAAAAAGATGAAGAAAGGTTGCTAACGTAACCATGGGTAAACTGTGCCTTCATACAACGAACGAAAGCGAATAGAAGAGCAGAACGAGTCTTGGGGCAAGCGGAAGAAGCCGAAGAAGAATATCGATAAGAAAACGCACGCTTGGTATTTCACCGATCGCAACGTACAATACAAGATGAGCAAAATCTGGACAGAAGATATTACTCCAGAGAACAAGGCTGTGGAAAATTCGTGACTATAATTAATACCGATTGTCTTGAATGGATGAAGTCTCAGCCTAATAATAGCATTGACTGCATTGTGACCGATCCTCCTTATGGTCTAAAATTCATGGGCAAGAGAAAGAATATTGCGATATTGCAGAAGCTAGATTGAAAAATACTGATCCTCAATTAATCCTAGACTTTCAGTAATTATTTGTTTATCTTAGGATTATACCGATATTCAAGGAGTCTCAATTGTCATTATACATGCCACAATTCAATGGATCGCTCGAACCCAATCAAGGGAATGTAAAACAATGGCTCGACAATTTATATAGTAAGTTTCAACCTGTGGAACAAGTGCGTTGGAATGAAAGCAACATAGACACCCATTTCTATGGTGGAACTCAGAACTTTATTAATCAATACTTTGGTGCTGGACCTAATAATTCTAATCAGAATTGGTACTTTAACATCTGTCAACAACCGATAAATATGCTGACAGGATATGAGCGTCAGCATCGCAAAGGTTTCATGTATCAATCGATCGAGGGCGGAGATGATCAAACGAGTGACCAATACACAAAGCTAATTAAGCAAGCCTGTGCACTTGGCGATATTCATGAACAGAAATCGAAGGCTAAAGAACTGGCCGCTGTCACGGGTATGGTGCTTGCCCAACCATATCTAGACTTCACTGGAGACGATGGGGCCCAGGGATCACTCAAGGTCAAAATTTGGGAATACAACTCGTTTCTCGTTGATCCCTATTTCAGATCCCCTGATATGTCAGATTGTCAATTCGTTTGGTGCCAAGAGTATATTAGCAAGCAAGAAGCAGAGAATAGATTCCCAGACAAAATCCAAGAGATTGGACCTATGGCAGGTGCTCCACAGCGCTATGGTACTTTCTATTTCCTTCCAGAAAACTATAATATGGCCCGTAACGATTTAATGGTTTTGTCCTATGTTTGGTATAAGTGGAAAACAAAGAAAAAAAGACTCTATAGCCGTAAAAGAAATCAGTTTTTCGATTTTGCTGGAGGACAGGAAAATCTCGAAGCTATTCTCTACAATATTCCCGACATGGAGGAAGTCACTGTCGAAACGCCATGCTGGAAACTTGCAGTGGTTCTGAATGATCAGCTTATGTTTCAGGGTGAAAACCCACTTGGATTCAGTGGATGCCCGTTTATTCCTTATTATTGGAACTATGAGCCACATCAGAACCATTATGACTTACGTTGCAGAGGCCTAATCCGGACCATGCGTTCAGCTCAATATCTCATGAATTATAAGATAATCCAAAATAACGATATTGCAGCAGCCACAATAAACGCAGGCTGGAAACGCAAAGTTGGAGCTGTTGCTAACGAAGACAATTTAAAAAAGAGCGGTCAAGGTTGGGATGTATTAATTAATGATGGTTACGAGATGACCGATGTTGAAAAGATTATCCCTAGTGCTGTGCCTGAGTCAGATCTAGCCCTTGCAGAGCAAATGAAAACATTAATGTACGAGACAAGCGGCATTAATATGGAAGAATGGGCAGGACAGAACGATAAGCAAATATCATCACTGACATTGCAGATGAAGCAAGCAGCTAAATTGATGGTATTTCAGAAGTATTTCGATCAGTGGGACTATTCAGACAAGCTTTTAGGCGATAAATTGTTACAAATAGGTTTAAATAATTGGAATGCTGAGAAAGTTGGTTTAATGATTGGTGAAGAACCATCACCATATTTCTTTTCTAAGGTATTTAGCAAGTTTCAGGTCGTAGTCGAAGAGTCTGATTTAACAAATACACAACAGAATCTCCAAGCCCAACAAATGATTGAGATTAACCAAACATTCCAACGAGAAGTATTCAGCCCTTCAATGATCATTCCAAAGCTTAACATCACCGGAAAAGGTGAGATCATACCATATCTCCAGCAACAAGAACAGCAGATGCAACAGATGCAGCAAGAACAATCTATGGTACAACACATGGTTGAAGATGCGAAGATTAAAGAACTCTACAGCAAGGCTACAGCGAACATAGCACGTGCCAGAGAGGACCATTCAAGGTCAGAATCGAACCTAGGGCTATGGGAAGAGCGTATTTCGATGATTGAGAGAAATAGATCAATGTCAGTGAAAGCTAAGCAAGAAGCATTAGCTATCCTGTTAGAAAATATGGCCATGTATGGTTCAATGGAAACGAGAACCCAAGAGTTAAAATTAGATAGGGATTCAAATAAAATCAGAGTCGAAGAAGAATATGAAAAACAAGATGTTGAAAAACGAACACAATCTAATGAATTCCTGGCTAAGATAATGGGTCAAATGCCTTCACCCGAAGAGCAACAAATGCAACAACCACAACAACAAAATCCTTCCCAAAATAGCATGAGAATCTAGAGTTGTGGTCACATTCCCATCCCTTCGGTCAAAGAGTCGAAGACAAGATTAATTGGTGTAAAGAATTCTTGCATGAATATGGGTTTGATGTTACAAAAAGAGTATAGAAACAAAGAAACTCAAGGAGTTTATATGAGCGGACGAAAAATTGATGATCATTCTAGCTGGATTGGAAAAGGATCAAATGGTGTTGTATTTCCATCAGGCGCAAAGATGAAATCAGAATCTAGTGCAGAAGGTTTTGGAAAGCTAGGTATGTATGAAGATACTACCGAAAGCATCAAATCCATGCAGGAGAAAGCCAAAGGAAAGGTTCATGGCCATCCACATAAAGCTGGAACAAGAAACTAAGCTAGTCAAAGACTACAAGGAACAATATGAAAACAGGTTTCCCCAACCCTATAGATAAAGGTAGTTCAAAGAAGCAACGTTCCCCGTGGAACTTTGAACAACCACCTTTAGATGAGAGGTCTAGTTGTTATGTCAATGCAGGTTCACACTATGGTGTAGGCCATAAAGTACCTGTAGGCCATGAAGGACCTGCGAAACAGAATGTTCCTTGTCTTCCTCGTGGAAATGCTAAGACGATGAAAGATGATGAAGTACCTCACAAGAATCTTAGAATCGACAATTTCAAATGAAGAAACTCAAGTCTACACTTGGCAAGCAAAGCCATACATCTCCGAATAAAATCGGTATGGGAGATAACTACGGCACAGGAATAAAAGCTAAAGTCGGCAAGGTTTTAGAAGGCATGGGAATGAAAACCATGTCTAACAAAAAGCTTGGTGTTCCTCCAAAGAAGTTGGCTTAGTTAAATATAATTTATCCATCAAGTTTATCGAACTTTGATTGTATTTAATGATTCTATAAATAGCCCTCTGGCGATCTTCTGAGATGTCTTCAGGATGATTAGCTTCTAACTCTTTCCGATTATTTTGAAATTGATTGATAGACCATGTGACAGTTTCATTTTCAGTTACCATTCCTTTTGTATATTGATTCCACACTTCACGTGGTGGAATCATCCAGCAGATTTCAATATTATCAGTGCCAGATTTTACCCTAAATAGATATGAATTTGTCTGAGGTAATGGCCGTGATAGTCTAGGTTGCCATAACATACGCTTCGTTATTCCATCGTCATGTGTACGAGGATGAGCAAAGATGTATATATATGGCGAATGTTGTTGCAATACTAAAGACAGAGCATTTTTTTTCAAACAATCTTCGCATCCTTGCGCAAGATTGATAGCCTGGTCTTTTTGTAAGTGTTGTAATCTGTCATGTGTTTCTAGTTTCTGTATTTTCATAGCTTGATTTTTAACCTCTTATATTCTTTAATTAAGGTATCCAAACCAGAGGTTAACCTAAATGACTATTCCGTCACAAGATAATCAAGTACAAGATAATAAACCGACAGATAAAGAGTTAAATTTCCGTGCATTAGAGACAAAATATAAGCGTGAAATAGAACAAGAAAGACATGCAAGGATTGAAGCAGAGAAAAGAGCAGAAGAAGCAACAAAAAGAAAGATTGTATCTGAAGATGATGAAGATGATGACGAACCTTATGTGGATAAAAAGAAACTAAGCAAGACACTCGCTAAATTTGGGCAACAGACTCAAGCAGAAACTCAAACAACTATTGATAGAGCAGTACACAAAGCTTTGACAAATGAAAGACAGCAAAACTGGATGAAGTCAAATGCAGACTTCTATGATGTGATGCAACATGCAGAGAAGCTAGCACAACACGATCCAGAGTTAGCAGAGACTATATTGGAAATGCCAGAAGGTTTCGAGCGTCAAAAACTAGTCTATAAAAACATCAAGGCTCTAGGTCTTCACAAACCAGCTCAAAAAGAATCAAGTGTACAGGAGAAAGTAGATGCAAATCGTCGTAGCCCTTATTATCAACCAACAGGTGTGGGTGCTGCGCCATACAGTCAAGTAAGTGATTATAGCGCGAATGGTCAAAAACAAGCTTATGAGAAAATGCAAGCATTGAAGAAGCAATTGAGGATATGATCAAATATACTCACAAAATCAACATATCTTTGCGATATGTTGATTTTTTTTCATTTTTTCGACATATCATTTTTATTGAATCTTAATTCCCAATAAGTATTATAGAGTTTTCGCCAGCACTGCGTTATGTGCAAGTAGCGTAGTAGGTTCGCATCTACAGATATGGTCGAAAACGGATGTATGTTAGGCTCATCCACCGATCACATATCAGGTAAACCCTCATTTCGAGGTTTTATGTCGATTACGACTTCCGGCAATTTGGGGCCAATGATCTTGCAATCGCTTGCGCCTGCAATGCTCTACGTTCCTACGCCAACAATGAACTACATCACTGTTTGTGATAAAGTCTCTATGCCTGCTAATGGTGGTACAACCTGCCGTTTCATGCGTCCTAGAGCCTTACAGCCACCCACTGTTCAATTGGGCAACTCAGGTATAGATCCCCCAGCACAAGTTCCACAAAGAGACATCATTGACGCACAGATGGCATTCTTTGGTACAGGCTGCATCATCAACGAACAAGTCATACTCCAAGACCAAGAAGGTGTACTCGCCTGGGTTTCCGAAAGACTTGCTGTTGCAATGCGTCAAGCTGAAGATTTAATCTTGAGAGATTACATCGTATCTGCTGCATCGCAAATTAATGCTGGTGGTGGAGCTAATGGAGACAACCCAACGAATTTAGCGATGAGCGATTTTTCTTTGGTTGCAACAACATTAGACTCAAACAATGCGTATAAATTTATGAGTGGTATCGAAGGTATGGATAGATTCGGAACTGGACCAGTCCGTTCGAGCTATTTCATGTTATCTTCGACTGAACTTCAAACTGACTTTGATAGCCTTGTCGGCGCTGGCTTTTTGTCTCAGTGGAATTATCCAAATAATAGTAGCGCGTTGCCGAGCGAATATGGCTCAGCATTTAACGTTAGAGTTCTTACAAGCTCAGAGGCTCCAGTAGCCCGCAGCGCTTCTATGAACGCCCAAGATGTGTATTACAATACCGTTCTTGGAAAGCAAGCGATCACGCATATTAATCAAGATGGATTCTCCATGAACTTGATCTATCGCGATCCTTACTATTCTGGCATGTTGGCACAGAATGCGACCTTAGCGGTTAAATTCGCTCAGGCTCAAGCTCTGACCCAAGATACAGCTATCAGAAACCTACTCAGTACTCGCTTAAGTGCGATTGCTGGACCATAATAGGAGGCTTATCATGGCAGAATATTCAAGAATAGCAAAGGGTAGTTTCACAGCAACTTCAGCATCGAAAGTCATTAGTTTGCCTTTTATTCCTGATTACGTTGAAATAAGAAACTACACAAATTTTGCGGGTGGCGTTGTAGATAATAACGTCACGCGTGCATTTTGGGACAATAAACTTGTTGTTGCTGGTAATAATCCAACAATGATTGAATTGTATAACGCAACAGCTCTTGTGACAGATGTTATTGCATCAAATGGTATTAGCGTGTTTTCAGCAGGTCTTTCTTTACAGTATGGACCAGTTGTACAACATACAGCTACTACGGATTTTGCAATAAATAAAGCATCACCTGCACAAATTACTGTGTCTGGAGCTGGTATTTTAGATCACGGTTTACAGACCGGAGATGTCGTAGTATTTTCAAATCTTGCTCAAACATCAACAACAGGTATGAACCAGATTGCTGGTATCCCGTTTATGGTGACAAGAACAGGAGCTACCACATTTACAATTAACTGGAATACAAACCAATCCAACTACACAGCGTTCAACTCAAGCACATCAACAGGTCTAGTAGGATCATACAAGAAAGTCTTGTATCCAGATCTTTATTTACCTCAAGATGTGGCTGTAAGTGCTGTGACAGTTGGTGCAACTACAACTATTTCAACAGCGATGCAGCATAATATGCAAGTCGGCCAAGAAGTAGCCTTAAGAGTGCCTTCAGTATGGGGAACTACTCAACTGAATTCGCTTCCTAACGTAGTTATTCCAGGATCACCAGTATATGGTTATGTAGTGTCTGTTACTGATGTTCAGAACTTCGTAGTTAATATTAACTCAATCGGATACACAGCATTTAATTCAAACCAACCGTTCCTATCGGCTGGTAGATCATTTGCTCAAGCAGTTCCAGTTGGAGATGTTAATTCAGGTGGAGTTCAGATTTCAGCAGGATCACCACTATATCCATCACCTCAATATTCGTATGCTACCTATAACGATAGCAGCACGATTAATGGGCCAGCAATCATAGGTTCTTTTGTGAATAATACACGACAAGGATTTACGATTGGCGGTGGATTAGCTACAACTAAGACGGCAGCACATATTATGGCTGCTAATGACGTTGTATTGTGGAGAGCTTATCAACATGATTACGCAAGACCGTAATAAATAAGGTTAGGGGCTTAAAGCCCCTGCCTTTTAGGTGAAAATGCCAAATACAGTAATAACTTTTCCAGTTCCGCTTTATCAGAATTCGCCTATTCAAGCAGGATTCTATAAACCGAATTTTTTCTTCATCTCTGCCATAACTTTAGGATACCAAACAGTTGTGACAACAACCGTTGATCATAATTATGTGGTTGGCCAACTCGTAAGATTGCTCATACCTAATGGTTTTGGTTCAAGACAGTTAAACGAAGTTCCGGGATACGTAATAAGCATACCAGCAACCAATCAAGTAACACTCGATATTGTAAGTAGTAATGCCGATCCTTTTATTAATGCAAATTTAAATACTAAAGCCCAAATTGTAGCCGTTGGAGATGTTAATGCTGGAAATTTAAACTCAAATGGAACAACATTAAGCCTATCAGTTCCAGGAAGTTTTATTAACATATCGTAGGAGTAAAATGTCAAAACCAAATATGAACTCAGCTTCAGAGAAAGAATTAGATAAAGTAGGAAAGCAATTTGATGCCTTTGATAATCAAGTCAAAACACTAACTCAAGACCGAATGAACGAAGCTCCAAAACTTGAGGTAGCACCACAAACAGAAATATCACAAGTAGACCTACAAAAATCTAAAGATGTTTACCTAAAACCAAAGCGTACAATTGGATCGAAAGAGAAATTCGATGAAAAGTGGCGAGAAAGATATAACTTTAGCAAAGAATATGTTCAATTCATTGCAGAAAATAAAGAGATTATCGGAGAATCAATTGATCTTTGGACAAAACCATATCCTGGAATGCCAGCAGAAGAGTGGATAGTGCCAGTAAATAAACCAGTTTGGGGTCCTAGATATCTTGCAGAGCAAATTAAAGGCGCTGTTTACCATAGAATGTCCATGGAAAATAAACCTATTGGAAATGATCATGCTGGACAGTATTATGGAAACATTATTGTTGACAATACTGTACAACGATTGGATGCCTATCCAGTAAATACAAAAAGATCCCTGTTTATGGGTGCTACCAACTTTTAGGTAAAAAATGGATTTACTCTCTGATATAGTTACATACGTTAGAAGAATCATAAAGGCTCCATCTAACGCTCAAATAACGGATAATCTTATCGTCGACTATATCAATCGCTTCTGGATTATGGATGTAGATGCACGTATTCAGTTATTTGATTTGAAGACAAAATATCAGTTTGAGACAGCACCCGGAATTGATCAATACAACATGCCAATGTATCAATTGCAACAATCACCGGGTGCAAATCCTTTACAGACCACAATAAGTTATTATCCAGTTTACCAAGGTTTCACGGGCAATATGTACATTAATGGTGTACAAGTAGCCATGCAGACTGAAAAGAATATATTTTCTAATTTGTGGCCAAATATAGTACAGCAAATCAATATTGCTACTACAGGCAATGGAAGTGCAGGACCCTATAATTTTACTTTTGCAATAGGCCCTAACAATATAACACCTCTAACTACTCCATTTCAATACCTACTAAGAGGTCATATCAATACCAACGGTTTGATAAGTCTTGCAAATTCTACATTTGGGGCTTACCAAGACCCTCCAACGGTTACTAATGCACAAGCAATAGGCCCTCTTGGTTCGATCGCTTCTGTGCCAGTTGCGACGGCATTTCCAGCAGTTTATATAACATCCAACAATCCAGATGGATCTAGCATTGTTGTTAGTGATAGTGGCCAGGTTCTTACAGGTCATCAAAATCTCGGTCTATTGATGCAACCTGGGACTTATCCAAATGGAAATACGGCATTAGCAAACGGATACCAAAAATCTTTTGCAATAACAGGAATAACACAAGCTACACAAGCTGTTTTAACAGCAACCACAACATATGCAATAGGACAAGTAGTCGAAATTGAAAATGTGTCAGGAATGACGCAACTTAACGATAATTTTTATACAGTCGTTGCTAATAGTGGGACAACACTCACACTCAATGTAAATTCAACAGCATTCACAGCATATACTGCTGGTGGTACGGTTTCAAGCTTTCAGAACGTTATCAATTACTATACAGGTCAAGTTACAAACTTGTTTTTCCCACAGCCAATACCAGCAGGAGCAAACATCAATGTTCAGTGCTTTAGATTCCAATCAGGCTTGCCACGTGGCGTTCTATTTTACGACAATACCCTTACTTTCCGCAGTCCACCTGATAAGCAATACCTTGTCGAGCTTGATGCCTATTTGACACCTGCTGGATTCTTAGCCACAAGCCAAGCAATACAATTCGCCTATATGTGTGAATATATTGCTAGAGGAGCCGCTAGAAAGATCATGTCTGATACAGGGGATTTAGAACAATTCCAATTCTACGAAATGCTATTTAGAGAACAAGAGCAACTAGTATGGAAGAGATCTCAACGCCAATTTACTGCAACAAGAACACATTGCCTTTATTCACAAAATAACAATCAAGGAAGAACAGGCTATAACGGCTTTGGAGGATTTTCACTATGACAAGTTTCATTTACACAAGAGGTGTTCCTAATCCTCCAAATCTACCTTCGCAAGATGTTGGCAACATGCAAACCAATACCAATTCTGTTGATGATATTATCAATGTCGACCATTGGTCATTCCAGAAAGCATCACCTCTTCAAATCGATGGAAGACATAGACAAGTATCATTATCCAATAGGGTAGCAGATGCCAATATTCCAACTGATATTGGAGGAGTAATATTTGCTAGTAATCCAGCACCTACAAATATATCATGGCCTTTTTGGCAGAATGGACCTTCACCAGCAGATGTAGTTCAAATGCTTAGTGTTTTACCTTCAGGTATTCAAAATGGACATACTTCTTTACCAGGTGGAATTATTATACAATGGGGATTCGTAACTATTCCGATAAACCAACAAGCCATAGCTTTTTCACAAACTTTAACGGGTTTGCCTTTTGCAATAATATTAACTCCTTTTGAATTAAATGGAGGAAATACTACCTATTCTGTAGAGGCTATTCCAGCTCCATCTACAGCAGGTTTTAATGTATTAGTACATGGTTCAGGATTAGGAAGTTTATATTGGATGGCAATAGGAATATAAATGGGCGAAAAACTCATCATAGGGCCTATTAATAAAGGTCTAAAAACAGACGTAGAGCCATTTAATATTGACAATGACTCATTTCCAACTTTGATAAATGCCTATCAATGGCGTAAACGTGTTAAAAGGAAAAGGGGAACTCAACTTCTAAATAGACTTCAAAGAAAATTCACAAACTTATCTTTAGGAAATAGTTTAGCCTCACCGTGGACTATAAATACAATTTATTCATCAGTTACACCCGCAGTAATTCCAGAAACCAATTCTCAAATAGTACCTGGAAGCGTTGTTATCCGTATTCAAGCAGGACCAGATATCGTATTCACGGATCAAGGAAATGGAACTTTAACAAGTCCAACAGGTGGAAATTCGGGAACAATTAATTATTTAACAGGGGTTATTGTACTTACACACACAGCAGGTGCAGGCATTCCTACAATAGCAACATTTAGCTATTATCCAGCTTTACCTGTGATGGGATTGGAAGATTTAACTTTAATATCTACACAATTTCCAGGCGAGATAGCATTTGATACGAAGTACTCCTACAATATACCGACGACATTACCATATACTCCAGTTGATGTAAGTTTCTATAAGAATCCAGGCCTAGATGCTACAAATCTTCCTGCTTATATACGAAAGGCAGTTCAAACACCACTTACATGGAATGGTCAATCATATCAGCAATTCTGGACTACCAACTATCAAGGTGCACTTTGGGCAACAAATGGTATACAAATACCTTTTGATCCTACAAATGTAGGAATGCAATTTAGCCACATAACAGCAGTTGGGGCAATTGCACCTACTACAGTTGATATAACAGTAACGGGTCCTAATTTAGTTGTGGGAGATTTTGTCTTCTTAAATGAATTTGATCCAACAATTATTACAGGAATAAATGATCAATCAGGATATGTCATTGCCGGAGCAGCCCCAGGAGTAATAACTGTAAAACTTCCATTTGCTAATATGGCTGGACCTGGAGGACTTACTACTAGTGGAATTGTTCAATATTTAACGAATAGATCTAGTTTTACTATAGACAATATAAGATGGTATGACGGAGATCCAACGAATAACGGAGGGATAAATGGCTGGGTAAATTTCATGCCTCCTCTTTCATTAAATATATATTCAATCGCGGGATTACCCCCAGCGATCTATTATTTAGTTGGCGCACGTATGATCATTCCTTTTAAGGATAGATTATTATTTCTCGGACCTGTTGTGCAAACTTCATTAGGTCCTACTGGTGGAGTTCCTATTTATCTTCAAGATACAATCATATATAGCCAGAATGGAACGCCATATTATACCTCTTCATTTACAGATGGCACGACCAACTATGGAATAAATGTAACGATACCTTACCATGCTATTTTGGTTCCTATAAACCAGACAGCCACTCCATTTTCATATTTTGCTGATAACACAGGTTTTGGAGGGTTTGTTTCTGCTGGAGTCGATCAACCACTGACAACAGCATCATCGAATGAAGATGCACTCATTGTTGGTTTTAGTTCTATACAGACAAGGCTTATATACTCAGGTAATGATATTGTACCATTCAGTTTCTATTTGATAAACTCCGAATATGGATCAGCAAGTACATTTTCAGCAGTAAATTTGGATCAAGGTGTTATTACAAGGGGAACAAGAGGTTTTATTATAACTGATCAAACGTCATGCCAGAGATTCGATACAGAAATACTAGATCAGGTTTTTGAAATAAGCTTACAAAATAATGGTAACGAAAGATTTTGTGCTCAAAGAGATTATATAGATGAATGGATCTATTTTACTTATCTATCTAACCAAGACAATTCCAGCCTATATATATTCCCAAACCAGACTTTGCAATACAACTATAGAGAGCAAACTTGGGGTATTTTCAATGAAACATATACAACTTACGGACAATTCAGAAAGCAATCTGGTGATACATGGTTAACCATTAAAACGCCTTGGAATACATGGAATGAACCATGGGACGCAGGAGAAACCACATTGTTCCAAACTCTTGTTATAGCAGGAAATCAACAAGGTTTCATCATGGTTCGTAACCAGGGTACAGCAGAGGATACATCGCTTTATATTCTAAATATAGTTGCAAGCACTATCACGAGTCCCGATCATGGATTAAATAATGGAGATTTTATCATTATTAGCAATGTTGTAGGAACAGTTAGCGCACAAGTAAATGGAAAGATATTCCAAGTGACTAATGCAACACAGAATACATTTCAACTAGATCCAGGTATATTGACAGGTACATATCTTGGAGCAGGACTTATTACTAGATTATATGTACCTTTTATCCAATCAAAGCAGTTCCCGCAGGCTTGGGGAATGGGTAGAAAGACAAGAATAGGCGTACAGCAATATCTTTTTTCTACGACTCAAAGAGGTCAGATACAACTATTGATTTTCCTCTCTCAGGATATAGACACAGCCTTTAATGATAACAAATTTGTAAATATCGATGATACAATCTATAATACTACGCTCTATACATGCCCAGAAAGCACAAATCTAGGATTGACACCTGCAAATGTAAGCCTACAGATTCCTACATCAAGAACACAGAAACAGACATGGCATAGACTTAATACATCTTTAATAGGAGATACAGTTCAATTTGGAATAACGCTTTCAGAACTACTTATGAGGCAGTTTGTAACTTCAATACAAACATTTTCGATTACTGGAGTTACAAAGGGTTATCCAACAATTTTGACTTTAAATAATCCTGCTGGAGATGGATCACTAGGTATAGGATCAATGATTCAAATAACAGGTGTATTGGGAATGACTCAACTCAATAACAATCTGACTTTGCCAAATCCAGTTTATCAAGTCATTTCATCAACAGATACAACAGCAACAATAAATGTGGATTCAACAGCATTTACGAATTACACTTCTGGTGGTTTAGTTACAGTAATGGAAATGCCTAACCAAGAAACAGAAATTGAGTTCCATGGAGCCATAATTGATATGAACCCAAGTCAACTTTTGGTGTAAAATGACCAATTTTGTAAACAATTCACCATATCTAAGAACAACTAGGGAATTTCCAGAGGATCTCCATGACTTAGCCTTTCAAAGCAATAAGGCATATCTTGAGGTAGCAAATGCTGTCAACCAAAGAACTATTGGCATATTTCCTGTAAATAAGCCAAGTATTACAGGTGAGCAATGGTATGTAAAGAGCAATGTCAAAGAACAATCATTGAGGCAAGTCTATACATTCGGCTCCATTACACATGCAACATCTCCTTTTTTAATCCCCTATAAAATATCAGGATTTACCCAATTTGTAAGGATATGGGGAACTGCTATAACAGTAATTCCAGATTATCGACCCATACCCTATTCGTCAGTAACAGCCAATGCAAATATTGAATTGAATATAACACTGACAAATATTGTGATTACTCTCGGTGCAGCATCCCCAGAATTAGCATCAGGTTTAATAATTATTGAGTGGCTGTCGCCCGCGTGGTATAGTTTAGATATATAACAAAAAATTTTGAGGCTTCATATGGCAGTAATCACAGGTCCTAATCAGCAAAAAGGCATGTCCCAAGGTGAGAAGATACCCGAAGGATACGAGAAATTCAAACTACAGAACTTTACGCCAGAGCAAATGGAAATGTTGCAGCAAATGATTTCACAACTCGGGCCTGATAGTTGGTTAGCTAAGTTGGCTGGTGGTGATGAAGGTGAATTCGAAGCTATTGAGGCTCCTCAAAAAAGACAGTTCGGTGAAGCTTTAGGGGGCGTAGCTTCTAAGTTCTCAGGTATGGGTATGGGTGGTCAGAAAAGCAGTGGATTCCAAAACACAATGACATCCGCAGCATCAAACTTTGCACAGGAATTAGGCGCACAACGCCATGGATTAAAGAGCAATGCACTACAGGAACTAATGCAAATGAGCCAAGGATTGATGGCACAGAAACCATACGAGACTGGTTTATCAGAAAAACCAATGTCAGGTGTGGAACAATTCTTGTTAAGTTTAGGTGGTGGAATCGGAACAGCAGCCGGAGCATATGCCGGTAAAAAATTCGGAGTATAAAATGGTTCAAATTATTCCTAGAGGAAAAACGTTCTCTTCTGAACTTGGATTGAATGTTGGTGGAGGAGCAAGCAAAGGATTTTCTGATTCATTACAAGGACAACAGCAAGAAAAATTAGCTACACTTAAAGAAAGAATGAAAGCAGAAGCGAAAGAGAAAAATCTTAAAGAAATATCGGATTTATTACGCCAATCAAAAAAACCATCTGAAAAATCACCCATTGCCAAAATAGATGATGAAGTAGAAGAAATGGAATCTGAAGAACCTATTGATTTTGAAGAAATACCAGATGAAACTATTGCAGAGATCACTATTAAAGATCCAGTAATCGGTAAAGCATTATTGGAAGGAAAGAAGTCAAAACTTAAAGAAAAAGAAAGAAACCAAACTAACTTCCAAAAAGAACGAGAGCGTCATGAGAAAGTTTCTGATCCAATTTTAGCAGATGCAGGAAAGATTTTAGAAAATGCCCCAGCTAGAAAGGGTCTTATGCGGCAATGGAGACAAGATGTTGAATCTGGAAATACTTCTGGATTTGGACAATTCATGGTTGATAAATCAGGTTTGGAATTCTGGAGAACACCTGAATCAGCGAGATCTCTTGCCGCTGGAAAACACTACTTCATGGATACAATTCATTCACTCGGTTCTGGAATAAGACTGAACCAATTCTTGGAAAAAAACCTCTATGCAGCTCTTCCACAAATAGGTAGAGATAAAGAAGCTCAATTATCTGTGTTGGATATGCAAGAATTTCTTGATGATCTTAAGGAAGAGAAGGCAAAAATCAAGATTAGATTGGGTGAAGAAGATGTAGAAAAAGAAGGATATGCAAAAAGAGATATAGATCAACGTGCCCAGCAAGAATTAGAAGAATACGCAAATGAAAGACAACAAAAATTAGCATTTGATATTAGAAAAACACACGAAGATCTAAGATCTGATAAAGATTTAATTAATGAAATATCTTCAGGAAAAATTCCAAAAGGAGCGCCAATTACACCAAGAATGATAGCCATATTGAAACTGATAAGTAATGATGATACAGATAAGGCTATCAAAAAAGCAATTGAGTTGGGTTTTGAATTACCGAGAAGAAAAAAATGAAAAATGAATTAGACATGGATTATTTGAGAGAGTTATTTGATGCCTCTCGTCAAGTTCCTTCTGATTCTATTCCAGAAGACGTTGACAGATCTTTATTTGATGAAGCACCAATTCATGAAATAGAAAACCCTGAAGAATTGAAGCAATATGAAGAATCTGTTGAAGAAACAAAAGAAGAAGAACCTTACGAAACTCTTTTAAGACAAACGGCTGCACATGCAGAAAGAGGAGCAGAAGGACTCAGTGGATTCTGGGGAGATATGCAGCAATTCATGGCTGATTTGACTGGAGTTCCATTAGAAGATCGAGAAATCAAAACCAAAGAAGAACTTTCAGGATTTCACTTTCCAGATGTAGCTGAAATGGAAGGAGCAAATTTTTCCAAGAAATTGCCTAAAACGAGTGATTTAAGAGAACTTTCTCAAAAACAATTCGGTCAATATTTAGAACCTAAGAATGATTTTGAAAAGGCAACTCAGGAAACAGCTCAAGATATTGGTGCTATGTTTGCTTTACCAGGAAATATTTCATTTCTACAAAAATTAGCACTTCCTGTAGTTGGTCAGACATCAAAACAAATTGCCAAGTCTTTGGGAGCATCGGAAAAAACCCAAGATATTACAAAAGCAGTAACAATGTTGGGAGCAACTTTATTCAATATTGGAAACGCACCTAGAGTTGCTGCACAAGCTATGAATGAGGCTGAAAACTTAATGCCACAGATAGCGATTAATGCTAGACCAACAGAAACAGCAATGCAAAATATAAGAAATACAAATTGGTTTAGAAGTGGAATTACGCCAGAAAAAAGACCTGCCATGCGCTTAATGCAACAAATAGAAAATCAAATCCAGAATGGAACTATTGATGGAAGAATGGCAATGGAATTAAGGCGTAACGTGAACGCAGCTAGAAACCGCCTAAAAGGGTTTAACGTATTCAATGTCGATAATAGACAAGCCTTAAGACATATTGATGAGGTAGATAGAGCTTTATTATCCAGCATGGAAAATTATGGACACAATTCTAATCCTGGATGGTGGCATCAATACCAAAGTGCAAACGAAGCTTTCAGAGTAACTAGCCGAAGTCAAGCCATGTCTCAATTTATACATGATAGTGCTGGTAAGAAATTGATTTCTGAAGCAGGAAAATTCTTATTCCTCCCAGCGGTAGGTGCAGGAATGGGAACTATTCCAGTTGCAACTATGGGAGTAGGAGCAGGATATGGACTAATGAAATCTTATCAAATAGCAAATCGAGTATTAAATAGCAGAATTCTAAGAGATCATTACATGGATGTGGTCTTGAGAGCCTCAAGAGGAAATGTAAAAGCTACCCAAGAAGCCATTAAAAAGTTTGACGCGGCAGCAGAAAAGAAAGAACGTCAATCATCAAAAATGAATCCTGTTACAACTCGATGAATTTGATATAGTCCAAATCCATAGAATATATATGGTACTGACATACAGATTAAATTCCACATCTTCACTCCTTCCTTGCTTCCTTAAGCAGTTTTATATTATTTTTCATTTTCATTCTTCTATTGTTACATGTTTCCAAGTTCTTCTTTGCCAAACAAGTTTAATTGTAGAATCAGATACTTTGAATTTTTTAGCCAATTGACGGCTTGTTTTTTTTCCTTTCATTTTTAAAATATAAATCGCCTTTTCATTGTTAAGTTTTTGATTTTGACGATCTTTTCTGACTTTATCAGTCATATTGTCTTGGCTTGTTCCGAGAAAAAGGTGTTCTATGCGTATACAACAAGGATTATCACAATGATGACAAACAAACATTCCTGATGGTATTTTTCCTCGATATACTAACCAAGATACTCTATGTGCACCTTCTGCCTTTTCTTTACCATTTTTTGTGATGCAAATTTTACCATAACCATTTTTATCTTTAAAACCAGTCCAAATTTGACAATTATTAAAATATTTAGAATTTTCTACTAATCTTATTTGAAGTTTATAGATTTCTTCTTTTTCTCCTGGTTTCCAAATGCAACCACAACTTTTTTTATGACCAATTCTAAGTTGATGGCCATGAACAAGAACTTCTGTTTTCTTTTCGCAACAACAAATACATTTCCAAAGAGCTTCACCATTAATATAATTGGATTGTTTACATCTTTCAATGACAGTAAGCCTTCCAAATTTTTTTCCTGTTAAATCTATTAATCTTCCCATATGTATCTCCTAAGAGATAGGATAACACAAGTCCTTAATTATTACAATCGTAAATCTTTTTTTAGAAAAAGATTGATTGTTATTCATTTTGAGTTACAGTAAAGACAAAATTAACTTAAGGAGTATATATGACATTCCCTCAAGGAGCGGCCCTTTACAGCCAAGGATTTGGCACAAAATTTGAAAACGTAGAAGTTCCATTTATTTCAAACAGAGCGCCTACAACTAATGATGTAACTGGTTTTTCGATTGGAAAAAGGTGGATCGACACAGTCGGGAATACAGAATATATATTAACTTCTCTTTCATCAACTGGTGGCGTTCTTAGTGCAACATGGTCATCTGGAGGAAACGCAGCGGCAACGACCTTAGTACCTGGTATTGTACTCATTACCGACAATTCCTCACCTGTTGCAACAAAAGCTTATGCAGATGCTCTTGCAATTGCAGGTGCACCTGCATGGTCGGATGTATTGTCAGGTATCGGTAAAATATCAACACAAGTTCTTGCCAATGCTGGTGTAGATGATACTACAGCAATGACACCTCTTAAAGTCACCCAACTTTTAACAAATGCTCCTCCTGCAATTGGAACTACTAACGCAGCAGCAGGAAAATTCACAACTCTAGGTGCTACAGGCCTTGCATCACTCAGCGGATCAGCGACAGTCACTACAGGCGCAACAGCCCTAAATCTAGCTTCTGATGCTTCTACAGGAGCAGTCAATATTGGTACAGGTGCAGGTGCTAGAACTATCACTATCGGTAACGTAACAGGTGCAACAGCCGTAGCGGTAAACACAGGTACAGGTAATTTTACAGTGACTACTACAGGTGCAGGAGATATTCTCCTTAACTCAGCAGATACAGTCCTCATTGACTCAGCAGGTGTTCTTGAACTAAATTCTTCGGCTGGCGTAATCAGCGTGGGTAATGATGCTGTAGCTCAAAATATCAACGTAGGTACTGGAGCAGCTGCTCGTGTCATTACAGTCGGTAACTCTACAGGCGCAACCCAAATTGCTTTAAATGGTGGTACTGGTGGTGTTCAGGTAGGAGCTAACGCAGTTGCTCAGACAGTTACGATCGGTAACCAAACAGGCGCATCAGCAGTTGTTATCGACTCAGGTACTGGAGCTATCAACATAGGTACTGCAATTGCCAAAACAGTCACTATCGGTAACGTTACAGGTGCAACAGCAGTTAATATCAACGTAGGTACTGGTAACTTTGCTTTGAATGGCGTTGCGGGATCGCTTTACAACATTGGAGCAGCAACAACTACAGGAACAATTACAATCGGTGGAACTGCTCAAACTGGTGATCTAGTCTTAGGTTCCTCCTCTGGAACAAACGCCGTAAAAATCATGAACGGGGGAGCTGGTACTCTTTCTTTAGGTGTAGTCCAAACAGCTGGTGCGATTAA
>Ga0209048_10000538_pt1 | contig 40250 bp, 28 predicted proteins | sample FrelakmetCRP12CR_FD_187146 | JGI IMG/M metagenome (GOLD analysis project Ga0209048, IMG submission 187146) | Freshwater lake sediment microbial communities from the University of Notre Dame, USA, for methane emissions studies - CRP12 CR (SPAdes)... | ecosystem: Environmental > Aquatic >...
GCCCGCCTGCCCGATCGGCATCTTCCAGGTCCCGGGCGCCAACGCCATCGCCGTCGCCGAGGGCGTCAAGAAGACCATGAAGGAGTTGAAGGAGCGCTTTCCGGACGATCTCGACTACGTCGTCGCCCTCGACACCACACTTCCGGTCACCGAGGGCATCAAGGAGATCGAGCACACCCTGTTCGAGGCGATCGCCCTCGTCATCATCGTCGTGTTCCTGTTCCTGCAGGGGTGGCGCGCGACGCTCATTCCGCTGCTTGCCGTGCCCGTGTCGCTCATCGGCACGTTCATGGTCTTCCCGATGCTCGGCTTCTCCATCAACACCCTGTCCCTTTTCGGCCTGGTGCTCGCGATCGGTCTCGTCGTGGACGACGCCATCGTCGTGGTCGAGGCCGTGGAACACCACATCGAGCACGGGCTCTCGCCGAAGGACGCCACGTTGAAGGCGATGGAGGAAGTCACTCAGCCGGTCATCGGAATCGCCCTCGTTCTCTCCGCCGTGTTCATCCCCGTGGCCTTCATGGGCGGCATCCAGGGTCGGATGAACATGCAGTTCGCCATCACGATCGCCATCTCGGTCCTGATCTCGGCCTTCAACGCCCTGACGCTCTCGCCGGCGCTCTGTTCCCTCATCCTGAAGCCCAAGACGGCGGCGAAGGGGCCGCTCGCGAAGTTCTTCGCCTGGTTCAATCGGGTCTTCGAGAGAGCGACCAAAGGCTACGTCAACCTCTCGCACGGCCTGATCCGAAAGACCCTCGTCAGCCTCCTGATCCTCGGCGGCTTCATCGCGCTCTCGGGCCTGCTCGGAAAGAAACTGCCCTCGGGCTTCCTCCCGGACGAGGACCAGGGCTACTTCTTCGTCAACGTGCAGCTGCCCGACGCCTCTTCGCTCCAGCGGACCGACGCTGTATGCAAGAAGATCGAGAAGCTGCTCGGCGAAACGAAGGGCGTTCAGTACGTGACGACCGTCGCCGGCTACAGCCTGCTCGCCGGCGCTTCGTCGCCATACACGGCTTTCTTCTTCGCCTCGCTCGAGCCCTGGGAGGAGCGCCCCGGCAAGGAGATGGAGGTCGCAGCGATCATGCGGCGCGTCAACGCGCAGTTGCGCGGCCAGATCCTGGAAGCGAACGCGTTCGCGTTTCCGCCCCCGGCCATCCAGGGCCTCGGGACCGGCGGCGGGTTCTCCCTCTGGATCCAGGATCGCAGCGGCGGGACCGTCGAGTTCCTGAACGAGAATCTCCAGAAGTTCCTGGAGGCCGCGAGAAAGCGCCCGGAGCTCGCCAACGTCAACAGCGTCTGGCGGCCCTCGGTGCCTCAGATCTACGCCGACATCAACCGCGACAAGGTCCTGAAGCAGGGCGTCGCCGTCGGAGACGTCTACCAGACGCTGCAGGCCTTTCTCGGCGGCATCTACGTCAACCAGTTCAACCGCTTCGGGCGCCAGTGGAAGGTCTTCCTCCAGTCCGAGGCGGAGGGCCGCGTCAAGGTCCAGGACATCAACCAGTTCTACGTGAAGAACAACGACGGCAAGATGGTCCCGCTCTCCGCCGTCGCCACGACGCGAGGGATCACGGGGCCCGAGTTCACCAACCGGTTCAACCTCTTCCGGGCTGCGCAGGTCACCGGAATCCCCGCGCCCGGCTACAGCTCCGGCCAGGCCACGGCGGCGCTCCAGGCCGTCGCGAAGGAGGTCCTGCCCCGCGAGATGGGCTACGACTGGGCCGACATGTCCTACCAGGAGGTCAAGGCGGCGGGCGCGGGCGCGCGGGTGTTCGTCCTCTCGATCATCTTCGTCTTCCTGATCCTCGCCGCCCTCTACGAGAGCTGGTCGCTGCCCTTCAGCGTTTTGCTCTCCGTGCCGGTGGCCGTTTTCGGCGCCTTCCTGGGACTCCTGATGCGCAGGTTCGACCTGGATGTCTATGGCCAGATCGGCCTCGTCATGCTGATCGGGCTCGCCGCCAAGAACGCCATCCTGATCGTGGAGTTCGCGGTGCTTCAGCAGAAAGAGAAGGGCATGGGCATCGTGGACGCGGCTCTCGAAGGAGCGAAGCTGCGGCTGCGGCCGATCCTCATGACGTCCTTCGCCTTCATCCTCGGCTGCGTGCCGCTCTGGACCGCTTCGGGCTCGGGGGCCGTCTCCCGCAGGGTGCTGGGCACGGTCGTCATCGTGGGCATGCTCGCCGCGACCGGCATCGCGATCTTCCTCATCCCCGCGCTCTTCGTGATGGTCGAAAAGCTCGCCAACCGCGGCAAGCCGAAGGAAGCGCCTGCTGCGGCGCCGGCTCCGAACCCGAGCCCGGCCGGCGGAGGACACTGACGTGAAGAAGCTCGCCGCAGGCCTCGTCGCACTGGCGATGCTGACCGGCTGCGCCGTGGGCCCGAACTACAAGCAGCCGCCCGTGACCGCCCCCGATGCGTTCCGCGACGTGCAGGGGCCGCCCGCTCCCGCGGCTTCGCTCGCCGACCAGCCATGGTGGGACGTCTTCGGCGACCCCGTCCTGAAGGACCTGATCGACGAGGCCCTCCGCAACGGCTACGACGTCCAGATCGCCGCCGCCCGCGTCGAGGAGGCGCGCGCGCGCGCCGGGATCGCCCGCTCGGAGTTTTTCCCCCAGATCGGCTACGGGGCCGACTCGTCGCGCGGGCGCAACTCGGTCTATCTGCCGCCGTACAGCACGGCAACCAGAAACCTGAACTCCGTCAACGTCAACTTCGGCTGGGAGCTCGACGTCTGGGGGCGCATCCGTCGGCTGAATGAGGCCGCAAAGGCCCAGTACCTCGCCACCGAAGACGCGCGCCGCGGCGTGCTCCTGTCGCTCGTATCCGACGTCGCCCGGACGTACTTCGCGCTGAGAGCGTTCGACGCGGACCTCGTCGTTGCGAAGAATACCGTCGCGGCCTTCCAGGAGACCTACGACCTCTTCAGGCGCAAGCTCGACGAGGGGGCGGCGTCCGCCCTCGAGACGTCCTACGCCGCGGCGGCTCTGGGCCAGGTGGCCGCCCAGGTCCCGGAGCTCGAGCGCCGCATCGAGGAGACCGAGAACCGCTTGAACCTCCTCCTCGGCCGCAACCCCGCTCCGGTCCCGCGGGGCGCGGCGATCACGGCGCAGCCCCTTCCTCCCGATGTGCCGGCGGGCCTGCCCTCCCAGCTCCTCCAGCGCCGCCCGGACGTCCGCCAGTCCGAGCAGCAGCTCATTGCCGCCAACGCCCTCGTCGGCGTGGCCGTCGCCAATTTCTTCCCGACGATCAGCCTCACCGGGCTCTTCGGCGCCGTCAGCCCGGACATCAACAACCTCTACCCGGCGGGCAAGGCGTGGTCGATCGCCGCGAGCCTCTTCGGACCGCTCTTCCAGGGCGGAAGGCTGCGCAGCCAGTACGACACGGCCTACGCTCAGTGGGATCAGGCCAAGGCCCAGTACGAGCAGGCCGTGACGAGCGCCTTCGCCGAGACGACGACCGTCCTTTACGCGCGCGAGAAGATCGCTGCCTCCGTGGTCGAGCTGACGCGCGCGGTCGACGAGTATCGGGAGATGGTGCGCCTCTCCAACCTGCGCTACAACAGCGGCCTCTCGAACTACTTCGAGGTCCTGTACGCGATGCAGCTGCTCTACCCGGCCGAGCTGGCTCTCATACTCGCGCGGCTGGACCTCCAGAACAACTACGTGGACATCTATAAGGCCCTCGGCGGCGGGTGGAACCTGCAGTCGGAGGACCCGAACCCGACATGGCTCTCGCCGGCCGCAGCGGCGCCGGCTCCCCCGCCCGCCAAGCCTTGACCGGCGATCTGAGACGCCTCCGGATCCGTGCGGCGACCGCCGCCCTGATGCTCGCACTCCTCTCCCGGCCCGCCTTCGCCTTCGACAGCAAGGGGCACGTCGTCATCGAGGCGCTCGCGTACCGCACGCTCGTCGAGGGGCACGACGGCCGGCCGCCGCAGCCCGACGTCCTGCGAGACCTCTTCAACGACGGCGAGCTCGCGCCGCCGCTCTGTTTCGGGTGGGACGGCCATCCCCCCGGATACTGTTCCGACGCCGCGACGACGAACCCGCTGCTCGAGTGGCCGAAACCCCTGACGGACGCGCCCGACGCGGCCTTCCGGCGCCAGTTCAGCGACGCCGGGCAGTGCTTCCACTTCATGGCGAAGCTCGAGGACGCCGAGTCCGTGCAGATCGGAGGCGCATCGATCCCGCGCGCCATGGCGACGTCGGCCCTGGTCCGCTGCCGCGACCTCCTCGATGACCTGATGCGGCAGGTCGTCGTCGAAGGGGGACCGGGCACGCGGAAGAGCGGCTACGGCCTGTACGAGCTGATGCACGCGGTGGGCGACTCCTTCTCCGGGGCACATACGCAGCGCCGGCCGGCCGGCCACGAGATCGAGGAGCTGCGCATCTGGAAGCCGCTCACCCACCTGCCGGGTTTGACCTCGGAGAAGATCGCGCGCATCCCGGACTCCGCGTTTCACAACTGGGACGACCACCGCGACAAGACGTACGTGATCGAGGACCGGCTCACGACGGGGGGCCGCCGCTGCAAGGACCTCACGGACTACCCGTACATGGTCCCCTACGAATGCCTCTCGGAGGAAGGGGACCTCGCGCGGCAGTCGCTCGTCGAGCTGCTCGTCATCGTGCGCGACCTGCGCGCGGCGCGGCTCGCGGACCCCCGGGACACACCGCTCTCCCCCGACCAGTCCGAGGCCTGGCGCTCGTACAGGGAGAAGTGGTTCGCGGCGGCGTACGCCTGCGAGGGCGAGGAGTGCCGCGAGCGCCAGCCGCCGGACATCTCGCCCGGAGCCTATGCGTTCCTCGGCCTCAACACGACGTACAACGCGACCCGCAAGTTCGTCGACCTGACGGCGACCGGGACCCTGTTCAAGTACAGCTGGAACCTGAATCCGTTCGTGTACGCCCTCGTCGGCGAGCTCGGGGTCCGCCGCTACGAGGAAGGTGCGAGCGCCGGCCTCGCCGGGCTCCAACTCGACCTCGTCCTCCCGCTCGGAAAGCGCGCCGCCCTCGGCTTCACGCCCGCGGCCTGGCGCGTCGCGTTCGGAAGCGAGAGGACCGGCTCGGAGATCACGACCCAGCTCTTTCGCTTCGACGCCTTCCTCTCGGAGAAGTTCGCGCTCACCCTTCGCGGTCCCCTCGAGGTGAACTGGCGCAAGCCGGCCGCCGAGCTGTCTTTCGGCCTCGGGCTCTCCTACGCCCTGACCTCCCCGGTCTTCGCCGGCGGCCCGCTGATCCGGCACCATGCCGACAAGGTCGAGCGCACCGACGACATGTGGTCGCCTCCCGAGGCGCCCTACGGCCGCCTCGAAGGCCGCAGACCGTCCTGGTACGTCGGGACGGGGGCGACGACTGTCGAGCCTCCGGCCGTCGCGAACGAGGGGCGCCAGTACGGGTCCGGATCGCTCGGGGGCATGGTGCTGTGGGACCGGGACCGGTGGGGTAGCAAGTTCGTCTGGGCGCCCGGCGCCTCCCTCTCGATCGGCGCCCGGGCGACGTCGGGAGAGTCGGCGTATCTCACGGGCGCCTTCGCCCTCGATCTGCGCTGGTATCCGCTCGGGGTCCTGGGATTGTCGGTCGTGCCGGTCCGCGTCGAGGGCGGACCGAAAGTGCGCGGCCAGGACGAGCTCGACACTTCGCCCGGCGTCCACGGCTCCGAGGGCAGCCAGTACTACTTCCAGGCCGGATCGCGCCTCGGCATCGCGTTCAACGCTGGCATCATCGACATCCTCGTCCAGGGGCCGACCATCGCCTGGAGCTCGAGCCCGCTCGCGGCCCGCGAGATCCTGAGCGTTGCGCTTTCGATCCGGCTGAACTGAACCGGGCTCTCAGCGCGCCCGGTACCGCTCGACGGCGACCTCGAGGTTGAAGAGCATCCGCTCGCGCCCCAGGGTTTCGCCGAGCGGCGAGCGCTGCACCATGGCCAGGACGTCCGGCGTCAGGCCCGTGAGCCAGAGCTCGACGCCCTGCTCGCGCATCCTCTTCTCCCCCTCGGTCAGCATCTTGAGGGCGGTGTACTCGAGATCGAAGACGGCGCTCAGATCCAGAGCCACGACCTTCGGCTGCCCTTCTGTCACGAGCGCCCGGACCTTCTGGCCGATGCGCTCGGCGTTGGCGAAAAAGACGCGGCCCTCCAACCGCACGATGAGCAGGCCGGGGAAGGTCTCGTCCTCGGGATGCTCCTTCGAGCGCCGCCGGAAGACGTTGGTACCCGGCTTGCGGCCGAGGGCGTAGACGGGCGGGTCCGCCACCTGGTAGGCCAGCGCCATGAGCGACAGGATGATGGCGATGAGGATTCCCTTGAGCGTTCCGAGCACCATCACGCCGGCGAACGCCGCGAGCGCCCACACGAACTCCGTCCGGCGCACCCGCAGGATGGACCGGAACTCCGCCGGCTTGATCAGGCCGATCGAGTAGATGACGACCACGGCCGCCAGCGTCGCCTGCGGCATCAGGCCGATCATCGGGGCGAGCAGGAACATCGTGGCCAGCGTGACGCCGGCCGTCACGATCTCGGCAAGCTGGCTGCGCGCGCCCGCCGTCCGGTTGACCGCGGTTTGCGACGTCCCGCCGCCGGAAGGCATGGCTCCCAGAAACGCGCCGGCGGCGTTGCCGAGGCCGGTGGCGAAGAGTTCCCGGTTGGCTCGCGGCGGCGGCTCGTCGTTTCGGGCGAAGGCGCGGCCCGCGGCGACCGTCTCCGTGAAGCTCATCAGCGCGATGCCGAGCGCCCCGGCCCAGAGCCCCCCCGCCAGGGAGACGTCGGGGAGCGCGAGCGACGGAAGGCCCGTCGGGATGTGGCCCACGAGCTCGACGCCCAGGGCTTTCAAGCCGAGCAGCGAGGCCCCGCCGATCCCGGCCGCCACCGCGACGAGCGGCGCCGGCAGCCGCGGGAAGAAGCGATGGAGGCCCAGCAGAATCGCGATCATGGCGACCGCGACGGCGACGGTCGGCAGGGAGATTTCGGGAACATGCTTGACGGTCTCGAGCAGGTTGTGGGCGAAGGAGCCCCTCGTGATGTGAAAGCCGAGGAGCTTCGGGACCTGGTCGAGAACGATGACGACCCCGATTCCCGCCTTGAACCCGATCAGGACGGGCTCGGAGATGAAGTTGGCGACGAAGCCGAGGCGCAGAACCCAGGCCGCGATCAGGATGGCTCCCACGATCAACGTCAGCGTGGCCGAAGCCCGCAGCAGCGCCGCGGCATCGCCGTTGCCGACGACCTCGCCGAGCTCGGCCCCGGTCAGGATCGCGAGCGTCGTGGTCGTGCTCACGCTCAGCACATTCGAGGTGCCGAGCGCGGCGTAGACGAGCATCGGAAGAAAGGCCGTGTACAGCCCGACCTCGACGGGCAGCCCGGCGATGGTGGCGTAGGCCATCGCCTTGGGAATGACCACCGCCGCCGCCGTCAGGCCGGCGATGACGTCGAAACGGAGCCAGTCCTTCCGATAGCCGAGGATCCAGTCCGGTATCGGCGTGGCGGCTCGAAGCCTGTTGCCGTTCACGGCCTCAGAACTCCTCCGGCACGAACCGTCTTCCCTTGAGCGCCGCCTGATCGTCATAGGCGCCCTTCTTCGAGCGGCCGGCGAGCTTGACCTTCTCGTGTTTCACCTTCTTGTAGGGGATCAGGCTGAGAAAGTGCGAGATGCAGTTCAAGCGCGCCCGCTTCTTGTCGTCCGAGCGCACGATGTACCAGGGCGCGATCTTCGTGTCCGTGGCGGCGAGCATGCGATCGCGCGCGCGCGAGTATTCGTACCAGCGGGTCCGCGACGGCAGGTCCATCGGGCTCAACTTCCACTGCCGCAGCGGATCCGTGATCCGCGCCTGGAAACGCCGCTCCTGCTCCTCGTTTCCGACCTCCAGCCAGTACTTGATCAGCGTGATGCCGGCATCGACCATGTACGTCTCGATCTCCGGGCAAAGCTCGAGGAAGCGCCGATTCTGCGCCTTCGTGCAGAAGCCCATGACGTACTCGACGCCGGCCCGGTTGTACCAGCTGCGGTCGAAGATGACGACCTCGCCCGCCGCCGGAAAATGCTGCATGTAGCGCTGGATGTACATCTGGCTCTTCTCGCGGTCCGACGGCGCGGGCAGCGCCACGAGCCGGAAGACCCTCGGGCTCACGCGCTCGGTGAGCGCCCGGATGGTGCCTCCCTTGCCGGCCCCGTCGCGCCCCTCGAACACCACGATGACGCGCAGGCCCTCGTGCTTGACCCAGTCCTGGAGCCGGCACAGCTCCGCCTGAAGCTCGCGCAGCTTCTTCGTGTACTCCTTCCCCTTGAGCCGGGGAACGCCGTCCTTCTTGTGCTTCTTCGCCATGAGGCCGATCCTACCTTTCCCCGCTCGAGGGCGGCGGCGATGACCGGTAACGGTTCATTTCTCTCCTCCCAGATCGAAGGAGAAGTTGTATTTCGCCTGGAACTGGACGCGGAAGTCGTTGACCCCGAAGCCGTCGGAGAAGTTCTGCCGGCGGCCCCACTGGAGCTCGAGGCCCGACGTCGCGTTCTTCACGGGAGAGAAGATCAGGTTGGCCAGGGCGTACTGGCCGCACCGGAAGGCGCTCGGCAGCTGGCCGTCGCTGTTCGTGATGTCGGTGCGCGAATACCCCACGGCGCTCGAGACCCGGTCGCTCCAGTCGAAGTCGTAGAAGGCAACCATCCCGAACACCGGCAGGGCCTTTCCGACGACCGGCCGCCGGGGATCCGAGAAGTTCGTCTGGGCGCCGACGTCGGCCGGCGCGTCGCGCATGTAGGTCTCGATGCCCGCGCCGTACGAAGCTTCGAGCCGCAGGCGTCCCGTCTTCGAGAGCTTGAGGACGGAGGAAGCGTTGAAGCCCCAGCCGATCGCGTGCCCGGAGAGCTGGTACTGGTCGGCAAGCGTGTCGCTCCAGCCGATGTAGCGGACGATTGCCGCCAGCTGCACGTGCCCCCAGGACTCCCCGTAGTGGTACTGGGCCGTGAAGTCCGGGTACGGAAAGTGGCCCTGGATGTTCTGGAGCTCGATCCGGTCCTTGAACTCGCCGCTATCGCCGTTCGCTCCCGGCCGCTCGAGGGCGAAAAGGAGGCGCTTGTCTCCCTGGATCGGCGTCCAGCGCAGCTGCACGTTCCGGTAGAAGACCATCCCGTTCGGTCCCCAGTACTCGAGCTGCCTCGGGAAGACATCCTGATCCATGAAGACGCTGTAGGTTTGACCCGCCAGGAACGCGCCGAGCGAGCCCCACGCCTGGCGCAGGTGAAAGGCCGTCTCGCCAGCGTCCGCGCCGACACCGACGAGGTCGAACTCGAATTCCGTCCGGACTTCACCGAGGTCCGTCGGCAGCCACGAGCGGACGCCGAAGCGGGTCTGCCGCACGCTCGCCCAGAAGTTGCCGTTCTCTCCGAACTCGTTCGGGAAGGCCGGGAGCTTCGAGGGACGCAGCATGTCGTACCAGTCCGGATTGACCTGGTCGACGTCGTAGATCAGGTTCAGCGCGGCAAACCCGTAGATCTGGAGGCGGGGACCCGCCTTCGCCTCCGGGCCCGCCGGGGGCTCGGCGGCGGCCTGGGCCGACACGAATGCGGCCCCGAACGTCCACATGAGGGCCGCGGCGGCCACCGCCGTGACCCTCGACGCCTTCGTCGTCAATACTGGTCGAAGTAACGCTGGATCTGCTTGGGGTCCTTCGTCTTCGTCAGGGCCAGCCGCAGGAGCACCCGCGACTTCTGGGGGTTCAGGTCCAGCGAGGCGACGAACCCGTACTTGTCGTCATCCACCTCGACGTTGCGCCCGACCCGGCCCGTGGCCACGCGCGACGAGCGCACGCAAACGATGCCCTTCTTCGCCTGGGCACCCAGGGCGTTCAAGGCGACCTCCGTCATGTTGCCGTTGCCGACACCCGCGACGACGATGCCCTTCGCTCCCGCCGCCGCCGAGCAATCGATCAGGGCCCCGTCCATGTTCTCGTAGGCCATGACGATGTCCACGCGCGGGAGGCTCGTGAGGCCGTCGAGCGAGAACTCGGAGTCCATCGTGTTGCGGCCGACCGGGCCGCGGTAGAACTCGGCCTCGCCGTACGCCACGGTGCCGATGAGCCCCCGCAGCGGAGAGAGGAACGTCTGCACCGCGGTCGTGCTCGCCTTGGTGAGCGAGGACGCGCCGTGGATCCAGTCGTTGACGACCACGAGCACGCCGCGCCCCGCCGCGTCCCTGTTCGCGGCCACCGCCACCGCGTTGTAGAAGTTGAGCGGGCCGTCGGCCGACAGGGCCGTGGACGGGCGCATGGCGGCCGTCAGCACGACCGGTTTGCGCGACCTGGTCACGAGATTGAGGAAGTACGCCGTCTCTTCGATCGTGTCGGTCCCGTGCGTGATGACGATGCCATCCACGTCTTTCATCGCGGCGAGCTCGTTGATCCGGCGCGCGAGCTTGAACCAGACCTCGTCGTTCATGTCCTGCGACCCGATGTTCGAGATCTGCTCGCCCCGGAGGTTCGCGAGCTTCTTGGCCTGGGGCACGGCGGCGAGAAGCTGCTCGACGCCGACCTGGCCCGACGTGTAGCCGGCCTGGACGTCGCTCGCGGCGGCGCCGGCGATCGTGCCCCCGGTCGCCAGGACGACGATGTTCGGAAGGGGGCCCTTCGCGGGGGCTGCGGCCGTCTGCGCCGACGCCGACGCCGCGAACGTCAGGGCGACCAGCAGGGTGAGATGGAACCTCTTGCGATGGAGCATGAGAACCTCCTATTTCGTGAGAAAGACGATGACCGGGCCCCAGGCCGTCAGGAGGATGTTCCCGATGGCGTAAGGCACGGTGTAGCCGAGCACGGGGAGCTTGCTTTGAGCCTCGTCCTGGATCGAACGCAGGGCGGCCGTGACGGTTCCGGCCCCGGCCGAGGCGCCCAGGAGAATCACCGGGTTCATCTTCAGGACCTTGTGCCCGAAGAAGAGCGCCGCGATGTGCGGCGTGACCGCGACGACGAAGCCGACGAAGAGCAGGCTTGGGCCCGTCTGCTTCAATCCCGCGACGAAGCTCGGGCCCGCGGACAGGCCGACCACGCCGATGAAGACGGCCAGGCCGATCGTGTCGAACACCCAGAGCGCCGGCTCCGGGATCCTTCCGAACGTCGGGCGCACCGAACGCAGCCACCCGAAGACCAGCCCCATGATGAGGGCGCCGCCGCTCGCCGTCAGGCTGAGCGGCAGGCCGCCCAGCGTGATGGAGAGAAGCCCGACGAAACCGCCGATGACGATGCCGAGGCCGACGAAGACGATGTCGGTCTCGTGCGAGGGCCGCTCGATGTAGCCGAGGGCCGCGCCGACGCGCTCGACGTCGCGGGTCGCGCCGGAAAGCCGCAGGATGTCGCCCCGGTTGACCACGGTCGACGGCACGAACGGGATCTCCTCTCCCCCGCGCACGAGCTGGAGCAGAGCCACGCCGCGCCCATGGAGCTCGGCGAGCTCGGAGAGGCTGCGCTCGACCAGGCTCCCGTTGGTCAGGACGACGTCCAGCGCGACCATGGGGAAGTCGAGCAGCGCCCGATCCTCAATCTCGACCCCGATGGGAACCCCGCCCGCGAGCACCCTCCGGGGCGCGGCGAGCGCGATCGCGTCGCCGCCGGCGAGCACCATATCCGGGGAAGCATCGAGGATCTCCGCCCCGCGGCGGATTCGCTCGACGAAGGCGCGCGCAGGGCCGAACGACTTCTCGAGATCCCCCACGGGCTTGCCCGCCCACACCGTGTCGTCGATCCGATAGGTCCGCAGGTCCCACTCGCGATACGCGGATTGTTTGGTGGGCCTGGACTCCGTGTCGCCCGCGAGCTCCTTCTCGAGCTTTCGGCTCTCGGCCTTCAGGTCCACCTTCAACAGCCGGGGCGCGAGGTTCGAGAGAAACCACACGACGAACCCGGTGCCGACGAGGTACGAGACCGCGTAGGCCACCGGAATGTTGTTCAGGAGCCGGGTCTTCTCCTCGGCCGGCAGGTCGAGGTGGTTGATCGTCTCCCCCGCGGTGCCGATCACCGTCGACTCGGTGAATGCGCCGGCCATCAGTCCCGCCGCGGTCCCGCAATCGTAGTGCATGACCTTCGCGGCCGCGACCGTGATCGCGAGGCTCGTGACGCACAGGACCACCGTCATGGCGACCTGCGGCAGGGCGCTCTTGCCGAGGCCCCGGATGAACTGCGGGCCCACCTTGTAGCCGGTCGCGAAAAGAAAGAGGTCGAAGAAGACGAGCTTGACGACCGGATCGACGTGGATATTGAGCTGCCCGATGAGGACGCCGGCGAGCAGCGTCCCGACCACGTTGCCGAGACGGAAGCTGCCGATCCGGATGCGCCCAAGCACGAACCCGACGGCGAGCGTCAGGAAGATCGCGAGCTCGGGGTTCTTCTGCAGGGCCTCCGTGAAGTACGTCACGTCTATACCTTTCTCACCGCGCCACGAAGAGCAACCACGGCGTCCCCACCAGAAGAAGCAGGAGGATATTGAAGGCGGTCGTAATCGTGCCGAGCCGGTAGAGCTCGCCCTGCGTCAGGTACCCGCTTCCGACGACGAGCACGTTTGCGCTCGAAGCCTGGGGAGTAATGGTGGACATGTAGCTCGTCGAAAAGAGCAGAGCGAAGCCGAGCAGGGGCACCGGAACGCCGAGCTGGGAGCCGACGCCCAGGAAGACTCCGAACAGAGCGAGGACGTGCGCCGTCTGGCTGACGAACAGGTAATGCAGGAGGACGTAGGCCACGACGAGAATGGCGTACGCCGCCACCCACGGCAGGCCGCCCAGCGCGCCGCCGAGCCTCTGCCCGAGATACCCCATGAATCCGAGCGCATTCAGCTGGCCGCTCAATGTGTAGAGGATCGCGAACCACATGAAGGTCGCCAGCACGTCGCCCTGCTGTCCGATGTCCTTCAGGGTCAGGACACCCGTGGCGAGAAGCACCCCGAGCCCCAGGAACGCCACGGCCGTGAGGTCGAGCTTGAGCGTCCCCGCGAGACCCCAAAGCAGGACCATGACCACGAACGTGGCCGCGACGATCTTCTCGTGAAGGCTCAGTGGTCCCATCTCGGCGAGCGCTTTGCGCGCGGCGGCGGGCGCCCCGGGCGTCGCCTTCACCTCCGGCGGGAAGACCTTGTAGATGAGCAGCGGCAGCACCGCGATCGCGATCAACGTCGGCACCAGCGAAGCCAGCAGCCACGAGCCGAAGGAGATGTTGAAGCCCATCGACTTTCCGATCTCGGCCCCGAGGGGGTTGCCCGCCATCGCCGTGAGCCAGAGCGCCGAGGAAAGGGAGAGCGTCGCCATGCTGCAGAACAGGAGGTAGGCCCCCATCTTCTTGCGCGTCGCCTCGTCGGGCCGCGAGCCGCCGCCTTCGGCCAGGGAGAGCGCGAGGGGGTACAGGACGCCGGAGCGCGCCGTGTCGCTCGGGAACGCGGGAGCGATCACGGCGTCCAGCAGAAAGATGCTGTAGCCCAGACCCAGCGTCGAGCGCCCGAAGAGCTTCACCACGAGGTGGCCGAGCCGGGCGCCGAGGCCGCACTTCACGATGGCCCGCGCGACGAGAAAGGCGACGACGATGAGCAGGATCGTCCCGTTCGCGAACCCCGAGTACGCCTTGGCGGGAGTCAGGACGCCGGACAGAACCGAGATGCCGACGGCGAGGACCGAGGCGGTCAGGATGGGAAAGGCGCCGGCGATGACGGAGGCAATCGTCGCGGCGAAGATCGCGAAGAGGTGCCACGCCGGGGGCGTGAGCCCCTCGGGCACGGGCCAGAACCAGATCGCCACGCCGAGGGCCATGACCCCGAGGCGGGCAACGAGAGTCCTCGTACCCGCGGTCATGGCCCGTTCCCGCTACGAGCCGAAGGGCCGCGCCGTGTTCGGCCCTCGAGGTTCACGGCGCGCCCGCTCACCTCGCCGCTGCCGTCCTCCACGACATACTGCCAGGCGAAGGAAAAAGCACCTTCGAGCCCGGCGAAGCGCCCCGTGCCGCCCGTGATCGTCGCCGTGGCCTTGCGGCCGGTTCCGATCGATTCGGCCTCGAGAACGCAGAAGATCCGATCGCCGTGTTCGTCGGTGAAGACGGCGCGGCCCGCCAGCAGCCTCCTGCCGTCGTCGAAGCCGATCACCTCGCCGAACAAGCCGCGGCCGAGCCCCTCGCCGCTCGTCGAAGTCAGGGTGCCCGTGAGATGGACGATCGAGGCGGGGCGCTCCCCTTCCGTCGGCAGCAGGGAACGCTGGCCCGAGAGCGTCCACGTTGCGGTGAACGGCCGCCAGCCGTCGCCCGCCGGCTGCTCGCCCCGCGCGGGCAGAACGAGCAGGCCGAGGACCGACGCCAGCACCGCCGCGCGAAGAGACGCTCCGCGGCTCATTTCCGAGGCGCCTGTCCCGTCATCGCCGCCGGGTTCAGCACTTTTGCGATCTGGTCCTCGGTCAGGACCTTCTTCTCGCGGATGAGCTCCAGGATGCCTTTTCCGGTCTTCATCGCCTCGGCGGCGAGCTCGGTCGAGCGGTCGTACCCGATCACCGGATTCAAGGCCGTCACCGTGCCGATGCTGTACTCGACGTAGCGCTTGCAGACATCCTCGTTGGCCGTGATGCCGTCCACGCAGTGCACGCGCAGTGTGCGCGCGGCGTTCACGAACAGGGTCTGCGCCTCGAAGACGCACGCGGCGATGACCGGTTCGAAGACGTTCAGCTGGAGCTGTCCTGCCTCGGCCCCCATCGACACGGTCAGGTCGCTCCCGATGACCCGGAAGCAGACCATGTTGACGACCTCCGGGATCACGGGATTGACCTTGCCGGGCATGATCGAGGAGCCCGGCTGCTTGGCCGGGAGGTTGATCTCGCGCAAGCCGCAGCGCGGCCCCGAAGAGAGAAGCCTCAGGTCGTTGCAGACCTTCGAGAGCTTGATCGCCAGGCTCTTCATGCACGAGGAGTAGAGGACGAAGGCCTGCGTGTTCTGGGTCGCCTCGATCAGGTCTGCAGCCAGACGGATCGGCATCCCGGTGATCTTCGCGAGGTGCTCCGTGCACTTCTCTGCGTAGCCGGCCGGCGCGTTGAGGCCGGTCCCGATGGCCGTCGCCCCCATGTTGGTTTCGCACAGGACGTTAACCTGAATGCGCTCGAGAGCCTGGATCTCGCCCGAAAGCGTCGCGGCAAAAGCTTCGAACTCCTGGCCGAGCGTCATCGGCACGGCGTCCTGGAGCTGTGTCCGGCCCATCTTGAGGATCTTCGAGAATTCCTTCCCCTTGCGGCGGAACGCCGCGATGAGCTCCTTCATCTCCTTGACGAGCTCGACGTTGCCGAGGGCCATCCCGACGTGCAGGGACGTCGGGTACGCATCGTTGGTGGACTGGGAGCAGTTGACGTGGTCGTGGGGGTCGCAGTGCTTGTATTCGCCCTTCTTGTGCCCCATCAATTCCAGGGCCCGGTTGGCGATGACCTCGTTGGCGTTCATGTTGGTCGAGGTGCCCGCGCCGCCCTGGAAGACGTCGAGACGGAACTGGTCGTGGAGCTTGCCGTCGATCAGTTCCTTGCAGGCGCCCTCGATCCCCTTGAGGATTTCCCTGGAGAACTGCTTGCAGTCGTAGTTCGCCCGCGCCGCCGCGAGCTTGACCATGGCGAACGCCTTGATCACGTTGGGATAGAGGCGCAGCTCCACTCCGGAGATGTGGAAGTTCTCCAGCGCGCGGGCCGTCTGGACGCCGTAGTACGCGTCGGCCGGAACCGGCAGGTCTCCGAGAAGATCGTGCTCCAGCCGAGTGTCGGGTCTTGAAGCGGTGGCCATTGGTTACCTCCCAATTGAAGTGAAAGTCGTTCGATCCGTCACATTGGCGTGCTCCCAGGCGCGCACGCGGCGCCTGGCCTCGTCGAACAGGCGCTCGTAGTTGCCCTTGCGCACCTTGAGGCTTGCCTCCGGGGTGAGCAGCCTCCACAGGGGCGCGTACATTTCGTAGACGCCGAAGTACGCCGCCGGATCGCGCGGGGCAACCGTGTCCGTCCCGAAGAGGAAACGGTCGGGAAACCGGTTGATCAGCGCCGCGACGCGCGCGGTGACCGCCGGATCCGCGACGATGTACTTGGCCACCTCGTCCCAGGAGAGGTCGAAGCAGACGTGCGACAGCGCCGGGTCCGTCAGCATGGACTCGACGACTTGCAGGTAGACGGGGCTCCGGACGGCGGCGGCAACGGCGGCCGACATTTCGGTCGGATGGACCACGCGGCCGAGGCCGACGTGCGCCCAGACGATCGCGGCCTCCGGATGCCTCTTCAGGAGCGCCTTCATCTGGGTCAGATAGACGGGCTCGGTGTCCGGCTTCGCGAAGGGCATGTCGATGTCGTTGTGGATCAGGACGAGGAGGCCTGTCTCGCCGGCGAAATCGAGGATGCGGTCGAGGGCCGGATTCGCGAGGCTCGCCGTCTCGCCCGCGACCTTGGACGAGACGAATTCCTTGTGGATCGTGAACTCTCCGATGCCGGAGAAGACGCCCGGAAAGGTCTGGAGGACGCGGCGGATGTGATCGACACCGTACATGTCCGCGGGATTGAAACCCGTGATCATCGGATCGAACCGCGCCCGTTCCGCTGGGGGCAGCGAGAGGTAGGCGCTGGCCACGAAGGCGTCGGTGAACGAGTAGTAGTAGAGCGGCGCGTCCGACTGAAGGTAGTAGGTCGGCGCGAAGTCGCCGGAGTTTTCGTGCGACCAGGTCTGCTGGAGGGGGATCCCGAAGAGCGCCGAGCGTCCGACCCGCGTCCCCATGATCTCGAGGAAACGGCGGACGGTGATCCCCTCCTGGACGTAGTTCGTCAGGTGAAAGTGCGCGTCGTTGAACTCCGTCCGGACGCCCTGCTGCGCCAAGAGCGCGCCCGGACCAGCCAGCGCCGCGACGAGGACGAGCGTCGCCGATGTGGCCCGAATTCCGCGTCGATCGCCTTTGCCTTGCATGACGCGTCCTTTCGCCGTCAGAAGTTCATCTCGACGTTGGCGGTGTATACGTTTCCGTTGCCGCCGACGGGATAGGGCACCGACGAGTAGCCGACCGGGCAGTTGTGCAGATCGAGAAACTCCACGTTGATGCGGAGCCCCCGGGTCTTGAGGAAGTACCAGTTCATGCCTGCCCGGATTTCCGACCCGTTGCCGTAGATGCCGAGGATCTCTGCGCCGCTCAGGTAGACCTGGAGCTTCTTCGGGATGATCATCGCGGAGGACTGCAGCTGGAACCCGTGGTCGGTGATCGGAGCGATCGAACTGGCGTTGGGGCCCGAGAAGTTGTCCAGGCGGCGCAAGTAGTACTCGCCCTCGAGGGAGAAGCCCTTGTACTTGATGCCAGCGTCCGCGGAGAACATCCGGTAGGTCACCTTCTCGACCGTGGTTCCGGGCGCGAAGAGATTGGGCCTGAAGATGATGCTACCGTCCGTCAGACGGATCTGCGTGTTCTCGATGGACTGGGTGCCCGGCTGCTGCTGCCGGTCCTCGCGACTGTGCGTGAAGTGCGCCCCCACGCGGGTGGCCACCTGCTGGTGGTCGTCGTAATCGCCGAAGGTGCCGTACAGGCCGAACTCGCCGGTCGTCGGCAGCCAGCTCAACATGAAGGACTCGGTGTTGAGGCCATTGTCCAGCTGCGCCGCGCTCACGCCGAGCTGGCTCAAGTTGTTGGCGATCATCGCCATGTAATTGAGGCCGGAGACGATCTCGCCCTTCAGCCAGAAACCCGTGGTGTACGAGCCCCGGAAGAACTCGTCCGCCGTCAGGCGAGCGTCCACCCCGAGCCAGTATGGATACTGCCCTTCGGTGCTCCGGACGCAGGGAAGCGACGTGATGCCGCCGCCGAGGGTGAACATCCTGCTGAACGTGTAGCTCAGGTTCCCTGCAACGACCACCTGGGCGCCGTCGCCCTGGTTGGCGTTCGAAGACCAGACGTAGAGGAAGTAGCGAAACTTCGGCGTCAGAAACCAGCCTGCGAACGGAATCAAGACCTTGTTGATCTGGACGTCCTCGCGCCGCTGGACGACGGACGTCGTCCCGAAATAGTCGGTGTAGGTGGGCTCGAGCCCCTTCTGGTTCAGGTAGCGGACGTAGGCGAAAAGGCGGAAGTACACCTCGCCGAGCTCGCCGTCGAACAGCCGGAACCCGACGTTCGGGATGTAGGCCGGCGTTTTCTTCTTTTCCTCCGGTTTCGGTGCCGGCTCCTGCTCCGCTGGCGGCGGCGCCTCGATCCTCACTTCGGCCTTCGACGGCGGCACCGGCTGTTCGAGGGGCTTCGGCTGCGCCTGTTCCGGGAGCGGGCTCACATAGAAATCGCCGGCACATCCGTCCGACACCCAGATGCCCCGGTCGTCGTAGCCCCAGGTCTTCCCGAGCAGGCAGGACGTCTCACCCTTCGACTTCGCCAGCACGATCCCCCTGGAGGTATTGGCCGTGCAGTACTCCCGCGAGCCCGGCGTCGACGAGCAGGTCACGGTCACGAGGTCCGGCGGTACTGGGGTTTGGGCCCTAACCAGGGCAGGAAAGACCCCGGCCGCGACTCCGAGAGCCGCGGCCATGGCCCACGCCCGGCAACGACCTCTAGCGCGGCTTCGACGCATACGGATTGCCGCCGAGCGCGTTGGAGATGTCTGCGATCGCCTTCTGCGCCCGGACGCTGTTGCCCGCCTCGTCGAGCGGCGGCGAGATGACGGCGATGCCGAACTTTCCCGGCGAGACGGCTATGAGGCCGCCGCCCACGCCGCTCTTGCCCGGCAGGCCCGTCCGATAGAGCCACTTGCCCGAGTCGTCGTAGAGGCCGGCTGTGGCCATGACGGCCAGTATTCCTGGCACGTTCTCGACCTTGACGAGCTGCTTGCCGGTCACGGGATTCTTCCCGCCGTTGGCGAGCGTGGCCGCCATCGTTGCGAGGTCCCTGGCGTTCACGGCGACCGAGCATTGCTCCGTGTAGACGTCCACCGCCTGCATCGGGTTGGACTTGATGAATCCGTAGGCAAACATCAGATAACCGATCGCCTGATTGCGCTGGTTGGTCTCCGCTTCCGATCTGTAGACTTCGTGGTCGACCGAGAGCGGGCGCCCCGCGAAGTCAGAGTAGAAGTCGACGAGGCTCTGCCAGATCGCTTCGCGGGTCTTGCCCTTGACCATGCTCGTGGCGGTGATGGCACCGGGGTTGACCAGAGGATTGATCTCCGGACCGCCGAGCTCCTTCTGGGCAAACTCCACCGACATGATGGAGTTGAACCGCATGCCGGTCGCGTCGACGCCGATCGTCTTCAGAATCGAATCGAGGCCCTGTTCCTCGACGACCTTCGCCATCGTGAACACCTTCGAGATGGATTGAATCGAGACCTCGGACTTGACGTCGCCCGCCGTGTACACCTTGCCGTCCGCCGTCACCAGGGCAATGCCGTAGATGTTCGAGTCCACCTTGGCGAGGGCCGGGATGTAGTCGGCGTTCTTGCCTTCCTTTAAGTCCTTGTACTTCTCATAGGCGGCCTTCATGGCGGAATCGACTTGTGCCGGCGACTGGCCCGGCGCCGCCGGCGCCGCAAGAATCAGCGCCGCCGCGACCGAAACGAGAGCGATGGCTCTGCGAGTGTGTGTGTTCACTTGCTTCCTCCTAAATCGAACGAAAACTTGTACTGCGCCGAGAACTGGATCCGGTAGTCGTTCACGGCGAACCCGTCGGTGAAGTTCTGCCGACGGCCCCACTGGAACTCGAGGCCCGTCATCACGTTCTTGACCGGGTACCACAGGATGTTGGTCGACGCATACTGCCCGCTCTTGAAGGCAGTCGGCGCCTGGCCGTCACTGTTGTCGATGTCCAGACGGGAGTAGCCGATCGCCGTCGAGAAGCAGTCGCTCCAGTTGAAGTCGTAGTAGGCGACCATCCCGAAGATGGGAAGCGCCTTGCCCACGACCGGACTCACCGGGTTGCCCGGGTTGCTCTGAACGCCGATGTCCACCGGTGCGTCGTTCATGTAGTTCTCGATTCCTTCGCCGTAGGTGGCCTCGAGCCTCAGGCTTCCCGACTTCCCGACCTTGATGACCGAGCTCAGGTTGAATCCCCAGCCGATGGCGTGATCCGAGAGGTCGAACTGGTCCTGCAGCGTGTCGGTCCATCCCATGTAGCGGACGATCCCGGCGAGCTGGACGTGGCCCCACTTCTCCCCGTAGCGGTAATGCGCGGTGAAGTCCGGGTACGGGAAGTGCCCCTTGATGTTCTGGAGCTCGATGCGGTCGGAGTACACTCCGCCGTCCGCCGACGCTCCCGGCCGCTCGAGGGCGAAGGCGAGCTGGCTATCCCCGTCGATCGGCGTCCAGCGCAGCTGGATGTTCCGGAAGAAGACCATCCCGTTGGGGCCCCAGTACTCGACGGTGTTCGGGAACACGTCCCCGTCCATGAAGACGCTGTTGGTCTGGCCGATGAGGAAGTGCCCGAGCGAGCCCCAGGCCTGGCGCAGACGGATCGTCGTCTGGCCGGCGTCCGAGCCGACGCCGAAGAGGTCGAACTCGAATTCCGTCTTGACCTCGCCCATTCCGGTCGGCAGCCACCCGCGCACGCCGAAGCGCGTCTGCCGCACGCTCGCCCAGAAGTTGCCGTTGTCGCCGAACTCGTTCTGAAAGGCCGGCAGCTTCGTCGGGCGCAGGACGTCGAACCAGTCCGGGTTGACCTGCTTGATGTCGTAGATCATGTCCGTCATGGCGAAGCCGTAGATCTGCATGCGCGGGCCCTTCTTCATGGGATCCGGCGGCGGCGCGCCTGCCTGTCCCTGCGGCTCCTGCACCGTAACGGCGATGGGCGCGGCGGCCCGCGACACGGCCTTCAAGGCGAAGGCCACGTTCGTGAACTCGGAGGCGTGGACGACGACGCCGCTCGAGAGCCCCGTCCCGAAGCCGGAAGCCTCCGCCGCGACGTCGTACGCTCCCGGCGGCAGGGCCTCGATGCGGAAAGCGCCCGACGCATCCGAAATTGCCGACTGGCGAAATCCGGTCGCCAGGTTCCGGGCCGTGACCGTGGCGCCGGCGACCGCCGGCCCGCCTTCCTCCTGAACGCGCCCCGCGACTGCGCCGTTGACCTGGCCGAGCGCGACGGACGCAGCGGCCCCCCAGAGTGTCGCCGCCAGCGACGCCGCCGCCAATCGGCAGCGCCAGGACGTTCCTAGATTGATCATGATGGCCTCCTCAAAAAGTCAGAACGGCGTAGAGCCGCGGACCGTAGTAGCTGTAGTTGAACTGGACGTACGTGCTCGTCTGCTCCTTCGTCAGCCTGAACCTCATGTAGTCGAAGGCCGCGCTGACTCCGAAGTTGCGGGTCGCGTACCAGTCCAGGTGCGCTTCGGCATCGAAGACCGTCCCCCGATAGGGATCCACCGGCGCGAAGATGCCGCGGAAGATGATGCCCGTGGAAAGCCGGTCGGCCAGCTTGGCGTCGAGCTGCAGTCCGAGCTGCGGGACCGGTATGGAGATCTTCGCGGTCCTGGTCACGGATTGGCCGACGATCGGTCCGCCCGGTCCGACGACTCCCGCCGAGGCGCTCGCTTCCGCCTCCAGGATCGCGTACGCGGCGCCGAGCGTGACGCCGAATTGCAGCGCCTCATTCTTGATGATGCCGTAACGAAAATCGACGTACGGAAGCTGGGATTTCGCCGTGGCGGAGGTGGAGGCGCCCGCCGTGTACGTCGCATCCCCGAACGTGAAGTCCCGAGAGATGCTTCGCGTGCTGCTCCGTGAGAAGCCCGTATAGCCGAAGTCGAGGAAGAAACGGCCCACGAAGTTCCAGTCGCCCCGGGCCACGAATCCGGGCTTCGAGCCCGGCAGCCCGACAACGTCTTCCAAGCTCACACCGGTGCCGATGGGCCCGCCCGGCGTCAGGTTTTCCTGGAACGTGACGTCGGTGGAGAAAAAGGCGTACATGCCCCCGAGCTTCAGCTGGAACGTGTTGGGCACGTCGCCGGGAAACGTGTCCGACGACTCCGCCGACGCAATCCCGGCCGCGGGCAGCAGGGCCGCAGCAGCGATCAAGGGGCGCAGCTTCTTCAGGACCGAGGCGACTCTCTCAAGGACACCTGGCGTGACCCACATGAGCTTCCTCCCTATTCGTTCCAGCCGTCGGCATTCCCTCCTACGGCGAGCCCTTGACCGCTTCGCGGGCTTCCCTGCGTTCCTCTGCGTTCTCCACGACGAGCTTGTAGGCGATGTAGTACTTGTAGATGTTCGCGACGTAGGTGACGGTTTCCCGCCCGATCTTTTCGGAGGCGACGGTCTCCACGTTGTTGAACCATCGGTTCGGATCGAGGCCCCGTTTGGCCGCGAGCTTGCGCAGACTCTGGATCCGGCCCGGCCCCGCGTTGTAGGCGGCAAACGCGAAGAGGCCCTTGTTCAGACGATCCATCGGTTCGTCGGCGAAGTACTGATCGATCATGAACCGCATGTACTTGACGCCCGCGTGGATGTTCGGCTCGAGCTGCGATATGTCGCCGACCTTCAGATCGTTACCGGTCGCCGGCATGACCTGCATCACACCGATCGCCCCGACCGGGCTCTTCGCGTCCTGGTTCAACTGCGACTCCTGATACCCCTGGGCCGTCATGAGCAGGTAGTCCATGTCGTATTTGTCGGAGTAGGCCTTGAAGAAGTTCGCCACCCGTTCGAATTTCTTGAGCTCTTCCCGGGAGGTCGCGTTCTTCACGAACTTCGTGCTCTTCAAATACTTCTGGAACAGCGCGTTTCGGGTCGCCGAGCCTTCCGGGTATTTGGCCAGGAACGCGTCGAGCTCGGCTTTGAGCAACGGGCTGTTCTTCCGAATTGCCCATGCAATTTCGGCCCCCGCGCGAAGCGTCGCTTCCGGGTAGAGCTTCAGGTTCGGCAGCACTTTCGCCCAGAGACGCGCCAGACCATCGTCCACGACGACGTACGGAACGAGACCGGCGTTGACCATCTCGAGAAGGTCCTCGTCCTCCAGCGTTTCCGGGGCAAACCGCAACCGGACCGGCGGCTTGCCGCGTTTCGCGAGGTCGGCGTTCAGCCTGTCCAGGCTCTCCCGGTAGATCGAAGCCTTCCGGACGAAGACCTCGCGGCCGGAGAGGTCATCCGCTCCCGCAATGGGGTCTGAAGCCGGCCCTGCCACGACGATCTCCGACACGTTTGTCGCCATGGGACTCGAGAAATCCGCCCTCTCCAGACGATCCGGCGTCACGGTGATGTTCGCTGCCGCGACGTCTCCCGTCCCGTCGAGCAGGGCCGGCTCGATCTCGTCGCGGTGCACCGGTATGAAGGCCACGTGGATGCGCAGATTCTTCGTCTTGTACCGGGCGTTGACGTAGTCCTCGAACAGCTTGAACACGTCGGCCGTGATGCCGCGCTGCCTGCCCTTATCGATGAAAAAGTTCGTCTTGTTGTATACGACCAGGACCCTGACGACCCGGCGCTTCTGCATGGCGTCGAAGTCGCCCAGCCGCCCGAGGCCGGCGTCCAGCGGCAATGCGTGTTTCTCCCTCGTCGCCGCTGCCTGCGCGCCGAGCGGCGTGGCCGGCCGCAGGGCCAGGCAGGCCAGCGCGGCGAGGATCTGCAGGATGGATGCCCTCATCACTGCGTCGCCCTCCCGTTGGCCGTCGTGCCGTCCACGACGGCCGTGTGAATCGCCTCCCTCAGCGCCAGCCCGTCCAGCGGCTTGCACAGATAGGCCGCGGCCCCGCCGCCGAGCGCCCTGGCCCGCGTTTCGGGAGAATCGTGGCCCGTGATGACGATGACCGGAATGCGCAGGCCCGACTCGGCCATCCGGGCCTGGACCTCGAAACCGCTGACTTTCGGCATGTGCAGATCCAGGACCACGCAATCGGGAGTTCGCCTTTCGAGCCCGGCCAGAAATTCCTCGCCCGACGCAAACGCTTCCGCCTCGAATCCGAGCGAGCGGATCAGCCGGGAGAGGGCGCGCCGAACCGCCTCGTCGTCATCGACCACCGCGACGAAGCATTCCCACCGTCTGGGATTCACGCTCCCGACGCTAGCAGGGGCTCGCGCGGGGCACGATTGGACCTTGGTCGTACCCTCCGGCAGCGGCGGACCGCCTTCCGAGGCTACGGGCGCCGAATGCCGACGCGTTCCGCGAAGTGAACCAGCTCGGCGAGCGAGCCCGCCGCCATCTTCGCCATCACCCGGCCGCGGTGGACCTTGACGGTCTTCTCGGAGATGCCGAGGTCGCCGGCGATCTGCTTGTTGAGCATGCCCGCCACCACCCCCTCCAGGACCTCCCGCTCCCGCGGCGTGAGGGACTCGAGGTGCCGGCGCAGAGCCAGGATCTCCCGGCGCTTCTTCAGGTCGGACCGGCCCTTTTCCAGGGCCCGTCGCACCGCGGCCACGAGGTCCCCGCCGTCGACGGGCTTGGTGAGGAAGTCGAACGCCCCCGCCTTCATGGCGCGCACGGACATGGGAATGTCGCCGCGCCCCGTCAGGAACACGACCGGCAGCTCGATGCCTCGAGAGACGAGCGCCTCCTGCAGCGCCAGGCCGTCCAGCCCGGGCATCGCGACGTCGAAGATGGCGCACCCGGCCGGCTCCCGCTCGAGCGCCCCGAGGAGCTCCTCGGCGGATCCGAAAGTCTCGACCTCGATGCCGGCGCTGCGAAGCAGTCGTCCGAGGGCCTTGCGCACGGCAGGCTCGTCGTCGACCACATAGACGCGCTCCGCCATTGCGGTCATCCGCGCTCCGGCGCGAAAACGGGAAGCGTGAAGTGAAACGTCGCGCCCCGGTCGTCGTTGTTGACCGCCCACAGTCGGCCCGTGTGGGCCGTGACTATCGTCCGGCAAACGGACAGCCCGAGGCCCAGGCCGCGGCTCTTCGTCGTCACGAACGGCTCGAAGACGCGCTCGAGATCCAATGGCGCGATCCCCGGGCCCCGATCCGCGACGGACACCCGGACCTCGCCGCCTTCCACCACCATCGCGGCGAGGACGAGCCGCCGGTCGTGCGGGTCTGCGTCTGCCATGGAGTCGCAGCCATTCGTCAGGAGGTTCAGGAGAACCTGTTCGATCTGGACGCGGTCTCCGCGGACCCGGGGCAGCCCGGCCGGGATCTGGGACGAGAAGGCCACGCCTTGAAGGGCGAGGTCGCCTCGAATCAGGTGGGCGACGTCGTCGACGAGGACGGACAACTCGAGTGCCTCCGGGCGGACCTCGCCCTTCTTCAGGAGGAGACGGATTCGCTGGATCACCTCGGCCGCGTGCTTGCCCTCGTGGACGATGTCGGCGAGGATCTCCCGGACGTCGGGGGATCCCGTACCATCCTGCTCCACCAGGTACAGCACGGTCTGGGCGTTGCTCAGGATCGCCGTCAACGGCTGGTTGATCTCGTGCGCAAGCGAACCCGAAAGCTCGCCGAGCACCGTCACACGCGACAGGTGGGCGACCTCGCTCTGGCGCCTCTGGGCTTCTAGCTCCGCCCTCTTCTGGCGCGTGACGTCGATCGAGATGCCCCGGACGCGAACCCTCCTGTCCTCCGCATCTCGCTCGCCGGCACCGCGCAGGGTGACCCAGCGGATCTCCCCGTCCGGGCGCACGACCCGGTACTCCCTCTCGAAGCCGCCTTCCCCGTCCACCGCGGACTTGATGGACTCGCGGATTTTCTCCCGATCCTCCGGGTGGACCACCGAGAGAAAGCGGGCCAGGTCGAGGCGCTCCTGCGGCGCAAGTCCGCGCCGCTCTCGCCCGATCGGGGTCATCCACATTTCGTCCGTCCCGGCGTCCCACGCCCAGAAGCCCAGGTCTGCCGCGTCCGCCGCCAGGGCCAGATGGCGGGCGCTCTGACGCAGGGCCTCCTGGCTCTCCTGCAGCGCGCGCGCCAGTGCGGCTGCGTGCAGGACATCGGAGGTCAGCTCGTATCCCATCGAAGCCACGATGCCGAGGTAGGGCACGCTGACCATCCAGGGAAGCTCCACGACGCCAGCGTGGACGAGCGCCACGTGACCGGCGGCGGCGAGGACGAAAAACACCATGCTGCCGCCGACGATGGCCGCCCGCCGGCGCTCCCCGCGCCGCCAGACCGTTGCCGCCGCGGAGATCAGGAAGAGCAGCAGCAGGAGCGAACTCGACTCGCCGAGCCTCGTCCAGCGGCTCACGACGCCCCGGGCCACCGAGACGTCTTCGCCGAGGAGTCGGACATGGACGAGGGAGGAGATCTCGACAAAATTCAGGTTCGGCCGACGCAGGAAGTTGACCACGAGCGCCGCCCCCCGCGCCGCGATGACCGCCCATCCGAGCCAGGAAGAGCCCGCGCGAAAGAACACGCGGACGAAGAGCACGAACGACGCGACGAGGACGAAGATGGGTACGTGGATCCACCGCTGGATGGATCCGTACTCGGCCGGCGTCGCCGCCCGCATCATGGCGAGCTCGAACGCGGCGATGGCTGCCACCGAGAGGCTGTTGACGGCGAAGAGGAGGTTCGCCCGATCCCGCTGCCGCAGGCCGATCAGGGCGTGCACGGCCGCGAGCGCCAGGCACGCCGACGCGATGGCGGACCAGACGACCGTGACCCAGCTCGTCACGGGCCTGTCCCGAGTCGTGCCGCCGGGGAGAACGGGACGGACAATCGCATCGGCGCAATGCTACGGCATGGTCCGCCTTTGCGGGCCGGCGACCGGCCGGTAATTCGTGCTACGCTTTCGGATCATGCGGCGACAGCATGGGGCGATCCTCGTGGCGCTCGTGCTGGCGTCGCCGGCGCTCGGCCAGCAGGCGCAGCAGCCCGCCGCCCGTCCCACGCCGCTCATCAGCATTCAGCCCACACCCGCCGGAGAAGAGAAGCTCGAGATCTACCAGATCGACCTCGACCCCTCCGGAACGGGATTCGCCCTCGGAAAGCCGGTCCTGGAGGGAGACGTTTACGTCTTCAAGGCCTGGCCGGACAGGGCGGTCGTCCACCTGCCGCAATCGAAGGTCAAGAAGATCACGCAGCGGACGAAGAACCTCGACCAGGAGGTCGTCTACCAGATCGACCTCGTGCCGTCGGGCCGCATGATCGCCCGCGAGGAGCCGAAGCTGAAGGGAACGACCTACACCTTTCACACCTGGAAAGCCGGCACGCTGATGAGCTTGCGGCAGGCGGACGTCAAGGCGGTCACGAAGGTCACCGGGGTGCCGGCCTTCAAGATCCAGCAGGAGGAGCGCGGCGCCGCCCTGAACGCCAACCTGCCGATGCAGGGTGGCACGGCGACGATCCTGCCCGGCAGCCCCGACCCTTCGACGCAAACGCAAACACAGCAGGCGCCGCAGCCTCCCCCCGGCCAGTGGGGATATCCCGCGGGCATCAGCGAAGCGAATCCGCCTCCGTCGGCCGTCGTCAGCTCGCCCGGCGATGTGCCGAAGGCCGCCCCCCAGCCGACTCCGCATTCCCGCTGATACACGACTCGACCGGCCTCGGACAGAGACGGCCGGCCTCTCTACCCTCAGGCTCGCCCACGAATAGGACTTTGGTCTCATGGGCCGACGGAGATGACCGCGTATAGGATTCCTGAGAGAGGAAGTCGCACCATGCTCCAGGGACTTCGAATCGAACTGTACAGAACGGGAGGCGTCATGCTCGCGGCCGTGCTGAGCGGCCTGCTGGCGGCGCCGATGGGGTGCTCATCGTCGGACACGCCGCCCCCGCCCCAGCCGGCGTCCGCCGCTGCGGCTTCGCAGACAGCCGCAGCGAGGCCGGCCCCGCAGGCCGGGGCCGACGAGTCGGTCAAGCTCAAGAAGGAACAGCTCGAGGCTCTGGTCGCTCCCATCGCCCTGTACCCGGACCCGCTTCTCGCGCAGTGCCTGGTGGCTTCGACCTATCCCCTCGACGTGATCGCCGCGCAGCAGTGGCTCGGCCAGAACTCGAGTCTCAAGGGCGACGCGCTCGTCAAGGCCGCCGAGCAGCAGAAATGGGACCCGAGCGTCCAGGGCCTCGTCGTGATCCCCGACGCCTTGAAGCGCCTCTCCGAGGACATCAAGTGGACCACGGATCTCGGCGACGCCTTCCTCGCCCAGGAGAACGATGTCATGGACGCCGTCCAGAGCCTGCGGGCCAAAGCCAGGGACGGCGGCAAGCTCCAGACGACCGAGCAGCAGAAGGTGGAGACGAAGACGGTCGAGTCGCAGACGGTCATCGAGATCCAGCCCGCCTCGACCGAGGTCGTGTACGTCCCCACTTACAGCCCCTCGGTCATCTGGGGCCCGATGTACTACCCCTACCCTCCCCTCTACTACCCGCCCTACTACGGCGGCGCCTGGCTGGGGTTCGGCGTCGGGATCGCGATCGGCATCGGCATCAGCGGGGGCTGGGGCTGGGGCTGCGGCTGGCACGGCGGCGGGAACACGATCAACATCAACAACAACAACAACTTCGTCAACCACTACAACAAGTCGAACAACATCAACCGCAGCGGCAACAGCAACTGGCAGCACAACGCCCAGCAGCGCGGGGGCGCGCCGTACAAGGACAGGGCCACCGCGAACAAGTACGGCGGCGGGGCCAGGGGCGACTCGGCGCAGGCACGGCAATCCCAGGCGAGTCAGCGGCAGGCCAAGGGGCAGAAGTCCGGCACGAGCAGCGCGAGCCGTGGCGGCACCAGCTCCAGCCACGTCGGAAACCGCAACGTGTCGCCGGGCTCGAGCGGCCGCTCGAGCAGCGCCTTCAGCGGCTCCTCGAGCGGGAGCTTCGCACGCTCGTCGAGCTCGCGCGGCGCCTCGAGCATGGGCGGAATGCGGGGCGGCGGCGGAGGGCGGCGGCGGTAGCCGCGAGGAGCGATGATGAAACACGAAAGCACCGGTGCTTCCCTGCCGAGGCTGGCGGCGAGCAGCCTCGTCCTCTGGGTGTGCCTGGCCCTCTGCGCACGTGCGGAGACGCCGGTCGAGGCAGCGCAGGCCTTCGACACGCCTCAGCAGGCGGCCGAAGCCCTGGTCAAGGCCGCCCAGACCAACGACGTTGCGGCCATGCTCAAGATCTTCGGCCCCGACGGCAAGGACATCGTCGCCTCCGAGGATCCGGTCAAGGACAAGACCGACGTGGCGAGGTTCGCCGAGAGGGCGCGCGCGAAGGTCAAAGTGTCCTTCGACCTCGGCGATCCGAAGCGGGCCATCCTCGTGGTGGGATCGGACGACTGGCCGTTGCCCGTGCCGATCGTCGAAAGCGGCGGGAAGTGGAGATTCGACGCGAAAGAGGGACGCCAGGAGATCCTCGCCCGGCGTATCGGGGGCAACGAGCTCAAGGCGATCGCGTTCCTGCGCGGATACGTCGAGGCGCAGCACGAATACGCTTCCGAGTTGCACGACGGGTCCGGAATCCTTCAGTATGCCCAGAGGTCCATCAGCACCCCCGGCAAGCACGATGGCCTCTCCTGGTGGAACGCGGATCGCACCCCGGGCGGGCCGATCGGCGACGAGATCGCCAAAGCCCTCGCCTCGGGCTACACCAGCAAGACCGAGCCCTACAACGGCTACTACTTCCGCATCCTGACGGCCCAGGGACCGGCGGCGCGCCTGGGCGCCCGCAACTACATCGTCAACGGGGCGATGATCGGCGGGTTCGCGATGGTCGCCTGGCCGGCGCAGTACGGTGTCACGGGCGTCCAGACGTTCCAGGTCAACAACGACGGCGTCGTGTACCAGAAGGACCTCGGAGACGACACGGAGAAGATCGGCTCGGCCATCAGGGAATTCAACCCGGACGAGGGCTGGACCGTCACGCACGACGAGGAAGACTCAACGGACGAGCCGTGACCGCGCCCGCGCCCGTGCCGAATGGGCCCGCGGCCCCGAAAAAAAGCCGGCGGGTGCTCGCTCCGATCGAGCGCTTCTCGGAGATCCTGTTCGGCCTCATCATGGTCCTGACCTTCACGGGCTCCCTCTCGGCCGCGGAGAGCGGCCGCAGCGAAGTCCGGACTATGCTGATCGGCGCCCTCGGCTGCAACCTCGCGTGGGGGATCATCGACGCGATCTTCTACCTCATGAACACCTTCGGCGAGAGAGCGCACGCGGCTGTCGCGCTCCGCCGCCTGCGGGCCACCGCGGATCCGGCGAAGGCGCACGCCCTGATCGCCGACGAGCTGCCGTCGGGCCTGGCCTCGGTCCTCGGCCCCGACGACCTCGAAAGGCTTCGCCAGCGACTGACCGCGCTGCCCGACCCGCCGGCGCGGGTTGCGTTCCACCGCGACGATCTTCGCGGGGCGCTCGCGGTGTTTCTCCTCGTCTTCCTGTCGACCTTCCCGGTGGTCATTCCTTTCCTCCTGATGAGCGACGCGATGCGGGCGCTGCGCGTCTCCAACGCGATCGCGATCGTCCTGCTCTTCGTGGGCGGCTACGAGCTGGCGAGGTATTCCGGCTCCCCTCCCTGGCGGCTCGGCCTCGTCATGGTCGGCATCGGAGTCGCGCTCGTCGGCCTGACGATCGCGCTGGGGGGATGAACGCGCGGGTAGGGCTCGCACTCGCGGCGCTCTTCGTCCTCGGCGCCGGCGCCGCCGCGGCCCAGCAACCCGCCGCCGGGGCTCCGGCTGCGGAGGAGCCCGCCGCCTGGGAATTCAACGCCAGCGTCTACGGCTACTTCCCGCCGGACGACCATCACTACGCCCAGCCCACGGTCACGGCCGATCGCGGCGCCCTGCACCTCGAGGCCCGCTACAACTACGAGGGCCTGAAGACGGGATCGGCCTGGGTCGGATGGAACTTCGGGACCGGCGAGACGCTCCGCCTCGACGCGACCCTCATGGTCGGCGGCGTCGTCGGGGACACGCGCGGGGTCGCGCCGGGATACGAGCTCACCCTCTCCTACGGCCGCTTCGAGCTCTACAGCGAGGGCGAGTACGTCTTCGACACCGACGATTCGAACAACAACTTCTTTTACAACTGGGCGCAGCTCGGCTATTCGCCCCTCGAGTGGCTCTCGGTCGGCCTCGCCTCGCAGCGGACGCGCGCGTACCAGACCAGCCTCGACGTCCAGCGGGGCTTCTTCGTCGGCTTCAAGTACAAGAGCCTTTCCCTGAACGTCTTCGTCTTCAATCCCGGCTGGGAAACGCCGACCGTCGTCGGCTCGCTCGCCGTCAGCTTCTAAATAGTCCATTCTCATCAGGTCCCATGCAATATGCTCGACCCGGGTCGCGGACCGGACGCGATGCCTTGTTGAAGGAGAAGCCATGGAATCCACTTCGTCTCGACCCGGACGCTCGACTCGGCCCTGCCGCAAGCTTCTGGCGCTCGTGTGCGTCGCGCTCCTCGCCCACGGCGAAGTCGCCCTCCTCGCGCAGGAAGCTCCACAGGGGATGCCGGCCGAACCGGCGGCCGCAAAACTCCCCCCGGACCAGCTCGATTCGCTGGTGGCTCCGATCGCCCTCTATCCCGATCCGCTCCTGGCCCAGACGCTCGTCGCGGCCACCTACCCGCTCGAGCTCATCCAGCTCCAGCAGTGGCTCGCCAAGAACAGCACCCTCAAGGACAAGGCGCTGGCCGATGCGGTCGCCAAGCAGCCCTGGGATCCGTCCATCCAGTCGATGGCGGCCATTCCCGAGGTGGTGAAGCGGCTCGCGGACGACATCCAGTGGACGACACAGCTCGGGGACGCATTCCTCGACCAGCAGAGCGAGGTCATGGACGCCGTCCAGCGGATGCGGAAGAAAGCCGAGGAGAAGGGCGCCCTCAAGTCCAACGAGCAGCAGATCGTCGAGACGAAGGTCATCGAGCAGAAGACGGTCATCGTCGTGCAACCCTCGAACCCCGAGGTCATCTACGTCCCTTCCTACAATCCGATGGTCGTCTACCCGCCGCCGATCTACCCCTACCCTCCGGTCTACTACCCGCCCTATCCCGCGGGCGCCGCGCTCGTTTCTTTCGGCGTGGGCATGGCGGTCGGCGCGGCCGTCTGGGGCGGCTCCTGCTGCCACGCCGGCTGGGGCGGGAACAACACGGTCAACGTCAACGTCAACAACAACTTCAACAAGAACACGAACGTCAGCGCCGGCAACGTGCAGCACAACTCCCAGCACCGCGGCGGCGCGCCCTACTCGAGCCAGGCGACGGCGAACAAGTACGGCGGGTCGGCGCAGGGCGGCGGCGGCAGCCGCGGGACCAGCTCCGGAGCCAGCACCCGTTCCGCCAGCGCCAGCTCAGCGAGCCGCGGCGGCGGAGCCGGTGCGAGCGCAAGCACCAGCAGCCGCGGCGGCGGAGCCAGTGCAAGTTCCAGCTCCAGAGGAGGCGGGGGCGGCGGCGGCTCGAAGTCCGGCGCCTTCGGCGGTGGCTCGGACGGCTTCAGCGGCAGCAGCGCCAAGGCGAGCAGCTCCCGAGGCTCCTCCAGCATGAGCTCCCGAGGCGGAGGTGGAGGTTCCAGGGGCGGCGGCGGCGGAAGGCGGAGGTGAGCGTCATGAAACACTGCATTGGTTCCGGAATGGTCTGCGTCCTCCTGCTCGGCACCGCTTCGGCTCAGGCTCAATCGAAATCCGCGGCCCCGGCCGCGGCGCACCAGCGGACGTTCGACACTCCGAAGGCGGCCGCCGACGCGTTGATCGCGGCGGCCACGGCCTACGACGTACCGGCCCTGAAGGCGATCCTCGGCCCGGACGCCAATGACCTCATCGAGACCAAGGACCCGGTTCAGAGCAGGAATCAGTTCGAGGCGTTCTCGGCCCAGGCCCGCGAAAGTACCGCAGTCGTCCCCGACGCGAAGAACCCGAACCTCGCGATCCTCTCGGTCGGAGACGGGGACTGGCCGCTGCCGATCCCGATCGTCCGCAAGGGGGGCAAGTGGCTCTTCGACTCGAAGGCCGGGCGGAGGGAAATCCTCTACCGCCGCATCGGGCGAAACGAGCTGGACGCGATCGAGGCCTGCCGCAACTTCGTCGAGGCGCAGCACGAGTACGCGCTCGAGAAGCACGACGGCTCCCTCGTGAACCAGTACGCACAGAAGGTCCTCGCCACCCCCGGGAAGCGGGACGGCCTCGCATGGAAGAACCCCGACGGGACCCCGGGAGGGCCTCTGGCAGAGGGACTCGCCCGCGCGATCCTCGAGGGGTACTCCAAGAAGTCCGACCCGTTCCACGGCTACTACTTCAAGATCCTGAAGGGCCAGGGCCCCGCGGCGCCGCTCGGAAAGATGGACTTCGTCGTGGAGGGGGTCATGATCGGCGGCTTCGCCCTCGTCGCGGCGCCGAGCGACTACCGGGTCACCGGCGTGATGACGTTCATCGTGAGCCACGACGGCGTCGTCTACCAGAAGGATCTCGGGCCGAAGACGCTCGAGCTCTTCCAGAAGATGGAGCGCTACAACCCCGACAAGACGTGGACCCCGGTCGACGGCGGGACGGCGTCTCCGGCCCCCGCCGCGAAGACAGGAACCTAGCCACCGCGGCGGTGCCGGCTTCCCGACGGGAGCGCCGAACGTCCTAAGGCGCGCGCTGGCCGTCCGGGACCGCCGGCGGTCTGGCGGCGCGCAGCCGATCGCGGACCAGGCTCGCGTGGTGCCTGAGCGCGTAAAGTTCCCGGGCGCGGGAGGCCGAAACGCGGGTCCGCCCGATCTTTTCGTCCAGACGCATGAGATCCCCCGAGATCTCGTCTGCCGGGTCCCCGGCGCCGATCCGCGCCTCGATCGCGCGCAGCTCGGTGTACAGGGCGTTGACGCGCCGCTCGAAAGCGAAGTGGATCACCGGCGGGAGGACGCGCAGGAGCGGGTAGAGGACGCCGAGGAGCGGCACGAGAACGAGCAGGAGGCGAGAGGCGATCACGGCCAGCCAGAACGGAAGGTGTCGCTGGAAGAAGCTCCCGCCCGACTTGTAATAGGTGCGCGCTTGCCTCGAGAGCGGGACGTCTTCCGGCTCGGCAGCCGGAAACTGGCCGGGCGTGCTGAGGATGCCGGGCCCCGAGTGGATCTGCTCGGCCGCCTGGAGCAGCAAGTACTGCAGGGCCGGATGCAGGTCGTGGCGCACCAGGAGACTGGCCATCGGCGCGACGAGCGTCACGTCCTCGGGCGGGAGGTCCCTGGCGAGGCTTCCGACGCCCCGCGGGATGGTGACCTTCCGCAGGTACGGGTAGAGGGCGACGAACGCGTCCGCGCGCCGGAAGCTCATCAGGCTCACGCGCTCGTCGGCGAGGAGCTTTTTCACGGTGGGGTCGTCGGCGACGGTGAGCATGCACGCGCAGTCGACCTCGCCGTGCAGCAGCGCCTCTGCCCCGGCGGCGGGCGCGAGCGGGACGACCGTGATCTCCTTCTCGAGCCCGGTCGCGCGCAGCAGACCGAGCATGACGCCCGCCTCCAGGTCGATCGCAACGCGCTTGCCCCGCAGGTCCCCGAACTGCGCCTCTGCCGGGAGCCCGCGACAGAAGATCCAGATCGGGTCGAACGAGATCGTGCCGAGCGACTCGATCCCTGTCGAGGCCTTCTCGGTCGTCAGGCCGCTCGCGACGAAGCCGGCCGAGACGCCGGACGAGGCGTCCTTCAAGCGCGCCAGATTCTCGACGTTGCCGAGCGAGGGCTCGAGCTTCAGGTGGATCCCGTCGCGGGCCAGCGCCGAGCGATACTTCTCGCCGAACTCCCGATAGGCGCTGCCCTCCGGGCCGGTCGACATCACGACGGTCCTCGGCGGCAGCCCGCGGCCGATAATGAACATCACCCAGACGATGCAGGCGACAGCGACGGCGACCGCGACGCCGAGAACGATGAGCGGCCGGTGCCGCATGAACTCCTTCACGAGAGCCTCCGAATCACCTGCACAGGAGACTCTGACACCTCGCCCGCGATCGATGCGCTAATTCGAACGCATCATTCCCGGCCCGCTCCCGCCGAATAGTCTCGTCATCTGGGGCTTCGGCATCGCGCATGACGACGCGGGGAGAGGTTCGTCGTGGAAAATGCCGCCGCAAGAGGGTGCACCCATGAAAACCTCCGAACACATCCGACTCGAAGAAGCGCGCGAGCAGAAGGTCCACTGGAAGAAATGGGGGCCCTACTTGAGCGAGCGCCAGTGGGGCACTGTCCGCGAGGACTACAGCGAGAACGGCGACGCCTGGAATTTCTTCACCCACGACCAGGCCCGCTCCCGCGCCTACCGCTGGGGCGAAGACGGGCTGGCCGGCATCTCCGACGACAAACAGCGCCTCTGTTTCGCTATGGCCCTGTGGAACGGGAAGGACCCGATCCTGAAGGAGCGGCTCTTCGGATTGACCAACAGCGAAGGCAACCACGGCGAGGACGTGAAGGAGTACTACTTCTACCTCGACTCGACGCCAACCCACTCGTACATGAAGTACCTCTACAAGTACCCGCAGGCGGCCTATCCCTACGAAGACCTCGTCACGACCAATCGCAAGCGGACACGGGACGAGATGGAGTACGAGCTGCTCGACACTGGCGTCTTCAGCGGGGACCGCTATTTCGACGTCTTCGTGGAGTACGCCAAGGGCGGCGCCGAAGACATCCTCGTGAGGATCTCGGCGGTCAACCGGGGACCGGACGCGGCCGAGCTGCACCTGCTTCCGACGCTGTGGTTCCGGAACGACTGGTCGGCGTGGATTGCCGAATCGAACCGGGCTGCCGTGAAACCGGGCCTCAAGCAGATCCAGGCGCCCCCGGGCGCAAGCGCGGTCGCGGCAACACATCCCCTGCTCGGCGAGTTCATTCTTTCCTGCGAGGGTGACGTGCCGCTGCTCTTCACCGAGAACGAAACGAACCATGCTTTGCTCTTCCCCGGGCAAAGGAACGAGAGTCCCCACGTCAAGGACGGCATCAACGACTGCGTGGTGCGGGGCAACCAGGGCGCGGTGAACCCCGGCAAGCGGGGCACCAAGGTCGCGGCGCACTACAAGGTCGACGTCGGTGCCGGTCAGACCGGGGTGATTCGTCTGAGGCTTTCCGGGACGTCTCCGGACCGGAGGGGCAACCCCTTCGGAAAGCCGTTCGACGACGTCTTCGCCGACAGGCTTCGTGAAGCCGACGAGTTCTACAGGTCGGTCACGCCGCCGTCCGTGAACGAAGACACGGCCAGCGTGATGCGCCAGGCCATCGCCGGCATGCTCTGGAGCAAGCAGTTCTTCTTCTTCGACGGCGACAACTGGCTGGACGAGCACCACTCCAACCCCCTCCACAGGGGGTATCGCAACGCCCGGAACTCGGAGTGGTTCCACATGCTCAACGAGGACATCATCTCGATGCCCGACAAGTGGGAGTACCCCTGGTATGCGGCCTGGGACCTGGCCTTCCACGCGCTCCCGCTGTCGATCGTGGATCCCGACTTCGCCAAGGAGCAGATGAAGCTGATGCTGGGCGCGGTCTACCTGCATCCCAGCGGCCAGATGCCGGCGTACGAGTGGAACTTCAGCGACGTGAACCCGCCGGTCCATGCCTGGGCGACCCTCTTCCTGCACTACACCGAGCGGGCCCTGCGCGGCGACACGGACGTGGACTTCCTCAAGTCGGCATTCAACAAGCTGGTGCTGAATTACACCTGGTGGGTGAACCGCAAGGACCGCTTCGGCAAGAACCTCTTCGAGGGCGGCTTCCTCGGCCTGGACAACATCGGCGTCTTCGACCGCAGCGCCCCGCTTCCCACCGGCGGCCATCTCGAGCAGGCGGACGGCACGGCGTGGATGGCCCTGTTCACCCAGAACATGATGGATCTTGCGTTCGAGATTGCCCTTCACGACCCCGCCTACGAGGACATGATCCTGAAGTTCGCGGAACACTTCATGTTCATCGCTGCGGCCATGAACCGTCCCGGTGAAGACGGCATGTGGGACGAGGAGGACGGCTTCTACTACGACCTGCTGCGCCTCCCGGACGGCAGCGCCACACGGCTCAAGGTGCGCTCGATGGTGGGGCTCCTGCCCCTTTGTGCCACCACGGTGGTCGAGAAGAGCACGCGGGAGCGCGTTCCGAGGGCGCTGGCCCAGATCTTCGAACGCTGGCGCAGGATGCCCGAACTCCTGAAGTCGATCCATCCAACGGGGCCTGGGCATTTCGGCGTGGCGGACCGGGGACTCCTGGCCCTCGTCACCCCGGAGCGGCTCCGCCGCATCCTCACCAAGATGCTGGACGAGAACGAGTTCCTGGGTCCTTACGGCATCCGCTCGCTTTCCAAGTTCCACGAGGCGCACCCGTACGTCTTGCATGTGCAAGGGCAGGAGCACCGTGTGGACTACCTGCCGGCCGAGTCGAACTCCGGCATGTTCGGCGGCAACTCCAACTGGCGCGGCCCGGTCTGGATGCCGGTGAACGCCCTCCTCATCCGCGCGCTGCTGAACTTCTACATGTACTACGGCGACAACTTCAAGATCGAATGCCCGACGGGATCGGGGAAGTTGATGAACCTCTTCGAGGTGAGCAGGGAGATCGCCGACCGGCTCATCCGGATCTTTATCCGCGACGAACATGGCCGGCGCCCGGTCTATGGCGGCACCGAGAAGTTCCAGACCGACCCCAGCTGGCGCGACCTCGTCCTCTTCTACGAGTACTTCCACGGCGACAACGGCGCCGGACTCGGTGCCAGCCACCAGACCGGCTGGACCGGAGTCGTGGCCAGGCTCATCCAGCTGTATGGGCTGCTCGATCCCAGGCGTGCGCTGGCAGTGGGCAAGGAGGCCGCGTTCGTCGAGGGTGACCGACCTCGAGGAGGTCAGACGGCTGGCTGACCCGGACGCCCCTTCTCAGGGCGAGGACGGATCGAAGACGTGGACCGGCAGCTTCACCGTTCTCGCCAGGATGTTGACCAGCCCCTGCCCGACGTCCCTGGCCGGAGCGAGGCGGATTTTCGGATCGTCGAGGTTTCCCGTCACCTTCGCCCCGACGGAGAGAAAATTCCCCCCGAGGATGTACCGGAGGACCGGGATCTTCTGGATGATCCAGTCCAGCGTCGAGAAGGGGCGCGCGAGGACCATGAGATCCACGGATTGGTCGAGGTAACCGACCGACCCGCTTGCCACCATCGTGAACGCCGGCGCCTTCAGGGCCGCCTCGCGGATCGAAACCCGGCCGTCTTCCACCTGCCCCTCGACGGTGAGTTCGTCGAAGGGCATCGCGTCGCCCAGACGGCTCTTGCCCCCGAAGACCTGCGTCATGTTGACGACCGCCAGAATCTTCGTCACCACACTGGCCTTCCCCATCGTTCCTTTCGAGGCCCGAAACGCGAGCGGGCCCTGTAAGGCCCGGGGAAGCCGCGCCGCTTCCCCTTTTCCCTCGACCTGGAGGCTCGCTTCGTAGCGTCCCGTCATCCGGGTCTTCTCGTCCCCGAAACAGGTCAGCAGGGCATTGACGTCCGGGCCCACGGAATCGACACGGGCCATGGCCGAGATCGCGCCGTCGCGGAGAAACTGAACCTCGCCCGTCGTCGAGACACCGCAGACCTCGGCCTTCCGGACCGTGACCGTGACCGATTCCTTCGCCAGCTCGATGTCGGCGAGAACCGGCTTCCAGGCAAAGTCTCGAAACGTGAAAGAGCCGATGGAGAGTCGGAGGATGCCGCTGATCGGGAAAGGAGGCGGCTCGTCTTCCCTGGTCCCGGGCGATTCGCCTTGCCGGGTCGCTCCGGCCGCCTTCTTCTCCGCGTTCATCCGGTCGAGAACCTTCTCGACGCGCTCCCACGCGATCCCGCCGGCGGCGACGTCCATGCCGAGAACGATCCCCGCGTCCTGGAAGGTGGCATCTCCCGTGACCGAGAGGCGCTGTTCGTCCAGGGCGAGGGAGGAGGAAGTCACGGTCAGCCGGTTTCCCGCGGCTCGAAGGTCGAGGGCCTCGATCGCGATCTTCCCGGCCGGCGTAGGAATCTCGAAGTCTGCCGCCTTCAGCGTTCCGCCCGCCGACGCCTTCCCGACGCGATCCCGGGGCACGAGAGCATGGAAATCGCCCTCGATGCGGCCATTTCTCTGGCTCTTTTTCTCGAGCAGACTCCCCATGGTCGCGGAGGCCAGGCGGCCGGTGAAGCGGACTTCGAGCTCTGTCTTCCGAAGACCGAGGGAAATCGAAGCGTCGGACAAGCCGTCGGCGATCGTGAGGCGGCGAACGTTCGTTCCCTCTCCGTCTTTGACGAGGTCGAGCGTCACGCGAGGGCCGTTCCGGAACGTGAAGCTCCCGGCCAGGCTGAGCGACTCTCCGCCGCCCAGCCCGACGCGAACCTCTCGAAGGGCGATCGGCGCCGCCGGACGGAATTCGGCGGGGAGCGACGCCTTCTCCCAGATCCAGCGGACGGCCTCCTTCCCCGCCTCGCCGTCCACCGCCGCTTCGACCTTCCGAGGGCCCCGCCGCAGGCCATCGAGAGCGCCGGAAACCCGGAGGGCCGCATCTGCCGTCCGCGCCTCGAGCCCCGTCACGCGAATCGTCTCCCCGTCCATCCGGAAAGCTCCGGACTTCACCTCGAGGGTCTCGGGGAGGAACGAGGCGTCGAGGACGAGATCCTTCAAGGAGCCCGTCGCCTCGTATTGCCAGTCCACCGGCCGGGAAATCGGCCCGGATAGTCCGCCGACGGACAGCCCGAGGGAGCCCCGCAACCCGGTGATCTTCGTTCGAAGCGCCTCCATCCCCTTCCGGGAGGCCAGCCAGGGGAACAGCTCGTCCAGCTTCAGCTCGAGCGCGCCGGACACTTCGTCGAAGCGAGGAGAGCCCCCGACGCGCACCCGTGCCGCCAGGCCGGAGAGCGTCGAGCGTCCGATGTTCCCGGAGAGCCCGCTCACCTCGACACGGTTTCCGTCGTAGAAGAAGGTCCCGCGCCGGATCCGGATTGGCCAGGGAAGCCGCCGGTAGCGAGCGGACAGTTGCATTTCGGACACCGAGACTTTCGTCTGCAGCGCTCCCGCCCGGTTCTCGAGGGTGAGCCGGGCCGTCGCGCTCCCCGCGAGATCCTCCACGAGGGAAAGCTCCTCGTGGAAGGAGCCGCCGCGAACCGCTCGGGAGAGGATCCCGGGAAGTTCGGCGAGGTCCGACCGCACCGTGGCCTCGATCCGCAGGGTGTCGTCGTTGCCTGCGAGCCCGATCCGGACGCTTCCATCCGAGGCCTGCGATCTTCCGATTCGTGCCGCGGCGTGCTCCGCGGAGAGGACTGCCTTCTCGACGGCGACGTCTCCCCGCGCCTCCTCGAGCTCGAGGCCCACGCTCCCGATGCGGACGCTCCCGTCGGCGAGAACGGCATGGATCGACATCCGTTCGAAGACCCCCAGATCCCCCGCCGTCTTTCCTCCGGCGGCGAAGGAGAAGGAGGTCAGCGTGCCGCCCCGGAAGATCGCGAAAATCGCCGCGATGGTGGGATCGTCCCCGGCGAAGGAAAGAAGCTTTCCCCGCAGCGCCGTCACGTCGAGGCCGCT
>Ga0209048_10000539_pt1 | contig 40239 bp, 38 predicted proteins | sample FrelakmetCRP12CR_FD_187146 | JGI IMG/M metagenome (GOLD analysis project Ga0209048, IMG submission 187146) | Freshwater lake sediment microbial communities from the University of Notre Dame, USA, for methane emissions studies - CRP12 CR (SPAdes)... | ecosystem: Environmental > Aquatic >...
GGACGGCAGCGGGAGGCCGCATCCGCCACCCGTGCTACCCGTCCAGAATGGGACGCGCCGACGCACGGCAAGTCCTGTCGACTACCTGTTGCCCGCGAGCATCGATTGGCTCATGAGTCTGCCGCGAGAGGTGCGGGCGGTAGCACTGGCCAGCAAGTATCCGCGGATCGTCAATCTTATCGTGCAGCATTGGAACAACTATGACGCGTGCTGCGCGTGCTTCGCCGATCTCCTCGCGGATCGTCGGGGCAGCCGGCGGGGTTTCCCCGCCGACGTACACTCCGACATTCGGATGCTGCAAGAGCATTACCTGCGCTCGCGGCTGACGGTTCGGGGCGCCGTGTCCATCAGCTAACAGCCGACGTCGAAGCAGTTGCAAGGCGTACCGCTGGAGGTCGCAATCGACGCTTGGAATCGGCGCTTCGCGATGGATCGCCAGGGCCTGCCCCGATCCTGTGATCCCCGATTCGGTGGCGCCAAGTAAGCCCCGCACGGTGAACGAGATCCTTTCGCCGGGGAATTCGCTTATCCCCGCTTTCGCCGCCGCCACAAAGTCATGAGGTGGTCGCATCGTCCGTCCCGAACTCGGGCGAACGTCTGCTCCTCGGATCAGCGACGGGCTGGAGCCCTGAGCAGACTGTCGTTGTTCTCCGAACCGGACGTTCAGCGGGCCACGTACCACGCCGGGAAGCCGACCGGCTGACGCTATCCAACCACTGAACTCGCGGTAAGGGGCGCACTGACCACGGGGCCGCCGGCTCGGCTGACAAAGTGACGGCGGCGCCAATGCCGCGCGAAATTGCCCACCTCTTCGCTCCGGTGGCTGTAAGCTTGCGCAGTCGTGCACCCGCCCGAAGGGTGACCATGGCCGCTCCCTCCAAACTTTTCCTGCTCTCCCTGACGCTTGTCCTGGCGGCGTGCGCTGCGACGCCGCTGATCCAGCTCAGCTCCCGCGAGATGACGATTGAGGTGAAGAGCAAGGTCTCCGTGGTCCTTGTCGCGGACTATGCACCCGACGGAAAAGGCATTGCGGCAGGTAGCATCGACGGAACCGTGAGTGTCTGGGATCTGGCCGGCGCCAGGCTGGCACGAAGCCTCGGCCATGAGGGAGCGATCGTGGATGTCGCCTATTCTCCCGATGGCAAGACGATCGCGGCGGCCAGCACAGGTGGTGCGACCATCTTCAGCGACGACTACACAGCATTCTGGGACATTGCCACCGGCACCCAGACGCACAAGTTTACCGACAACTTCGGCGGAAAGCTGTCGTTTTCGCCCGATGGGAAGCTTGTGCTGGGCGGAAGTTATACCGGGGATGCCGCAATCAGGTTGCGTGCCGTCCAGTCGGGCGCGGTGATCAGGCAATTCGAGGGAATCCATGGGCGCCTTTCCCCGGACGGGAAGTACGTCGTCGTCGGGGAATACGAGAGCAATGGGAACATCCTGAGCTCGGACGATTACTACATCAGCGTGGTGGACGCTTCCACGGGCAGGAGACTGTGGAGGACCATGACCGACAATAGCAATGCGATCGCCTTTTCCCCGGATGGACGTCATCTGCTGGTGGCGCCGCTGGTCTGGGATCCGCCCTCAATGTCCATTTCATTCAAGTTGCTCGAAATGGCGACAGGCGCGCTGGTCAGGGAATTCGGCCAGGCCCATTTTTCGGTCGGCTTGATTTCCATGGATTATGCGGACAACATCGTACAGGCGTTGGCCTTTTCTCCGGACGGAAGGCATTTCCTCAGTGGCGACATGGGCGGTCGCTACCGCCTGTGGGACGTCGCCACCGGCGCGATGGTGCGGCAGCTCAAGACGCCCGATGAGCTCGCCGGCACGCTCGCGAGCGCGGTTGCCTCGGTGAAGTTCTCTCCCGACGGCCGGACGGCGGTGATCGTCTCTCGCGCCTCGACCCGCATCTTCGACGTCTCGACGGGCGACGAGCTTGCTACCCTGATCAGCTTCCAGAACGGGGATTGGCTCGTCACCACGCCGACGGGGTACTACAACGCGTCCGAAAAGGGCGACCAGTATCTCGATGTCACCGTGCAGGGAAAGCCGTACTCCATTTCGCAGCTCCGGGAGTCGTTCTACCGTCCGGATCTCGTCAAGGTCGCGCTCGCAGGCCAGGCGCTGACCGGGCTCAAGAAGGTCGCGGACATCAAGCCGCCTCCCATCGTTTCGATCGTCGACACGCTTTCCGAGGCGGCGAACGACGAGGTGTACGTGAAGGTGAAGGTGGCCGATCAGGGGGGAGGCGTCGGCGACGTGCGCCTTTACCTCAACGGGTCCGCCGTGGTGCTCGACCGTGCCGGCGCCCGGGCGCCGCCCGCCTCCCGGGTGCTCGCCTACAAGGTGCGCCTGGTTTCCGGCAGCAACAGCATCCGCGCCATCGCCTTCAATGCGGACAACTCTATGCAGAGCACGGAGGCGGTCCACGAGATCGTGGCGAGGATCGTGGCCGCGAAGCCGTCGCTTCACGCCCTTGTCATCGGCATCCAGGAATACGAGAACCCCAAGCTCATCCTCATGTACCCGGTGGCCGATGCCCAGCTCGTGGCCGCGACGCTGAGGGAACGGGCGCGGGGGTTGTTCGAGGGCGTGAACGTCGTCGAGCTGACGACGCGGGCTCAGACGACCAAGGAGGCCATTACGAGGGCGCTGCAGGAGATGGCCGGCAAGGTGAGGCCCGACGACCTCTTCGTCTTTTTCGTCGCCTCGCACGGCACGGTGGATGACGGGCAGTACTTCCTGATCACCTCCAACGTGGGTTCGACTTCCACCCACATCCTCAGGCAGACGGCGCTGACCCAGGACGACCTCAAGGAGCTCATCGCGAACGTTCCCGCGACGAAGAAGCTCGTCATGATCGACACCTGCAACGCCGGCAAGATGGGCGAGGTGATCCAGGCGGCCATGCTCACGCGCGGCATGAACGAGGAGACGGCGCTCAAGATTTTGTCGCGGGCGGTCGGCTCGACCGTCATTTCCGCCTCAACCTCGTTGCAAGAGGCCGTGGAGGGCTACAAGAATCACGGACTGTTCACCTGGGTCGTGGTCGAGGGCCTGAATGGCGCTGCCGATAGCGACAACGACGGCTATGTGAAGACGCACGAACTCGTGAACTACGTCGACGACAAGGTGCCCGCGCTCGCGGAGCAGGTGTTCAGGCACAAGCAGTATCCGACGACGACGCTCAACGGACAGGGGTTTCCGGTAACGCGCGTAAGGTAACGGCAAGACTCACGCTCCACGTACGGCAGCGCGCGTCCGGGATCGTCGTAACCGTCGCGGCATTGGGCGGGCCAGGTCTCGAGATGTTCCTGGACGCAGCGAAAGAACACACTCTGGTTCCGGCGGCGCGGCTGATACCGCGCAGCTGCGCTCTCCGTGGCCCGGCGCTCGACCTCCATCCCCTCTCCCCATACTCGAACAGGGCCGACGGCGTTGCAGGTGAGCCAGACGATGCGCCCCTTGCGCGAAACGCGAGCGGGAAGTTGTGCCTGCACTGCCGAGAGCGCGCGTACTCAGAACGATGACGGATGCCCGTCATCGTCACAGACCGCGTTGCGGGCCGGTTCAGGGTACATCCTCGGCGTCGACGCGATGGCTTGTTGCTCGACGCTTGTGCGTTGCGCAGCTGCCTCCGATGGCGCCGCGCTGCCGGTGCTCGCGGTAATGCGAATGTCGCTTTCGCAGGCGTGACAAGCGCTTCCGCGGGTGAGGCGTGGAACTGGTATACACCGGTCATGGAGTTCTAGACCCGCGATGCCGGGAGCGGTCGTCGCTCCGGTCGGCCATGGGCCGCTGCGCAGCGGCGTGCACGTCGCACCGAGTCTGAATTAGACTGGGCCTTGCCGGCAGCGGGGATGGCCGGCAAGGACCGGCCGCCGATCGCCTGCTGCGACGGCGATCCGCGAACTTATCCCCGATCGATCATGCTGAGCTTCCTTCCGCCCTTTGTCCGCGGCGTCATCGCGGCGACCCTTCTGGGCCTCAACACCGTCTTCTGGTGCTTCCTGCTGTTCCTCTTCGCGCTGGTCAAGTTCGCGTGCCCGGCAACGCGCGTGCGCGCGGCGGTCGACCGGCTGCTGAACGCGATCGCGACCAGCTGGATTGCGTGCAACAGCGGCTGGATGCGGCTCACGCAGCGCGCGCAATGGGATGTCGCCGGTTTCGAGGGGCTCGAATATCGCGGGTGGTACATGGTCAGCTGCAACCACCAGTCGTGGGTGGACATCTTCGTCCTGCAACACCTGCTCAACAGACGCATCCCGATGCTCAAGTTCTTCCTCAAGCACCAGCTGATCTACGTGCCGATCATGGGTCCCGCGTGGTGGGCGCTGGACTTCCCGTTCATGCGGCGGCACGCGGATTCCTATCTCCGGAGCCATCCGGAGAAGCGCTTCGAGGACCTCGAGACGACGCGCCGCGCGTGCGAGAAGTTCGCGCTGGTCCCCACGAGCGTGATGAACTTCGCGGAGGGCACGCGCTTCACGAAACAGAAGCATCGCGCCCAGCGTTCGCCCTACCGGCACCTGCTGAAGCCGCGGGCCGGGGCGCTGGCGCTCGCGCTCAGCGTGCTCGGCGAGAAGTTCCGCTCGCTGCTCGATGTCACGATCGTCTATCCGGATGGCACGCCCTCGTTCTGGAATTTCCTGTGCGGAAGGATGCCGAAGGTGGTCGTGCGCGCACGCCGGCGCCCGATACCGGCGGAATTCGCCGGCGGCAGCTACGCGGACGACGCGATTTTCCGGAAAACCATCCAGCACTGGCTCCAGGAGCTGTGGAGCGAGAAGGACGAGCAGATCGAATTGCTGCTCGAGGAGGGCCGAGGCGGCCCCGGCACCGCGCGCGCGGCCGGCGGCAACGCGTCCGGTCGCGGTCGCTGGCGGATTGATGCGCCGGGTCGCGACGGGCGCTGACCTGCGGCCGCGGTCGCGAACGATCGCCGCGCCCCTGATCGGCGATCGGGCGAGCCCCGCGACCGGCCTTGCGACGGCGCTACAGCCGATCGGAAGGGCTGCCCGGTGCGCTTGTCATGGCGGCGAGACATCGGGAGCGGGGCGATCCGTGCTCTTCACCGACTTCGCGAGCAGGTAGGAAAGAAGCAATCCGCCGACGCCGGGGATCACGCCGACCAGCACGGAGTTGTCGAAGAACTCCTCCCAGTTCGGCACGCCTCCGGGCAGCATTGGGGGGAGTGCGTAGACGACGACGATCCAGCCGATGGAAATCCATCGGAGAGCAATGGCAAGGCGTCGCATCGAAGCTTCAACCCGCATCTCGCCCCCCTGGCTGGCGCGGCCGCCGCGTCCACGTCACGTGATTCTAGCCAATTCAACGGAGAATGCCACGCCCGCGACCCGCCGGCGCAGCCGGGCACCGGGGATTCGCGCGCACTCGGCCGATTGTCCGGTGCGATCGCTGGAGGCGGGAAACGGCTTCAGGGCGCGACCCGCTGCGCCATCTCCCACGCGATGTCGGCGACGAGTCGCGCCCGGCTTCCCGTCTCGACGGCGTTCCCGCTTGCCGCGTTGCCCTGCAGGGCGCGCGCGAGCACGCCGTGCAGGATGGCGGCGATGCGGAACATGTTGAAGATGAGGTAGACCTCCCAGTGCGGGATCGCGTCGCGGCCGGTGCGCCGGCAATACGCGGCGACGTACTGGTCCTCCGTCGGCACGCCCAGCGCGGCGAAGTCGGCGCCCTTCAGGCCGCGGAACTGCCGCGGTGTCAGCCGCCACGCCATCACCTGGTACGCGAAATCGGACAGCGGGTGCCCGAGCGTCGACAGCTCCCAGTCGAGGACCGCCAGCACGCGCGGCTCGGTCGGGTGAAAGACGACGTTGTCGATCCGGTAATCGCCGTGGACGATGGTCGTCTCGTCGCCGGGCGGCACGTGCTGCGGCAGCCAGGCGATCAGCCGATCCATCGCCGGAATCCGCTCCGCCGCTGCTGCCTGGTATTGCTTCGACCAGCGCGCGACCTGCCGCTCGATATAGTTGCCGGGCCGGCCGAAATCCGCGAGGCCCGCGGCTGCGTAATCCACCCGATGGAGCGCGGCGATCACGCGATTCAGCTCGTCGTAGTGCGCCGCGCGCTGCGCCGGGGAGAGGCCGGGGAGCGTGGGGTCCCAGAGGATGCGGCCCTCGACGTATTCCATAACGTAGAACGCGGTCCCGATCACCGTGGCGTCCTCGCACAACGCGCAGGTCTTCGCGACCGGGACATCGGTGCCGGCGAGCGCCGACATCACGCGGAATTCGCGCTCGACCGCATGCGCGGACGGCAGCAGCGTGCCCGGCGGCTTGCGGCGAAGCACATACCGGCGCCCGCCCGCGGTGATCCGATAGGTCGGGTTGGACTGCCCGCCCTGGAACTGCTCGACGACGAGTCCACCGGAGAAGTCCGCGACCCGCGCGCGAAGAAAGGCGGCGAGCGCGTCCGTGTCGAACGGGTGCACGGCGGCGACGAGCGTCGCCCCCGGATTGGCCGGCGCGGTCGAACCAGGCTTTGTCCGGGAATCGATCACGCGACTCGCTCGCCGACAATCGCTCAGACCGCCGTGCACCCGCCGTCGACCGCCAGCGTCTGGCCGGTGACGTGCCGCGACGCTTCGGAGGCAAGAAAGACGACGCTGCCTTTCAGGTCCTCGCCGCCGCCGAGGCGCGCGAGCGGCGTCAACTCCAGCACACTCCGCTCGATCCGCTCGAGCGTGACCCGGGTCATCTTTGACGGAAAGAATCCCGGGCAGATCGCGTTGACGTTGATGTTGTAGCGGCCCCATTCGGCCGCGAGCGCGCGGGTCATGTTGATCAGCGCGCCCTTGCTCGTGTTGTAGGCCATCGTCTGCATCGCCCACGCCGGGGGGTTGCCGTACAGCCCGGCGATCGACGCGATATTGACGACTTTGCCGCTCCGGCGGGGAATCATCGACCGCCTGCCCACTTCGCGGCAGACGAAGAACTGCGCGTCGACGTTGAGGCTCATCACTTTGCGCCAGCCGTCGTCCGGGTAGTCCTCCGCGGGCGCGGCCCAGTTGCAGCCCGCATTGTTGACCAGGATGTCGATCCGTTCCCAGCGTGCCAGCACGCGGTGGACCATCCCGGGGATGGTCGCGAAGTCCGCGAGGTCGCACGCGACCGTCAGACACTCGATGCCGATGCCTTCGAGGTGCGCGCGCGCTTCGTCGAGCTCGTCCTGCCTGCGCGCGGTGATGGCCACCTTCGCGCCCATCTCCCCCAGCCCTTCCGCCATCTGCAGCCCGATCCCGCGCGAACCGCCGGTGACGACCGCGATCCGGCCGCCCAAGTCGAGAAGATCCTTCACGCCCATTTGCGCTCTCCCCATGTCGGTCCGTGCGTCACAGGACTTCGAACAGCCCCGCGGCGCCCATGCCGCCACCCACGCACATCGTGACCACGACCAGCTTGACGCCGCGGCGCTTTCCCTCCAGAAGCGCGTGGCCGACGAGGCGCGCGCCGGACATCCCGTACGGGTGCCCGATCGCGATCGCGCCACCATCGACGTTGTAAAGGTCGGGGTCGATGCCGAGGCGGTCGCGGCAATACACCGCCTGGCAGGCAAACGCCTCGTTCAGCTCCCACAGGCCGATGTCGTCGACCGAAAGGCCGTGCTGCTGCAAGAGCTTCGGCACCGCGTACACCGGGCCGATGCCCATTTCCTCGGGCGCGTTGCCGACGACGGTCATGCCGCGGTAGAGGCCCAGCGGCGCGAGGCCGCGCTGCGCGGCGAGCCCCGCCTCCATCAGCACGCACGCGGACGCGCCGTCGGAGAGTTGGCTCGCGTTGCCGGCGGTGACGGTGCCGCCGTCGACGACGGGCTTCAGCGCCGCGAGGCTCTCGCGCGTCGTGTCGGGGCGGTTGCCTTCGTCCACCGCGAGCGTCACGTCCTTGTACGAGACCGCCTTCGTCTCCCTGTCGACCACTGCCATCGACGCGGTGATCGGGACGATCTCCGCGTCGAAGCGCCTGTCGGCCTGGCCCCGGGCCGTGCGCTGCTGCGACAGGAGCGCGTAGTCGTCCTGCGCGACGCGGCCGATCCCGTACTTGCGCGCCACGTTCTCCGCGGTCAGCAGCATCGGCATGTACGCGTGCTCGGCGAACCGGGTCACGTTCGGGTCACGCTCCGCGCCGACCCATTCGAGGTAGCGATTCTGCACGGCGGAGATGTTGTCCTGGCCGCCGGCGACGATCGCCTGCATCCCGTCGACGATGATCTGCTTGGCGGCCGTGGCGATCGCCATCAGCCCCGACGCGCATTGGCGGTCGATCGTCTGCGCGCCGGCGGTGACCGGCACGCCGGCCGCGATCGCCGCGTTGCGCGCGACGTTCATCCCCGCCGTGCCGGCCGTCAGCACCGCGCCGACGACGACGTCGTCGATCTCCGCGCCGTCGATCCCGGCGCGCAGGACGGCGTGCCGGATCGCGTGGCCCATCAGCGTGGGCGACTTGATGTTGTTGAGCGCGCCGCGGAAGGCGCGCCCGATCGGCGTGCGGGCAGTGGAAACGATGACGGCTTCTCTCATGTCGGCTCTCGATGCGTGCGGAACGAAGGAAGGCGCCTACGTCGGCGCCGCTGCGCGCCCGGAGGCGGCGGCGACTGCGTCCGCTTGCCGCACCTCCCCCGGTCCGGGCTGTGATCGGGCCGGCGCGGCGGGCGCGACATTGACCGCCGGACGTCTCAGCCTCTATTCTGACCGATTCGGCAGTCAAACATACGGAGATCGGCAACAATGACATTCACATATCAGCGCAGCTACCGCGGCAAGATCCAGGCCGTGCTCCTGGACTGGGCGGGCACGACGATGGACTTCGGCTGCATGGCGCCGGCGGTGGTCTTCGTCGAAGTGTTCAAGCGCAAGGGCGTCCCGATCACGATGGAGGAGGCGCGCGCGCCGATGGGCGCGCACAAGCGCGTGCACATCCAGAAGATCACGCAACTCGATTCGGTACGCAGGCGCTGGGAGGAGCACCACGGGCGCCCGCCGACCGACGACGACGTCGAGGCGATGTTCCGGGATTTCGTGCCGCTGCAGCTCAAGTGCCTGTCGGACTACTCGAAGCTGATTCCGGGCACGCTCGCCATCGTCAGGGCGCTGCGCAAGCGCGGCTACAAGATCGGTTCGACGACCGGCTACATGACGGAGATGATGAAGATCAACCTGCGGGACGCGGCGAAGCAGGGCTACGTCCCGGACTCGACGGTCTGCGCGTCGGAGGTGCCGGCGGGCCGGCCGTATCCGTACATGTGCCTGCAGAACGTGATGAATCTGGGGGTCTCGCCGGTCGCGGCCTGCGTCAAGATCGACGACACCCGCCCCGGCATCGAGGAGGGATTGAACGGCGGCATGTGGACGATCGGTCTCGCCATCAGCGGCAACGAAATCGGCCTGTCGCTCAAGGACTGGAGCAAGGTGCCCAAGGCCGACCAGGAGCGGATGCGGCAGGGCGCGTACACCCGCATGTACCAGAGCGGCGCGCATTACGTGGTCGACACCATCGCCGACATCCTGCCGTGCCTCGACGACATCGAGGCCCGATTGGCGCGGGGCGAGCGCCCGTAGGCGCGCACCGCCCGCGCGCGCCCGGCAATCGCCGACCGCGGTGCCGCGGCTCCGGGTCGGCGCCGCGTCAGTCGGCCGCAGTCCCGTCCCTGCGCCGCGCCGCGCCGTTGCGCCGGCTCTTTCCGCCGCGAAACGCCAGCGCCATGTCGAACGCGGCCTTCGTGAACTTCAGCACCTCCGCGAATTCCTCGTCCGTGAGACGGCGCGCCGCGTCGCTGGCGCGGTAGACGTTGGCGAACTCCCGCTCCCGCCCCGCCTGCAGCGCGAGGCGCCCGATGCCGAGCGCCTCCAGCGTCTTCCAGATTTCTGGATTGTACGAGCGCGTGAAGCGCATCACGAACGAGACGGGGTCGTTGCGCCCGAGCACCGACGCGAGGCGGAGGATGATCTCGAACGGCAGCGCCACCTTGCCGTTCTCGACGAGTTCGAGCAGCACGGGATCCTTGAGGTTGATCGCCTCGCCGACCTCGCTGACGCTCATCCCGGCGGTTTCCCGCATCCGCCGCAGGACCGCGCCCGTCTTCTCCAGCGCCGGCCGCTGCCCCGGACCGGGCAGCATCATCTTCGCGGCACCCATCGTGACGTCGGCGGCGGCGCCGGCGATGCCGAGCACCGAATCGGTCCACGAGCGCACCTGCTGCGCGAGATCGACGAGCGTGGACCCGCTTCCGGCGGGCGGGACGGGGCCGGCGCGCGATCCAGCGGGCGCCGGCGCGACGGGATCGCGCTTCTTCGTGCTGCGGGACGTGGCCATGGGTGCGTTCTCCGGGGTCCGGCGTGCTCAGGGCGAACGTGCCGTACCGACCGCGCGCCCTGCCGACGCGGCGGTGTCGCGAATTCTATCGCCGGATCGACCTTCCCGGCAGCGCCGTCAGTTCAGCGGCAGCACCAGCGACGGGTCCGGGCTCGCGATCCAGCGGGCAAACGCGTCGGCGAGCCGCCGGCCTTCGCCGATCGCGCGTGTCCAGTCGCGAATGCGGGCCTCGTGGTCGAGGCCGTAACGCCTGAAGTCGCTGCGGTCGGGAAGCTTCCGGTTCGGAAGTCCGGCGACGAATTCGCGCGACGGCGAGATCAGCACGACGTGATCGAGCCACGCGCCGCGGGCGCGCCGCCAGCGGAACGCCTTGTCGAGCCAGCCGGGCACGATGTGCCCGGCAAAGTGCGGATAGAGGACGATGCCGCCCCCTCGCGGATAGGGGAGGTGCAGGTGGTAGTCGACGATGCCGCCGTCCCAGTAGCGTCCCGCCGGAGCGCGCGCGATGCCGGTCACCGCCTCCAGCACCAGCGGAATCGACCCCGACGCCAGCAGCGCGCCCTCGATGTTGTCGGCGGACAATGCCGCGAATCGCGTGTGGAACGCGTCGAACCGGCTTCCCAGCCAGTGCACGGCGTCCCGCGCGTCGTGAAAGACCACGCGTTCGAGGAAGCCCGCGAGCCGCGCGCGTCCGGCGGCGTTCGCCGCCGCAGCCAGCGCGAAGCCCAGCTTCTCCGCGCGCGGCGATTGGGGCGCCGCGAGCGGTCCGCGCCCGCGTACCGTGAGGATCGAAAGCCGATGGCGCGGATGCGCGAGGATTTCCCCGGCGTTGCCGCCGACGACATCGCGGACGATCCCCCGACAGACACGCGAAACGTGTGCCGCGTCCGGGTTGCGCGGGTAGCGCTGTCCCGCATAGGCGCGGGCGAGCCGCGCAAGGGCGCCGACCGGATCGCGCTGCACCGCTGCGGCCATCCGCCACGCCCCGATCGACGCGCCGATGAAATGCCGCTCGCGCGGCGCGCGGGGAAGCCATTCGCCGAACAGGAAGCAATCGAAGCCGTTGAGGATCAGCCCCTTCGGGCCGCCGGCCGCAGCGGGCACCGTGGCGACGTCGTCCGGGCGCAGGCCTTCGGCGCGGATTTGTGCGAGCGCCGCGCTGCCGGCGCGGATGACGATCGGCGAGGTCATGGCACGTCGCCCTGGTTGAACGACGCGTACTTTGTCCGAGGTCTGCGCGCCATGCCGCGGGTCGGGGCGTCGTTCGGCGCGCGATTCAGCGCCGCGGAGGGGACGCGTGCGCGTTGTTCGACGCGATGATCGCCTCGCCGATGATCCGGTCGAGACTGCGCGCCATCGCGTCGGTCTTCGCGTTCCGTGGCGACGCCGCGAGCATCAGACGAGCGCCGGTGATGCAGGCGTAGAGCAGGAGCGTGAGGGCGTGCGCGCGGTCGGCGTCGCCGGTCAGCGCCTCGACCATCGCCCGTCCCTGCCGCATCCGCGCCCGGTTGACGTCCACCGAAATGGACGCGGCCAGCGGGTCGCGGCGCGCGAAGTCCTGCACGGCGAGCTCGACGCGCAGCGCCTTGCCGTCGTGCGCCATGTCCGTGAGGAGCAGGTGGACCGCGCCGCGCAGGTCGGCGTTGGCGTCTCCCGTGTCGAGGCGCCACGCGGCGAGCGCGCGCAGCTCTTCGTCGCGCCAGCGCTCCAGCAGCGCCCGGATGAACTCGTCGTGATCGCGGAAGTGCCAGTAGAAGCTGCCGCGCGTGACGCCGAGGCGCTTCGCGAGAGCCAGGATGCGCGCTTCGCCGAAGCCGCCTTCGGCGATCGCGTCCGTCGCCGCCTCGAGCCAGGCGCGACGATCGAGGGCGCGCGTCTGCCGGGCGCCGGCGCGCGGCTTCCCGGGAGCCTTGCGCCGGGTCATGGCGGCGACGGTGCTTTGGTGATAGATTCCACAATGCACTAGTGTATTGTCATCGCCGTGCGGCCGTCCAGCCGTGCCTGGACCCGAGGCTGGCGCGGCATCATCGAGGGACGGGATGGATCCAGTCGCCGACGGCCACGATGCCGCGTTCGCGCCGATGCGGCGGACGTTCGATCGGATGCGCGAGGCGTTCCACGGCGAGATGATCCCGACGCTCGCCGTTCGCACCGACCGCCTCGGGCGGCTCGGGACGATGACCAAGCGCCACGCCCAGGACATCATCGAGGCGATCTCGGCGGACTTCGGCAGCCGGTCGCCGCATGAGACGCTCATCGCCGATCTGCTCGCGGTCGACGAGGCGATCAAGCACGCTCGCCGCCACCTTCACCACTGGATGAAGCCGAAGGAAATGCCGACCGGGCTCAAGTATCGGCCGGGCTACAACCGGCTCATCCCGCAGCCGCTCGGCGTCGTCGGCGTGATTGCGCCGTGGAACTACCCGTACCAGCTGGCAATCCTTCCTGCGGCGGTAGCGCTCGCCGCGGGCAACCGCGTGATGGTCAAGCCGTCGGAGCTGACGCCGCGGACCGCCGAGCTGATGTCGCGGATCGTCCGGGAGTCTTTCGGCGAGGACGAGCTCGCCGTGTTCCCCGGCGACGCATCGGTGGCGAGGGTTTTCGCCGACCTCCCGTTCGATCACCTGTTCTTCACGGGCTCCACGGCCGTCGGTCGGCTCGTAGCGCAGACGGCGGCGAAGAACCTGACGCCGGTCACGCTCGAGCTCGGCGGCAAGTCACCCCTGATCGTCGACACGAGCGCCGACTTTGCCCGGATCGCGCCGCTGATCGCGCTGGGCAAGCTGTTCAATGCCGGACAGACGTGCATCGCCCCGGATTACGCGCTCGTGCCGCGGCCTCGCGTCGACGAATTCGCGGCGGCGTTCGGGCGCGCGGTAGCGAAGCTCTACCCGACGCTCGCCGGCAACCGTGACTACACGAGCATCGTGGACGGGAAGCACTACGCGCGCCTCCACGGCCTGCTGGCGGACGCGAAGGCGCACGGAGCGCGCGTCGTCGAGATCAATCCGGCGGCCGAGACGCTCGATCCCTCCGCGCGCAAGATCGCGCCGACGCTCGTGCTCGGCGCCGGCGACGACGCCGCGATCATGCGCGAGGAGATCTTCGGCCCGCTGCTGCCCCTGGTTCCGTACGACCATCTCGATGACGCGATCCGCTATGTCAACGGACGCGACCGGCCGCTGGCGCTCTACTGGTTCGGCCGCAATGCCGCGCATCGTGACCGGGTGCTGCACCGGACGCTTGCCGGCGGCGTCACGGTCAACGGCTGCCTCACGCACTTCGCGCAGGAGCACCAGCCCTTCGGCGGCGTCGGCGCGAGCGGCAGCGGCGCCTACCACGGCGAGTACGGCTTTCGCACGTTCAGCAAGGAGAAGCCGGTGTATTACCAGAGCCGACTCGGCCTTCTGCCGCTGCTGCTGCCGCCATACGGCAGGCGGCTCGATGCGGTACTGTCCTGGTTCAAGCGGGGAGGGAGGCGATGACCCCGGGGAAAGTGCGGATGCCGCGTTCGCGGAGCGCGCGCAGATCGTGCGGTCCGGCCGGAATTGCGCCGCGGAGGAGCGAGCGATGAACTTCGACTACACGCCGAAGGTGAAGGAACTGCGGGCGCGGCTCACCGCGTTCATGGGCGCGCACGTCTATCCGCACGAGCGCCGCTTCCGGGACGAGGTCGAGGGCAACCGCGCGAAGGGCAATCCCTGGATTCCCACGCGGCTCGTCGAGGAGCTGAAGCCGGCGGCGCGCGCGGCCGGCCTGTGGAACCTCTTCCTGCCGGATTCGCCGCGCGGCGCCGGGCTGACCAACCTCGAATACGCGCCGCTCGCCGAGATCATGGGCCGTGTAACGTGGGCGCCGGAGGTGTTCAACTGCAGCGCCCCCGACACCGGCAACATGGAGACGATCGAGCGCTACGGCACGCCGGAGCAGAAGCGGCAATGGCTGGAGCCGCTGCTGCGCGGCGAGATCCGCTCGGCGTTCCTGATGACCGAACCGGCAGTTGCCTCGTCGGACGCCACCAACATCGAGTGCAGCATGGTGCGCGACGGCGACCATTACGTCGTCAATGGCCGCAAGTGGTGGTCCTCGGGCGCGGGCGATCCGCGCTGCAGGCTGTACATCGTGATGGGCAAGACGGATCCGGGTGCCCCGAAGCACCGGCAGCAGTCGATGCTGCTCGTGCCCGCGGATGCGCCGGGCGTGCGCGTCGTGCGGGCGCTCTCGGTGCTCAACGTCGACGACGCCCCGCACGGGCACATGGAGATCGACCTCGCGGACGTGCGCGTGCCCGCGGGCAACGTGCTGAAGGGGGCGGGCTGCGGCTTCGAGATCGCGCAGGGCAGGCTCGGGCCCGGCCGCATCCATCACTGCATGCGCCTGGTCGGCCTGGCGGAACGGGCGCTCGAAATGATGGTCAGGCGGCTGTCCGGCCGCGTCGCTTTCGGCAGCGAGATCTCCCGCCAGTCGGTGTGGCAGGAGCGGATCGCGGAATCGCGCTGCATGATCGAGCAGGCGCGGCTGCTCGTGCTGAAGGCGGCGTACCTGATGGACACCGTTGGCAACAAGGTCGCGAAGAAGGAGATCGCGATGATCAAGGTCGTCGCGCCGAACGTCGCGTGCCGCGTGATCGACTGGGCGATCCAGGCCTACGGCGCGGCCGGCGTCGACGACGACTTCCTCGCCGGCGCCTACTCGAGCGCCCGCAGCCTGCGCCTCGCGGACGGACCGGACGAAGTCCATCGCAACGCGATCGCCAAGCTCGAGCTGCGCGAGATGGTGGGCGCCGCGGCCGCGGGGGGCGCTCCGGATGCGCCCGCGCGGCCGGGGTCCTGACGGCACCGTCCGGGAATGTCCGCGGTCCCCGCGAGCGTGAACGGAATGAAGCAGGACGAGAGTCTCTTCGACTACGTGATCGTGGGCGCCGGATCGGCGGGCTGTGTTCTCGGCGCGCGGCTGTCGGAGGATCCTGCTGCGTCGGTCTGCCTGCTCGAGGCCGGCAAGCGCGATTCGAATCCGCTGATTCGCGTGCCGCTGGGCATCGCCGTGCTGGTGCCGCGGCGGGTCTGCAACTGGGCCTTCGAGACGGTTCCGCAGCCGGGGCTCAACGGCCGCCGGGGTTATCAGCCGCGCGGGAAGACGCTCGGCGGCAGCAGCTCGATCAACGCGATGGTGTACACGCGCGGCCACCGCAGCGACTACGACGAATGGGCGGCGCTCGGCAACGCGGGATGGTCGTACGAGGACGTGCTTCCGTATTTCCGGCGGTCGGAGAACAACGAGCGGCTCTCCGGTCCCTATCACGCGCAGGGCGGCCCCCTCAACGTCGCCGATCCGCGCTCTCCGAGCGCCTTCATGACCCTGTGGCTCGCCGCCGCCGAGCAGCAGGGCCACGTGCGCAACGCGGATTTCAACGGCGCGAAGCAGGAGGGCATCGGCTACTATCAGCTGACGCAGAGGAACGGCGAGCGCTGGAGCGCGGCGGCGGCGTACCTGGCGCCCGTGCTCGGCCGGCCCAATCTCGCCGTGCGGACCGAGGCGCGCGCGACGCGCGTCGTCTTCGAGGGCGCGCGCGCCGTCGGGGTCGAATACCGGCAGGGCGGCGCGATGCGCGTCCTGCGCGCGCGGCGCGAGGTCGTTCTTTCGGCCGGCGCTTTCCAGTCGCCGCAGCTCCTGCTGCTGTCGGGCGTCGGCGATGCGGCATCGCTGCGCGCGATGGGCATTCCGACGGTGATGCACGTTCCGGGCGTCGGCTGCAACCTGCGCGATCACATCGATTTCGTCATGGCCTACCGGTCGCACCGGAAGGACCTGATCGGCTTCATGCCGGGCGACATCGTCAATGCTCTGCGCAGCTCGCTCCGCTATCGCCGCGAGCGACGCGGAATCTTCACCTCGAACGTCGCGGAAGGCGGTGGATTCGTCAAGTCGTCGCCGGAGCAGGGCGCGCCCGATCTGCAGCTCCACTTCTGCATCGGGATACTCGAAAGCCACGGGCGCAAGCTTCACGCCAGGCGCGGCTTTTCCAGCCACGTCTGCGCATTGCGGCCGAAGAGCGCGGGCCGGGTCACGCTGCAAAGCCGCGAGCCGCTGGCGGCGCCGCTGATCGACCCGGCGTTCTACTCGCACCCGGACGATCTGGAGACCATGGTGAAGGGCTTCAGGATCACGCGTGGAATCATGGAGTCGCCGCTGCTCGACCCCTATCGGGGCGAGGATCTGTTCACCGCGGCCGTGCGCACGGACGACGAGATCCGCGACGTCCTGCGCCGGCGTTCCGACACGATCTACCACCCGGTCGGCACCTGCAGGATGGGCGTGGACGCGATGGCGGTCGTCGATCCGCAACTGCGCGTGCGCGGCATCACCGGGCTTCGCGTCGCGGATGCTTCGGTGATGCCGACGCTGATCGGCGGCAACACCAACGCGCCGACCATCATGATCGGCGAAAAGGCGAGCGATCTGATCCGCGGAATCGCCGCGCCGGCCTGCTAGGCCTCGTCCCGCATCACCGCCACGAGACGGTCGAATACCCGGTCGCTGGCGCGCAGCCCGCTGTGCTCGTGCTCGTTCGTCAGCCAGACCCTGCATCCGGCGATGCGCGCCGCGGTCTGCTCGGAGAGGCCGCGCGGAACGTACATGTCCTCGGCGTACACGGCGGCGACGCAGGGGACCGTATTGCGGCCGAGCTGCGCCGGGTCGTACAGCGCAGGCCAGCGCTCCTCCTGCGCGGGCAGCTCGGCGTCGCGAACGATGCTGTCGGCGCGGAAGTGCATCAGGTAGTCCGCCTGCGCCCGGGCATTGCCGCGGCGGGCGAGCGTCTGCGCCAGCACCACGCTGCTGCGGCCGTTGCCGCGCGAATCGAGCAGCAGCACCCGATAGTCTGCGAGCGCACGCTTGAGCCAGCCGGAGTTCGCGAGCGGACGCGGCCCGGGGAAACCGGGGCCACCCTGGAGAAACAGCAGCCAGGGCCGGTCCGCGCCGGCCTTGGCCGCGCTCGTCACGGCCCGCGCGAACAGCGACAGTTTCTCCTCCGACGGCCGATCGTGGTCGAGCGGGGCTTCGAATTCGCAGTCGGTGAGCACCATGCCATGGTGACGGACGGTTGCGAGGGTGCGGAAGGCGGCCATGGAACGGTCTCCGTGACGGGGCGGGAAGCGGCAGCGACGCGCGCCGGAGTATTGCGGGTTGGGACATCCTGGTCAACCGCGCCGCACCCGACCCCGCGTGCTGCTTTCCTGCGTGGCCCGCGGAGAGGCGCGCCCGAAGGATGCCCGGCAGTCCGGCGCGGGCGCGCCGGCCTTTCCGAGCGTCTCCACGGCCGACAGCACCTGCGATGCCGACCGTTGTGGCAGACTTACCCACCGGGAACCGATGCGCGACCTGCGCGCGCGCCCGCAGTCCCCCCATCGATGAAACCGACCTTCCGCATCGACCGCACGCTGACGCTCGTCGTCGTGGCCACCATCCTGGTGGGCTGCTTCCTCGTGCTGCAGCCGTTCCTCACGGCGATCGTCTGGGCGGCGATCCTCTGCGCGACGATGTGGCCGCTCTTCGTGCTCGTCACGCGGTGGTTGCGCGGCCGCGCGGGCCTGGCGGCGCTCGCGATGGTCACCCTCATCTCGGTGACGTTGCTTGCTCCGTTCGTGATCGTCGGCTTCACCATCGCCGAGAATGCCGAGCGCGTCGGCGACGCCATCCGTACGGCGATCGACAACGGACCGCCGGCGTCCCCGGACTGGCTCGCCGGATTGCCGATCGTGGGGGAATCCGCGGCCGCGACCTGGTCGAGCTTCACGCACGACACGGCGAAGCTCCTCGACGAAGCGCGCAAGTACGTCGAGCCGGCCAAGAAGCTGGTCCTCGGGGGCGGAAGCGCGGCGCTCGGCGGCATACTGCAGCTCGTGCTGTCGATCTTCCTCGCGTTCTTCTTCTTCCGCGACGGCGACGCGGTCATCGGAAGAGCGCGCGCGGCGATCGAGCGCATCGGCGGCGAACGCGGTCACCGCCTCGCGACGGTCGCGACGCTCACCGTGCGCGGCGTGGTGATCGGCATCCTCGGCACCGCGCTGGCGCAGGGCGTGCTGATGGCGATCGGGCTCCTCATCGTGGGCATCAAGGCGGCGCCGCTGCTGGGCCTGCTGACGTTCTTCCTGTCGCCGGTCCCGGTTGGCCCGCCGCTCGTGTGGATTCCCGCCGGACTGTTCCTCATCAACCAGGGCGAAACGGGATGGGGCATCTTCCTGCTGGTCTGGGGTGCGCTCGTCGTGTCGTCGGTCGACAATTTCCTGAAGCCGCTGATCATCAGCCGCGGCAGCGACCTGCCGTTCGTCCTGGTGCTGATCGGCATTCTGGGCGGAGCCGTCGCGTTCGGGTTCATCGGCGTGTTCCTCGGACCGGTGCTGATCGCGGTCGGCTACGCGCTGCTCAAGGAATGGGCGGCGAGCACGCCGGTGCCGGCGGAAACGGCGGGGGACGCGACCGCTCGGGGCGGGAAAGATAGCGCCTGAAGCACCGTGCGCGGCGTGTCGGGTGCCCGGCGCCGGCGCGGGATGCCGTCGGCCCCCCCGGCGTTACGGCGCGGGATCCACCGGCTTGGGCGCGCGCTCCCGCAGGAGCTCGGCACGAAACGGCGCCAGCGACGTCACCATCTGCGCGAACACCTTCGGCGTCGCCGCGATCACCTGGCCGGCATACAGGAAGTCGCTGTCGCCGGCCAGGTCGCCGATGAGGCCGCCTGCTTCCTGGATGAGCAGGCTGCCCGCAGCGACGTCCCAGGCATTGAGGCCCACCTCCCAGAAGCCGTCGTAGAACCCGGCCGCCACGTAGGCGAGATCGAGCGCCGCGGCGCCCGGACGGCGCAGCCCCGCGGTCTGCTCGATCATCGTCTTCATCATCCGCAGGTAGGTGTCGAGGTAGCTGCCGTCACGGAACGGAAAGCCCGTGCCGATCAGGCAGTCGCGCAGATGCTGCCGCTTCGAAACGCGGATGCGGCGGTCGTTCAGGAACGCGCCGCGCCCGCGCGTGGCCGTGAAGAGGTCGTTGCGGACGGGGTCGTAGATCACCCCTTGCGTGATCTGCCCGCGATGGGAGAGCGCGATCGAAACGCAGTACTGCGGGAAGCCGTGCAGGAAGTTGGTGGTGCCGTCGAGCGGGTCGATGATCCAGAGGTTCTCTGCGTCCGCGTTCGCGCCTTTGGCGGTGCCTTCCTCTGCTAGAATCGCGTGGTCGGGGTAGCTCGCGAGCAGCGTCTCGACGATCGTCCGCTCGGCTTCGCGATCGACTTCGCTGACGAAATCCTTCGGCCCTTTCGATGTGACCGTGAGGAGATCGATCTCGCGCGAGCCGCGGTTGATGACGTTGCCGGCGCGGCGCGCTGCCTTCACCGCGATCGTGAGCATCGGATGCATGGTCGGAATGTCTCGCTGTCGGCGCCGCGGACGCGGGCGGGCAGGGCTTGAAGAACGGTAGCGCATATTGTAACCGCTGGCGCGGCCCGCGGCCCCGGGCCGCCGGCGTCGCGGACCCCAAGTGACGTCCTGCCTCGACCGCCTCTCCGCAGTCCGCATCGTTCTCGTCGCGACGAGCCACCCGGGAAACATCGGTGCGGCCGCGCGCGCGATGCTGACGATGGGATTGCGACGCCTCGTCCTCGTCGCGCCGCGCCGGTATCCCGATCCCGACGCCGTTGCGCTCGCGTCGGGGGCGGCCGCGGTGCTGGACGGCGCGCGGACCGTCGCGACGCTCGCGGAGGCACTGGCCGGCTGCGTGCTCGCGGTGGGGATGTCAGCGCGCCGGCGCGAGTTCGCCGGGCGCGTGCTCCCAGCGCGGGAGGCCGCGGCGGCGGCAATCGGGCACGCGGCGCACGGCGACGTCGCGATCGTGTTCGGCACGGAGATGTCGGGGCTTTCCAACAGCGAGCTCGCGCGCTGCGGCGTCATCGCGACGATTCCGGCCAATCCGGAGTACGCGTCGCTCAACCTGGCCGCGGCCGTGCAGGTCTTCGCGTACGAGCTTCGTCTCGCCGCGGGCGCCGGTGAAACCTGGGGCGCGCCGCGATTCGCCCCCGCGACCGTCGACGACATCGAGGCGCTGTACGCGCACGGCACGAGCACGCTCGCCGCAATGCGCTTCCTCGATCCGCGGATGCCGAAGCGCCTGCTGCCGCGATTGCGGCGCCTCTTCTCGCGCGCGGCGCTGGAGAAGGAGGAGGTCAACATCCTGCGCGGCATCCTCGCACGCATCGATCAGCTGCTGGGGCGGTAGGCTTGCGCGCGTCGATCGGCGGTCGAAGCGGGGCCCTGCGGGGATTCGCGATGGAGGCGTCCTCCGTGCGACGCGCGTGCTTGACCCGCATCGGCGCGCGGCCTAGCATCGCAGCGATGCAAACGCGGGACAACGTCGGAGCCGGCAGGTGAGCGATACGCTCGCGGGCCGCGTGGCCATCGTCACGGGCGGCGCGCGCGGCATCGGGCTCGCGATCGCGAAGGGGCTCGCGGCCCATGGCGCGCGTGTCGTCATCGCCGATTCGGGCGCAGGCATCGGCGGCGACGATGCGGATCCCGCGGTGGCCGGCGCGGCGGCGGCGGAACTGCCCGGTTGCGCCGTCTTCGCCGGCGACGTCGCGGCGGAAGGCGCCGCGGAGGCGCTCGTGGGACTTGCGATCGAGCGCTTCGGCGCCGTCGACGTCGTCGTCAACAATGCGGCGATCCTGCGCGACGGATTCGTCTTCAAGGCGCGGCGCGCCGATTTCGAGCGTGTCGTCGCGAACAACCTCACGGCCGCCTTCGCGCTGATCGCAGCGGCGAGCGGCGCGATGCGCGAGGCCGCGAAGCGAGGTGCCGGCGGGCCCGCACGCAGGCCGGTGGGTGCGATCGTCAACGTCATTTCCACTGCGGGCCTGTACGGCAATTTCGGCCAGGCGGCCTACGCATCGTCGAAGGCGGGGCTCGTCGGCCTCACGCGCGTCGCGGCGATGGACCTGGCGCGCGCGGGCATCACGTGCAATGCGATCGCGCCGTTCGCCGCGACGCGCGTGACGCACACGATCGTCCCCGCTACCGACGCGCAGGCCGCGTACAAGGCGCGCGCGCTGCGCGTTCCGGCCGGGCCCGTGGCGGATCTTGTCGTATGGCTCGCCTCGCCGGGCGGCGCGGCGACGACCGGCCAGATCTTCGGCGTGCGCGGGCGGGAGCTCTTCCTGTTCGACCAGCCGCGGCCGATCGCGCGGATCGAAACGCCGGCCGGGGCGTTCGCCCCCGCCGCTTACACCGGGCGGATCGACGCGCTGCTCGCGCCGCTGTACACGCCGCTTTCCACCGACCTCGAAGCCTTCAACACCGAACCGATTCTCTAGGTTGATGATGCCTGCCGATGCCGCGTTCGAATGCCGGACCGCCGCCGACCTCGCGGCGATGCCGGAGGAGAAATTCCACGCGCAGTTCGGACGCGACTTCTGCGCCGAGCTCGTGCGCACCGACGAGGGACGCCGGGCGGTGCAGGACGCGATCGACCGCCATTTTCCGCTGCTTCCCGGCTTCTTCGGCGCCTCCGACTCGAAGAACAACCGGCTCTATCGCGAGTGCCTGCTGAAGCAGCGCACCAACGACGAGATGCGCGCCGACTACCTGGCGCGCGCGAAAGACCTCGTGGAGGGCGTGCTGGGCCTGCAGCTCCCCGAGGTCGCGGCGCAAGCGGCCTAGCGCGGACGCGGCTTGCCCCTGAAGCGAAGCATCGGGAGGAAACGCGCCGTGCAAGCCGGGACGAGCGGCAAAGGCGGACGCCAGGCGCTCTATGACCGGATCGCCGGTCTCAACCTGACGCCGCTGTGGGAGGTGCTCGACGCGCTCGTTCCGCGCGCGCCGGACTGCCCCTGCCGGCCCGCGCTCTGGAAATACGCCGACGTGCGGCCGTTCCTGCTCGAATCCGGCACATTGATCAGCGCCGAGGAGGCGGTGCGCCGCGTGCTGATCCTCGAGAATCCCGCGCTGCCGGGCCAGTCGTGCATCACGCAGTCCCTCTACGCGGGGCTGCAGCTTATCCTGCCGCGCGAGATCGCGCCGTCCCACCGGCACACGCAATCGGCGCTGCGGTTCATCGTCGAAGGCACCGGTGCCTTCACCGCCGTCGACGGGGAGCGCACGACGATGCACCCCGGCGATTTCATCATCACACCGTCGTGGACGTGGCACGACCACGGCGATCCGGCGTCGGGCGAGCCGGTGGTGTGGCTCGACGGACTCGACATTCCCCTGGTGCGCTTCCTCGACGCGGGCTTCGCCGAGAATTTCCCGGAACCCGCACAGCCGATCGCGCGCGCCGAGGGCGTCGCGCACGCGCGCTACGCCGCGAACATGGCGCCGGTCGACGGTGGCTCGCCGTACGGCCGGACGTCGCCGATCTTCAACTACCCGTACGCGCGCAGCCGGGAGGCGCTCGCGACGCTCGCGCGTGACGCCGCGATCGATCGCTGCCACGGCACGAAGCTGCGCTACGCGAACCCGGCGAGCGGCGGCTGGCCGATGCCGACGATGGCGGCGTTCCTGCAGCTCCTGCCGGCGCGGTTGGAGGGGGCGCGCCACCGTTCGACCGACGGCACCGTCTATTGCGTCGCCGACGGCACCGGGCGCGCGCGGATCGGCGCGTCCGTCCATGCGTTCGGGCCGCACGACGTGTTCGTCGTTCCCTCGTGGCACTGGCTGGCGTTCGATACGGACTCCGAATGCGTGCTGTTCAGCTTCTCCGACCGGCCGGTGCAGGACGCGCTGGGCCTCCTGCGCGGGGAGCGTGCGCCGGCCGGAGCGACATGAGATCGCGGCCGAACGGCGGCCGACGCGAGGCCGGCCCGTGACGACCTCCGCTGCGTGGTTCGCCTGCGTCGGCCTGCCGCTTGCAGGCGCTGACGTCGTGGAAATCCGCGAAATGCTCGGCGCATCATCGGGCTCCGCGCGCGCCGGAGTACGCGGCGTTGCGACCTGGCAGGAAGCGGGCGAAATCATCCGCGCCGCCGACTGGGACACGGCGTCGTGGGATCGCGACGAGGACGAGCGGCAGCGCCTGTGGCAGCTCGCCGCCGAGCGCCACGAAGAAACGGCCCTGCTGCAGCAGCTGACCGCGATGACCGATGCGCTCGCCGACGAACTGCACGGAGCGGCGGCGGTCGCCGCCGCGCGTGAGCGTATCGCCGACCCGGGGCTCGTTCGCGCGGCGGCGGGTGCCGCGCTGCTGGCCGCGCATCATAGCGCCGTTGCGAGGCTCGCCGGCGAAGGCGCCGCGCACTTCTTCTCGCGGCGGTTCGCGCTGTTCGAGGGCGGTCGCTGGCCGCTGGGCGAGTATCGCGGCGAGTTCCTGGTGTTCTGAGCGGGCGCCGCGTGCGATTCGCCGATCCATCGGGTGCGCGGTCCCGGGCGCACGCCGCCTCGCCGGCCGGCCTCGCCGCCGATGCGCCGGAGCGCCCCTGCGCGAACTGCGGCGCGAGCGCCCCAGGTGCGTACTGCCCGGCGTGCGGGCAGGACACACGCGAGCGGCTGCCCACGTTCGCGCGATTCATGCGCGAGGCGACGGGCCGCTACGTCGCGCTCGACGGCAAGCTGTGGACGACGCTCCTCGCGCTGGCGTTCCGCCCCGGATTCCTCACGCGCGAATACCTCGCCGGCCGCCGCCGGCGCTACATCGGCCCGGCGCGCCTCTTCCTGGTCTCGAGCCTGGTCCTCTTCGCGGTGCTGCGGTTCGCCTCGGAGTCGATCGACATCGACAAGGCGGTCGCTGCCGGCCCGACAGACGCCCGACGAACGCAGGCCGAGAGCGACGACTTGATCGTGCTGGACGAGGGCCTGAGCATCAATCTTGGCAACGTGGCGGGCGCGTTCAGCGTGTTCAAGAAGCCCATTGCGCGCTTCAACAGCCTGACGCGGACGCAGAAGGTGGAACAGATCCTTGCCGGCGTCCTCCGGTACGGGCCGTACGCGATGTTCGCGTTGCTCCCCGCGTTCGCGGCACTGCTCAAGGTACTCTATCTGGGACGCCGGAAGCGGTATCCGCAACGTCCGCGGCTCTACGGCGAGCACCTGGTGTTCGCCGCGCACAACCACGCGTTCCTGTCCACGGTCGGGTCCCTGCTGGTCGTTCTCCCCAGCGACTCCCCCCTCAAGGCGGTTGCGCTGTGGGCCCTCATCTACCTGCCGTGGTCGATGCACGCGGTCTACCGCGGATCGTGGCTGGGCATCGCGTTGCGGGGCTTCACGCTGTTCGTCGTGTATTCGATCCTGTTCAGCTTCGTCACCGTCGGGCTCCTGCTCGCGGCGATCCTGCTGCGCTGATCGCGCCGGGAGCGCGCGGAACGTTCATCAGGAGGCCGACCGCCGCGCGGCCGGGAAGGTACGCGACGATCTGGGCGGCGCCGTCGATGTTGTCGACGGAATCCGCCGCGGCGGCTCGTCCGCGCTGCCGCGGGGCCATCGGTTGTCGCCTGGCCGGTGCCGACGCAATGCCCCTCGGCCCCGCGCGCCCGACGCGTTCGTTGCTGTTGATCAACCCCCGACCCGCCCCAATAGTTGAGCGGGTGAGTCGGAAAGGTGAAAATGCCGCTCATGTTCAGCCGCCTCCGCGAAGACATTGCGGTCGTGTTCGACCGCGATCCCGCCGCCCGGACGAAATGGGAGGTGTTGACCTGCTATCCGGGATTGCACGCGCTCGTCTGGCACCGGACGGTGCCGCATCGGCTCTGGACGTGGGGCCTGCGCTGGCTCGCGCGCTGGCTGGCGCATTGGGGGCGCTGGCTGACGGGCATCGAAATCCACCCCGGGGCGACCATCGGGCGCCGTGTCTTCATCGATCACGGGATGGGCATCGTGATCGGCGAGACCGCCGAAATCGGCGACGACTGCACGCTCTACCACGGCGTGACGCTGGGCGGGACCTCCTGGAACGCCGGAAAGCGCCATCCAACCCTGGGGAAGGGCGTCGTCATCGGGGCCGGCGCGAAGGTGCTCGGACCGATTCTGGTCGGAGAGGGGGCCAAGATCGGCTCGAATGCCGTCGTGGTGCGCGACGTTCCGCCCGGCGCGACCGCGGTCGGCATCCCGGCGAGGATTCTCGTAGGCGAGGAAGCCTTGCGCCGTGAAAGCCATGCAACGAAGATGGGCTTTTCGGCGTATGCGATCGCGGCCGACATGAACGATCCGATGGTGCAGGCGATCCATCGGCTGATCGATCACGCGGCGGCGACGGACGCGCGGCTCGAGGACCTGATCGCGCGGCTGCGGAAGGGGGGCGTCGAGTGCGGCGACGACAAGGCTACGGCCGAGGGGTTCGACCCGCAGAGGCTCAATCAGATGATCGATTGAACTCGGGGAGCGCTTAGTTGACTAAACTAGTCGGGATTGTTAGACTTTTCCCTGTTCGGTCCGCGGCGCGGCACGCCTCGGACCGGGAAGTCCCGGGCAATCCGGGGATCCAACCACTTGCGGATGACCTACGACTATGCGCCTCACGACCAAGGGACGATTCGCCGTCACGGCGATGATCGACGTGGCGATGCACGGAACGAAGGGGCCGGTGACGCTTGCCGGCGTGTCGGAGCGTCAGAAGATTTCCCTTTCCTATCTGGAGCAGCTCTTCGGCAAGCTGCGGCGTCACGGCCTGGTCGACAGCGTGCGCGGACCTGGGGGCGGCTACCAGCTCGCGCGCGGGGCCGAGTCGGTTTCGGTCGCCGACGTCATCGTTGCCGTCGACGAGCCGATCGACGCCACCCAGTGCGGCGGTCGCGGCAGCTGCCAGGACGACGGCGAGCACTGCATGACCCACGAGTTGTGGACCAACCTCAATTCGCACATCTTCGCGTACCTGCGCTCGGTCACACTCGCGCAGCTCGTTCTGCAGCAGAAGAAGCCCGACGTCGCCGTGATGCAGGACCACCGCTTACAGAACGCGCCGGCGCGCAAACCCGCGACCGAGTGCGCGACCTGACGCCGGAGGAGTCGCCGCGCCGCCACACGACGGAACCGCCGACATGAAGACCCCGATCTATCTCGACTACTCTGCCACGACGCCGGTCGACCCGCGGATCGCGCAGAAGATGATCCCTTACCTGACGGAGCACTTCGGCAATCCGGCCTCGCGCTCGCACGCATTTGGCTGGACCGCGGAAAAGGCGGTCGAGGAGGCGCGCGAGCAGGTCGCCGCGCTCGTGAACTGCGATTCGCGCGAGATCGTCTGGACGTCGGGCGCGACCGAGTCGATCAACCTCGCCCTCAAGGGTGCCGCGCACTTCTACAAGGACAAGGGCCGGCACCTCGTCACGGTCCGCACCGAGCACAAGGCGACGCTCGACACGATGCGCGAGCTCGAGCGCGAAGGGTACGCCGTCACGTACCTGGACGTCCTGCCGGACGGCCTGCTCGACCTCGACGCCTTCGAGGCGGCGCTCAAGCCCGACACGATCGTCGCGTCGGTGATGGCGGTCAACAACGAGATCGGCGTCGTGCAGGATATCGCGCGGATCGGCGCGGTCTGCCGTGCCCGCGGCATCATCTTCCACGTGGATGCGGCGCAGGCGACCGGCAAGATACCGGTGGACCTGGCCGCGCTCAAGGTCGACCTGATGTCGTTCTCGGCGCACAAGACCTACGGACCGAAGGGCGTGGGCGCCCTCTACGTGCGGCGCAAGCCCCGCGTGCGCATCGAGGCGCAGATGCACGGCGGCGGCCACGAGCGCGGCATGCGCTCGGGCACGCTGCCCACGCACCAGATCGTCGGGATGGGCGAGGCGTTCCGCATCGCGAAGCTGGAGATGGCGACCGAGAACGACCGGATCCGGATGCTGCGCGACCGGCTGTGGGCGGGCCTCTCGGACATCGAGGAGGTCTACCTCAACGGCGATCTCGAGCGCCGCGTCCCGCACAACCTGAACGTGAGCTTCAATTTCGTCGAGGGCGAAAGCCTGATCATGGCGATCAAGGAGATCGCGGTGTCGTCGGGGTCCGCGTGCACGTCGGCGTCGCTCGAGCCCTCGTACGTTCTGCGCGCGCTGGGACGCAGCGACGAGCTCGCGCACAGCTCGATCCGGTTCACGGTCGGGCGCTTCACCACCGGGGAGGAGATCGACTACGCCGTCGACCTGCTCAAGCGCAAGGTCGGCAAGCTGCGCGAGCTTTCGCCGCTCTGGGAGATGTACAAGGAGGGCGTGGACCTCGATGCCGTCCAGTGGGCCGCGCATTGATGGCCGCCGGAGTTGCGGGCATGCGGGACACGCCGGTGTCGGGCGCCGCCGGAAAGATCGGCGTCTGACCGTCCGGATCCGGGCAGCGGCTTCCGCTTCCCTAGGACGCGGATGACGCAAGAGCAGGCAATCAGGAGAAGCACATGGCATACAGCGACAAGGTTCTGGATCACTACGAAAACCCGCGCAACGTCGGCTCGTTCGCAAAGGACGCCGCCGACGTCGGCACCGGCATGGTCGGCGCGCCGGCGTGCGGCGACGTGATGAAGCTGCAGATCCGCGTCGGCAAGGACGGGGTCATCGAGGACGCGAAATTCAAGACCTACGGCTGCGGCTCGGCCATTGCGTCTTCGTCGCTCGTCACCGAGTGGGTGAAGGGCAAGACGCTCGACGAGGCGGCCGCGATCAGGAACACCGAGATCGCCGAGGAGCTCGCGCTGCCCCCGGTCAAGATTCACTGCTCGATCCTCGCCGAGGACGCCATCAAGGCGGCCGTCGCCGACTACCGGACGCGGCACGGCGCGGAGGGCGCCGGCGCGCCGCGCAAGGCGGATGTCGTCGCTGCGGCGCAGGAGCAGGCCGCCGACTGAGCGCGGCGCGGGATCGCACCGGAAACGAACACAGGCAGCGGACGATGACCATCACACTGACCGAATCGGCGGCGAGGCACGTCGCCAACCATCTCGCCAAGCGCGGCAAGGGCATCGGCCTGCGGCTGGGCGTGCGCACGTCGGGCTGCTCGGGGCTCGCGTACAAGCTCGAGTACGCCGACGACGTGCGCCCCGAGGATCTCTCGTTCGAATGCCATGGTGTCAAGGTCATCGTCGACCCGAAGAGCCTGCCGTACCTCGACGGAACGGAGCTCGACTTCGCGCGCGAAGGTCTGAACGAAGGTTTCAAGTTCAACAACCCCAACGTCAAGGATGCCTGCGGCTGCGGCGAGTCGTTCAACGTCTGAGCGGGGGCAGCGAATTCCGGTGGAGCTTGGCGCGCGAGCGATGCCGGCCCGCAACCCGTTTGCCGTGACCGGACGCGCGGCAGCCACCCTCGGCAGCACGCGCGGCTCGAATCCCGGCGGTCGCCCGCCGCGGCCCGCAACGCAGATGCCATTCGACCCTCCCCACTCGAAGGAGGGAATCGCGATGATCGACTTCTCCCGCAACCATTTCGAGCTGTTCGGCCTGCCCGAGCGGTTTCGCTTCGATCCCGAGTTGCTCGACCGCGCCTACCGCGAATTGCAGGGCGAGGTGCACCCGGACCGCCATGCCACCGCGGGCGACACCCAGCGGCGGCTCGCGCTGCAATCCTCGGCGCGTGTGAACGAGGCGTACCGGACGCTCAAGGATCCGGTCGCGCGCGCGCAGTACCTGCTCTCGCTGCACGGCATCGATGCGTCCGCCGAGGGCGACTCGGCGCTGCCTTTCGATTTTCTCGAGCGCCAGCTCGAACGGCGCGAGGACGCCAGCGCGGCGATGGAGGCGGGCGATGCGCCCGCGCTCGCGGCGCTGCTCGTCGACGTTCGGTCCGACGCGGCGCTGCTGGAGGACCGCCTCGCGGCGCTGCTCGACGCGGAAGGCGCATGGGAGGCCGCCCGCGCGCTGGCGCGCGAGCTGCGCTTCCTTGCGAAGTTCGCCGCCGACATCGACGCGATGCTCGCGGATCTGGACGATTGATGGGACCCGACGGCCACCGGTGCGATTTCGCGGCGGCGCCCGCGAAGGGGCGCTGACGAGCATGGCCCTCCTCCAGATCTCCGAGCCCGACGCGTCGCCGGCCCCGCACGAGCGTAGGCTCGCGGTCGGCATCGACCTCGGCACCACCAACTCGCTCGCCGCTACGGTGCGCAACGGCATCCCCGTCGTGCTTCCCGATGAGAGCGGCCATCCGCTGCTGCCCTCGATCGTCCGCTATGGAGAGAACGGCGTCGACGTCGGGCATGCCGCGCAGGCGATGCAGGCGAACGATCCGCAGAACACGATCGTTTCGGTGAAGCGGCTGATGGGGCGCGGTCTCGCCGATCTTCCCGATGCACGTCGCTTCCCTTACCGCTTCGTCGACGGGCCCGGCATGGTCAGGCTCGCGACCCGCGCCGGGGTCAAGAGCCCGGTGGAGATCTCGGCGGAGATCCTGCGTTCGCTGCGCGCGCGCGCCGAGGCGAGCCTGGGTGGCCGGCTCGTCGGTGCGGTTGTCACGGTACCCGCGTACTTCGACGACGCGCAGCGGCAGGCCACCAAGGATGCCGCGGCGCTTGCGGGGCTCGACGTGCTCCGCCTGCTGAACGAGCCGACCGCGGCGGCGATCGCGTACGGGCTCGACAACGCGTCGCAGGGCACCTACGCGATCTACGACCTCGGCGGCGGCACGTTCGACATCTCGATCCTGCGCCTGTCGCGCGGCGTGTTCGAGGTGCTCGCGACGAACGGCGACTCCGCGCTCGGCGGCGACGATTTCGACCATCGCGTCTACTGCTGGGTGATCGAGGCGGCCGCGCTGCCGCCGCTTTCGCCCGAGGACACCCGGCTGCTGATGGTGAAGGCGCGCGAGGCCAAGGAGAACCTGACGATCCACGATTCCGCGCCGATCGTCGCGACGCTGTCCGGCGGGCGCAAGGTGGATCTCACGCTCATGGCCGAGACGTTCACCGAGATCACGCAGAACCTCGTCGCCAAGACGCTGGGACCGGTGCGGCGGGCGCTGCGCGACGCGGGACTGACGCCGGCCGACATCACCGGCGTCGTGATGGTCGGCGGCTCGACGCGGATGCCACAGATCCAGAAGGCGGTCGGCGATTTCTTCGGCCAGCCGCCGCTCACCAATCTGAATCCGGACCAGGTCGTCGCGCTCGGTGCCGCGATCCAGGCCAACGCGCTTGCCGGCAACCGGGCCGCCGGCGACGACTGGCTGCTGCTCGACGTGATCCCGCTGTCGCTCGGCCTCGAGACGATGGGCGGGCTCGTGGAAAAGATCGTCCCCCGCAATTCGACGATACCCGTCTCCCGCGCCCAGGAGTTCACGACGTTCAAAGACGGCCAGACGGCGATTGCGATTCACGTCGTCCAGGGCGAGCGCGAAAGGGTTGCCGACTGCCGCTCGCTCGCGCGCTTCGAGCTGCGCGGCATCCCGCCGATGGCGGCGGGCGCCGCGCGAGTCCGCGTGACGTTCCAGGTCGATGCCGACGGCCTGCTGTCGGTGTCGGCGCGCGAGCAGGGATCGGGAATCGAGGCCGCGATCGTCGTGAAGCCGTCCTACGGACTGTCGGACGCCGAGATCGCGCGGATGCTGCAGGATTCCTTCGCGCACGCCGCCGACGACATGGCGGCCCGTGCGCTTTCGGAGGCGCAGGTCGAGGCGGACCGGATCTGCGCGGCGACGCGCAGCGCGCTCGCGGCGGATGGCGACGTGCTCGACCCCGACGAGCGCGAGGCGATCGACGCCGCGCTTGGCGAGCTCGCGCGGCGCCGCGACGGCACCGACCAGCGCGCGATCGTGGCCGCGACCGACGCGCTCAACCAGGTGACCGGCGAGTTCGCCGCGCGGCGGATGAATCGCGGCGTCGCGCGCGCGCTGACCGGCCGCAGCGTCGACGCGCTCGGCTGACCCCGCACGCGCGAGGCGCCATGCCGAAGATCGTCGTGCTCCCGCACCCGGAGGTCTGCCCCGACGGGAGGACGTTCGACGCGGAGAAGGGCGTCTCGATCTGCGACAGCCTGCTCGCGCAGGGCATCGAAATCGAGCACGCCTGCGAGAAGTCCTGCGCGTGCACGACGTGCCACGTGATCGTCCGCGAGGGATTCTCGACGCTGTCCCCGTCGACCGAGGACGAGGACGACCTGCTCGACCGCGCATGGGGCCTCACGCCGCAGTCGCGCCTTTCCTGCCAGGCGATCGTCGACGACGCCGCCCTCGTGATCGAGATTCCGCGCTACACGATCAACTATGCGAAAGAGAAGCACTGAGGCGTGACGTACGCGCGCCACGGAGACACCGATGAAATGGACCGACACGCGCGAGATCGCGATCGCGCTCACCGACAGTCACCCTGACGTCGATCCGAAGACGGTGCTGTTCACGGATCTGCAGCGGTGGGTGCTCGCGCTCCCCGGGTTCGACGACGACCCGAAGCACAGCGGCGAGAAGATCCTCGAGGCGATCCAGATGGCGTGGCTCGACGAGGGCGATTTCGACGACGACGATTGACGAGGGGACCGGTCGACGGCGCCGAGGCCGCCGGCCAGGCCTGCTTGCAACCGCTTCGCGTCACGCGAACAGGTTGAGCACGGCGTCCAGCCCGCAGCGGTCGATCGCGTAGGTCGCATGGGCGCGCACGAGCGGCTTGCCGCGGTAGGCGATCGACACGTCGGCCGCCTCCAGCATCGGCACGTCGTTGGCCCCGTCGCCTATCGCGACTGCGATCCCTCCGCCGGCCGCGTAGCGCCGGCGCAGCGCGGACAGGCGCGCGGCCTTCTCGCACGCATCGACGACCGGCGGCAGCAGGCGTCCGGTCAGCCGGCCGGCGGCGGTTTCGAGCGTGTTCGCGGCCGTCTCGTCGAATCCCAGCCGGGCCTTCAGCCGATCGGTGAAGAACGTGAATCCGCCCGAGACGAGCAGCGTTTTCGCGCCGACGGCCCCGAAGCCCGCCAGCATCCGCTCGGCGCCGGCCGACAGAGCGAGGCGCTCGTCGTAGACGCGCTCGAGCGCCGCGACGGGCAGTCCGGCGAGCAGGGCGACGCGACGCGCAAGACTTGCGCCGAAGTCGATCTCCCCGCGCATCGTTGCCGCGGTGATCGCCGCGACCTCGGGCTTGATGCCCATCATGTCGGCGATTTCGTCGATGCACTCGATCGTGATCAGCGTCGAGTCCATGTCGATGGCGACGACGCGCACGCGGTCGCGCGTCAGATCGGACGGGACGAACGCCCAGTCGATGCCGGCTGCCGTGCACAGCTCGGGGACCCCGGCGCGCGTCCTGACGCGCAAGAGGCGGAAGGCCTGCTGGGCGCCGCCCGCGAGGGCATGGATGCCCTGCGCGCCGCTCTGCGCGGCGATCGCCGCGACATCGGCCGTGCCGATCGCGGGTGCCTGCAGCACGAGGTCGAGCGCGGCGCTGGTCATTCCGGGCAGCGTGCCCGCGCCGGCGCGGGCCGTGCGATCAGGCGCGCGGCTTCACGCGGCGAGCGCACTCGGCCGCGCGTTCGCGCGCCTCGGCGATGCTGCCGCCGGTCGCCAGCGCGACGCCCATGCGCCGCTTCTTGTACGCCTCCGGCTTGCCGAACAGGCGCAGGTCCGAACCGGGAACCGCGAGCGCGTGCGCGACGTCGTCGTACCGGATCCCGCGGCCCTCCACGCCGCCGTAGATGACGGCCGAGGCGCCCGGCACGCGGAGGCTCGTGTCGACCGGCAGGCCGAGGATCGCCCGCGCGTGCAGATCGAACTCGCTCTGCGCCTGGGTCGCCATCGTCACCATGCCGGTGTCGTGCGGGCGCGGGCTCACTTCCGAGAACCAGACCTCGTCCCCCTTGACGAAGAGCTCGACGCCGAAGAGACCGCACCCGCCCAGCTCGGCAGTGATGCGGGTCGCGATGTCGCGCGCGGCGGCGCGCGCGCGCGCCGACATCGGCTGGGGCTGCCACGATTCGACGTAGTCGCCGTTCACCTGGCGGAAGCCCACCGGCTCGCAGAAGTAGGTCCGGACGTCCGCGCGCTCGTCGCGGGCGCGGACGGTCAGCAGGGTTATCTCGTAGTCGAAATCGATGAAGTCTTCGACGATGACGCGGCTGCTGCGCACGCGCGCCGCGCTCTCCGCGTATTGCCACGCCGACGCGACGTCGGCCCTCGACCGGACGACGGTCTGGCCCTTCCCCGATGCCGACATCACCGGCTTGACGACGCAGGGGTAGCCGATGCCGGCCGTGGTCTCGATCGCTTCCTCGAGCGTCTCCAGGCTGTCGGCAAAGCGGTACGCCGAGGTCCGCAGGCCGAGGTCCTCGGCCGCGAGCCGCCGGATGCCCTCGCGGTTCATCGTCAGCCGCACGGCGCGCGCGGTCGGGGCCACCCGTGCGATGCCGTCGCGCTCGACGTCGATCAACGCGTCGGTCGCAATTGCCTCCATCTCGGGAACCACGAGCTGCGGCCGCTCCTGCTCGATCAGCCGGCGCAGGGCCGGGCCGTCGGTCATTGCGATCACGTGCGCGCGATGCGCGACCTGATGGCCCGGCGCATTGGCATAGCGGTCGACGGCGACGACTTCGACGCCCAGGCGCTGCAGGGCGATGACCAATTCCTTGCCGAGCTCGCCGCTGCCGAGCAGCATCACCTTCGTCGCGGAGGGGGACAGCGGAGTACCGATGTGCATGGGAAGGGGCTGGCGGTCGTCGGGCATCATCTCGGACCTGAGGGGAGATAGACCATTCTACCAGCGCGCCCTCGATTTTGTTGCACCGCACACAATCGCCGGGGGATGCATTGTAACTAATTGTATAAAAAGAGATTGTGTCAGAAAATCCGCGCGGCGGGCCGCACTTTCGAGAGCGCGGCGGCGGTCTAATCGCACGCGGTTTGACGCCGCGCAAGATCGGCGCACGGTGCCGCCGCATCGGCGAACCGCGGGCACGAACGCCGCGCGTGTACTCCGGCCGCGGCTGCCCTATCGTCCGGAGCTCTTTCTTCCGGCACGTGACGCGCCCGCGGCCGCTGGCCGGGCCGGCCGAAGCGTCGACCCGGCGGTGGTGGCACCCGGATCGTCGGCCAGCGAGAAGTCGATCTTCGCCGTCTCGAGGTCGACCCGGGCAACCTTCACCCGCACGCGTCCCGCGAGCTGGAACACGCGGCCGCCGCGTTCGCCGACGATCGCGTGGCGACCGGCGTCGAAATGGAAATAGTCGCGGCCGAGCTCCGTCACGTGCACGAGGCCGTCGATGTTGAGGCCGTCGAGCGTGACGAAGATGCCGAAGCCCGTGACGCCGCTGATCGTGCCGTCGAAAGTCTCGCCGACCTTGTCCTGCATGAAATAGCACTTGAGCCAGTTCTCGACGTCGCGCGTCGCGTCGTCGGCGCGGCGCTCGGTGAGCGAGCAATGCACGCCGAGCTCGGCCCAGGACGCGCTCGAAGGCCGGTACTCCTGCTTCGCCAGCACCGCCTTGATCGCGCGGTGGACGAGAAGGTCGGGATAGCGGCGTATCGGCGAGGTGAAATGGGCGTAGGCCTCGTAGGACAGGCCGAAGTGCCCGACGTTGTCCGGGCGGTAGCGCGCCTGCTGGAGCGAGCGCAGCAGGACCGTCTGCAGGAGCGCGTAGTCGGGCCGGTCCTTGATGCGCAGCAGGAGCTGCGCGTAATCGGACGCCGTCGGGCTCTCGCCGCCGGGCAGGGAAAGCGCGCAGCTCGCGAGAAAGTCCCGGAGGGCGGCGAGCTTCTCCGGCGTCGGCCCCTCGTGCACGCGGTAGAGCACCGGGTGCTTGTGCTGCGCGAGGAATTCCGCCGTGCACACGTTCGCCGCGAGCATGCATTCCTCGATCAGCTTGTGCGCGTCGTTGCGCACCACCGGCACGATCTGAACGATCTTGCCGCGCACGTCGAACTCGAGCTGCATCTCGACGCTGTCGAAGTCGATCGCGCCGCGCGCCTCGCGCGAGCTCTTCAGCGCGTGGAACAGCGCGTAGAGGTCCGCGAGGTGCGGCAGCAGCGGCTTCGCCTCGCGTGGCGCGCGCTTCGGCGCGGACAGCCAGTCCCAGACCTGGGTGTAAGTGAGCCGTGCCCGCGAGTGCATCACGGCCGGGTAGAACCGGTATTTCCGGATCGTGCCTTCGCCGGTCATCTCCATGTCGCAGACCATGCACAATCGGTCCACTTGAGGCTTGAGCGAGCAGAGCTCGTTGGACAGCGCCTCCGGCAGCATCGGGATGACGCGCCGCGGGAAGTAGACCGAGGTGCCGCGGTCGCGGGCATCGCGGTCGAGCGGATCGCCGTCGCGGACATAGTGCGAGACGTCGGCGATCGCGACGACGAGCCGGAAGCCCGCGCCGATCCGCGCGCAGTAGACGGCGTCGTCGAAATCCTTCGCCGTCTCTCCGTCGATGGTGACGAGCGGGAGTGCCGTGACGTCGACGCGGCCCGCGCGGTCGCGGTCGGTGACCTCGGCGGGCAGCTTACCCGCCTGCTTGCGCGCCGCAAGCGAGAAATCGTGCGGAAGGTCGTGCTTCCGCAGCGCGATCTCGATCTCCATGCCGGGATCGGTGTATCCGCCGAGCACCTCGACGACCCGCGCGATCGCCTCGCGCTGCGGGGAAGGCTGCTGGACGATTTCGACCACGACGACGTCGCCCGATTTCGCGTTTCCGCGCTCGTCCTGCGGGACCAGCAGGTCCTGATTGATGCGGCGGTTCTCGGCGACGACGAACGTGATGCCGCGCTCCTCGTAGAGCCGGCCGACCACGTTGACGTTCGCGCGTGCGAGCACGTCGATGATCTGGCCCTCGGGGCGGCCGCGCCTGTCGGTACCGGAGCGCCGCGCCGTCGCGCGGTCGCCGTGGAGCACCTTGTGCATCTCCCCGGGGTTAAGGAACAGGTCGGCGCTGCCGTCGTCTGGGACGAGGAAGCCGAAGCCGTCCGGATGTCCCTGGACGGTGCCGCTGACGACGTCGAGCTTCGCGGTGACGCAGAGCTCGCCCTTGCGGTTCATGAGCAGCTGGCCGTCGCGCTGCATCGCATCGAGCCGGCCCATGAAGGCCTCGCGCGCACTCCTGTCGACGGCCATTTCGCGCGCGAGTTCGGCGGGTGGCAGAGGCACGCCCGCCTGTTTCAGCGCGTCGAGGATCGCCGCGCGCGTCGGCAGCAGCGAAGGATCGACGTCCGCGCCGCGGCGACGGGCGCGCTCGACCTGCGGATCCTCAGGGATGGGATGGGATCGGCGTACGGACCGCTCGTCCGTGGGCGTATCGTCCACGGCGGCACGTGGCGCCTTTCCCGCTTTCGCGCCGGGTGCGTGGTGCGCCGCGGGCCTCGCGGGTGGTTTCGGTCGCGCCGATCGCGATTTCGGGGCGGTGGCTGGCTTCTTTGACAAGAAATGGGGTGAAACGTAAAATTAACGGTTGCGGTCGCCCAGGTGGCGGAATTGGTAGACGCACTAGGTTCAGGTCCTAGCGGTGGCGACACTGTGAAGGTTCGAGTCCTTTCCTGGGCACCAACGAGAAGATGTCCATAAACCCGCAGAAATCCAGTCTAGTCTAGACCAATTGCTGAATTCAAGCCCGCGTGATTGCGGGCTTTTTTTTGGGCATCCCGAGTGACTGTCGATGACGGAAAACGGGAAGCGGCTCGGATTCTTGGGTAGACGCCGCGTCCCGCGACTGTCGCGATCGGTTAGACCGTCTTGCAGCCCTGGGCGGTCATTCGTATGCGTCAGCGAGTCGGCTTCGACCCGATGCGGACGGTCGCGCCTCACGCAAGCAGACGCTCGCAAGTCCGACGACAAGGGTGCGAATCGATCCGTTGCCGCCAACACCCGACTGTCGACCCGCGTCATTGAGGCCGCAATCAGCGCTCCAGATCGTGCGCTTGAATCACCCGCCCATTCAGACGACGTAGACGGGCTGGCGAACCTTCTCGACGACCGTTCGCACGAGCGTCCTGCTGCTGGGACGCCCATATTCGCGAAAGACATTCTCGCCGGCGAAAAGTACATCGGCCGTTCCGGCGTTCATCATGCGGACAAGCTCGTCGGCGGGGTCACCCGCGAGCACCGCGAACCTGGTATCCGGCAATCCGAGCGCCGCGGAGGTGAACTGGACGCGCGCGGCCTCGGCATAGCGCCGCTGCTCCTGCATCACGTAATCGAGAAAGCCTTGGCGCGCGTTGCGCGAGGACTGCCAATCGTTTCCGATGAAATCGGCCCACCCGGCATCCAGCAAGAAGACGCCGGTCAGACCGGCTCCTTCGCTGCGCGCCAGGGCAACCGCACGTTGCAGCGCCCCGGTGCAGGCGGGCGTGCCGTCGACCGTCACCGCGATCCGCGCGCCCATCCGCCTACATTTTCATCGCGACGATGATGGCGATGACGACGATGGCAACGAGGATCGCTCCCCAGTCTTCCTGGCGATCGTCCCGAAACAGCGTCATCTTCCCCTTTTCTGCGCTGGCCACGGTTTCACTGCCGATCTTGACGTTGGACTCTGCCATGGTTCGTTCCCTCCGCGATCAGATCTCGACCAGATAGTCCTTGATCAAAAGGACGACCGCAAGCGCAAGCACGTATTTGGTCACCCCGACAATGAGGCCCACCTTGAGCGGGGCACCACCGGCCTGTGCCAACTCCTTGAAGTCGATGTACCCACCCAAGCCGACGAGTCCGAAGCCGAAGATCCAGGTCATCCAGAGGCGAAGTGTCTTGATTGTCTCCGAGGCCGGCGGGCCGCCCTTGATGCCAACGTCGCCGAAGGCGCCCATGCTCGTCAGCAGTACCATCACGAGGAAGCCCAGTACGAACACCGGAAATTTCTCGATCAGCAAGGTGCCGAGCGTTTTCTGCTGCGCCGCACCCTCGCGCTTCGATTCGCCCGCCCAGTACCAGACGGTGACCGCAAACACGGCGAACGGAATCGAAATCACGCGCATGATGTTCCAAATCTCGCCGACCGACACCGCGGTCCCGGGCGCAACCTTGGGATTGAACGCCAGCGCCGCCGCGAGCACCTGCCCGGAATTGAGAATGCCGGTCCCGATCCAGGCGCCGTATTGCAGATCGGTGAGGCCAAGCGCATGACCTATGAAAGGGCTGATAAACATGGTCGCGATTCCGAAGCCCAGGATTGTCGCGATGGCGTAGGCGACGTGGGCCGCCTTTGCCTCCACTGCGGGCGCCGTCGCCACGGCGGCGCTGACCCCGCATATGCCGCAAGCGTTAGCCAATACGGCGGTCATCGAGCGCTCCATCGCAAATATCCGCGACAGCCAAAGCACCATCACAATGCTCAGCACGACGAAGCCGCCAATCAAGAAGATCGCCATGGCGCCGAGCTTGACGATCGCCTGCACGGTATAGAGCGAGCCGAGCAGGATGATCCCGGTCTTGATCAGAAGTCGCGACAAGCGGAATCCGTCGGCGAAGATTGCGGGGAGCTTACCCCCGAAAATCACGTTGCGATACAGCATGCCGGCGATAATGCCGAGCAGAATGTAATTGAGGTGTAGGCTGTTCACGAGCCACCCCTTCTGCCCAAACACCACGCTCGTTGCCATCCACGGCTCGACCCACAGGCGCAAGGCAACAAGCGTGACGACGATCAGCGCCAGGCCCGGCACCGCCGAGAGCAGTTTCTGCATGAAACCGCGTTCGCTTTCCGCGTTCATAGGGCCCCCCAAGAATCGACAATCCGGCTCGAAACCGATTCGACTGCAACGCGTGGAGCCATTACAGCCGCGAGAACAACGCGCGTGATCGGGGATTGCCCTCAGCGATACGGATGCTTGCAGGGAACGAGGCGCTTCGCATGCTGGCGCCTGCGTCTTCGCTCACCCGTATCGCCCCGAAGATCTGCAGGACTCTGCCGAGCTTCGGAACTGCTACTCCCCCTATCAGCTTGCTGGTCTTGACAACTGTTCTGCCGCCTTCTTGACGGCATTGCTTTAGTGTGCAGTCTTCGCCCCCAAAAATGGATTGTCAAGACGTTTCGCGCGCCCCGTGGGCATTCCCGAGCGCGAGCGCCATTACTTCATGCCGATCAACGTGCGACGGTTGAATGGGAGCGCCCGGATTCGATCATGAACTATGCGTGCAGTGAATGACCGGTCCTGTCAGGTCAAGTCCGTCGACCTTGACCCTTCAATGTCGGGTGAAGAAACCCGAGCAGCAATTGGGCTCGTACAGCCCTACGCCGGGACCCGATCCATACCGGCTGTTCGTTGCTGCCGAAACCTGTCATTCGATCACCCTCGCCAGCGCCCCCAGCGAGCGGCCGGTGTTGACCGCGTGGTTAGGCCGCGCAGCTACTTCGCTGGCGCTGGGGCGGGTGGCGGTAATGATATTGGAAGAAGGCTGGCTACACGCCAACCCGAGGGAGTCTTGACGTAGGTCTGGTTCATCAAGATCGGCATAGCTTGGGCAGGCTGACCCGGGGCGCCGGTTGTGAACATGATCGACGCATAGAGCTGTGCGGCGGTCTCACTGAGCATGAATATCCTGACGGTAGAATTGTCCGGCGCCAGATGCCAAGTGCCTTGATAGAAAGTTTCGAAGCGGTTGATCGCCGCGTCACGTCCCCAAATGGTCGTCCCACGCGAGATCCATAGGAAATTCGGGGAATCCAGTAAGAGCTCGCGCACGGCGTTAGCGTCGTGCGCGTTTTGGGCGGTGACGAATCGGTCGAATAGAGCCTTTACGTCATCTTCCGGGGCTGAAGCCGCATTACCCGCAAAGAAGAGGCAGGCTACGAAGAACAACCCAATGCGTACTTTCACTTTTCCTACCTTTCGACAAACAAACATTGCGTCTAGTATGCTCGCATCGCGCGGCCTAACTAGGTGTGGCCGTCCTAATAGGTGTGGCCGTCCTAACCGCGACGAGAATTGAGGCGTCAGCCATCCGATTCCTGGCAGATGGGCCCAAACAACTCGGCCGACCCTCCCGTATCGCGGCGCCCGCCCGTGTCCGGAACTGGCGCGACGAACTATATCACCGGGCGAAGCGCGTACTAG
>Ga0209048_10000540_pt1 | contig 40156 bp, 32 predicted proteins | sample FrelakmetCRP12CR_FD_187146 | JGI IMG/M metagenome (GOLD analysis project Ga0209048, IMG submission 187146) | Freshwater lake sediment microbial communities from the University of Notre Dame, USA, for methane emissions studies - CRP12 CR (SPAdes)... | ecosystem: Environmental > Aquatic >...
TTCTCGGCGTCGAACACCGCCTCGGCCGCCGCCAGATCCTCGAGCGCGAAACCGACGGACTTGAACACGGTGATTTCGCTGGAGCGGGTGCGGCCGGGGTGCGTGCCGCGCGCAAGATCGGTGAGATCGGCCGCGATGCGCCGTTCGTCGACGGCGCCGCTCTTCATCGCCTGGACGATGTCTCCTCCTTCGGCAAGCGCTGCGGCACGGTTGTCGACGACGACGAGATCTGCGCGTGCGATCGCCGCGTCGTCGGTCTCGCGCATCCGCGCATTGAACGCCCCGACCAGGTCGACGTGCACGCCGGGCGCGAGCCATGCACCGAGTACGAGCGGAGCCCTGGACAGCGTAGCGCAGCAAACGATGTCCGCATTGCGCACCGCCGGCTCGAGGTCGCGAACAGCCGTCACCGGCAGACCGTCCTTCGCCATCGCCGCCGCGGTCGCCTGCGCGTGTTCCGGCGTGCGACTCCAGAGGCTCACGCGTTCGATCGGGCGGACCTGCGTGTGGGCCTCGACCAGCCCGCGCGCGAGCCTCCCCGAACCGACCAGCACCAGATGCCTCGCGTCGGCGCGCGCGAGCCGGTTCGCGGCGTACGCGGATGCGCCGGCCGTGCGGCGCGCGGTGATCTCCTCGCCGTCGAAGAGCGCGAGCGGCGCGCCGGTGCGCGCGTCGAACAGCGCGTAGACGGCGCCCACCGCGCGCTCGTTCCTCTGCGCATTGCCCGGGAAGACCGTGACGAGCTTGACGCCCAGGCGCCCTCCGGCGCGCCACGCCGGCATCAGCAGCAGCGACGCCGTCGGTTCCCCAGGCACGTCGATCGGATGATTGGTACGCAGCGGCGCGGCAACTTCGTGTTTCAGCATCGTATCGAGCGCCGCGAGCATGCGCGGCCACGGCAGCCGCGCGCGAATCATGGCGGCGTCGAAGTAGCGCATGCTGCAGGCAGGCCGGGCGCGGGCCGACGCAGCTAAGGCGCGTCTTCGGCCAGCGACAGCAGCGCGGCATTGCCGCCCGCTGCTGCCGTGTTGACCGTAATCGTGCGTTCGAGGACCAGCCGTGCCCAGTCGTACTTTCCGTCCGCGTCGGGAACCGCAATCGGCACGATCCTGCCCGGCGCCCCGGCAAACACGGCGCGCACGCGTCGCGCATCGTTGCGATCCACGTCGAGCAGCACCGCATCGATCGCCGCCGGATCGAGCGCATCGGCAAAGGCGATCCGCGGGCCGCCGATGTTCTTGCCGACGCGTATCGAAACGGGATCGCGCAGCAGCAGCACCGTATTGCCGACCGCGAGCGCGGCCTTGGCCTGGGCGAGGAGCCCGTGCTCGTCGGCGGCGATGCACGCGACGACGCCGCGCGGATGGAATTCGAGCGTATTCGATTCGCCGGTCGGTCCTGGCAACGCGATCGGCGCCATCGGCACGGGTGCGGCAGCGCCGCGCACGAGCCGTCGCAGGTAGAGCGGCCCGCCGGCCTTCGGACCCGTGCCCGAGAGCCCATGCCCGCCGAACGGCTGCACGCCGACGACCGCACCGACGATGTTGCGATTGACGTAGATGTTCCCGGCGCGCACCCGCGAAAGAATCGCCGCGACGGTCTCGTCGATCCGCGTGTGAATTCCATGCGTCAGGCCGTAACCCGTCGCGTTGATCGCGTCGACGAGCGCCGGGAGTTCGTCGCGCTTCCACCGCAATACGTGCAGGATCGGTCCGAACACCTCGCCGGTGAGGTGCGCGAGTCCGCGGATGCTCCCCAGATCGACGATCGCCGGCGCAACGAACGTGCCGCGCGCGCATTCGGGCGGCAGCGGCGCCTGGACGACGGCGAGGCCCGCCGCGCGCATCCGCTCGACGTGCGCGACGAGCGCCGAACGCGCCGCCTCGTCGATCACCGGGCCGATGTCCGTGGCGAGTCGCCGCGGGTCGCCCACCGCGAGTTCGCAGAGCGCGCCTTCGAGCATCGACAACATCTCGGATGCGATGTCGTCCTGCAGGCACAGCAGGCGCAACGCCGAGCAGCGCTGACCGGCGCTGTCGAACGCCGAGGACAGCGCGTCCGCGACCACCTGCTCGGGCAGCGCGGAGCTGTCGACGATCATCGCGTTCTGGCCGCCGGTCTCCGCGATCAGCACGGGGTCGTCGTCGCGGGTCGCGAGCTGGCGGTGGATGAGGCGCGCGACGTCGGTGGAGCCGGTGAAGATCACGCCCGCGATCCGCGGATCCGCGACCAGCGCAGCGCCGACCGTCTCGCCGCGGCCAGGCAGCAACTGCAGCGCCGCCGCCGGCACGCCGGCGCGATGAAGAACGCGCACGGCCGCGTGCGCGATCAGCGGCGTCTGCTCGGCCGGCTTCGCGAGCACCGGATTGCCGGCGGCAAGAGCCGCACCGACCTCGCCGACAAAGATCGCGAGCGGGAAGTTCCATGGCGAAATCGCGACGACCGGCCCGATCGGCACGACGCCCGATCCACCCAGCTCGGCTCGCGCCTGCGCTGCGTAGTAGCGCAGAAAGTCGACGGCCTCGCGCACTTCGGCCACGGCGTTCGCGAGCGTCTTTCCCGCTTCGCGCACGGCGAGCGCGAGAAACGTCGCGCGCTCGGCTTCCAGGAGATCGGCCGCACGCTCGAGACACGCCGCGCGCTCGGCCGCCGGGGTCATCGACCACTCCGATCCGCGTTCGACTGCCACCGCAATGGCACTCGCGACGTCGGCGACCGTCGCCTCGATCACGGTACCGACCACGTCGTCGCGATCCGCCGGATTGCGGATGGGTTCCGCGGCCTCGGGTCCCTTTGCGGCGGTCGCTGGAGAAAGGAGGCTCGCCGTCGCGCTCCGCAAGTCGACCTGACCCGATCGATCGAACGCCGCGGCAAGCGCCGCAAGCTCCGTGTCGTCGGAAAGGTCGGCGCCCCGCGAATTGCGGCGACCCGGCAGCAGAGCGACGGGCAGCGGGATGCCGGAATGCGGTCTGCCGCCGGTGACCTCGGCAACGGCGACCGGGTCGACGACCAGCGAGGCAATGTCGACGTTCGGGTCGACGATCCGGTTGACGAACGAACTGTTGGCGCCGTTCTCGAGCAGGCGGCGCACCAGGTAGGCGAGCAGCGTCTCGTGCGAGCCGACGGGCGCGTAGATGCGGCAGGCGCGATCGAGCTTGTCCTTCCCGACGACCTCGTCGTAGATGCTCTCGCCCATTCCGTGCAGGCACTGGAATTCGTACTGAGCTTCGCCGGCAAGCTCGTGGACCGCGGCAATCGTGAACGCATTGTGGCTCGCGAACTGCGAATAGATCGCATCGGGGGCTTCGAGCATCGCCTTCGCGCACGCGAGGTATGCGACATCCGTGTGCACCTTGCGCGTGAACACGGGGTAACCGGACAGGCCGTCGACCTGGGCGCGCTTGATCTCGGCGTCCCAATAGGCGCCCTTGACCAGCCGCAGCATCAGGCGTCGCCGGTGTTGCCGCGCGAGCGCGACGATCCAGTCGATCGTGGGCCGCGCGCGCTTCTGATAGCACTGGACGACGAACCCCAGACCGTCCCACTTGGCGAGCGCCGGATCCGCCGCGAGCCGCGCGAGCAGGTCGAGCGAAAGTTCGAGGCGGTCGGCCTCCTCGGCGTCGATGGCGAGACCGATGTCGTAGCCCTTCGCCAGCTGCGCCAGCGTGACCAGCTTCGGCGTCAGCTCGGCTAACACGCGCTCGCGCTGGGCCCGGCAGAAGCGCGGATGCAGCGCCGAAAGCTTCATCGAGATTCCGGGTCCGCCAAAGACGCCCCGGCCGCTCGCCGTGCGGCCGATCGCGTGTATCGCGGCTTCGTAGGCGACGAAGTACCGCTGCGCGTCCGCGGCCGTCAACGCCGCCTCGCCCAGCATGTCGTACGAGAACGTGTAGCCACGCGCCTCGCGGTCGCGCGCGTTCGCGAGCGCCTCGTCGATCGTGCGGCCGGTGACGAATTGGCGGCCCAGCAGCCGCATCGCGAGATCGACGCCCCTGCGGATCAGCGGCTCACCGCCCTTGCGCAGCAGCGAACCGAGCGCCTGCTCGAGCGTCCCCTCGCTGCGCGTCTCGACGATCTTTCCGGTGACGAGCAGGCCCCACGCCGCCGCGTTGACGAACAGCGACGGCGACGCCCCGACATGCGCGGACCAGTCGCCACGGCTGATCTTGTCCCGAATCAGGCGGTCGCGCGTCGCGGCGTCGGGGATGCGCAGCAGCGCTTCGGCAAGACACATCAGCGCGATGCCCTCGCGGCTGTCCAGCGAGAACTCGAGCATCAGCGCGTCGACGCCGCCGGCGTTCGAGCGCGCCGCGCGGACCGCCTCGGCAAGTGTTGTCGCCAATGCCTGGGCGCGCGCGAGCCGCAGCGGCGGGAGGCGGGCTTCGTCGATCAGCCCCGCCAATGTCTCGCCCTCGTCAGCCCGGTGGCATGCGGCGATCCGCTCGCGCAGCGGGGCGAGCGAGGGGTCTGCGGCCGGCGCGTCCGCAGCAAGACCGATGTCGAATTCCTGCGCTGCGCGGATGGCGGAAGTGTCTGGCACGAACGGTTGCCGGTGGGTCGACCCCGCGCCTGGCGCGCGTGATGCCGCGATTCTAGCGCGGCAAACCCGTCACCGGGTGTGGGCACGGAAGGAAACCGCTGCTTGATGCGCCGCCTTGGGCTCACCGGCGGCCGGCTCGCGCAGCTTCGCGAGCCGGCCCACCGCGTTTACCGGACGATCGCCAGCGTTACCGGATGATCGCCAGCCATGGCAGCGCAACGACGAGCAGCGTCGCGATGAACAGCACGCCGAAGATCGCCCCCAGCCGCCAGTAGTCCTTCGCCGGCAGATAGCCGGAGCCGTAATAGACGGGGCTCGGCCCGGTCGCGAATGGCGTCAGGATGCCCATGATCCCGAGCGTCAGGCAAAGGAGCAGCGCGTATTGCGGCATGTCGATGCCCGGAATCGACGCACCCACGGCCAGCATGACCGGCAGCAACGCCGTGACATGCGCCGTGATGCTGGCGAACAGGTAGTGCGTGAAGTAGAACACGAGCACCAGCAGGATCATCGCGGTGAACGGCGAGAAGCCGCCCATATGCGCGGCCACCGTGTCGGCGAACCACTTGACGAATCCGACCCGGTTCAATCCGTCGGCCAGCGCGACGAGGGTCGCGAACCAGGCCAGCGTGTTCCACGCCGCCGCATTCTTGACGATGTCGTCCCAGCTCACGACTTTCAGCAGGAGCATCAATGAAATCACGACCAGCGCCACCGTCGTCGCATTGATCCAGTCGCCGGCGAAGATCCAGAGCGCGAGCGCCAGCAGCACGAGCGCACCCAGTGCGATCTCGCGCCGCGTCAACGCGCCCATCTTCGCGAGTTCTGCGCTCGCCCAGGCCGGAACCTCGTCGCCCGCCTTCACTTGCGGTGGGTAGATCCAGTACGTCACCAGGGGGATCAGGACGAGCAGCGCAACCCCGATGGGCGCGAACGCGGTGAACCACTGCGTCCAGGTGATACTCACCTTCGCGGTCTTGTCGACGAGCTCCAGCGCTAGCAGGTTCGGAGCGAGGCCGGTGAGGAACATCGAGCTCGTCACGCAGGTCGTCGCGATCGCAACCCACATCAGGTACGAGCCAATGCGTCGCGCCGACGGGTCGTTGGGCTTGCTGTCGTAGAGCGCCGGCAGGTTGCGGATCACCGGGTAGATTGTGCCGCCGGAGCGCGCCGTATTGGATGGCGTGAACGGCGCGAGCACGGTGTCGGCGACCGCGACCGCGTAACCCAGCGTCAGCGTGCGGCGTCCCATTTTCTTGACCAGCAGAAGCGAAACGCGTCGGCCGAGGCCCGTCTTGTCGTAACCCAGTGCGAACATGAACGCGCCGAAGATGAGCCAGACGGTGACGTTGGAGAAGCCGGACAACGCCCAGTTCACCGCCGCGTTGGCGGCCTTGAAGCCCGGCTTCGCGAGCTCGGCCGGCGCGAAGAGCACGTACGGCGAAAGCAACGTGACAACACTCACGCCAATGAGACCGATGGCGCCGCCGGGCAAAGGCTCCAGCATCAGCGCGACGATGACACCAGCGAAGATCGCGAAGAAATACCACGCATGCGGCGCGAGCCCCTGCGGGGGCGGCAGCAGCGCGAGCGCGAGCGTCACCGCGATCGGCGCCAGCGCCTTCCAGGACACGTGCGGCGGCTTGACCGCGGTCGCGGCAGCGGGCGGCGCAGGGGACGGAATCGTCAGTTGATCATGGGTTGCGGAGATGGCCATGGAGTGCCTCCAGTCGATGATGGGAGAGTTCCGCGCGATCAATGAAGCGGTTGCGGCATCCTCCCGCGGGTGATTCGGACAAAGGGTCGGCGCAAACGGTTACACCGCACACGCCCGCAGCATGCCGCCGGCGTTGCGATGCGAGATGGGCGCTTTCGGAATTGACCTGGACCGCCGGTCGTTGGACCGGGAGGCCGGCTGGCAAAAGGATGCCGGCTGGGAGGAGGGAGAACGCGCTACGCACCCATGGGGCGCGCCGCACGTATCTTGGGAAGGGTTTCACCGCACAATCCCGACGATGCCGCGCACGCGGCACGACAGGTTCCAGTTTCCGCTGAACCGACAATTGGCGCGTTGACCACGCTCAACTTCGGCCCCGAAAACAAGCTTGCTGCCGGGCGGTTCGCTCGCCGTGCGGTCACGCTGTCAACCTACTCGCGCGCCAACGGCGTGTGGGCGCCGTCCAGCAACTGGTTCGGCAGCGCACGGAATCCGTGATCCGCGGTCAGAACATGATCCGCGCGAGGAACAATCCCGTGACAACGGCCACCGTCGTGGCCACCACGCCAGGAATCATGAACGAGTGATTGAGCACGTATTTCCCGATCTTCGTCGTTCCCGACAGGTCGAAGTTGATCGCCGCGATCAGCGAGCCGTAGGTCGGGATGAAGAAGTAGCCGTTGACCGACGGGAACATCGCGATCAGGAATTGCGGCGGGATGCCCAGCGCCATGCCGAGCGGCATCAGCGCCCGGGTCGTCGCGGCCTGGCTATAGAGCAGCACCGACGCGAAGAACAGGCCGAACGCGAATGTCCACGGCGCCTGCTCGGCCCACTCGCCGATCGCCGGGACGATCACGTCCTTGTGCGCGGCGATGAAACTGTCGCCGAGCCAGGCCAGGCCGAAGATGCCGATTACCGCGACCACACCGGCGCGCAGCGTCGGTGTCTTCGGGATTTCGTCGACGTTGACCCTGGTCACCAGCAGCATCGCCGCCGCCACCGACATCATCACGATCTCGATCACGATCGGCATCGCCAGCGCGCTTTTTGCGCCCGGCAGCGTGCGCAGCCCCGGGAAGAATCCGAACAGCACGACCAAGGCTACACCTCCGAGGAAGATGAACGCCGAAGCCTTGGCCGCGGGCTTGAGCGGCGGCCGCTCGGCCGCGGCCTTCGGCGCGGGAATTTCGCCCGCCTTGAGCCGCGCCTGGTATTCCGGGTCGTCCTTCAGATCCTTGCCGACGAACATCGAGACGATCGCCGCCGCCACCACGCCGGTGAGGGTCGCCGGCACGCAGACCATCAGGATCTCGGGCAGGCCCCACTGGGTCAATCCCTTCTCGGCGAAGAGACCGATCATCGCCGCGGTCGCCGCCGCGACCGGGCTGGCGGTGATCGCCTGCTGCGAAGCGATCGTTGCCACCGCCATCGGGCGCTCGGGCCGGATGCCGTTCTGGTGCGCGGTCTCGTGGATCACCGGCAGCAGCGGATAGACGATGTGGCCGGTACCGGCGAGGAAAGTGAAGGTCCACGTGGTGAGTGGCGCGACGATCGTCACGTATTTCGGGTTGGCGCGGATGATCCGCTCGGCGATCCGGACCAGGAAGTCGATGCCGCCGGCGGCGTCCATCACCGACGCCGCCATGATCACCGCGAGGATGATCAGCATCACGTCGATCGGCGGCGACGTGGGGTTGACGCCGAACGCGACGACCAGCACCAGCAGCCCGACGGCACCCCACAGCCCCAGGCCGACCCCGCTGTAGCGGGCGCCCATCCAGATCGCGGCGAGCACGACGACGAATTGCAGCACAATGGACAAGGTCATGATCCTTCCCCTCGGAGCGCATACGCGCCGGAAATCCTATTGCTCGAACTTCGGGCTGATCAGGTTTTCGAACGAGAACACCTCGTCCCACTTTTCCTGCGTCAGCAGCTTGCGCTCCTCGACCACGATCTGGCGCAGCGACTTGCCGGTCTCATAGCCTTCGCGCGCGATTTCCGCGCACTGCTTGTAGCCGAGCGAGGGTTTCAGCACCGTCACGATGCCGAGCGAATTCAGCACCATGTCGCGGGAGCGCTCCGCGTTGGCGGTGATGCCGTCGATGCAGTTGACGCGCAGACTGTCGACCGCGTGCTCCATCGTCGCGATCGACGTGAACAGCGCGAACGTGATCACCGGCTCCATCACGTTCAACTGCAGCTGGCCGGCGGACGCGGCGAGCGTCACCGTCAGGTCGAGGCCGATCACCAGGAAGCCGGTCTGGTTCACGACCTCCGGGATCACCGGATTCACCTTGCCCGGCATGATCGAGCTGCCCGGCTGCATCTGCGGCAGGTTGATTTCGTTGAAACCGCAGCGCGGGCCGGAGGCGAGCAGCCGGATGTCGTTGCAGATCTTGGTGAGCTTCGACGACGTACGCTTCAGCACGCCGGAGAGCAGCACGTAGGCGCCGGTGTCGGAGGTCGCCTCGATCAGGTCGCCGGCGAGGATGAACTTCGTGCCGGTCAGCTCGGAGAGGTACCTCGTCGCGAGCTCCGGGTAGCCCGGCGCCGCCGTCACCGTGGTGCCGATTGCCGTGGCGCCCAGGTTGATCTCGTGCAGGAACTGGCGGACTTCGGCGATGCGCTGCACTTCCTCGCCGATCGTGGTGCCCCAGCCGTGAAACTCCTGGCCGAGTGACATCGGCACCGCATCCTGCAGGTGCGTGCGACCCATCTTCAGCACGCGGTCGAACTCCTTGGCCTTGGCGTAGAAGGCGTCCTGCAGCTTGCGAAGGGCATCCATGTAGCTCGACAGCCGCAGGATCAGCGCGAGGCGGAACGCCGTGGGGTAGACGTCGTTGGTCGACTGCCCGAAGTTGACGTGGTCATTGGGGTTGACGTACTGGTACTCGCCCTTCTTGTGGCCGAGCGCCTCCAGCGCGAGATTGGCGATCACCTCGTTCGCGTTCATGTTGGTCGAGGTCCCGGCGCCGCCCTGGATGAAGTCGGTGACGAACTGGTCGCGCATTTCGCCGGCGATCAGCCGGTCGCAGGCGCCGGCGATCGCGTCGGCGATCTTCGCGTCGAGCACGCCCAGGTCGCGGTTCGCCAGCGCGGCGGCCTTCTTCACGTACCCGAACGCCTTGACGAAGTTCGGCTCCAGCGCCATCGGGATGCCGGTGATGTGGAAATTCTCCTTCCCGCGGAGCGTCTGCACGCCGTAGTACGCGTCGTCGGGAATTTCCTTGGCGCCGAGAAAATCTCTTTCGATCCGGGTACCCATGGTGTCGCTCCTTGTTTCGGGTGGTCGTCCGGGTGCGGGGCGCGGAGAGCAGTCTCAGGCGGGCCCGCGGCCCAAGCGCGAACGGCGATCCCGCGAAGAGCGGGCTCGCCGGGACAGGATGCCGATCATTGTCCGCCGGTCGCCGACCGGCGTATTGATCCGTCTCAAGCCGGGCGGATCCCGGCCGCTACTTCCACCCCATGGCGACCATCTTGCGGCGCATGAACGCGATCTGCGTGGCGAGGGGCAGATCCTTCGGGCACACGTCGTGACAGGCGAGCAGCGACATGCAGCCGAACACGCCGTCGTCGTCGCCGATCACGTCGTAGTAGTCGTCGTCGGTGCGCGCATCGCGCGGATCCAGGCGGAAGCGCCCGACGCGGTTCAGGCCCACCGCGCCGACGAAATCCTTGCGCATCCGCGCCGTGCCGCAGGCCGCGACGCAACAACCGCACTCGATGCAGCGGTCGAGCTCGTAGATCTTGTCGGCGAGATCGGGGTCCATCCGCTGCTCGATCCGGCGCAGATCGGGGTTAGGGTCCTTCATGTGCAACCAGCCGTGCAGGCGCTCGCTCATCCCGCGCATCCATTTGCCCGTGTTGACCGACAGGTCGCCGATCAGCTCGAAGAACGGCAGCGGCGCCAGCGTGATCTTCGGGTCGAGATTCTTGGTCAGCGTGCGGCAGGCGAGCGTGGGCCGACCGTTGATGACCATCGCGCAGCTTCCGCAGATGCCGGCGCGGCAGACGAAATCGAACTGCAGCGAGGGATCCTGCTTTTCGCGAATTTCGTTCAGCGCGATGAACAGCGTCATGCCGTCGGCTTCCTCGAGCGCGTAGGCCTGCATGTGCGGCGGCGTCGACGGCTCCTGCGGGTTGTAGCGCAGCACGCTGATCTCGAGCTTGCGGCGAACGGCGTTGCCACTGTTTCCGCCGGTGCCGGCGGGGACGATCTTGATGGCGGCGTCGTTCATTTTCCGGACTCGTAGGGTTCGTCTAGAGGCTCGTCGATGCGCTCGTTGCGGCCGCGGAACCGCTCGGGCAGCATCCCCTCGTAGGGCATCAGCGCTTCCTGGACGGCGAACCGCGGCGCGCCGGCCATCTTCTGCTTGACCGCGTCGACTTCGGCGGCGCGCTTCGGCGTGTCGGGGTGATCGACGTAGTCCTTCGCTCCGTAGCCGCGCCAGCCGGGCGGCAGCTCCATCGCGTTGACGTCGAGCGCCTCGTATGCGAACGACGGCAGCGTGTCGGCGTCGTTGCGCCACGTCGCGAGCGTGCGCTTCAGCCACTCGGCGTCGTTGCGGCGCGGGAAATCCTGCCGGAAGTGCGCGCCGCGGCTCTCGGTGCGGGTGAGCGCGCCGTAGGCGACGCACAGCGCGACCTTCAGCATCTTCTGCACGCGGTAGGCGGTGACGAGCTCGGGGTTCGCGCCGCGCGCCTTCTCGCGCAGCCCGATATTGCGGCTCTTCACGAGCAGCTGCTGCAGCTCGTCGACCGCCGCCTGCAGGTCCTCGCCACGACGGAAGATGCCGACCTTCGCGGTCATCAGGTCCTGCATCTGCGCCTTGATGGCGGAGGCGTCCTCGGTGCCGCGACCGTCGATCAGCGCGTCGAGCTTCGATTGCTCGCGCCGCAGGAAGTCGTGGACCAGCGCCGTGGGAATGTCGACTTCGCTGCCGATGCGGTCGCAATAGTCGGCGATGTATTCACCCACGATCATTCCGGCCACCACGGTCTCGGCGACCGAATTTCCGCCCAGCCGGTTGAACCCGTGCATGTCCCAGCACGCGGCTTCGCCGGCCGCGAACAGGCCCTTGAGCTTTGCGCTCTGTCCCGTGTGGTCGGTGCGCACGCCGCCCATCGTGTAGTGCTGCGCCGGGCGCACGGGGATCCAGTCCTTCGTCGGATCGACGCCGAGAAAGTAGTGGCAGATCTCGAAGACTTCGCGCAGGTTGTGCTTGATGTGCTTCTCGCCCAGCAGCGTGATGTCGAGCCAGATGTGGTCGCCGAACCGGCTCTTCGCGCCCTTGCCCTTGGCGATGTGCTCCTCCATCCGCCGCGAGACCACGTCACGCGAGGCGAGCTCCTTCTTCTCGGGCTCGTAGTCGGGCATGAAGCGATGGCCGTCCACGTCCTTCAGCAGGCCTCCGTCGCCGCGGCAGCCTTCGGTGACCAGAATTCCGGCAGGGAAGATGCCGGTCGGGTGAAACTGGATCGCTTCCATGTTGCCGAGCGTCGCGACGCCGGTCTCCAGCGCCAGCGCACTGCCGATGCCCTCGCAGATCACGGCGTTGGTCGTGACCCGGTAAAGGCGGCCCGCGCCGCCGCTGGCGATCGCCGTGGCCTTCGCGACATACGCGACGAGCTCGCCGGTGATCAGATTGCGGACGACGGCGCCGTAACAGCGGTCCCCGTCGTGAATGAGGGCGATCGCCTCGGTGCGCTCGTGGCACGGGATCGCGTTGGCGATCGCCTGATCGCCCATCGCCGAGAGCATCGCGTGCCCCGTTCCGTCGGAGACGTAGCACGTGCGCCACTTCTTGGTGCCGCCGAAATCGCGCTGGGCAACGAGTCCGTGCGCTTCGCCCCGTTCGGTGATCGTCACCTTCTGGCCGTTGATGATGACGGTGCGATCACCCTTGCGCACGCGGCTCCACGGCACGCCCCAGGCCGCCAGCTCGCGCACCGCCTTCGGCGCGGTGTTGACGAACATCCGGACCACCTTCTGGTCGGCGCCCCAGTCGCTGCCGCGCACCGTGTCCTCGAAGTGGATGTCCTCGGTGTCGCCCTGCCCCTTGATCACGTTGGCGAGCGACGCCTGCATCCCACCCTGCGCCGCCGCCGAATGCGAGCGCTTGGGCGGCACCAGCGAAAGGATGATCACGTCGTGGCCGCGGCGCTTGGCCCCGATCGCCACCCGCAGGCCCGCGAGCCCGCCACCGATCACCAGGACGTCCGTATAGACGATCTTCATTTCTGGACCCCCTGCGGCGCCGCCTGCTGCGCTGCGGGAACGTAGGCCTGGCCGTAGTTCGGCGCATGCGCGATCCCGATCTTGATGTAAGCGGCGAGGGTGGCGAAGCCCAGCACCAGGAAGAACACGGTCAGCGCCCACTTGAGGGTCTTCAGCCGCCGTCGCGTCGCATTGGGATCGGGCCCGGCGAACCAGCCCCACTTCACGGCGAGCCGATAGAGACCGATGCCGGCGTGCAATTCGACGGCGAGCAGCAGCAGGATGTAGAGCGGCCAGTAACGCCCCGTCCATACGCGGTCGCCCGATTCAAAGGGACCGATCAGTTCGGGATGCGTCAGCACCACGTAGAGATGCGGCGCCGCAACAAAGAACAGCGCGAACCCGGTGAGCACCTGCCAGAACCAGAGCGTCGTGTCGTCGTGCCGCATCATTTTCATGTGGCCGCGGAACAGCGTGAGCTGCCGGTAGTTGATCGGGAACTTGCGGACCGCGAGGAACGCATGCGCGACGATCATCGCGATGACTCCGGCAACGACGAATGACACGAGGACGGGAAACGACCGGCCGAAGAAGAAGTAGCCCTCGAAGAACTTCGTGATCGTCCACATCGCGTCGTTGCTGATGAGGATCGTCGAGACGAAGAACATGTGCCCCCACATGAACAGCACGAGCACGAGACCCGTCCCGCTCTGAACCAAGTCGAGGCGCGCCGGCCAGCGGCTCTTGCGCGTCGTGCCGGCGAGACCGACACCGGCAATGAGGGGATTCGTCTGGTCCATGGATCTGCTCCTTGCGCGAGGTGCGAATCCCGAGGCCGCCGCTGCCGGCTTGGCAGCGGCCGCAAATACCCCTTCCCGGGACCCCTCCGCTGGCGACAATATAGCGCCGAAAAATGCGCTCTCCTTGACCCGCGTCAATCCCGGCGCCGTGTGTTCACCACAACACCGATCTGCGGCGAGGACCGCGATGCGCGTCTGAAACCTACTCTTGACCTGCGTCAATGGCGCCCGCGCCAGCGCGGGCAGCATGATCCCCTTCCGGGAAATCTTCGGGCGGGCGTTCTCGCGGGCGCTTTCGAACAACAGCATCGTCAAGGAGGAGTTCCGTGTTCCAAGTCCGTATTCACGGCCGCGGCGGGCAGGGCGTCGTGTCGGGCGCCGAGCTGCTTTCGGTCGCCGGATTCCTCGAGGGCCGCTTTGCGCAGGCATTCCCGAGCTTCGGCTCCGAGCGGATGGGCGCGCCGGTGATCGCGTACTGCCGCCTGGACGACAAGGAGATCCGGCTGCGCGAGCCGGTGCTCGAACCCGACGCGCTGATCGTCCAGGACGCCACGCTGCTGCACCAGGTGGACCTGTTCACCGGCCTGCACAAGGACGGCTACATCCTGCTCAACTCGACGCGCAGCTTCGCGGAACTCGGGCTTTCCGAATTCACCGGCGCCTTCCGCCGTGCCCGACTGTGCACGGTGCATGCAACCGAGATCGCGATCAAGCACGTCGGACGGGCGGTGCCGAACGTGCCGCTTCTCGGCGCCTTCGCCGCGATCACCGGGCAGGTCCGGCTCGAATCGGTGGTCGCCGCGATCCGCGAGAAGTTCCCGCACGTCATCGCTGAGAAGAACGTGGCCGCCGCCGCCGAGGCGTTCGAAATCGTCAGCAAGCTGCGGGAGACGGCCAATGCTTAAACAGACCGAAGGATCCCATGCGGTAGCGGAGGCCGTGGCGCTCTGCCGGCCGCAGATCATCTGCGCCTACCCGATCACGCCACAGACGCACATCGTCGAGGGCGTCGGCGAAATGGTGAAGTCGGGCGAGCTTGCCGGCTGCGAGTTCATCAACGTGGAGTCGGAGTTCGCCGCGCTGTCGGTGGCGATCGGCGCCTCCGCGGCCGGTGCCCGCACCTACACCGCGACGTCGAGCCAGGGGCTCCTGTTCATGGCGGAAGCCGTCTACAACGCCGCGGGCCTCGGCCTGCCCATCGTGATGACCATCGGCAACCGCGCGATCGGCGCGCCGATCAATATCTGGAACGACCACTCCGACAGCATGTCGATGCGCGATGCCGGCTGGATCCAGCTCTACGCCGAGACCAATCAGGAGGCGCTCGATCTGCACATCCAGGCGTTCCGGCTGGCCGAAGAGCTGTCGTGCCCGGTGATGGTCTGCATGGACGGCTTCATACTCACGCACGCCTACGATCGTGTCGACATACCGACGCAGGCGCAGGTCGACGCGTTCCTGCCGCCGTTCGAGCCGCGTCAGGTGCTCGACCCGGCCGAGCCCGTGACGATCGGCGCCATGGTCGGGCCGGAAGCATTCACCGAGGTGCGCTACCTCGCCCACCACAAGCAGCTCCGTGCGCTCTCGCTGATACCCCAGCTCTCGGAGGCGTTCGCGACGCAGTTCGGCCGCAACTCCGGCGGGCTCATTCGCAGCTACCGCGCCGCCGACGCGGAGACGATCGTCGTCTCGCTCGGATCGGTGAACGGCACCGTCCAGGAAGTCATCGACGAGATGCGCGCGACCGGCGCCGCCATCGGCTCGGTTTCAATCTGCTCGTTCCGCCCGTTTCCGCTGACGGCGCTGCGCGAGGTGCTCGGCCACGCCAAGCGCGTCGTCGTCCTCGAGAAATGCCTGGCGGTCGGCCTCGGCGGCATCGTTTCCGACGGCGTGCGCAAGGCGCTGTCCGGAATACAGCTGAAGGGCTACACCGTGATCGCGGGACTCGGCGGCCGGGCGATCACGCGGGCTTCGCTGAAGCAGCTGTTCGAGGATGCCGGCACCGACGAGCTCGAGCAGGTGACCTTCCTAGACCTGAACGCCGACGTCGTCGCGCACGAACTCGAGCGCGAGCAGCTCGCGCGCCGCACGGGGCCGACCGCCGAAGCGATCCTGCGCCGGCTCGGAACCGTCGGCTCCCGCATCGGTTGAGGATCACCATGAGCGCAAACCAGACCTCAAAGAACGATCCTATACCGCTGCAGGCGGTGAAGTTCTACCAGACCGGCACCTTCACGGTCGGCAACCGGCTGCTCACCGAAAACGAGCGCTCGGTGCAGGCCAACATGCAGCGGACCAACTCGCTCAATTCCGGGCACCGTGCATGCCAGGGCTGCGGCGAGGCGCTGGGTGCCCGCTACGCGATCGATGCCGCGATGCGCGCGGCCAACAACCAGGTGATCGCGGTCAATGCGACCGGCTGCCTGGAAGTGTTCTCGACGCCCTATCCGGAGACGTCGTGGCAGATCCCCTGGATCCACTCGCTGTTCGGCAACGCCGCGGCCGTGGCCTCGGGCGTGGCTGCGGCGATGCGGATGAAGGGCCGGACCGACATCAGGGTGATCGCGCAGGGCGGCGACGGCGGGACCACCGACATCGGCTTCGGCTGCCTGTCCGGGATGTTCGAGCGCAACGACGACGTGCTCTACATCTGCTACGACAACGAGGCGTACATGAACACCGGCGTGCAGCGTTCGAGCGCCACGCCACCCGCCGCGCGCACGGCGACGACGATGGCCGTCGGGCGCGAGCCCGGCAACGTGTTCGGCACCGGCAAGAACCTGCCGCTGATCGCCATGGCGCACGGCATTCCCTACGTCGCCACGGCGAGCGTGGCCAACCTGCGCGACCTCGAGCACAAGGTGACGCGCGCGATGGGAATCCGCGGCGCCCGCTACGTCCACATCCACGTCCCGTGCCCGCTGGGGTGGGGCTCGCTGCCCGAAGACACGATCAGGATCGCGCGCATGGCAGTCGAGTCGGGGCTGTTTCCGCTGTTCGAAGCGGTCGACGGCGAGGTCACCGGCCGGACCAAGATCCGGCGCCAGGTGCCGGTCACCGATTACCTCATGCTGCAGAAGCGCTTCGCGCATCTGTTCGGCAAGGCGCCGGACACGGAACGTCTGGCGCGGATCCAGGCGGTCGCGGACCGCAACATTGCCAAATTCGGCTTGCTCGATCAATGAACCCCCCAGGCTCGTTGCGCTCGCCACCCCCCCGAGGGGGGCACTCAGTGCCCTTCGGGCGGCCGGGCGGGCACTGAGAGGAGAATTCCAGTGGACAAGCCGTTTGCGATCACGCTCAATGTCGGATCGAGCCTCGCCAACAAGACCGGGTCGTGGCGCACGTTCCGGCCGGTCTACCTCGACCGGCTGCCGCCCTGCAACCACGCGTGCCCTGCCGGCGAGGACATCCAGGGCTGGCTCTACCACGCCGAGGGCGGCGACTACGAGGCTGCCTGGCGCGCGCTGACGACGAACAATCCGCTGCCCGCCGTAATGGGCCGCGTCTGCTACCACCCGTGCGAAGGCGCGTGCAACCGCGGGCAGCTCGATGAGGCGGTGGGGATCAATTCGGTCGAGCGCTTCCTGGGCGACGAGGCGATCAAGCGCGGCTGGCGGTTCGCGGCGCCCGCGAGCGAATCCGGCAGGAAGGTGCTGGTCGTCGGCGCCGGCCCCTCGGGACTCTCGGCCGCATATCACCTGCGTCGGCTTGGCCACCGCGTGTCGATCGTCGAAGCAGGCCCGCTCGCGGGCGGCATGATGCGCTTCGGCATCCCCAAGTACCGGCTGCCGCGCGACATCCTCGATGCGGAAGTCCAGCGCATTCTGGACATGGGCGTGGACCTCACGCTGAACCGGAAGGTGTCGGATATCCGGGCGACGATGCAGGAAGGAAAGTTCGACGCCGCGTTTCTGGCCGTCGGCGCGCACATCGCGAAGCGCGCCTACATTCCCGCCGCCGGCGCCGCGCGGATGCTCGATGCGGTCGCCGTGCTGCGCAGCATGGAGGGCGAAGAGAAGCCGATGCTGGGTCGCCGCGTGGTGGTCTACGGCGGCGGCAACACCGCTCTCGACGTCGCGCGCACCGCGAAGCGCCTCGGCGCCACCGAGGCGATCATCGTCTATCGGCGCACGCGCGAGAAGATGCCGGCGCACGACTTCGAGGTCGAGGAGGCGCTGCAGGAAGGCGTGATGATCAAGTGGCTGTCGACGATCAAGAACATGGCCGACGAGGGCACGCTGACCGTCGAGAAGATGGCACTGGACGCGAAGGGCTTCCCGCAGCCGACCGGCGAGTTCGAGACGCTCGAGGCCGATTCGCTGGTGCTGGCGCTGGGGCAGGATGTCGACCTGTCGCTGCTCGACGGCGTCCCGGGCCTCGCGATCAAGGACGGGACGGTCGAAGTCGGTCCCAACATGATGACCGGCTACCCCGGGATCTTCGCCGGCGGCGACATGGTTCCCTCGGAACGCACCGTGACGGTGGCAGTGGGCCACGGCAAGAAGGCCGCGCGCCACATCGACGCCTGGCTGCGCGGCGGGATCTATGCGCCGGCGCCGAAGCACGAGCTCGGCACCTTCGACAAGCTCAATCCCTGGTATTACAGCGATGCGCCGAAGACCGTGCGCCCGCTGCTCGACATCGTGCGCCGCAAGTCGACGTTCGACGAGGTCGTCAAGGGCCTCGACGAGACGAACGCGCTGTTCGAGGCGCGACGGTGCCTGTCGTGCGGCAACTGCTTCGAGTGCGACAACTGCTACGGCGTGTGCCCCGACAACGCGGTGATCAAGCTCGGGCCGGGCAATCGCTTCGAATTCAACTACGACTACTGCAAGGGCTGCGGCATCTGCGTGGCCGAATGCCCCTGCGGCGCCATCAAGATGGTGCCGGAATCGATCTGAGGAGAGTCCCATGTTCCAGAAGAACCCGCACAGCGCGCGAACGAGCGTCCCCGAATGGTTCCCCAAGGGCGTCGCGCTGCTGCGCGACCCGACACTGAACAAGGGCACGGCGTTCACCGACGCCGAGCGCGACGCGCTGGGCATCCGGGGGCTGCTCCCCCCGAACGTCTGCTCGCAGGACGAACAGGTGAAGCGCGTGCTGGAGAACTTCCGGCAGAAGACCTCCGACCTCGACAAATACATCAATCTCGCCGCGCTGCACGACCGCAACGAGGCGCTTTTCTTCCGGATCGTCATCGACAATCCGGACGAGATGCTGCCGATCATCTACACACCGACGGTGGGGCTAGCCTGCCAGCGGTTCGGACACATCTTCCAGCGGCCGCGCGGCCTGTTCATCAGCGCCAACGACCGCGGCCGCGTCGAGAGCATCCTGCGCAACTGGCCCTACCGCGACGTCGCCATCATCGTCGTCAGCGACGGCGAGCGGATTCTCGGCCTGGGCGATCTCGGCGCGAACGGCATGGGGATCCCGGTGGGCAAGCTCGGGCTGTACACCGCCTGCGCGGGAATCCACCCGAACCAGTGCCTGCCGGTGATTCTCGACATGGGCACCAACAACGAAGCTCTGCTCAAGGATCCGCTCTACATCGGCCTGCAGCAGCCGCGCGTGCGCGGCCCGGCGTACGACGAGCTGGTCGAGGAATTCATTTCCGCCACACAGCGGGTCTTCCCGGGCGTGGTCGTGCAATTCGAGGACTTCGCCAACCAGAACGCGTTCCGCCTGCTCGAGCGGTACCGCGAGCGCATCTGCACGTTCAACGACGACATCCAGGGCACCGCGGCAGTGGCGCTCGCGGGCATCATTTCGGCGATGCGCGTCACCGGCGGCAAACTCGCCGACCAGAAGATCCTGTTCATGGGCGCCGGCGAAGCCGCCACGGGCATCGCCGACCTGACGGTGGCCGCGATGGTCGCCGAGGGAATGAGCGCGGCCGACGCACGCAAGCGCTGCTGGCTGGTCGATTCGAAGGGCCTCGTCGTGAAGAGCCGCACGGAACTCGGTGCGCACAAGCTGCCGTACGCGCACGAGCACGCGCCGATCGCCGATTTCCCGTCGGCGGTGAAGGCGCTCGCGCCGACGGCGATCATCGGCGTGGCAGCGGTGGGAGGCACGTTCACGCAGCAGGTCGTCGAGGAGATGACGAGGATCAACAAGCGGCCGATCGTCTTCGCGCTTTCGAATCCGACGTCGAAGTCGGAATGCACCGCCGATCAGGCGTACCGGTGGAGTGGCGGACGTGCGCTGTTCGCGTGCGGAAGCCCGTTCGACCCGGTTACGCTCGACGGTCGCACGCACGTTCCGCGCCAGGGCAACAATTCGTACATCTTCCCGGGCGTCGGATTGGCTGCGGTCACCGTCCGCGCAACGCGCGTGACCGACGAGATGTTCATGGCCGCGGCGCGGACGCTCGCGCAGCAGGTCACCGATGCCGACCTCGCTCAGGGAAGCCTCTACCCCCCGCTCGCGCAGGTTCGCGACGTGTCCGCGCACATCGCGGCGGCCGTCGCGCAAGTCGCGTACGAGCAGGGTTTTGCGACGGTCCCGAAGCCCGCTGATCTGCTGGCCTACGTCCGTTCCCAGATGTACGACCCCGTTTATGCGAGCTACGTCTGATCGGCTGGCGGCCCGCAACCGACAGGCGTTGATCTGCGTCAACTCACCGCGCGGGCCGCTCGCATAGGCTGCAACCTGTTGCCAACGGCAATCACCACTCGCCGCATCCCCTCGAGAACCAGGCCGCGCCTTCCGCGATGAATCCGTATGCCGTCTTCCTGCTCTATCTGCTGGCGATACTCGGCTTCGTCGCGGTCACGCTGCTGTTGAACCGCGTGCTGGGCCCGAAGCCGGTTTCCTCGGCGATGAAGCTCGAGCCCTTCGAGTGCGGCGCGACACCGGTCGACCGCCTGAACGTAAAGGCGGTCCCGATCAAGTACTACGCGGTCGCGATCATCTTCATCCTCTTCGATCTCGAGACCGTGTTCCTGTTCATCTGGGCGCTGGGCGCACAACCGCTCACGAGCTTCATGCTGCTCATTTTCGGCTTCTTCGTCTTCCTGCTCGTCCTGATCCTGCTCTACGTGTACAAGGCAAGGCTCCTCGAAGCCGTCACGGAATAGCGATGCCCACGCCCACGATACCGATCCGGCCGGCGGCCTCGCGTTCCCAGGCCTTCGAATACCTGACGACCAAGAAGGACGAACTGGTGGGATGGGCGCGCAAGTTCTCGCTGTTCCCGTATCCCTTCGTCACCGCCTGTTGCGCGATGGAGTTCATGGCGGTGAGTTCCAGCCCGTACGACACCGACCGCTTCGGCGCGGCGCTGCCGCGGTTCTCGCCGCGGCAGGCGGATCTGCTCATGGTCGTGGGCACCGTGACGCACAAGCAGGCGCCGGTCCTGCTCAAGGTCTACGAGCAGATGTGCGAGCCGAAGTGGGTGATGGCGTTCGGCGTCTGCGCCACCAGCGGCGGCTTCTACCAGAATTACGCGGCGGTCCTCGGCATCGACCGGATCATCCCCGTCGACGTCTACATTCCCGGCTGCCCGCCGCGCCCCGAGATGGTGATCGACGGCATCATGCAGCTGCAGGCCAAGATCGCCGGGTCGCGGCATCCGATCGTCACCGGGAACTTCTGATCGTGGCGAGCCCGATTCTCGAAGCGCTGCAGCAGCGACTGGCGCCCACCGTCGGCGAAGCAACGTTCTCGCACGACGTGCTGGTGGTCACCTTTCCGCCTGCTGCGCTGCTGGCGACGGTCGGCCTCATGCACTCCGAGTTCCAGTTCGACCTCTTCCTCGACGTGACCGCAGTCGACTGGCCCGGCCAGACGCCGCGCTTCGAGGTCGTCTACCACTTCTACTCGACGAAGCACTTCGGGCGCGTGCGGCTGAAGACGCGCGTCGAAGAAGCGGATCCGACCGTGCATTCGCTCGTCTCTCTCTACGGCTCGGCCCGCTTCATGGAGCGGGAATGCCACGACATGTACGGGATCGCGTTTCGCGGCAACGCCGACCTGCGACCCATCCTGCTCTACGAGGGCTTCGAGGGCCACCCGCTGCGCAAGGACTACCCGAAGGACCGCGAGCAGCCGCTCGTGCCCTACCGGAAATGACGATGCCACCCCTGGACATCAAGCTGCCCAACCCGGTCCGGCCGGCCTTCGAGACCTCGCTGCGCGACGACACAGTCATCGTCAACATCGGGCCGTCGCATCCGGCGACGCACGGGACGGTCCAGATCATCGCCGAGCTCGACGGCGAGCGCGTGCTGCGCACCGACATCCACTGCGGTTACCTGCACCGCGGCTTCGAAAAGGAGTGCGAGTCGCACACGTGGCACAACCTGATCCCCTACGTCGACCGGCTCAACTACGTCTCGGCGCTGATCAACGACTTCGCGTACTGCGAGACGGTCGAGAAGCTGATGGGGATCGAGATCACCCCGCGCTGCCGTTACCTTCGCACGCTCCTGTCCGAGTACTCGCGGATCGTCGATCACCTCACCTGCATCGCGGCCGGCCTGATGGAGCTGGGCGCGATGACCGCGTTCCTCTACCTGGTCATGGTCCGCGACTACATGTACGAGCACATCGCCGACCTCACCGGGGCGCGCGTCACGTATTCGTATGGCCGCATCGGCGGCCTCGCCCGTGATTTGCCGGACGGATGGCTCACGCGGCTCGCCGAGATCCTGGACAAGTACGAGATGTTCCTCGGGCGCGTGCACGGACTGATGGACCGCAACCGCATCTTCATCGACCGCATGCGCAACGTCGGCGTCATCTCCACCGCCGACGCGATCAATTGGGGCTACACCGGTCCGATCCTGCGCTCCACCGGCGCGCCGCGCGATCTGCGCAAGGACGCCCCGTACCTCGCCTATGCCGAGCTCGACTTCGAAGTGCCCGTCGGGATCAAGGGCGACAATTACGACCGTTACTACGTCCGCATGCGCGAGATGGACGAGTCGGTGCACATGATCCGCCAGCTGATGGACCTGCTGCCGGAGCGGGGACAGGGCCCGATCAACGTCGACGACCCGCGCTGCGTGTTCCCGGAAAAGCGGCTCGTCTACGACGAAATCGAATCGCTGATCAATCATTTCAAGCTCGTGATGGACGGACCCCAGGTGCCGGCAGGGGACGCGTATCTCGCGCACGAGTCGCCCAACGGCGAGCTCGGCTTCTACATCGTCAGCACCGGCGAGGGCATCCCGTACAAGGTCCACGCGCGCGCCCCGAGCTTCGTGCACATGGGTGGCGTGCACAAGATGCTCGATGGCTACCAGCTGGCCGACATCGTGCCGACTTTCGGTTCGGTCAACATGATCGGCGGCGAGTGCGACAGATGAACGGCCCCCACGCTCACTGCGTGCGCTGCGCCGCGAGGGACACCCGCGCGAGCAGGGCGAAGCCAAGGCCCGAAGGGCGCGTCTGCGAGCACGGGTGGCGGCCGACGCCACGACGCAACGCATCGGGCACGACATCGCCGAGGCCGCGCACAGCGCCCTTCGGGCGGCCGGGCGGGCGCTGTGTCTGCCGCGTGACTACGCAATGAAGCATCTGATTCCCGAATTCGAGGCGCTGAAGGCACGTTTCCCCAAGGGATTCGAGTCGTCGCTGGTGCTGCCCTGCGTGCGCCGCATCCAGGAAGACCGGGGCTACGTCGACGACAGCGACATCGACGGGCTGGTCGAGTATCTCGGCGTTCCCCGGATGCAGATCGAGCAGGTGCTCTCGTACTACACGCAGTTCCGGCGCAAGCCGATCGGCCGCTGGCACGTGCAGGCCTGCCGCAACGTGACCTGCTCGATGCGCGGCGCCGAGCGGCTGATCGACCACCTGGCGAAGAAGCTGGGTGTGGCGCCGGGGGAGACCACCGCCGACGGACGTTTCACGCTGTCCACGGTCGAGTGCCTCGGCTCCTGCGGCACCGCGCCGGTGGTGATGGTCAACGACACGTATCACGAGAACATGAGCGCCGAGAAGCTCGACCAACTTCTGAGCGGACTGAAATGAACCGCCCCCACGCTCACTGCGTTCGCTGCCCCCCGCGGGGGCGCACAGTGCCCTTCGGGCGGCCGGGCGGGCGGATATGAACGGCCCCCACGCTCACTGCGTTCGCTGCCCCCCGAGGGGGCGCGCAGTGCCCTTCGGGCGGCCGGGCGGGCACTGACATGCCAGGCACCCAGCTACTGATGACGTTTCCGGTGACGGCGACCTCGCATTCGCTCGCGGACTACCGCGCGCGCGGCGGCTACGCGACGCTGCAGAAGGTGCTCACACAGATGGCCCCGCAGGACGTCACCAAGGAGGTCACGGCCTCCGGCATCCTCGGCCACGGCGGCGCGGCTTTCGCCGCCGGCCGCAAATGGGGCGTCGTCAAGCTCGACGACCACCAGCCGCATTACCTCTGCGCCAACGCCGACGAAGGCGAGCCGGGAACGTTCAAGGACCGCTGGATCCTCGAGAACGCGCCGCACCTCCTGCTCGAATCGATGCTGATCGCGTCGTACGCGCTGCAGGTCCGCAATGCCTTCGTCTACATTCGCGGCGAATTCGACCTGCCCTACCGTCGCCTCGCGGACGCGGTCGAGGAGGCGTATCAGGCCGGCCTTTTCGGCGAACGGATTCTCGGCACCGAATTCTCCTGCGACATCGTCGTCTACCGCGGCGCCGGATCCTATGTCTGCGGCGAAGCGTCCGGACTCCTGTCCTCGCTCGAAGGCAAGCGCGGATATCCGCGCAATCGCCCCCCGCGTCTGACCGTGAAGGGCCTCTACCAGATGCCCACGGTCGTCAACAACGTCGAGACGCTCGCCAACGTCACGGGAATCATCGCGCACGGAGCCGCTGCGTTCAAGAAAGTCGGCACGCCCAAGAGTCCCGGCACCCAGCTCGTCTCGATTTCGGGCCACATCAATCGGCCCGGCGTCTACGAAGTCGAGTACGGCTATCCGCTGAAGAAGTTCATCTTCGAGGATTGCGGCGGGATCCTGGGCGGACGGAAGCTCAAGTGCATCATCCCCGGCGGTGTCTCGACCAAGGTGCTGACCGAGGCGGAAATCGAGACGGTGACCTACGACCACGCGTCGTTCGACGCCGCCGGTTCGTCGCTGGGCTCCGGCGGAATGATCGTCATCGCCGAGGGCACGTGCATGGTGCACCTGCTCCAGGTCCTGCTGCGCTTCTACCACCACGAATCCTGCGGACAATGCACGCCCTGCCGCGAGGGCATGGGGTGGATGCACCGGATCATCGACCGCATCGCCGCGGGTGACGGCCGGCCCGAGGACATCGAGCGGCTGTACCAGATCTCGCGCTGGAACGACGGCCAGACGATCTGCGGGATGGGCGACGCGGCCGGATATGCAACGGTCGGCATCCTGAACAAGTACCGCGACGAGTTCGAATACTGCATCGCGCACAAGCGTCCGCGGTTCGGCGGCAACCTCGAGGTCACCGGGAATGCCTGAGATCTTCATCGACGGACATCCGGTCCAGGCGAAGGACAACCAGTCCGTCCTGGAAGCGGCGCTCGCCAACGGGCGCTACATCCCGTACTTCTGTTGGCATCCGAAGCTGTCGGTGGCCGGCAACTGCCGCATCTGCGTGGTGCAGGTCGAGGGTCGCAGCTGGGTCGAGATCTCCTGCAACATGCCGGTCACCGAGGGGCTCAGGGTTTTCACCGATTCCGAGCTCGTGCGGGCGCATCGCAAGACCGTGATGCAGTTCCTCACCCTGAACCACCCGGTGGACTGCGGGATCTGCGACAAGGCCGGCGAGTGCAAGCTGCAGGACTACCACTACGCGTACAACGGCACGCCGTCCATCTCCCGCGATGCGAAGGTCCGCTCGACCAAGTTCCACGATCTCTCCGCGCGCATCCTGCTCGACAACGAACGCTGCATCCTCTGCTCGCGCTGCGTGCGGTTCACCCAGGAGATTTCGAAGTCCAGCGCGCTCGGCATCAAGCACCGCGGCGACGAATCACTCGTTCGTGCCAGCGAGGATGGCGCGCTCGACCGCGACCCCTACTCCGACAACGTCATCGACATCTGCCCGGTCGGCGCGCTCCTGTCGCGGCCGTTCCTCTACAAGGCGCGGGTCTGGTACCTGACGTCGACGCCCTCGGTCTGTCCGGGCTGCGCGCGCGGCTGCACTGTGAAGATCTGGCACCGCAAGCGCGAGTGGCACTTGAAGGCCCTCGACCCCAAGCAGAATGCCAGCATCGCCCGCGTGACTCCGCTCGAGAATCCCGCGGTGAACGGACCATGGATCTGCAACAAGGGGCGCGACCTCGCGCAGATCTTCGAGCGTCCTCGCGCGGAAGAGGTGATGCTCAAGGGCAAACCTGCCACGCTGCCCGCGGCCATCGACGCCGCGCGCCGGCTGCTCGGCGCCGCAAAGCACCCGGTGGCGCTGGTTTCGTCCTGGGGCTCGAACGAGGAACTGGCCGCATTCAGCAGCGCGCTGGGCGATCGCGTGACGGCGTTCGTCAAGCAGGATTGCGTGCCCCAGCCGGGCGAGCGCCTCGAAGACGACCTGCTGATCCGCGCGGACAAGAACCCGAACACCGCCGGCGCCCGCGCACTCTTCCCGCCGTTGCCCAACCCGGCCGCGCCGGCGTTCGATGGGGAAACCGACCTCGTGCTGGTCTGGGGTGAAGGGTTCGACTTCGCCCGCCTTCCGGCCAAGGCGAAGGTCATCTTCCTGAATGCCTACCTGCAGCCGGAAAACGGACACGCCGACGTCTTCTTCCCGGTCAGCATCCAGACCGAGCGCCAGGGGCACTACACGAACTTCCAGGGTGCGGTCAGCGGATTCGAACCCTGCTTCGCGAAGAAGCCCGGCGTCGTCGATGCCGTGACCGTCTTCGCCGCACTGGCCGCCGGCAAGGCGGAGAAGCCATGACCCAGGATCTGGTCGTCTACGCCGTGTACATCGGCTACGCGCTCGCGGTGCTGATGGGGTTCGGCACCGTGCTTACGTGGGTCGAGCGCAAGCAGGCGGCGGTGATGTCCGACCGGATCGGCGCCAACCGCGCGTACATCCGCATTCCCTTCACCCAGTACAAGATGATCTGGCTGGGGCTCTTCCATGGCATTGCCGACGGCATCAAGATGCTGCTGAAGGAAGACTGGAAGCCCAACTCCTACGACTGGTACGCGTACGCCGTCGCCCCCTGGGTGGTGTTCACGCCCGTGCTGCTGGTGTTCGCGGTCATCCCGTTCGGCGGCACGCTGGACCCGGGGAAGCTCTTCTCGGGATGGCCGGCCGTATCCCAGTGGTTCGGCGACCGGACTTATCCGATGCAGATCGCCCGGCTCGACGCGGGGCTGCTGATCGTGTTCGCGTTCGGCGGGATGTCGATCATCGGCGCGATGCTCGCCGGCTGGTCGTCGTCGAACAAGTTCTCGATGCTGGGCGCCCTGCGTGCCGGCTCGCAGATGATCTCCTACGAGCTGATCATGGGGCTCACGGTGCTGGGGCTGATCCTCATCTACGGCACCGTCGACCTCACGACGATCGTTCAGCAGCAATCCGGAACGGTGCTGGGGTTCCTGCCCGCGTGGGGGGTCTTTCTGCAGCCATTCGCCGCGACGCTGTTCCTGGCCGCAGCGATCGCCGAGAACAAGCGCATCCCGTTCGACCTGCCCGAAGCGGAGTCGGAGCTCATCGCCGGTTTCTACACCGAGTACAGCGCGATGAAGATGGGGCTCTTCATGTTCGCGGAGTTCATCGAGATCGCCATCGTCGCGGCGCTGTTCACGACGCTTTTCCTCGGCGGTTACAACCTCCCGTTCATGACCGACGCCGGATTCGTCTTTCCGGGGGGCCACGTCGTGCCGATGAGCCACGGCGCGGTCGTCGTGACCCAGATGGTCGTGTTTCTCGCCAAGGTGCTGCTGATCGCGAGCTTCCAGATCCTGATCCGCTGGTCGCTGCCGCGCTTCCGCTACGACCAGGTGCTGACCTTCGCGTGGAAGTTCATGCTGCCGCTGACGCTGGTCAATCTGACCGTCACCGCGGTGCTCGCGTGGTCGAATCAGGGGTAGATGCGTTGAACAAGAAGCCGTACCAGCGCAAGGTCTACTGGAACGAGCCCACGCTGACGTGGTGGGAGCGGGCCTACCTGTTCGAGATCCTGCGCGGACTCGGCATCACCGGCGGCGTGTTCCTCAGGAACATGTGGCGCTGGATCACGGGTCGCAAGGGCGCCCTCACCACGTACTACCCCGAGGAGACGCGGGCCGACTACGCGGCCGGGAACCGCGGCAAGCACATCCTGACGCAGCGGCCCGACGGCACGCCGCAGTGCATCGCCTGCAACATGTGCGCCACCGTCTGTCCGGCGCAGGTGATCGAGATCGACGCCGCGTTCGACCCGGACGACCCCGCGCACCCCAAGTATCCCTCCCGCTTCGAGATCGACTACTCGCGCTGCATCTTCTGCGGGCTGTGCGTCGAGGCCTGCCCCGAGGACGCGATCCGCATGGTGAAGGAAGTGCCGGAGCTGCCTTCCGCCGACCGCGAGCACATGTGGCTCAAGCTCGACGAGCTCCTCACCTGGAATCCGCAGAGCGACGTCGCCAAGCCGTATCCGCCGAAGGGCGTGACGAAGTCCGCAGCCAGGACGCGGGGGCACGCATGAGTCACCCGCAGCCACGGCCCAAGGAGGCCGCCGCATGATCGAGAACCTGCTGCAGCACTTCGACGCGTTCCTGCTGGTGATCTTCGGCGTCTCGGCGCTGGTCGCGGCGGCGCTGATGCTCGTGCTGCGGCACCCGATGCAGGTGGCGATGGCGCTCATCTCGACCATGGTGTTTCTGGGCGGGATCTACGGCCTCGTCGGCGTGCACTTCATTGCCGCCTTCCAGGTGCTGATCTACGTGAGCGCCGTGATGGTCTTCATGGTTTACGTGATCATGCTGCTCGACGTGCGCGACCCGTCGTTCACGCGACGCTTCTCGACGCTGCTGGTGCCGGGCGTGGTCGGCGGCGTGCTGCTGCTCGGGGTGCTGGCATTCGCGCTTTGGCACGGCCTCTACGCGCCGGCCAGCTCGACCGTCTCGTTCGGCCTGCAGCAGTTCTCGATCGCCTTCCTGAACGAGTACTGGCTGCACTTCGAACTCACCTCGGTGCTGCTGGTGGCGGCGGTCGTCGCAGCGCTGGCGGTCATCAAGGGCGGCGGGAAGAAACATGGATAAGGTGCATTTCCTCCTGCTGATCGCCGTCGCGCTGTTCGCGATCGGTCTGCTCGGGGTCATCGTCCGGCGCAACCTGCTCGTCATGCTGATGTGCATGGAGCTCATGCTGAACGGCGTGAACCTGAGTCTCGTGACGTTCGCCCAGCAAACGGGCACGGCGTCCGGGGCCGTGCTGGTTTTCCTGATCTTCGTCGTCGCCGCGGCGGAGATCGCCATCGCCATCCCCATCGTCCTGCTGCTCGTGCGCAGGAAGCACACGCTGGAAGCGGACGCTTTCGGTGACCTGAAAGGATAGCCGGTGACGCATTCGCTCACCCTGATCGTCGTCCTGCCGCTGCTCGGGGCCGTACTGAACGGCCTGCTTGCCACGCGGCTTCGGGACGCCCCGCTCGGCAAGACTTTTGTCACCGTGGTCGGGTGCGGGTTGCCTATCCTCTCCTTCCTGCTCGCGGTGCGCGGCTTTCTGGAGCTGCAGGCGACCGGCGGCACGCCGCTGATCGAGACCGCCTACACGTGGGCGCGGATCGGCGGGCGCTCGTTCGAAATCGCGTTCTACCTCGACCGCCTGTCCGCGGTCATGGCGTTGATCGTGACCGGCGTGGGGTCGGTGATCCACGTCTATTCGATCGGCTACATGCACGACGACAAGAGCTACGCGCGCTTCTTCGCGTACCTCAACCTCTTCCTGTTCTTCATGCTGTCGCTCGTCCTCGGACGCTCGCTGCTCGTGCTCTTCGTCGGCTGGGAAGGCGTGGGTCTGGCGTCGTACCTGCTGATCGGGTTCTGGTTCGACGACGCTGCCAACGCGGCGGCCGGCAAGAAGGCCTTCATCACCAACCGCATCGGCGACGCCGGCTTCCTGCTCGGCATGTTTCTCCTGTACTGGGCGTTCGGCACGCTCGACATGGACAAGATCAATGCCGCCTTCACGTCCGGTGCCGCGCCGGTGATCTCGGCGAGCCTCGCCGGCATCCTGCTGTTCATCGGCGCCTCCGGGAAGTCGGCGCAGATACCGCTGCACGTCTGGCTGCCCGATGCGATGGCGGGCCCGACTCCCGTGTCGGCGCTGATCCACGCCGCGACGATGGTCACCGCCGGCGTCTACCTCGTGGCGCGGATGTCAGGGCTCTACCTGCAGGCCCCGGCGGCCTCGATGGTGGTCGCGGTGATCGGCGCCGCGACGGCGTTCTTCGCCGCCACGATCGCCGTCACCCAGTCCGACATCAAGAAGGTGCTGGCCTACTCCACGGTGTCGCAGCTGGGCTTCATGTTCGTCGCGCTCGGCGTCGGCGCATACGGGGTGGGGATCTTCCACGTCTACACGCACGCGTTCTTCAAGGCCTGCCTGTTCCTCGGTGCCGGCAGCGTGATCCACGCGCTGGGCGGCGAGCAGGACATCCGCAAGATGGGCGGGCTCGCGAAGAAGATTCCGGTCACGTTCTGGACGTTCGCCATTGCGACCGCCGCGATTGCCGGCATTCCGCCGCTCGCCGGTTTCTGGTCGAAGGACGAGATCCTATGGAACGCGTTCGCGAGCTCCAGCGGCGGCTCGCCGGTCCTGTGGGCGGTCATGGCCGCCACCGCGTTGATGACCGCGTTCTACATGTTCCGGCTGCTGTGGCTCGTGTTCCTGACGCCGTCGCGGATGGCGCCGGACGTCGCGCACCACGTGCACGAATCGCCGCTGTCGATGACCGGCGTACTGATGATCCTCGCGGCCCTGTCCGCGGTCGGCGGCTTCGTCGCCCTGCCGCACTTCCTCGAGCCGCTGCTGCCGATGGCGAAGACGCCGGAAGCGCTGCATCACTACGAGACGCCGCTGCTGATCCTGTCCGTTGCGATTGCCGCCGCGGGCCTCGTCGGCGCCTGGTTCGTCTACGGCGGCGGACCGGACCGCGCGACCCGGCTCGCCGCGCGATTCGCCTCGTTGCACCGAACGCTCTACAACAAGTATTTCGTCGACGAGGCGTATGACCGGTTCATCGGCCGGCCCCTCGTCTGGATCTCGGATCGCGTCTTCCTGAATCTCGGCGACCGCGTGCTGCTCGACGGCTCCCTGAACGGCCTCGCGCGGCTGGCGCAGCGCACGGCCGGCGTGTTCTCGCGCGTGCAGACCGGCAACCTGCACCTGTACGCCCTCTTCGTGCTCGCCGGCAGCATCATCGTGCTGGCCTGGAGTTTCCGCCATGGCTGACGCGGATCTCCTCAACCTCGTCCTGTTCCTTCCCCTGGCCGGGATCGCGCTGCTCGTCGCCGTGCCCGCGGGGCACGACAGGCAGGTGCGCGGATTATCTTTCTGGGTGATGGTCGTCCAGTTCGTGCTGACGGCGTGGCTCTACGTCCACTTCGACGCCCACGTCGGCGGTCTGCAGTTCGAGACGCGGCTGCCGTGGATTCCCGATTGGGGCGTTTATTACCAGATCGGCCTCGACGGCTACAACGTGCTCCTCGTGCTGCTGACGGCATTCCTCGGCCCGCTCGTGGTGGCGGGCGCCTTCACGGCAGTCACGAAGGACGTCAAGCTCTTCTACGCGATGGTGTTCCTGATCCAGTTCGCGATGCTCGGGGCGTTCGTCGCGCAGGACCTGTTCCTGTTCTACCTGTTCTGGGAAACGATGATGATCCCGATGTTCCTCATCATCGGCATCTGGGGCGGGGAACGCCGGCTCTACGCCACGTACAAATTCGTGCTCTACACCGCCTTTGGCAGCATCCTGATGCTGGCGGCCGTGATCTATCTCGTCTATTCGCTGCAGACGACGACGGGCGTGACCTCGTTCGCCTTCGCCGATCTGTACCGCGCGAAGCTGCCTCTCCACGTGCAGACGCTGCTGCTGGCGGCGTTCGGCCTGTCGTTCGCGATCAAGGTGCCGATCGTACCGCTGCATACGTGGCTGCCGGACGCGCACGTCGAGGCCCCGACCACGGGCTCGGTGATCCTGGCCGGCGTGCTGCTGAAGATGGGAACGTACGGCTTCATGAAGCTCGGCTTCCCGCTCTTCCCCGATGCGACACGCGCGTTCACGCCGCTCATCATGACGCTGGCCGTCGTCTCCATCGTTTACGGCGCGTGTCTGGCTCTGGTGCAGAACGACATCAAGAAGATCATCGCCTACTCGTCGATCAGCCACCTGGGCTACGTGATGCTCGGGCTCGCGAGCCTCGATCTCCTGGGCATCCAGGGCGCGGTGATCCAGATGGTGAGCCATGGCCTGACCGCGGCCGGACTGTTCCTGATCGTCGGGATGATCTACGAGCGCTGCCACACGCGCGATCTCGCCGCGTATGGCGGCATCGCCAGGCTGCTTCCGGTGTACTCGCTTTTCTTCATGCTGCTGACACTGGCGTCGATCGGACTCCCCACGACCAGCGGCTTCACCGGCGAATTCCTCGTGCTGCTCGGAGCCTTCACCGCGTCGTGGCCGCAGTATCAGCAGGGCAACGCGCTGCCGCTGATCCTGAGCGTCACGGCAGTGTCGGGTGTCGTGCTCGGCGCGTTGTACATGTTGCGCCTGGCGCAACACTTCCTGTTCGGCGCGGTCAAGGCGCCGCACGCTCCGCTGACCGACCTCGACCTGCGCGAGAAGCTCATCCTCGCGACGATCGTCGTCGCGGTGTTCGCTCTCGGCCTCTTCCCCGACGAGCCGATGCAGAAGACCGAGCTCGCGGCCAAGCAGTTCCAGCAACTGGTCACGACCGCGCGGTTGCCCGGGAGCAAACCATGAGCGCCGCGGCGTCAGCCGCAAGCGTGGGGGCACACCAATGAGCGCCGCCGGACCGCTCCAAGGCGCGAATCGCGCCCCCTTGGGGGGCAGCGCCGCGGCGACAGCCGCAAGCGTGGGGGCACACCAATGAGTTGGCAATCCGTTCTCACCGCGATGCTGCCGGAGCACCTGCTCCTGCTCGGCATCGTGCTGCTGCTGGTGCTGGAAATCGCCTCGGACAAACCGCGCGGCGCGCTCGTCGTGTCGCTGGTCATCGTGGGCGCTGCAACCGCGGCGGCGACCTGGCTCCACGTCACCGGTTATGCGGCGGCTCCGTTTCCGGGGCACTACTCGGTGGATGTATCGGGCTCGCTGGCAAAGGCCGTGGTGCTGGGGCTGTCCTTGCCCGTGCTGCTGCTCGCCCGTGACGATTTTCCGGAGGGCCCCTTCTACCCGCTGTTCCTCTCGTCGCTGTACGGCTTCTGCCTGCTGCTGTCTTCGGACAGCTTCCTGACGCTCTTTCTCGGCCTCGAGCTGATGTCGCTCCCGGTGTATGTGCTGGTGCTGCTGGCGTTCGGACGGGCGGAAGGCCCCGAGGCCGCGCTCAAGTACCTGATACTGGGCGGCACCGCGACCGCGATGTTCCTGATGGGCGTTTCGCTCCTCTATGGGGGCAGCGCCACGCTGGCGCTGTCGTCCTTCGCCGGCGCGCTCGGCTCCCACGACATCATGGCGATGGCAGCGATCGTGCTGATCGTCCTCGCCTTCTTCCTCAAGGCAGCGATCGTTCCCTTCCACGCGTGGGCGCCCGACGCCTACGAAGGTGCGAGCCTCCCGGTGACGGCGTACATGGCGACGATCATCAAGGCCGGCGTGCTGCTCGCCGCGCTTCGTCTCTTCGGCACCGCGCCGGTGTCGGGTTCGATGGTCGACCTGCTCGCGATCCTCCCGCTCGTGTCGATCGTCTGGGGCAACCTGACCGCGATGCGGCAGCGGAGTTTCCGCCGGATGATCGCGTACTCGTCGATCGCCCATGCCGGCTACCTGTTCTACGCGTTCCTCGGCGCCGGTCCCGGTCGCTTCCAGGCCGTCGTCTTCTACCTGATCGCGTATGGCGTCATGAACATCCTGGCCTTTGCGTCGATCCCGCCCGGCGACGACGACGCGAAACGCGATCGCCTCGATCATCTGCAGGGCCTCTTCCATCGCAATCCCTTTGCCGCGGTGATGATCGGCATCGCGATGCTCTCGCTCGCCGGCATTCCGCCGCTCCCGGGCTTCGTCGCGAAGTTCCTCATCTTCAAGAACGTGGTCGCGGCCGGCTACACGACCTACGCGGTGCTTGGCCTGGTCGGCAGCTACCTCGGGATCTACTTCTACCTGCGCGTGATCCAGGTGATGTTCATCAACCCCGAAAGCGCCTCGGCGACCCGCGTCAGCACCGGTCGCCTTGCGCTCGCCGCGAGTGTCATCTGCCTGATCCCGGCGGTCCTGCTGTCCGTGTTCCCGAACTGGGTCTTCGTCCGGTTCTGATATCGGCGTGATCCGCGCCGCGATCGCCGGACGGTAACCATCCCGACGCGGCGGCGGAGCCCATCCTTGGGTGGTTCGCGATGCCACATCGCAGCGCCTGCGACCAATAGCTCAGAACGATGGCCGTACGCAACGGCGCGCCGCACCGCTACTTGAGTGACAAGATCCAGTTCACGAGATTGCTGATCCGGTCGGGGTCCTTTGTCTTGACGACCGGGTGATCTTCTTCATGGCCATCGCTGAACTTGGCCTTCCGACCGGTGGTGACGTGCTTGTAGAGCTTGTCCTCGGCGCCGACATTGCCCAGGTATTTGGTGGCGACGTCCTTCCAGGCCGGACCTTCCTTCTTGACGTCGATCGCGTGGCATTTGAGGCAACGGCTCTGGCCCGCCAGCGTTTTCGCCGCGGGGACATCGACCGGAGCGGCGACAGGCAGCGCAAGAATCCAGGCCACGAGATTATTGATCCGCTTCGGGTCGTTCGTCTTGACGATCGGATGATTCTCCTCGTGACCGTCGTCGAACTTGGCCTTCCGGCCCGTGGTAACGTGTTTGTACAGCCTTTGCTCAGCGTCGGCTTCGCCGTGATACTTGATCGCCACGTCCTTCCAGGCCGGTCCGATCTTCTTCTGATAGACCGTGTGGCATTCGACGCAGCCGCTCTGCCGTGCAAGCGTTTGCGCCGCGATCACGTCGAGCGCGGCCGCATCGTTCGCCACGGCAGACAATGCCACCGCGAGGGACAAGCCCCACAAAGAAGTTACCAAGCCGGGCCGCACTGCTGCCTCCATGTTGGCCTCACTTGCCGTCGCGTGTTGGCGCCGCGAGCTGATCGCGCCTCGGCCCTGCGCTCATGCGGTCAGCTTCTCGCGCCGCTTCGCACGCGCATTCTCGTAAACCCGTATCCCCGTCGCAACGACGATCACGCAGCCGGTGAAAATCGCCACCATTGCTCCGACCGCGAATAGTGTCCAGACTGCTGTCGCCATGAGGTTCTCCCGCTGATCAGTTCCGCGCCAGATCGAAGGTCACTCTTCGTCCTCGTTGTATTCCTTGGGCAGCAGGTGGGCGATGCCCTTGTGGCAATCGATGCAGGTCTTGCCTTCCTTCTGCCCTTTTTCCATCTTGGTTCGCGCCCTGGTGCTCTGCTTTTCGTGATTCATGGCCTCCCAGGAGTGGCAGTTGCGACACTCACGCGAATCGCTCTCCTTCATCGTCGCCCAGACGTGTTGCGCGAGCTCCATCCGCCGCCCCTCGAACTTCTCCGGCGTATCGATCGAACCGGCGACGAACTTGACGTACAGTTCCTGGCTCGCCTGGACCTTGCGCACGAATTTGTGCACCCAGTCCTTAGGTACATGACAGTCGGAGCAGATCGCGCGCACGCCGGAGCGGTTCTTGTAATGAACGGTCTCCTTGTATTCCTGGAACACCGTGTCGCGCATCTCATGACAGCTCGTGCAGAATGCGAGCTGGTTCGTGGCTTCCATCCCGGTGTTGAAGCCGCCCCAGAAGATGAGCCCCGAGACCATGCCGATCGCCACCACCGCGGACAGCGAAAGGGTCGACGGCCGGAAGAAGAAGTCGCGGAGCCAGATCAAGCGCGATCTTGGCGGGATGGAATCGGCCATGTTTGGGTCCATAAAATTGCGTTGAGCGCGTTGAATCCGACCTTTGCCGCGGCCGGGTATCGATGGGCGACCGGGCCGGAGCGCTGACGCCCTCCGGCCAAGCCCCTCGCGACGGTGTGGGCGTCGCGAACTACTGCCACTTGTAGACGTACGACAGGCCGAAGACCGAGACGCTGTAGTCCGGCGCAGTCTGATTGGTCGGCATGACGCTGGTGATGGTTCCGTATTGCGTGCCGTCGTACGCGTAGTCCGACGACCTCAACCGTCCGTACATGTACGCGAAACGCACCGCCGATGTCTTGTCGATGCTGTACTGCCCGACAAGCCGCAGTTCGATCGTGTTGTTGGTGACGCTTGGCAGATTCGCGGCAGGGATGAAGAACGCCGCAGGCGTGACGACCGGCCGTCCGCTCACGGCATATGGGCTGTTGGCGTAGGTCCCGCCGGTGACGTTGGTGTTGGTCGTCGCCCACGTGAATACGGCGTCGCCCCAAAGATCGAGCTTGCCCGACATCAGCCCTTTCCAGTTGAAGCCCGCGCCGAGCGTGTTCACCTTGTCCTGCTCGTCGGCGTTCCAATTGAGGCACGGGTCGATCTTGGCGTTCATGTTCTTGTCGATGACCGTGGCGAAGCAACCGCCGGAAACGACCGTATTGCCGGCGACGCCACCAACGGTCGCCGTGTTGGTGATCGCGCCCGCGGAGTACGAAATGCCGGCGCTCTCATAGCGTTGGTTCTGGTACGTGTAGAACAGGTTGGTGCTAAAGGCAGCGTTCACCTGGTAGGTGCCTTCGACGTTCACCGCCCAGTTTTTCGCATGTGTCAGACCGTAAACCGAGTTGCTGTAATTGTCATCGATGTATTCGACACCCGCCTGCAACGAAAGCTCCTCGAGTGCCTGCCAGTCGACCGCCCCCCGCACCTTGTTGCGATCGCGATCGGCCATGTTGAACCGCATCATCCCGGGAATTTCGTGAATGTCGTTGCGGCTGCCGTACAACGCCTGAGGCAATGCGCTGTTGTTGGGGAAGAAGATGCCGAGATTGCCGGACTGCAGGGGTACATACGGCGCAATGGGACCGAACCCACCCAGCCCGGTGGCGGCCAGGAAGGCACTCGCGCTCGTCGTGGCGCCGACGGTTGGCGCACCGGGAACGTTATTGGCCATCGGAACCAGGGCCAGCCACGCATTCGGGTCGTAGTCGACCTTGCGCTGAGAGTAGGCGTAACTGAGACGTCCGCTCAACGATTCGCTGATGTTCCCGTCGTACGCAGCGCGCAGCGTGTTTTCGCGGGTCTGGGTCGCGTCGGCGCAGTTGATCCAGGATCCCGGGCAATCGCGGTCGATCTGCTGGTACTCGTAGCCCGCCTTGAGGAACTGTCCCTTCGCCACCTGGTAGTCGGCATCGACGTTGAAGGTATTCACCTTCTTGCTGTACGGGCGATTGGCGTAGATATTGATGTTGCTGCCGAGGGTACCGGGCGCGAGTCCCAGCGTGGTGTTGAACGAGGACGCGCCGGTTTTCGCTTCGCCCGCGTCGTAGAACATGTAGGTATTGACCGGCGTCTTGTTGTCGCGGTTGTTGAATGTGTAGCCGATGCCGATGTTCATTTCCTTCATCGGCTTGGCAGTAAACTTGGCGCTGAACATCTCCGTCTCCACCAAGCCGTTCAGCGACGACGTCGGCAGGCCCAGCGGCAGGATCGTGGGATCGTTGAGGTAGGCATCGTTCTGCGTGTTGCGTCCGTACGACGCGCCCATCACGAGCTTCGTGGTCGGCGAGAAGTTATAGCCACCCTTCAGCGTGAACTGGTTGAACTCGTTGCTCGGCGCAGTGCTCATCGTCGCGAGCGTTCCTTTGGCAAACGCGTTGTCAAAGGTCATCGAATTGTTGTTGTTGTTGAAATACGAGCCGTAATACGCCGCCGTAAAGAAGAACTGTTCGCCGGTGTAGTTGATGCTCGCGTTGTACTGATTGGTCGTCTGATCGATCAGGTTCGGCAATACCGCAGAGAAAGTGCCGGAGACGAGGCTCAGCATGTTGAGCGCCTTCAAGCCATCTTGCTGGGTCTGACTCGCGGAGACTTTCAGTTCCCAGCGCGGATCGAAGTTGTAACTGAATCCGCCGGAATACGTCTTGCGGGTCGTGTCGAGGTTGACGTTCTGGAAATCCGGCACGTCGGCAGCGATGATCGCGTTGACCTGCGCCTGCTGCGCCGCCGTGGGGGGGGTCACGACGCCTCCGACCATCGCGTTCGCCAGTCCTGTGGTCGGCGAAAGCGCACGGAAATTGCCGCCAGTGGTGCTTACCTGCGGGACGATGGGCTTCAGCCAGTTCGAGGGCAGCGTTAGGACGTTGGTGCCGCTGCCGAGAAATGGCGTCTGGTACGTGTCGCTGTAGTTACTGCGCAGCTCGTCGAAGCCGGCGAAGACGCGGAATGTCCCCTGCGCCCCGCCTTCCGCGTACACCGTGCGGGTGTCGAGACCGAGATTGGTGCCGAGGATGCGCCAGCGCACCGCGCTGTCGGTGTCGTACGGAATGCTGTTGCGCACATCGAAATTGAAGATTCCGTACGCCCCCTTGTCGAACAGTCCGTTGTACTGGCCGAACTTGAACGAGCTGTCGGTGACGTAACCAACGCCAGCTTCGATGAAGTTGGTCCGCTGCGTCAATTCGGCGACCGCCGGATCGACGGGCGCGGGGTCGGCGGCGTAGGCAGCCGGCGCCATCGCCGCTGCGAGGAGTGCCGCGCGCACAGCCACAACCGACGCGCGGATAGCGATGGAACCCTGTTTCGCATTCATGTCGTGCTCCCCGATTCGATTTCGATTACCGCTGGAACTTGGCGCCGGCCGGATGGTTCGAGCCATGGATCAGCACGTGGCAATTCAGGCAGGCGCGGGCGTTGGTTTGGGCGCGCGGACTTTGATTGGCCAGAGGCTGCTGGCCATTGAGGGTGGTCGCGTTGCCGGTCGGCAGATTCGCTCCGCTGTTGACCGCGGCACCGTGGTCACCACTGTGGCATTCCTGACAGAGCCAGGGCACGCGCGCCTTGAGGAGCGCTGGTTTGGTCGAGCCGTGCGGCGTGTGACAGTTGGTGCAGTCGTCGACCACCGAGCTGTGCTCCCACAGGAACGGGCCGCGCTTCTCGGCATGGCACGTGTAGCAAGTCTCGTTGATCGTGTCCTTGGCCATCAGCTTCGGCGCCGTCGAGCCATGCGCGTTGTGGCAGTCCGAACAGGCGGTCTTGCCGACCAGGATCGGGTGGGTCGAGATCAGGTGAGTCTGCGCGCGTTGCGTCTTGTGGCAGGCGAAGCAGACTTCCGACTGGCTGATCTTGGCCAATACCCGGTCGTTGGGTGTATGCACCACGTGGCAGTTGCTGCATACCAATTCGCGATACTGGTGCGTGCTACCGGACCAGTACGTCCGATTGCCCGACTTGTGGCAACTCAAGCACGCCTGCGTTTGGTCCTCGGCGGAGGACGCCGCCTTCGCCCCGAAAACCACATCGGGCAGCGGGCGCGGCGACACGCCTTGCGGATTCTTGACGTGGTCGACGCTCGAGCCGTGGCAGGTCTGACAGCCGGGCGTGCGCGCGTCGGCCTTCACGCCATGGCGTGTCTGGTAGTAAGCCAGGATCGGCTTGTTGTCGTTCTCGTCGTGGCATTTCGTGCACACGGCGTCCTTTGCCAGGGCCTCCTTGGTCCGATTGTCGGCCGCCTGCCCCGCCGGTGGGTCTGCAGCCATGCTGGAACCGGCCGCGCCAAAGCCGACGACGACCGCGATTAGCGCGAATACCTGTTTGAGGCTTCTCATAGCATTCCCTTTCCCGACTCCCTGCTTTTCTCGCTGGCGCATCGAATCCGACTGAACAGGCGCCCCGTGGCCGACCGGCCGGTACACCTGCTACAGCGAAAGAATCCAGTCCACCAGGTTCTTGGTGTCGTCCGGGCTCTTTGACTTGAGGATCGGATGATCCTCCGTGTGCCCGTCCTCGAACTTCACCTTTGGCCCCGTCGTGACATGTTTGATCAATTTGGCCTCGGCATCTTTGTCGGTCTTGAGTTTCGCCGCGACTTCCTTCCACGCCGGGGCATCTTTCTTCTTGTCGACCGCGTGGCACTTGAAACAGTTGCTTTGCCGCGCGAGCGCCTGGGCTGCGGCAGCGTCGGCGGCATAGGCATCGATGGACACGAGCAGCGCTGTCGCTGCGAACGACAGCGCGGCAAGCATTGGAGCGTGGTGGCTATTCAGTCTGGTATTCATGTTCCTCTCTGGAGTGGAATGTGTTCGCCGAATGCGGAAAGTTCGTGGTCGAAGGTGCGTGGTCCCGCTGCTCTGATGAGAAATTCCAGCACCTCGTTCATGCGAATTGCACTTTTCGCACGAGAGGTTGACCCGAGCATTGGTGCGACTATTCGCCGCGGAGAGGGGATTGAATTTGACCTGAATCAACCCTTGATCACTGCGACGATCGATTCGTCGCGATGTTGCAATTCGGAACAACTCCGCAACGATGACGCGATGCGATTGCCGCGATCGCTCACGCAAACTTGTTGCGTCTCATTCCTTTTTGAATCTATACGAAGGCGCGCGGACTGCAGCGCGTCAAGCGGACTCAGTTGTCGCCGTTGCAGCGACTACCGCTCAGACATTCATTCGATGTGGTGCAACGATCCACGAAGGGTCGTTGCATCGTGGCACGATTACCTCTCCTCAGTTGGGTTTAGTCGTCCCAACGTTGAACATGTAGACGATCGCACTCCGGATCTCACCATCCGTGAGATCGGCCATACCGCCACGCGGTGGCATGGCCCCATGCCCATGG